>OGRO01000046.1_pt1 | contig 126434 bp, 105 predicted proteins | sample 1553451 | NCBI WGS metagenome assembly OGRO01 (sample SAMEA2580021, study PRJEB22360) | human gut metagenome | reverse complement strand
TGAAGTGAAGACTACAGATGCGGTGGAAGAACCAGCGATAGATGAAGTGAAGACTACAGATGCGGTGGAAGAACCAGCGATAGATGAAGTGAAGACTGATAAACAGAAAAGAAAAGAAGAGAAGCGTTTAGCAAAACAACGCAAGAAGAATGAGAAGAGGCAGGCGAAAGAAGCCGCCAAGATAGAGAAAGCTAAGAAAGCTGCAGACAAGGTGAAAGCAACAGCGGAAGAGTCTGCGGAGAAGGTGAAGAAGTCTGCGGAGAAATCTGCAGAAAAGGCAAAGGAGCTCGGAGAAAGAGCAAAGGAAGTCGCTGAGCAGGAGAAGACGAGAGCGCAGCAGGTTGGCTTTGTATCTTCATTGAAGTTTAGAGTGTCTATACTTGTGATTCTGGCAGTTGTGCTGACCGGTGCGATCATGCTGTTGATCGTAGTGCCTGAAGCAGAATCGGCAATTCAAACCGAGACGGAGCATTACATGCACGATATGGTAACTGCGAACGGTATTTCTTTGGATCAATTTATTGCGGCAGGTAACCTGAACAATAAAATTTCTATGAAGAATACATTTGGTAATGTAGCTTTGCAGGGCGTTGATTCCAGTTATGCATATATTGTATCTGGAAGCGACGGCATGATGCTTTGCCACCCGGAAGGGGAAAAGGTTGGACAACCGGTAGAGAATGCAAGGATCAAAAAGGTCGTAGAAGATATTCAGATGGGATCCAGACCTGAGACAAGTGTTGTTGAGTATAAATATAAAGGAACAGCAAAGATGGCAGCATATTATGTCACCAAAAAAGAGCCGACGGTTCTTGTCATTACAGCGGATAAGGATGACATTTTAGCACCGATCAACAATATGATAAAGACCGGAGTGGTAGCATTTGCTATTGTTGTTGTTATATTCGCATTTTTGGCAGCATTTATCACGGGCAGAATGACAAGACCGCTGATCGTGATCTCAAAAATTGTGGAAAAGATGTCCAGAATGGACTTTACAGAAAACAAGGCTGCAGAACGTTTGCTAAAGCGAAAGGATGAAACCGGCATGATGAGCCGTTCAGTTGCATCGCTTCGTAAAGAAATGGTTCTGATGATACAGGACATTCAGGCACAAAGTAATAGTCTGTTCAATGCGTCTGAAAGCTTGGATAAAGATGCCACCCATACAGCACGTGCGATCGAGCAGGTAGAAAGTGCTGTGGGTGATATCGCCAGTGGCGCGACAAATCAGGCTGATGAGACACAGAGTGCGACAGAAAATGTCATTACGATGGGCAATATGATCGAAGAAACGAATTCCGTTGCAGAAGCATTACATAAGAATTCAAAGCAGATGCAAGAGTCCAGTAATCAGGCAATGTCCATTTTGAAAGAGTTGATGGAAGTGAATGACCAGACCAAGCTTTCCATCGATGAGATTTATGAGCAGACCAATATTACGAATGCTTCCGCGCAGAAGATCAAGGCAGCGACAGATATTATCGCATCAATTGCAGAAGAGACCAATTTGTTGTCACTGAATGCATCTATTGAAGCAGCACGTGCCGGCGAGCAGGGACGTGGTTTTGCTGTGGTTGCTTCTCAGATTCAGAAGCTGGCAGAGCAGTCAAATGATTCAGCCAAACAGATTGATGATATTACAAATGTTTTGATACAAGACTCGACGCATGCCGTGGATACTATGCAGGGAGTACAAAAGATCATGGCTGTTCAGAGCGATAAGATGCAGCAGACAGAGAAACGCTTTGCGGATGTCTACCAAGGTGTTGAGAAGGCGATCGGAGGTGTTGGTACGATTTCCGGACGAACAGAAAGTTTGGATGATTCCAGAAGTAAGGTCGTTGATGTCGTGCAGAATCTTTCTGCTATTGCTGAGCAGAATGCAGCCAGCAGTCAGGAGACATCTGCATCAGTTGTGGAAGTCAGCAACACATTGGCGAACATATCTGATAGTGCAGCAGGTTTGAAGGAGATCGCTTATCAGTTAGACCAGAGTGTAAAGAAGATTAAATTGTAATTTGAATTAGAATTTTAAGGAGACGCCCATGTTTGATTTGCAGGAAGAGTTAAAAAAACTGCCCGCCAAACCGGGCGTCTATTTAATGCACGACAAAAAAGATGCTATTATTTATGTGGGCAAAGCGGTTAGTTTGAAAAATCGTGTGCGACAGTATTTTCAGGCGAGCAGAAAAGTATCGCCCAAGATTGAAAAAATGATTTCGCAGATTGATCATTTTGAGTATATCATTACGGATTCCGAGGTGGAGGCGCTGGTACTCGAAAACAACCTGATCAAGGAGCATCGTCCAAAGTATAATACGATGTTAAAAGATGATAAAACATATCCGTTTATCAAAGCAACCGTATATGAAGAGTATCCGCGGTTGATCTATTCGCGGGAGCAGAGGCGGGATAAATGTAAATATTTTGGCCCGTTTACCAGTGCAGGGTCTGCAAGAGATATGTTGGATCTGGTTCATAAAATCTATCAGATACGAACATGCAATCGTGTGCTGCCAAGAGATACCGGTAAAGAACGACCGTGCTTGAATTATCATATTAAGCAGTGCCAGGCACCATGTCAGGGATATGTGACTCCGGAACAGTATCAGCAAAATTTCAGCAAGGCATTGAAACTTTTGGAAGGAGATTTCTCAGAGGTTTTAGAAATGCTGGAAGCAAAGATGGCGAAAGCAGTCGAGGAACTTGCCTTTGAAGAGGCGGCTTCTTGCCGCGATCTGATCGCCAGTGTCAAAAAAGTTGCAGTGCATCAGAAAGTTACAGATTTTGGCGGGGTTGACCGCGATGTGATCGCTATGGCGCAGACTAATCTGGAAGCGGTCATTCAAGTGTTTTTTATTCGCGAGGGCAAATTGATCGGTCGGGATCATTATCATTTAAAAGGGATAGACGGTGATGCACCGGAAGAGTTAGTGCAGTCGTTTATCAAACAGTTTTATGCAGGAACACCTTTTATTCCGCGAGAACTCATGGTAGAATATGAATTAGAAGAAAAAGACCTGATCTCGGATTGGCTGTCGGAACGCCGTGGTGGAAAGGTATCTATTCTTGCACCCAAAAAGGGACAGAAAGAGCGTTTAGTCGAGCTGGCGCATAAGAATGCAGCGCTGGTTTTGACGCAAGATGCAGAAAAGCTGCGGAGAGAAGAAGAACGTACATTAGGAGCAATGCAGGAGATCGCAGATCTGTTAGGCATGTCTGAAGTAAAGCGGGTGGAATCATATGATATATCGAATATCAGTGGATTTCAGTCGGTTGGCTCTATGGTTGTTTTTGAAAACGGAAAGCCGAAGCGCAGCGATTACCGTAAGTTCCGCATTAAGACGGTGCAAGGCCCGGATGATTATGCCAGCATGGAAGAGGTGCTTGGAAGAAGATTTCGTCACGGTCTGGAGGAACGACAACAGATAGATCAAGGGGAAAAAGTAACGGGAGGCTTTACGGTGTTCCCGGATTTGATCATGATGGATGGCGGGAAAGGCCAAGTGAATGTTGCAGAGTCTGTTTTGAGGGAGCTCGGAATAGTGATACCGGTCTGCGGCATGGTGAAAGATGACAGGCATCGCACCCGTGGATTGTATTTTCAGGGGAGTGAAATACCGGTCAATACATGCAGTGAAGGATTTCATTTAATGACACGCATTCAAGATGAAGTGCATCGTTTTGCCATTGAGTATCACCGATCTTTACGTAGTAAAGTGCAAGTCAGATCCATATTGGATGACATTGCGGGGATTGGGGCGAAGCGTCGCAAACAGTTGATGAAGCGGTTTGTTTCACTTGATGCGATCAAGGCAGCTTCCGTAGAGCAATTGGCTGAAGTTGAGTCCATGAATGAACAGGCAGCACAAAATGTATATGAGTTTTTTCATAAGAAAGACTCATAACAAAATAGATGATTTTCTGTCAGTTGACAGGGATTGTCAGCAAGCTGTATAGGAATTTGCAGCAGGGTGGCAGGAATTTGCAGGATGCAGGGAATATGCACTATGGTTAGAAAGGTTGGTAGAATATGCAGAATGCAGAGTACAGTGTCGCATTGACACATTTAGTAGACAAATTAAAATTAGAAAACTGTACACCGAATGTACCTATTGATGACGTGAAAGTGACGCAATCGGATGTTAATCGACCGGCTTTGCAATTGGCAGGGTTCTTTGACTATTTTGATTCTAACCGGATTCAGATCATCGGGCAGGTGGAATATACTTATATGGAGCAAAAAGGTGTAGAATACAGTGTCCAAATGTTAGAAGAGATTATGTGTGGCAGTGAGAAGTCGACCAAACCACCATGTATCGTTTTTTGCCGTAACCTTCCGGTGGATGACCGTCTGATCGAATTGGCAACGAAATATCAAGTGCCGATCTTACGTACCAAGCGTGCTACGAATGAATTTATGGCGGATCTGATCCAGTGCCTTAACTATAATATGGCACCGCGCTGTACGGTTCACGGCGTGCTGGTAGATATTTACGGAGAAGGCATTTTGATCATGGGAGAAAGCGGTATCGGTAAATCGGAAGTCGCATTGGAGTTGATTCATAGAGGACACCGTCTTGTTTCGGATGATGTGGTAGAGATCAAACGAATCAATGAGAGCACATTGCTCGGCAGCGCACCGGACATTACGAGACATTTTATCGAATTGCGTGGTATCGGTATTATTGACGCAAAATCACTGTTTGGTGTAGAGAGCGTTAAGGATGATCAGAATATTGATCTGGTCATTAAGCTTGAGGAATTTAATAAAGAACAGGATTATGATCGTCTTGGACTGGAGGAGCAGTATACGGAATTTCTTGGCAACAAGGTTGTGTGCCACTCTATTCCGATCCGTCCCGGTCGTAATATTGCAATCATCTGTGAGTCGGCAGCAGTTAACCACAGACAGAAAAAGATGGGTTATAACGCAGCTTGGGAGCTGTATAACCGAGTAACAAACAATCTAGCAGAAAAAAATAAATAAAGCGCAGATTTAATGCGTAGATAGGAGGGTTGTCATGATTTTTGTAAAAGCAGATGAATTAAAAAAAGGGATGCGTTTGGCAAAACCAATATACAACAAAAATGGAGTTATGTTGTACGAAAGAGATTCCAGACTGACAGAGCAGGGAATCATTAGTATTCAGAACTTTGGACTGATCGGTATTTATGTATTAGAGCCGGCGGAGCCGGTACCGCCTATGTCAGCAGAAGATATTGAGTTTGAACGCTATCAGACGATGGCAGTATTTGCGATCAAAGAGATCTTGGATGCAGTCAGCAAACAGAAACCGTCTGCAAAGTTGAATACGTTTGTGACGCAGCTTGTTCAGAAGTATGGTTCTTTGGACCACAAGATAAATTTCATCCAAAATCTTCGCAGCGTGGAAGATTATGTGTATAAACATTCACTGAACACAGCGCTGCTCTGTGCGATGATGGCAAAGCGGATGAATTTGTCCGAGAAAAACCAGACAGATCTGGTGACAGCAGCAGTACTGCATGATATAGGTACCTTATTGATCCCGATCGGATTGCGACGCAAATCGCAGTTGGAATTGACAGAAGAAGATCTCAAAAAGATCAATACGTATTATGTGGCGGCTTATCAGATGTTTAGCAGAGATTATTCGCTTGATGCCGGTGTCAAGATGATATTGTCAGTAGCATTGCGAAGAATCTTTCATGTCGGCGGCAAAGATGATGAAATGGAAAAGAAGAAGATCCCAGAGGTTGAAATATTGCGTACAGCGTATATTTATGACCAGTTGACGGCAATGAACATACAAGAGGAGCCAACATCAGATGTGCAGGCGATTCGCTTTCTATTAGATGCCGGAAATGGATACGATCGTGTTGCGGTACAGGCGCTGATTCACAGTATTAATATTTTGGAACCGGGTGTATGTGTAGAGCTGACTAACGGTGATAAGGGATTAGTCATTATTCCTGGCATGTACAATGTGCTGCAGCCTTATGTACTTTCATTCAGGGATAATCAGGTTTATAATCTGAGTACACCGCATGTCGCTGCACAATTGCAGATCAAAGACATTATGCGCACGATGGATAATCGTCATGTAATGGGAATGGATATGTTAAAGCAGTACAGTGGAGAGGCGGTACATATTGGGGAGTATCGTGATAATAAGACGTACTAGCAATAGCCGACACAACAAACAAATAGCAATATAAGAGCCGGGGGCAGCGAGAAAAAGGCAGTATCGCTGAACCCGGCTTAGGAGATTGTGCGATTGTAATAACAGACAGCATAGAAACGAGGTTAACAATGTATATTATAGTAGGATTAGGAAATCCGGAGCGTAAATATGCCGGAACACGACACAATATTGGATTTTCGGCGATTACGGCGATCAGCGATGCCTATGGCATTTCGATGGACATCAAGAAACACAAGGCGGTATGCGGTAAGGGAATGATCGCAGGGAATAAAGTGCTGTTGGCGATGCCGCAGACATATATGAATCTTAGTGGTGAGAGTGTACGCGAATTGGTGGATTTTTATAAGATCGATCCCGAGGAGGAATTGATCATCATTTATGATGATATCGCATTGGCTCCGGGAAAGATTCGGGTACGTGCCAAAGGAAGTGCCGGTGGACATAATGGAATCAAGAATATCATTGCGCATTTGGGGACGCAGCAGTTTTCGCGGATCCGGATCGGCGTGGGAGAGAAACCGGCAGGCTGGGATCTGGCGGACTATGTGTTGGGGAGATTCCCGGCAGAGGAAGAGCCGACGATCCGTACTGCGCTGGAGCAGACGGTAAAGGCATGTGAGACTATTTTGACAGACAGCGTTGAAGCGGCGATGAATCAATTTAACGGAAAGTAAGAGGTTGGGGCAGTGATGGAAACATTATTGGCGCCTTTGGCGGAGATTACGGCGTACCGCAATGCCGAAGAGGCAATACAAAAGCAGCAATTCCCATTGCAGATATCGGGATGCATCGAATCACAAAAGTGCCAATGGATCTATGGGCTTACCGGTGAGTCTCCGAAATGGAAAGTGATCATTGCGGCGAATGAGTTGAGGGCACGGGAAATCGCAGAAGACTATCGCATGTTTGACCGGGAAGTTATGTATTATCCGGCGAAAGATGTGATTTTTTTTAGTGCTGATGTACATGGTAATGCACTTAGCACACAGAGACTTAAAGTCAGAGAGGCATTACTGGATCGCAAGGGGGGAACCATTGTCACCTCGATCGATGCCGGCATGGAGTTCGTACTATCGCAAAAGATCTATGAGCAGGCGAAGCAGCAGGTAGCGGAAGGGGAGACATATGATCTTGAGACTCTTTGCAAAAATCTAGTCAATATGGGTTATGTGAGACAGGCACAGGTTGAGATGCCTGGAGATTTTTCTGTGCGCGGAGGAATTTTGGATGTATTTCCGGTAACGGAGGACTGCCCATATCGTATTGAGTTTTGGGATGATGAGATTGACACGATCCGTTCGTTTGACGTGGAGAGTCAGCGCTCAATTGAACGCATTGCAGAGTTTACCATCTTTCCGGCATCAGAATTAATTTTGACTACTGAGCAAATTGCCGATGGTTTTACAAAAATGGCGAAAGACGCAGCAAAGATCAGCACAAAATTAAAAAAGGCGAAGAAATTTGAAGAAGTGAATCGGTTAAATGACCATTTACAGGAAATACAAAATGATTACGAACAATATCAGAGCCGTATTGGGTTGGAAGCCTACCTGCCCTATTTTCCGGTGGAAACATTGTCCTTTTTTGATATTATGCCAGAGGAGGAGACAATCTTTTTCTTAGATGAGCCATCCCGCTGTTATGAGAAAGCTCAGGCGGTGGAAACAGAGTTTCGTGACAGTATGGAAAGCAGATTGGAGAAAGGCTATCTTTTGCCAAAGCAGCCGGAGATCTTGCAGGGAATGGATCCTTTATTTGGATTGCTGCAGAACAAGCAGCTTGTTATTTTGTCTTTGCTGGATGGACTGCCAAAGCAGCTTGCGAGCAGGGCGCAGGTGAATGTACAGGTACAGCCGGTGGGGTCCTATAATAAGCATTTTGAACTACTTGTAGACGATATGCTTCGCTGGAGAAAGAATGGATACCGTGTACTGCTCCTTTGTGGCTCTCGGACGCGTGCGCAGCGTTTAAGTAAAGACTTGGGGGAATATGAAATTCCGGCATTTTATCATGAGAAGCCGGATATGCCGTTGGAAGCCGGACAGGTTATGGTATCGTATGGATTTATGCGTCATGGATTTGTTTATTCGATGACGAAGTTTGCTGTTGTGACGGAAGGTGATATTTTTGGCACAAAGCAGAAACGGCGTAATGTCAAGAAGAAAAAATACGATGGAAAAGCGATACAGAGCTTTAATGAGTTAAGCGTTGGCGATTATGTGATCCATGAGAATCATGGAGTTGGTATTTACAAAGGTATCGAAAAGATTACAGTCGACCATGTGTCGAAGGACTATATTAAGATTGAGTATGGAGACGGCGGAAATCTATATGTTCCTGCATCGGGACTGGATCTGTTGCAGAAATACGCCGGGCGTGAGGCGAAGCAGCCGAAACTAAACCGCTTGTCATCGCCGGAATGGAAAAAGACCAAGACACGCGTGCGCAAGGCTGTGCAGGAAGTGGCAAAAGAATTGGTTTTGTTATATGCCAAGCGACAAGAACAAAAAGGATATGCTTATAGTCCGGATACTGTGTGGCAGCAGGAATTTGAGGAGGTTTTCCCATTTGAGGAGACCAAAGATCAGTTGACAGCCATTGCCGCCGTTAAAAAGGACATGGAAAGTGACAAGATCATGGATCGGCTGATCTGCGGGGATGTTGGCTATGGTAAAACAGAGATCGCATTGCGTGCGGCATTTAAGGCGGTAAATGATGGAAAGCAGGTAGCGATGCTTGTTCCAACTACGATCTTAGCGCAGCAGCATTACAACACATTGTGCGAACGACTCGGAGACTTTCCGGTCAAAGTTGAGATGTTATCACGTTTTCGTACTCCGGCACAGCAAAAAAAGCGAAGGGACAGGTTGATATTATTGTCGGCACACACCGTCTGTTGTCTAAGGACGTGGAATTTAAGAATTTGGGGTTATTGATCGTTGATGAGGAACAGCGATTTGGTGTGACACACAAGGAAAAGATCAAGCAGATGAAAGGAAATGTTGATGTCCTTACGCTTAGTGCAACACCGATCCCACGAACGCTGCATATGAGTTTGACCGGCATTCGGGACATGAGCGTGTTAGAGGAGCCACCGGTAGACCGTCTGCCAATACAGACATTTGTGATGGAGCATAATGATGAGATCATTCGTGAGGCGATCAATCGCGAATTGGGAAGAGGCGGACAGGTGTATTATGTGTATAACCGCGTTGCCCGTATTGCAGAGGTGGCGGCAGAAGTAGCCAAAATGGTGCCGGATGCCAATGTTGTTTTTGCGCATGGGCAGATGAGTGAGCGAGAACTTGAAAAGATCATGATGGCATTTATCAGCGGCGAAATAGATGTTTTGGTAGCAACGACGATTATTGAGACCGGATTAGACATTTCGAATGTAAATACGATCATCATTGATCATGCCGATAAGATGGGGCTGTCACAGCTTTATCAGCTTCGCGGTCGTGTCGGAAGATCAAATCGTACAGCATACGCGTTTTTGATGTATCAGCGAGGACGTATGCTCAAAGAGGTAGAGGAGAAGAGACTGGCCGCTATCCGTGAATACACGGAACTGGGTTCCGGGATCAAAGTGGCGATGCGGGATCTGGAGATCCGCGGAGCCGGGAATCTGCTTGGTGAAGCGCAGTCCGGGCATATGGAAGCGGTTGGATATGATCTGTACTGTAAAATGCTCAATGAGGCGGTACTTACACTGAAAGGCGAACAGCCGGAAGAGGAACCGTTTGAGACCAGTTTGGAGCTGCAAGTGGATGCGTTTATTCCGGCAACTTATATTCGTAGTGAATTTCAAAAGCTGGATATGTACAAACGTATCGCCGGGATTGAAAATGCGGAAGAATATGCAGATATGCAGGAAGAAATGATCGATCGATTTGGAGAATTGCCTAATGCGGCTGAGAATTTATTGCGTGTGGCACTGCTTAAAGCGGAAGCACACCGTGCCGGAATCACACAAATTGTGCAAAAAACGAACCAAATTCGATTTTATCTGAAACCAAACGCAAAAATCTCTTCCGTAAACCTTGTAAAAATGGTAGAATCGTATGAGGGCGCTTTTAAGGTGGTGCAGGCGGCCAAAAAGGAAGAACAATCCTATTTTATTTACACGATGAAACCACAACCACAGCCGGCAGGCAAAAGTTATCGCAGCGGATACGGAAGGATCCCTGCTGCGGTGAAGGTACCGTCTGTTTCCAAAACAGTAAGTAAGCAGGAGACAGCAGAAAAATTATTCCAGACAGTGAATCAGTTGATCCGTGAGATCGGAAAAGTCGTGGAGTAACGGAAAGGCATGGTGACTATGATAAAGAAAAGTAAATGGATGGCAGTTGGTTTAAGCATATGCATTGCCGTGGCAGGAGTATGCACGGGCTGTGGCAATTCCAAGATCGGCACAAAAAAGGTAAAGCTTGCGGCAGGAACACCGGATAAGGATTCGATCGTTATGTCGGTGGGCAGTGACGGTGTAGAATATAGCGAGATGATGAACTATGCCTACCTATTAAAAAGACAGTATGAGGGCAATTTTGGAAGTGAGCTATGGAACTATTCGCTGGGCGGCAATAAAACAGTGGGTGCTCAGGCAAAGCAGGAAATCGTCAATATGGTAACACAGCTTAAAGTGATCGCGCAGGCAGCGGATCGTAATGAAATTTCACTTACCAATGATGAGAAAGACGAGGCAATGCAAAAGGCAGAAAAGATCATGGAAAAGGTGTCTGACAGTGATAAAAAGAAATATTATTTATCCGTTCAGGGACTTAGTAAATTGTATGAAGAAAACGTGCTTGCCAATAAAATGTTTTATGTGGCTACTGACAAGGCAAACACCGATGTGTCAGATGAGGAAGCAAGGCAGGCTGCGATCCAGTATATCGAGATCATGACGAAAGGGATCGGAAGTTCCGGACAGAAGATCGATATGGATGAGAAAGCCAAAGCACAGGCTCTTAAGTGGGCAGAACAGCTGCAGCTTCGTGCAGTTAAGACGAAAGACTTTTTGACATTGGCCAAAGATAATACCGATGCAACAACGCAGGAACTGGTGGTTGGCAAAAGTTCCACCAAATTGGAGAAAGCGGCATTGGATGCGGCGTTAGCCCTCAAAAAGGGTGAAGTCAGCAGTGTTGTAGAGGGAACGCAGGGATATTATATTATATATTGCGTCAATGACATGGAAGAGGATGCGACACAGGCTCGCAAGGAAGTTATCATTGCAAAACGACAGAATCGCCTGTTCCAAAAGAAATATAACATCTGGCTCAATAAGTGCGATGTTAATATCAGTGAAGATTTTTGGGATTATTTCCAGTTGTAAGGGGAGGGAGAAAGTTTGAAAGCAGAGCATGTCAATCCATTTATCATATCTGTGTGCAAAGTGATGAAAGATATGTGTATGTTGGATTTAAAAATAGGGAAACCATCTCTTAGACAACAGAGTTTCCCGGAAGAAAATTCTTTGATCCGTCTCGGGCTGGTAGGTCAGCTTTCGGGAGAAGTATTGCTTAATTTTGAACCACAGACAGCACTTGGGGTCGTATCTAAAATGATGATGATGCCGGTCAATGCCATTGATGCGATCGGACAGAGTGCAATTTCGGAATTAGGAAATATGGTGGCGGGCAATGCGGCGACGGTATTTGCAAATAATAATATTATGATTGATATTACACCACCGGATTATTTTATTGGTGCAAGTTATGATGGTGCGGCAACGGAAATGTTTACGATTCCTTTTTCAACAGAAATTGGAGATATGACGATCGATGTGCGCATTGAACAGGAAGGATAAAAGATGGCAGGATATAAGAGATACCGCAAGGATTCCCCGGTTTCCTATGCATTAGGTATAACGCTGACATTTGAACTGTTGCGCTTTCAGCCGGACAAGGTGACGAGAGTATATATTCACTCCGGCATGAAAGAGGGGGAAACATTAGACAAGCTGCGTAGTTTGTGCAGGGATGCCGGTATAGAAATGGTTCAGACAGACAAAATATTTCACGTATTGTCTCAAAAAGAAAATTGTTACGTGATCGGAGAATTTACGAAATATGAAGGGCAGCTGGAGAAAACAGCATCCCACATAGTTTTGGTAAATCCTTCTAATGCCGGCAATATGGGAACGATCATGCGGAGCGCCTTAGGATTTGGTTTGAATCAGATGGCGATCATACGTCCGGCAGTGGATGCCTTTGACCCCAAAGTGGTAAGAGCGTCCATGGGGGCGATTTTTTCGACAAACTTTGTTTACTTTGAGGATTTTGATGAATATCAGGCACAGTTTGGTGAACGGGAATTATATCCATTTATGTTGGATGCCAAGAAAAGTCTGCATGAGATCAGACCACAGGGGACGTTTTCTTTGCTTTTTGGTAACGAAGCGACCGGACTGCCGGATCGCTTTGCACAGATCGGGACAAGTGTGATCATTCCGCATTCCAATCGCATCGACAGTCTGAATCTGCCGATCGCGGCGAGTATTGCGATGTATGAGACAACGAAACAGCAATTTGAGAGTTGACAGGTTTGTTATAATGATAGTTAGAGGCAAATGCAAATGACGATAGAAAGGATTGATGAGACAATGGCAAAGATTGATATTATTTCAGGATTTTTAGGAGCAGGTAAAACGACGTTGATCAAAAAGCTGATCGCAGAAGCATTTGAAGGTGAGAAGTTAGTCTTGATCGAGAACGAGTTCGGTGAGATCGGTATCGATGGTGGATTTTTGAAAGAGGCAGGAATCCAGATTACAGAGATGAATTCCGGTTGCATTTGCTGTTCTTTGGTTGGTGACTTTGGAGAGGCACTCAAAGAGGTGCTTACAAAATATAGTCCGGATCGTGTTATTATTGAGCCATCCGGAGTTGGCAAGTTGTCTGATGTGGTCAAAGCAGTAAAAAATATTGGTGATGAAGTACAGATCAACAGTACGGCAACGGTTGTAGATGCATCGAAATGCAAGATGTATATGAAGAATTACGGTGAGTTCTACAACAACCAGATCGAATACGCAGGAACAGTAATCTTGAGCCGTACACAGAATGTGTCAGCTGACAAGCTGGATGCTTGTCTGAAGATGATTCGTGAGAAAAACGAGGAAGCATCTATTATTACAACACCATGGGATGATATTCAGGGTAAAAATATCGTAGAGGCTATGGAAAAGGTTAATTCTTTGGAAAAAGAGCTGTTAGAGGAGCATGAACATCATCACGATGGCGAGTGTGGATGCGGACATCATCATGATCACGATCATCACGACCACGAGCATGATCACGACGGCGAGTGTGGATGCGGACATCATCATGACCATCACCATCATCATGCAGATGATGTATTTACAAGCTGGGGCGTTGAGACAGCGCACAAGTTTACGGAGGAAGAGCTTACCGAGATTTTGCACAAGTTAGCTGAGACGAAAGACTATGGTGACGTTTTACGTGCAAAGGGTATTGTAGCGGCAGCAGAAGGAGAGTGGTTCCACTTTGATCTGGTACCGGAATTCGCCGCGGAGCAGCCGACTTTACAGGACGTATTTGTGTTATCGGTGCTGACTTGAAGGAAGATGCGATCAAAGAATTATTCCACGTTGCGTAAAGAGGACTACGATTTACGGCTTCCATTTCAAATGGAAGCTAAACATAGAGTTGATGGAGGTTTTGAATGTTTGGTAAGAAGAAAGAGGAGATGATGGTATACGTCATTATGGGCTTTTTGGAAGCCGGTAAGACGAATCTGATCCGTGACCTTGTCGTGGATGATATGTTTGACGACAAGATCAAAACGATGATCTTGGCATGCGAAGAGGGCGAGTTAGAATACGAACCGGACGTGTTAGAGAAGGCCAACTGCGTTGTGGAATACATCGAAGACGAAGAAGCATTTAATGGAAAGATCATTCAGAAATTTTTGAAAAAACACCGTCCGGACCGCATCATCATTGAATACAACGGTATGTGGCCGACAAAGCACATTCCGGAATTGTATGATGATATGGAAGAAATTTGTTTTGATCGTGAAGTGATCTTTCAGACGATAGATGTAGTCAATGATGAAACATTTGCTTTATATATGAAAAATATGCCATCTATGATGGTAGATCAGTTCCGCGTGGCAGAAATGATCATCATTAACCGTTGCACCGTCGAAAAGACGAATAAAAACTCGATCCGTGGAAGCATAAAAGCGGTCAATCCGCGGGCGCAGATTGTCTATGAATCAGCACAGGATGAGTTTTATGAGATGAAAGATCAGATGCCGTTTGATGTCAATGCAGATGTCATTGAAATTAGTGACGATGATTTTGGACTTTGGTATATTGACATGATCGACCATCCGGAAACATATCAGAATAAGACGTTGAAGGTAACAGGTTTGATCCAGAAGCCAAAGGGGATTCCGGCAGGCTTTGCAGTATTTGGACGTTTTGCGATGACCTGCTGTGCAGACGATGTACAGTATATGGGATTTCTGTGCAAAGCAGATGATTGGTCAGAGTTTAAGGCAAAGCAGTATGTTACCGTGACGGCCCGATTTGAATACAAATTCATGAAGGAATATGGCGAGGAAGGTCCTGTCTTTTATGCAGAGCAGGTGGAAGCGGCAGACAAGCCAAAAGAGGAGCTTGTTTATTTCAATTAAGTGAGGCAGCAGTTTATAGAGGATCTGCATATATGCAAGTTGTAGCTTAACAGCTCGGATGTGTCGAAAGCTCTTAGGCACTGCGCATCCATATCTGATAGATGGAGCGGATCAGCACGACCGCAAATGGGCCGAGAAAGATGCCGCAGACACCGTACAATGAAATACCGATGTAAATGGAAGCAAGGGTAAAAAAAGGAAGTGTATTTAAGTTACTTCCAATTAACCTTGCTTCTAATAATTCACGCGTAAATACTGTTAATAAATATGCAGTAAGCAGAACTGCGGCCGCGAAAAAAGAACCATGAAATAATTTTACAAGTCCCCATGGAATCAATATCATCCCACTCCCCAAAATAGGAAATGCATCAAAAATGGAAATAAACAGACCGATCACGATACAATATGGATTGCGGATGAGCAGAAAAGCAATTGTGCAAATAGCCCAATTACAGCCAATAATGATGAGCTGACTTCGCATATAGGCAAATCCGGTATTCCACATGGTATGCCCAAGCTCTGACAAAACCGAAAAATAACGATTTTTGTGGATCATAGTATGCAAATGATCATAGTCTTTGCATAAAACGATGAAACTGACGATAACGATCAGCAAAAATGCGCATACTCGCATGGAGCTTCCCATACATTGCAGCGCTATCCTGCCAATATTTTGATAGAGGTTTGTAAATGATGACGGATCCAGATTGTGAAACTGTTCCTTAGCAAATATTAGGCAACTACCTTTTTGTAGACCTAAATAATAATCCAAATGTTGCAAAATATTATGACAACAGGATTCTATGGATTTTGTATAAATTTGATGATAAATGGACAAATTTGTGAGAAGTAGTTTACATTGCTGAAATAAAAGCCATCCGATCAGCAAAAAAACACCCAAAAAGGCAAGAGAGATCAAGAGTAAGGTGCCATTTGCCGCCAGCCACTTTGGAAGATGACATTTTTTTTGTAAAAATAGGACGATAGGCATTAAGCTCCGCATCAGTGTATATGCGAATAAAAACGGGAAAATAAGGGGTAAAACGTATTTGAAGGACAAAAGAACAGCACCCGATATAAATGTAATAATAAGCAGTTGTCGAAGCAAAGGATGTGCATTCATAACGGATCCTCCTTTCTGTAAACGCAATTTTAGACGGCGGAAGTGCTCTATTTAGTGTGTACAAAAGCAATGATTTCATACAAAAAATAATGTTTACAAAATATTAATAACTATAACATTTCACGTTCATAATTCCACCCTATAATAATAACCATATCAGAGAGTAAATGTCGACTCACTGGTAGCTTAGATTTTTTTTTCATACCTTCTCCTTTAAGGACTGTGTACGCTGCAGTCCTTTTTTTTTGCCTATTATGATTAAAGTGTCAGAAGGTCTGAAATCTTGACACCTTAATCCTATTATAGAATCGGGGAATGCCGATTGTGTGCATTTGGTAGGTGGAGTTTGAGTTAGCGATGCATTTATTTCATTGGGAGGAATTGAAATGATGGAAAGGACACAGAAACAGACAAAAAATTTGACCGAAGGATCACCGGCAAGATTGATCTTGGAATTTGCGGTTCCAATGTTTTTAGGATTATTGTTTCAGCAGTTTTACAGCATGGTAGACACAATGATCGTTGGTAAATTTTTAGGAATGAAACCATTGGCTGGAGTTGGTGCGACAGGGTCGTTAAACTTTATGGTGATTGGATTTTGTATTGGTGTATGCAATGGATTTGCCATTCCGGTAGCACAGAAACTTGGTGCCAAGGATTATTCTGCGCTTCGTCGTTTTGTGGCGAATGCTACATGGCTTTGTCTTGCATTTTCTGTTGTTATGACGGTGATCGTGTCAATTTTGTGCGGAGATATCTTGCGCTTTATGAAAACACCGGAGGATATTTTTTCCTATACATATTGGTATATGTTGATCATTTTTTTAGGAATACCATGCACTTTTCTGTATAATATATTGGCGGCACTGATCCGCTCTTTGGGAGACAGCAAAACGCCGGTGATCTTTTTGGCATTGGCATCTGTCCTCAATATTGGACTGGATCTCGTATTTATCATTGTATTTCGTATGGGCGTCAAAGGAGCTGCACTTGCGACTGTGCTGGCACAGGGAATCTCCGGGTTGTGTTGTCTGTGGTATATTGGAAAGCGTTTTCCAATCCTGCGGGGAACGAAAGAAGAGTGGAAACCGTTGCCAAAGTATATGATACGTTTATGTGCGGTTGGAATTCCGATGGGAATGCAGTATTCGATCACAGCGATAGGAACACTTGTGATCCAGGCAGCAGTGAACGGTTTTGGCTCTACAGTGGTGGCCGGAGTGACAGCAGCGACTAAGCTTGGTAATTTTGTATCCTGTCCGATCGAGGCACTGGGACAGACAATGGCACCATACGTTGGACAAAATATGGGAGCCGGCAAACCGAAGCGTATTGGTAAGGGACTTTTGGCAGCCTCTGTCATGGGATTTGGGGTGTCTGCAGTACTGTTTGTCATTGTTTTATTGTTTGGAAAGCCGATGACGTTATTATTTCTTAGTGCAAAGGAAGTGAAAGCCGTAAAATATGCGTATCAGTATATGATCGTAACAACAGCCGGATATTCTTTGCTTACTTTAGTGAATACAGTTCGTTTTACGATACAGGGAATGGGGTATTCGGCGATCGCTATATTGGCCGGGGTGTTTGAAATGGCGGCAAGAACCTTGGCTGGTACGCTTGTAGTAAGTATGATCGGGTTTATGGGTGTTTGTATGGCAAATGATCTCGCATGGATTTTTGCAGATGCTTTCCTTATTCCGGTATTTTTTGTATTATATAGAAGAGCTAAGAAACAATATCAATGATCTGCTTATATCATAAGAAGCAGACGGATGATCTGCTGCATCTGGATGAGAGAAGAATGTGTCAATGACAGGTGTATTAAGGGGAGGAGAGAAGGTTATGCTGATTAAATTATATTTACAGGAGGCTGTTCAAAGAGCGTTTCTTGTTGCGGTTGTTTATATCGTATTAAAAGGAATTTATTTGGCAATGATGAAAAAGGAAGTGCATATCGGCAAAGAAATATTGTATTGTGTTACATTGACTTATATGGTTACTTTATTGGGCTATACTATGTTGCCAAACATGCATATGGGAATAGAATCCAGTGGGAAATTTTATTTTATTTGTGATAGGTGGGGAAATGGAAGGATTAATTTCATGCCCTTCAAAACAATAGGTACGTTTTTATTTCAATTAGAAAATGCCAATGTATCTCATTGGAAGGATGTTTCAGACTTAAATCTGCTGAAGATGCGAAGTCCATGAAGAAGGATTTGGTGAAACTGATAAAAAAGAGTAGTGTAGATATTTTGTATTTGGGATTGGGAGCTTCTGCGCTTTGCTTTGTGACATGGAATTTTGCAGTAAAAGAGTTGGGCGCAGTAAAGACAAGCGTTTATATCTATATGGTTCCGGTGATAACGGTCATTACTTCTGTACTAATTTTACATGAGAAACTGACCTTATTAGCCGGAATAGGAACGGTACTTACTTTGATAGGATTATTTCTGTCGGAGTATAAGCCGGAAAGAAATAGGACTAAAAATGGATTTACAAAATGAAAAGTGCGTCAAATGGATTGCATATAAATGGGGTATTCTCTTGTCTTCACATAGAAAAAGTGACCGGTGCCGATAAAAAAATCTTGAAATCAACATAATCTGCGATATAATAAAACTGGTATGATACAGTAAACAGAAATAATTATTTGTTGTACGCAAGGTTATGAAGGTATAGGAAAATTTATAAGGAGAACGAGGAGGAAAAATATGACAGAAAATCAATATCAGAGAGCAAACAGGATGGTACTGATCACGATTCTGATAGTATTTGGGTTTATTGCAGTAACAGTCTTAGCGGCATTAGGAGTTTCAAAGGGAGAACAGCCAGGCAGGATTATAATACAGTTTATCACAGCGTTGGTTGTTATGACTGCATCAATCGCAGCATACATAATGAAAAAGAAAACACATATATGTGAGGTTCTATTATCAGTAAATATAGCGATTGGATATGTTGTTGTTGTATTACTGAATTCTACGGATACCGTGTGGACATATGGAATTCCGATGATTATTTCCGTTATGGTTTATCTTAATAAAAGATTGATGTATTGTGCCAATGGTTTAGTTATATTAGCAAATATTGCGCGATTAATAAAGGATTTTGACAGTAGTAATTCGGAACTGTTATCAAGCAGGATATTAGCTATCCTTGTAATCATTCTTGTGACGATCATATCGATCAATATAGCGAATATATTGATTCAGTATTTTGGCGAGAAGGTATCCCAGATTGAGGAGGCGGCTGCAAAACAGAATGAAAGCAATACGAAAATGGTTGCTATTGCGGATAATATTTCTGACGAGTTTGAAAAAGCGATGACTATGCTGAATGAACTTGAGAAAAGTATAGATATCAGCCACAGCTCTATGGGGGATATCGCAGACAGCACGGAAAGTACGGCAGAGGCAATCCAGAGACAGGCGGTTATGTGTTCTGAGATTCAGGAAAGCACGGATATGGCGGAAAAAGAAATTAATCAGATGATAAGTGCATCTGATAAGACAGATGAATCGGTAAATAACAGCAAGGTAGTTGTTGGTCAATTAAAAGAACAGGCACAGAATGTACAGGACGCAAGTAATATCATTGTTGATGTAATAAGTGGTCTTACAGAGAAGGTTAATGATGTACAGAATTTTGTTGGTGATATCGTTAATATATCCGCAAGGACAAATCTTCTTGCACTGAATGCGTCGATTGAGGCAGCCCGCGCAGGAGAAGCGGGAAAGGGGTTTGCGGTCGTTGCGGAGGAAATCCGTCAGCTTTCGGAACAGACCAAGAAGGCTTCTGAAAGTATTACAAATATCATACAGAAGCTGAACGAAGATACCCAAAAAGCGAACAAGAGTATCAATGAATCTGTGTTATCCGTTGATAAACAGAACGCACTTATTGATGAAACAGAAAAAACATTTGTTGAAGTAGGCAATACAATGGATGTGCTGATGTCAAGCATACATGTTGCAGAGCAGAGCATCAATAAAATACTTGATTCAACGTCAGTGATATCGGATAATATATCACATCTGTCGGCAACAGGAGAAGAGGTTGCGGCTGCATCTGCGGAGGGCATCAAGGTATCAGATTCCACGGTAGAGGGCATGAAGGATTGTAAAATAATACTCAACAATATATATGAGCTTGCCAATGAATTAAAAGCTTCTGTTGAGACGAAGGATATTTATTAGAGAGAAAATATGCTGTACTTCCTTTCGAAAGACCCATCTATTCTTGAACAATATTACAATGCTTCCATTCCGGAATTTAAACGATTCAATATTGTAGAAAATGAGATAGAATGGAACAATGGAGAAAACGGGCAGGACAAACAAGGACGTAAAAAAGCTTCAAGTGATTGAGGCTGTTGCATCAGGAAGGAGATAAAAATGCCTGAATTAAGTAAAAGAGTACAAACCTTTACGGATTCTGTGCTCCGAATTTCCGGGAGGCATTGGTGCAGATGCGATTCTTTCCGGAGCCGATCCCATTTATATTCCGTTGATTCCGCCGGAGTATGAGTTCGATATTACGCTGGTAGAACAGGGATTTCGGGATGGCGGCTTGGCTATCTGATCGGACCTGAGAAGGTCATTGAAGCGGCCAAGAAGGTTCATGATTTCCTGACGGTTGGAGCGGCAGCGCCTCTCCAGGAGGCAGCAACGGTGGGGTTGAAATTCTCGGATGAGTATTATGAGAAGCTGTTACAGACTTACACAGAAAAAAGAAATTATTTTCTAAAGGGACTGGATAAAATTGGTCTGAAGCATAATGTACCACAGGGAACGTATTTTGTGCTGATCGATATATCAGACTTTTTGGAACTTCCGCAGTTTCATGGATTCTCAGATCTGGAATTTTGTGAATGGATGATCAAAAATATTGGCGTGGCAGCAGTTCCGGGCTCCAGCTTTTTCAAAGAGGATGTCAATCATCTGATCCGGCTGCATTTTGCACGGGAAAAGAAAACTCTGGACGAAGCTTTGTATCGTCTGGAAAAAATGAAGGAATGTTTTCGTTCATATTAAGAGTGCCCGGTTAGCGTAATTAAGTTTTCGGAAAATTAAATATTGAAAAGGGCAGTTCCTTTGTATAAAGTTTTAAGTGACGAAACAAAAAACGCAAAGGAGAACTGCCCCATGTATAACAGTATAATCGAATTTATCGAAAAAGACACTACTAAAATTGAAAAATTTATCAAAGAATCATTATTATCCGGAAATATGATGCGTTTTGAGGAGAAACTGCGTGATACAGTATTAGAGTTTGGTCGCAGTCTGTATCAGGAGATCCCAAAAGGAATCTAGTTATTTCAGAAGAGGAGGTGCAAAAAATTGTAGATGCCTCCAAGTAGTGTTTTATTAAAAATGTGGTTATAATAACGTAATAAAGAAAAAAGAATGGAGGAAAAAGCGATGAGTATGATCAAAAACATGGACAAGGCACAGGTAATGGTACTGAAAGAACAGGTGTCCTATCAGGCAGGACAGGTAGTCAGCAAGACGCTTGCACAGAACGATGCGCTTAGTGTAACATTGTTTGCCTTTGATAAGGACGAGGAGATTAGTACCCATGAATCCGGTGGAGATGCGTTTGTAACCTGTTTGGATGGAGTTGGAAAAATTACGATTGATGGTGTGGAATATGAGCTGCACGAAGGAGAGTCGATCGTAATGCCCGCAAAACATCCACATGCGGTATACGGCAAAGAGCAGTTTAAGATGTTGTTAGTAGTGGTATTTTAGTATTGCCTCAAGAGGATGGCAAAGATTTAGACAAAATGCTCCCAAAAGATGGGAGCATTTTGTCTATTCCTGAAGATATTCTTCTAACGTGATTTTTTCACGCATGATCTTTTTAGCAGCTTTTTTGCCAACATAGCGAAAATGCCAAGATTCGTACATATAGCCGGTAACTTTTTCTTTATGTTTTGGATAACGGAGAATAAAGCCGTAATCGGCACAGTGTTTGCGCAGCCATTGATTTTCCGGGGTTTGTGCCTGCCTGCTGTCAAGCTGCAGATGATCGGAAGCGGTGATATCCACGCACAGACCGGTTTCGTGTTCGCTATAATCGGCAGGTGCAACACTTCGCAAAGCATCTTTTTTAGCGGAACGATAACTCATTCCGGTACGCTCATTTTTGCGGATTTCCTCGGAAAGGAGTATTGTTTGTTTTTGACGGGTACGATAACCGCTTACGACATTGATAGAATAATTAGGATTAGCGGCTTCACAGTCAAACCACATATCACGAAGATGCGGATATATCACTTTGGCAACCTGAATGCCATTTTTTAATGTTTTGAGTTGGACCGAGTAGCCCTTTGGTAATGCATGATCTTTGTTCACTAAGATCAGAGTTCGCTTGTGGTTGAGATTTGTGTGGTATTTATGGCTGCGCGTGGCCTGCGGTTGATCTGTTCCCTGAAAATGATAAGCAGCGCCTTCCGTAGATCCGGCAGATGCGTGATCTTCCTTGATCACCAACAATATTCCTCCCCCTAAAATAGTAACCAGCACCAATAGTGCTGCAAATAATCCGATCAAATGACTTCTTTTATACCTCATCTTATAAATTCCTCCTTGCCTGATCCTGTTTTATATTCTTATTAAAACAAAAGATTGCATCCGATTTTGCAAGAAAAGGTATCTAAGTTGTATCATCACAAATTCACAACACAAGGGAGTTATCATCCTATCCCATTAACCATCGACCATCTGTGATGTGCCATTAGAAGTCATAAAATCAGAATAAAAGTTACCGAAAGAGAATGTGAGATAATTCTCAATACCCGCATAGTTTTGAGAGGTTATGATGGTAACCGGAATGTTGTATTTGTAAGATTTAATTGTAAAATAGTAGTGGGCTTCCTTATAGTCATCTTCACTGGAATACTGTGCGGAAGCATCACTATTTATCGAAGCACCATAGTATTTTAGAAGACGCTTAGCGTAGCGGTCAATTTTTTCGGACAAAAGAGATTTTTTGCTTTCGCCCACAGGTATTGCTTGATACTGCATTGGACTGTCGTTTCCTTGCAAAATGTGGGAGGCGGTCACGTGTCCCGTTAATGGGACTGCATTATACTGTGTCGGATCGGACTTTGTCAAAATCTTTTTTATAGGTATGTTTCCCATTGATACATAGTAGATTTTTTCCTGCTCTACATCAAAACGCAAAGAATAAGATTGCTTGTTAGATTCTTTCAAGAAAGAAAGTTCCCAAACACAGAAACTGTCCGTTTCTAAATAATTACGGATGGATAAATAAGTGGCGGATTGAAACATATTTTCCAGATCTTTCACCGTTAGATCGTCGGGAATAAGGTGAAAGGAGTAAAGTTTATGAAGTTGTTTTTGCAGTTTCTCAAAAAATGACTCATCATATTCTGTCAAAGTTTCTGCCTTTGCCGTTGTCAAAATTTCCGAGACAGCGATCGTTTCGGATGAAATAATAGCGAGACGCTCTTTGTAAGACAGATTGACTTTGGTGGGTGTAGTCTGAGTGGAACCATGTGAAACCGTAATGGTATTGGTCGTTTTTTGGTCAGTCAGGTGATTCGTGATCTCAGGAATGATTTCTGCAGTAATAAAAAATGCAGCCACCAGTAAAAAGGTTAATACAATTCGCAACTGTTTTTTCATATGCTACTCCTTTCCGGTTTGCGGGATGGTAATAGTGATCGTTGTACCGACATGAAGTTCACTTTCGATATGCCACTGCGCATGATGAAGGCGCAGGATCTCATAACAAAGCGACATACCAAGCCCGGCTCCACCCTCTTTGCGGGAGCGGGATTTATCTACCATATAAAAAGGTTTGGTGATTTTGTCGATTTCATCTGCAGGAATTCCTTTGCCGGTATCCTGTACGCTGATGCAGTAATAGTCATTGTCGGAATAACCAAGCACAGTGATCGTATCGCCAGACGAGGAAGCCTTTCTGGCGTTGTCGATCAGATTGATAAGCAGTGATAAGAGTAGATCTTTGTCGCCATATAGCGTTGCAGGAGCGAGATGCATTGATAACATCACGTCTTTGGCTGCAAGATTTTGTTTCATCATTGGAACGATTGCATCGGTAAGTTCTGACGATGAAACCGGTGCGAAGGTAAGCTCCTGCTGTTGCAGAACAAATAGATCCAACAGTTTGTATGACAAGGATTCCAAGCGTTTTCCCTGTGAAAAGATATAGTCTGCCGCCTGCCACTTTTCTTCCTGCGACAGATCCATCGTGCGTAATAACTCGGCATAGCCGATAATGGAAGTGAGCGGCGTTTTTAATTCGTGTGCAAACGCTGCCGTAAATGCTTCTTGATTTTTGGCGTGCATGGATATCTCATCAATTTTTTCTTGCAGACTATCAGCCATGCGATTAAAATCAGCCGCCAGAGTAGCAATTTCATCCTGTCCATGAACTTGGACACGACTATTCAAATCGCCATCTGCGAAACTGCGCGTGGAAGCCGAAAGGACACGCACGCGATATGTCAAAAAATATGACAAAGCCAGAGAAAGGATCATGCAGGACACCAATATGATAAACATGATATAGTGGTACATGCGAGTCATTTCCTGACGCTGCAAATAAATGTTATTGATATTTGTAACAGTTTCTACGTAATAACCTTTCAGATCGCTTGGTAATATCGTATAGCTTACGATACGTAAATAATACGTATCTTTACTTTTATATATTTCGCGTGCGGACTTGTTTTTCCCTGCTTTAGCAAAGAGGACATCGTTGTTCTGCGGTTTTCCGGAGGAGTAAACAACGCTTCGCTGGTCATTATATATTGTGAAAAAATCGGAATCCCCTCCAAAACTTACCGCAAAGGATGAACAGATCTCTTTCATGGCATTTTTGTGTTTAGTAAAATAATCCGCAGGCATAGAGCCGACAATATTGCCTAGAGACATGCGGACCATTTCGTTTTTGCTGTTGCCGGACTCAATCTCTCGATGATAGGAAGCTCGAAAGGACGCAGAAATCATCCAGGTTCCGCAAATACTAAAAGCAGTTGCGATCAAGATAAAAAAACTGATAAAAATTTTCCAATAAAATTTCATATTGTTTTATGCTCCCTCCATGTTGACATTAAACCGTCACCTGTCATTTTGATGATCGTTTTACACTTCCGCAATGTCAACTTCAAGTTGCCACCTGTCTTGTAACTTTGCAGAAGAATTTTGATAATCGTTTTATATTCCCGCAATGTCAACTTCAAGTCGATACCCTACTTTATATACGGTTTTTATTTTATCTTCCCAGTGTAGCTTTTTGCGCAGCCGCTGTATATGGAGATCTACAGTACGGCCGTCACCCATATATTCATTCTGCCAAATGTTCTCATAAATAGTTTCACGATATAATGCGATATTTTTATTGCGCACTAAGAAGAGAAGCAGCTCAAACTCCTTGAGTGTCAGCATGATCTGCTTCCCTTGTTTGGTTACGGTACGTGATGGAACGTCGATGACAGTATCAAAAATCGTGATCCTCTCCTCACTTTTGTGATAACGTCTCAGAACGGTTTCTACACGTGCTAACAATTCCATCATTTCAAATGGTTTTGTAATGTAGTCATCCGCTCCTGCCCTCAAACCTTTCACTTTGTCATCTAACGTGCCCATCGCCGTAATAAAAATGACCGGCATTTGTGTCGTCTTGATATAGTCAAGCAATTCATAGCCGTCAATGCCCGGCAGCATGATATCCAGCAAAATGAGGTCGTAACTGTTTTCTGCAATCAGGTCTGCAGCAGTTTCGCCATCAAATGCCTGTTCACATATGTAACCGGTTTTGCAGAGACTCATACGAATCAGATTCGAAATAGCCTCTTCATCTTCTACAATCAATATTTTAGTCATAGCTTTGTCCAATATCTGTCACGGTTATTATATACGGCCTGTCCCCTATCAGGCGTATTATAACCGGAAGTCCTCTCGTGCTTACACAGTTGTGTGTGGAAATTTCCATAACTTCAACACACGTTTACTATACCGACCTTATGTATCTAAAATGTATCATAAATCTGACAAATCATATGACCGGTGATTTCTTATTTGTTGTATTAGCATCTAGATAGCAGTATAACCTCAAAAGGATTATACTGTCAAAAGGAAAGATGGCAAAGTCCCTTTCATAAATGATGAACACCCTAATCTTTTAAAAATAAAATTAGAAAATGGTGTAACATTTCGATGACTCATCTGTTATATTGGTAGATAGCATGAAAAATCGCCATCTGCAGCAACGTACGAGATGAGGAAAGGAGGGCGAGTTTGACAAAGTGGATAAACAGCTTTTAGAAAAGTTGTACGATGCATATTATCAGGAAATATATTTGTATGTATATGCATTGTGCAAAAATCATGAGTGGGCGGCGGATCTGACGCAGGAAACATTTCTGAAAGCACTGCTTTCGCTGGATCAAAGTCATACCAACATGCGGGCATGGTTATATACGGTGGCGCGCAACCTGTATTATAATGAAGTGTCCAAAAACAGACGAGTCATGTATGTGGACGAGTATGAGAACGAAACGGAAGATAGGGCAAATATACCATTAGAAAATATTCTGTCGAAAGAAAGAAATCGCTTGTTGTATCATGCGATTGAGCATTTGCCGGAGCGGCAGCGAGAGATTGTTATGATGCAGTATTTTGGAGGATTGGGACAAAAAGAAATTGCTAAGGTGCTTCACATGACACCGGAAAATGTAAGGGTGTCGGCACATCGTGCTAAGAAGCAGATGAAAAATTATATGGAGGGACAGGGTTATGAACTATAGGGAATTATTGCAAAAATATAAGGCAGGGGAATTGCCGGAAGAACAGCGCAAGCAGGTACGCCAAGACATTGAGAAACAGGATGCGATCAGCGAGTATTTGTTTGATAATGAGGAGATGGAGTTTGAGGAACAGGTAGAACAGGACGGGGGTCGAACTACCGAAAGTGCAGATGGAAGTGTGCCGAAAGACGGACAAAACGTCAATATTGTGGGTGCTGCAGTGCCAAAAGACGGACAGAGAACTAATGTCATGGAGGGCGCAGTGCCAAAAGGCGGACAGGAGGCAGAGTTTACTAAGCTGATCAGGCGGGCAATACGCCGCACATTTATTAAGTATGGTGTTATTACCGGAGTGATCGTTATAGGAATTGTATGTTTCTTGGTGTTTGCGCTTCCAAAGATCCAGGATGCCATGTATTATAATCCAAATAAAATTGTCGGCACAGAAGAGGGAAATAAAACCAATCAATTGTCCTTGGACATGTCCGTGTATTCAGAGTTGTTTTTGCCGGAGAACTATCGCGATTCTGCGGCCGCAACAGGAAGCGGCTATGGCAATTATGACATCGTGATCAACCAGACGAGCTCCCACAATGGCATTTTTGAGTACGTGGGAGGAAGGATCACGAAAAATGATATGGTTCTGTATAATCCCAATATTGTACAAAAACCATTCTCAAATGTTTTTTATCCACCAAGCGAGATGACGACAGCCAGTGCGGCGACACCGGAAGGGATTGCCGGAACGAAGAAAGAAGCATTTGATGAGCTGTCTAAGTTGGAGGATGAAAAAATGTACCATGCCTATGTCAGCTTGGATAAAGTATATTCATTTTCTGAATTCAAAGCATTGGCGGAAAAGAATGATCTTGAGCCGACCTGGTGTGCGATCAGTGTAAAAAATAAAGACCAAACGGAAAGCAAATATACAACGTACAATACAGGAAATATAGGATTTCGTATGTACACCAGTTGCAGCAGTCTTGCCTTTGACCAAAAAAAATATCCGCTGCTGACAGCATTTTCACTTGCTGAGCAGGAATCCACCAAGAAAAATGTTTTGGAGGAAAAAGATGTTACCAAACACATGACAAGTATGTTACAATATTTGCAAGATAACGATGACATTGTGAAAATGATCGAGAACGATCAGAGCACTGGGAAAACGGATTATGCTTCGATGATTGATAGTATTCAGAAAGATGGTTTGCATATTTATGGATATTATGTGGAAGATATCGGTAAGGAACTGAAGAAGTTAAAAGATATTGGCAATGTATCATATGTGTACACGACCGAATTGAAATAATGAGTACAATGTGTGCGGTTATTATGACGATACAAGCGTGTGGTTATTATGACGATACAAGTGTGCGGTTATTATGACAATACAAGTGTGCGGTTATTATGATGATACAAAGAGGTTGACTATGGAAAAAAGAGCACAGGGAATGTCATTACAGCAGAGAAAAGACGATTTACCGGAGATATTGCGGCGTTTTGAACAGGAAAATATGCAGAAAGTGGCAGCAGAGAAGTATCGCTGCCATTTCCATCTTATGGCACCGGTAGGATGGTTAAACGATCCTAATGGACTGTCCTATTTTGGGGACAGGTATCATGTGTTTTTTCAATATTCTCCGTTTGCAGTGAATGGCGGAATGAAACTGTGGGGACATTATACAAGCAAGGATTTAGTGCAGTATAAATATGAGGGAGCACCATTTTTGCCGGATGAAACCTATGATAAAGATGGTGTATTTTCCGGTTCAGCCATTGTATGGAAGGACAAGATGTATTTGTTTTATACCGGAAATGTGGAGGAAGAGGGAGATCATGATTATATCCATTCCGGCCGTGGAGCGAATGTGATCCGCGTGATATCTGAGGATGGGGAACACTTCTCTGCCAAACAATGTATTTTGACGAATGCGGATTATCCGGCAGAATGTACGAATCAGGTTCGCGATCCAAAGTTGTTTCAGATGGCTGACGGTACATTTCGAATGGTGTTAGGGGCATGGCTGCAGGATGATAAGGGAGCGGTGTTGCTTTATTCGTCAACAGATTTGGAGCATTTTACCTTTGAGCAGCTCTACACAACAGAAAAAGCTTTCGGATATATGTGGGAGTGCCCGGATATCTTTGCGTTGGATGGGCATCGCATTCTTGCAGTGTGCCCACAGGGGGTTCCTTCCGAGGCGGAGCAATATCAGAATATTTATCAGTCCGGGTATTTTATCAAAACAGAAGAGACCCGGACTGTGGATGCGCCATTTAAGGGAACAAAAGAGACCCGGACTGTGAATCCGTCATTTATAGAGTGGGACATGGGATTTGATTTTTATGCGCCACAGACATTCGAAACACCAGTTGGAAGAAGAATATTGATTGGCTGGGCAGGTGTCCCAGATGCAGAATATAGCAGCAATCCTATGAATGAAGGGTGGCAGCATAGTCTGACAGTGCCGCGCGAGCTTCGCTATCATAATGGGAAAATTTATCAATTACCTATCCGAGAATTGGGACAGCTAAGGAAAAAAGAAATCTTGCCGGAAAAGGAATCATATGTACTGGATAATGGTTGCGGAGAGCTGATCTTTGACGGAATCGCCGGTTCATCGTCGGCTGCTATTTGTGTGCAGATCGGCACCGGATGCTCGTTATCCTATGAGAAAGGGCTTGTTACATTACAGTTTACTGATGATAGTGGTGCCGGGCGTGGTAAACGCGTGGCGAGGTGCGAGGCAGTTCATAAAATCCAGATTTTAATGGATGTTTCTATCTTAGAGATTTATATCAATGATGGTGAGATTGTGATGACCAGCCGTATCTTTTTTTCGGGGAAAGATGCAACGGTACGATTTTTGGGACAGGCTGAAATGATTCAGGCATGGCAGCTGTGATGATTGGATTTCTGCTCGGTTTTCAGCAGATGTGGGAGATTCCGCTGAGGAGATATGTTGAAAATTTGGGAGAGATGTATTACACTGGAAATGTGTGCGATAGTGCATACTTCGCAACATAAAATTATATAGAAATGGGGATTAATATGAGTATTCGAATTGGAATTTTAGGCTATGGTAATCTGGGACGTGGTGTAGAGTGTGCAATCCGTCAGAATGATGACATGGAGCTGATTGCTGTTTTTACACGAAGAGACCCATCGCAGGTATCTATTTTGACCGATAGCGCAACTGTTTGTAAGGTTGATGAGATAACGGATTGGAAAGACAAAATTGACGTGATGATTTTGTGTGGTGGAAGTGCTACTGATCTGCCGGAGCAGACACCGAAGTATGCACAGTATTTTAATGTGATTGACAGTTTTGATACACATGCGCGTATTCCAGAGCATTTCGCTGACGTGGACAAGGCAGCAGCGGATAGCAAACATGTTGCTGTGATTTCAGTTGGCTGGGATCCGGGAATGTTTTCGTTGAATCGCTTGTATGGAAATGCAATTCTTACAGAGGGTAAAGACTATACGTTTTGGGGCAAGGGTGTCAGCCAGGGACATTCTGATGCGATTCGCCGTATTGATGGCGTTAAAGATGCAAAGCAGTATACGATCCCGGTAGAAAGTGCATTAGAGGCAGTTCGTGCCGGGGAAAATCCTGAGCTTACAACGAGACAGAAACATACCCGAGAGTGTTTTGTAGTATTAGAAGATGGTGCAGATGCTGCGAAAGTTGAGCAGGAGATTAAGACAATGCCGAACTATTTCGCAGATTATGATACAACAGTGCACTTTATTAGCGAGGAAGAATTAAAGAAAAATCATAGTGGTATTCCTCATGGCGGTTTTGTATTGCGCAGTGGTGTGACCGGCTGGAATAAAGAAAATAAGCATCTCATTGAGTATAGCTTAAAATTAGATTCCAATCCGGAATTTACATCTAGTGTACTTGTTGCTTATGCTAGAGCTGCTTATCGCATGGCAGAGCAGGGACAGTTTGGCTGCAAGACAGTATTTGATATTCCACCGGCATACTTAAGCAGTATGAGTGGTGAAGAATTACGTGCGAAAATGCTGTAATTGTATAACAGACGCGAGTTGTTGGATTAGATACGCCGTGATAGATTGGGACAAGACGAGTCACCAATTGAATTATGAGTCGTCGTGATTCGATGAGTCGTAGATGGAAATGTGAATTGTGGGACTGTACCAGTTGCAATTTCATTTCAAATGTGATATTATCAGACTTGCGCTGTGAAAAAGCGGGCGCAGGTCTGTTTTGCAATCTGTTATTGTTAGGAAACAGAGCAAAATTAATATGCGGATATGGCGGAATTGGCAGACGCGCTAGATTTAGGTTCTAGTGTCAACAGACGTGCAGGTTCAACTCCTGTTATCCGCATCAAAAAAGGCAATCATGATCGATTGCCTTTTTCTTTTATCTGATATCCTGTTACTAATTATTCAAATTTACACAGGACATCTCCAGATCATACTCTCTTGTAAATCCATCATCATCATACAACTGATAACTGCTTCCCGCATACCCAAGTAACTGCAGCTTCTTCGTATCAATATCCGCAACACACTCGGCAAAGTCAGCAAGAGGAATGCATTTTCCTTTCCGAATAAATAAAATCACTTCATTCAACGGTACTTCTACAAAATGATGTCCTTTTTTCATCTCGGTCTGTTCAATATCACCCTCAGCCTTGAAACGGACAAGCATCATATCCTCCGGCAGATAAACATATCTTCCGATTGCATTCTGTGTATATACCGGTGCGATCATGATCTCATTACCAAGCATAAGCTGGTCTTCTACATTTACCGCCATACGATCTTCCGGATATTCAAATGCAAGCGGTTTGAACATCATTTCATCATTTAAAGCAGCCTTCATATATTCACTGTAAATATATGGAAGCAACCGATAACGAACACCTATGATATGTCTGAAATCTTCAATCTGCTCAAACTGATAGCACTCCTGCTCTCTTGTGCCAAGGCATGCATGATTACGCATCAGCGGTGTAAATACACCAAGTGCGAGCCATCTGAGCAAAAGATCTCTGGTCGTATTACAGCCAAATCCGCCCAGATCTGCTCCTGTATATAAGAAACCACACATATTTAATGATGGAAGCATTTTCAGATTCAATAGGATATGGGACCACCAGGATTTATTATCTCCGGTCCAGATACCGCCATAACGATGCATTCCGATATAAGATGATCTGGAAAACAACAGGCATCTTTTCTCCGGACAGATCTCTCGAAGTGCTTCACCTGCTGCCCGTGTCATATTATAACCGAAAAGGTTATGTACCTGATCATGACGCACCATCTTTCCGTTCATATTATGATACATCGAAGCATAGTCTTTGGCATTATTAGCCAGATCTGCTACCATATCCCGGATTTCCCAGACATCATCCACGGATTCTTCTTTATCAATAAATTCCCGCATTGCCTCTTTTACTTCACAAACGCCTTCCGGTGTATAAAAAATTGCTGGCTCGTTCATATCATTCCAGAAGCCTTCAATTCCTGCATCTGTAAGAAGCTTATATTTCCCGCCAAACCATTTTCTCGCTTCCTGATTCAATACATCCGGAAAATGTGTGTATCCCGGCCATACAGCTGCAACAAAATCACTTCCGTCCTCTCTTTTACAGAAATAATTGTTTGCTACGCCTTCTTCATACACATCATATCCTTCTTCGATCTTCACTCCCGCATCAATAATCGGGATCAAGCGTATATTTTCTTTTTTCAACTCTTCTACATATTCAGAAAAATCACCAAATGCTTCATTTATCGTAAAGTCTTTATAATGATCCATATAATCGATATCCATGTATACCATATCGATTGGAATATGATTCTCCCTGTATTTCTTCACAACATAAGCAAAATCTTCCGGTGTCTTATAACCCCAACGGCTCTGTCCAAAACCGAAAGCAAACTTTGGAGCAATATAACTTTTTCCTATCATTTGTCTGAATTGTTTTACAATATCATATATACTTTCGCCTGTGATCACATAGAAATCCAAATCTGCTTTATCGCAGAAAATATGAAGTTCATCCATCTTAGTATATCCGATATCAAATACCAGCGAAGACGGATAATCTATGTACAATCCAAATGTTCTCTCGCCGGATATAATAACAAAATTATGAGATGCATATAAAGAATAAACATCCTCATGATGATTCGGAATATCTGTATTATTGCTTATATATTTATATCCTCTTTTGTTGATTCCACGATTTGCTTCACCAAGTCCATATACTGCATCCTCTGCTTTCATATCATAAAGAAATGAAAAGCCATCATCCAGATTTACTGTTCCAACTTCAGGCATACCTTCCGATGCCTCAAATGACACAACAACTGATTCTGTAAAAAACGGATTACCATATGTGTATTTTTTTATCATTCTCATTTCCTCTTTTCCTTTTTATTTGGTATATAATTTATTATACCTGATAATGTTATTATATTATCTGTTCATCCGTTTTTCTTACATTATTTTTATAAATTTGTTGCACAATATTGACTTATTAATTTCTTTCCCTCGTCATCTTATAACATAGAATGGCAGGTAATCTGTTATAGACTACCTGCCATCCTATGTCATTCACTTTTTTCCCAAAAATCAACCGGTTCGAAATCCAGCAGTTTCGCAAGAAAACCACATTCCTCCAGATCCTTCTGAATATTATCCAGGATATTTTCTGAATCTGCCTGCACCGTGTGATAATGGTAATTGTCAGTTATCTTAAGAAGCGGCGATGATATTCCACTGCTCAAGGTCTTTACATATTCATAAATATCTTTTCTGGTTTTTATGTTCATCGGAGCTTTTACAACTCCATAAATCTTATGATATACAAATACATCCAGAATCCTGCCGCCATTATCCACGATGATCTGTAATTCTTTCTCTATCTCTTCCGCAGTATGACGCACCTTGAATATTCGTTCGCATTTTCCCGGCTTTAATAACACATATCCCCGGTTTGTTGAAACAATATTATTGTCAGCCGCACGAAGCAGGGCAATATCCTGTACGATCACCTGCCTACTCACACTGAGTTGCTTCGCCATCTCCGCCCCCGCAATCGGCTCTTTACTCTTCGCAAGCATCGACAACAGTTTTTCCCGTCTTTCAACTCCTGTCATGTTCTTCCTCCCAATCTTATCATCCATTAGTCCATTCTATTTCTCATATAAACCTTCCCTGCACCCAAAGGCACCAGAAATTTTGTTACAATATTCAGTTAGATTCTATGAAGATTTTTCAGAGAAATATCCATGATCGGAGCGGAATGTGTCAGTGCTCCACTTGATATATAATCAACACCAAGGTTCTTCAAGCGCTCGATATTTTCTGCTGTTACATTACCTGATACCTCGATCTCTGCCTTACCATCAATGATGCCGATCGCTTCTTTTAACATTTCATCTGACATATTATCCAGCATGATAATATCCGCTCCGGCTTCAACAGCCTCCTTTACCATATCCAGATTCTCAACCTCGACTTCGATCTTTCTGACAAACGGTGCATATTCCTTTGCCATACGGATTGCCTCTTTCACTCCGCCTGCTGCGCCTATATGGTTATCCTTCAGAAGGACTCCGTCCGAAAGATTATATCTGTGATTATGCCCACCACCGACACGAACTGCATATTTTTCAAAAATACGATTATTCGGGGTTGTCTTTCTGGTATCAAGCAACTGGATCTTGCTTCCTGCAAGAAGTCCTGCAACCTTATATGTGTACGTAGCAATACCGCTCATCCTCTGCAGATAATTCAGTGCTGTCCGTTCTCCCGATAACAATACACGGATATCCCCGGTTACAACTCCCATCAACTGTCCTGCCTTTACCTCATCGCCATCCTTGCAGTAGAGTTCTGTCACGGTTGTATCATCTAATAATTCAAATACTCTCTTAAACACCTGTAAACCACAGATGATTCCATCCTGCTTGCAGATTAACTCTACCTTTCCCATGCATGCCTCTGGCATAACGGAATTTGTTGATACATCTTCACTTGTAATATCTTCTTTTAATGCTCCAAGAATAAATGGATCTACATTTAATTTTAAAGTAATCTGATCGTACATAATATCCTCCTGAATGATTTTTCTATGCTTCCTGTCTGTGCAGGTCTTCTTCGTTTTCCCTTGCAATCTCAGCCTTAAGCAGTGCCTTATATTCTGTTGCCAGCTTCTTCTTATCTGTATAATCGTCCTCTCTGTAAGAGATTTCTTCTATCTTTGTCCGATCGAACTGCTCAGTCATTTCCTTTGCGGCCCGCTTGGCAAATACCAGGCTCTCAAGAAGTGAATTACTTGCCAGTCGATTCTTGCCATGAACTCCGTTACATGCAGTCTCTCCGATCGCATATAACTGATCCATCGATGTCTTACTGGACAAATCCACCTTGATACCGCCCATGAAATAATGCTGTGCCGGCACAACCGGTATGCATTCTGTATACACATCATATCCCATTTCTTTGCAATGCTCAACGATATTCGGGAAATGTTCTTCTAATTCTTTTCTATCAATCACAGTCATATCTTCCCAGACATAATCTGTCCCGTCCTTCTCCATCTGTTTGCGAATCTCGATTGTCAGCAGATCTCTCGGAAGAAGTTCATTTACAAACCGCTCATGATTCTTGTTATAGAGCAGCGCCCCCTCGCCACGAACCGATTCCGAGATCAGAAAACTCCTGTCCTCCGGCTCTTTGCTGTATAAGGTTGTCGGATGAATCTGGACATAGTTCACATGCTCTGTCTCAATCCCATGCTTTAATGCGATCGCAACGGCATCTCCGGTCAGGTGTCTGAAATTAGTCGAATGTCTGTAAATACCACCAATTCCCCCACAAGCAAGCATGGTATAGTTTGCCATGATCGGGAAGATCTTATTCTCCGCATCCCTTGCCACCACACCGTAACAGCAATTATCCTTACACAGGATATCCACCATGGTTACATGTTCGTAGATCGTCACATTCGAAAGCTTCTCTACATTGCGGAGCAGGGTACTTGTGATCTCTTTTCCTGTTACATCCTCATGAAAAATGATACGGTGATGGCTATGTGCTCCTTCCTTTGTATAGCTGAAACTGCCATCCGGCTCCCGATGGAAATCCGCTCCATACTTTACAAGATCGTTTACAACATCGACCGATGAACGTATCATGACTTCTACACTCTTTGGATTATTCTCATAATGTCCCGCCTTCATGGTGTCTTCAAAATAACTGTCATAGTCATCTTCTGATTTCAGCATACACATGCCACCCTGTGCCAGGAAGGAATCACTGTGTTCTACGATATCCTTTGTTATGATCGTTATCTGTTTATCACTGGGGAGATTCAATGCAGCATATAAACCTGCGCATCCACTTCCAACAATTAAAATATCTGTCTTCATATTGTTTCTCCAACTGTATTTATTTGTTTCTTCTTATTATAAAAAAGCGTTGCCTTAGTATACCACGTTCTGTTGCACATGACAATATAGTATTTTACATCACTTTACATGTGTCTTGTCAGCAGATAAAATGAAAGACAGCATTGCTTATTATTCCGTAAGACGTTCGCACTCTATTTTAACGCAACGGTGCTAAGCTCCTCGCCTATGGCGACTCACTAAGAACCGGCGTTAAAAAGGCTTACTTCATAATAATAATGCTGTCTTCCATTTTTATCCAAACACCAATATCCGGAAATGGCTTGCTTCATAAAGTACATATACTCCAATGCCAAATCTCACTTCTCATTTTTGATCTAAACATTGATATCTTGATCTATTATTTCTCCCTTTTCCACAAAATTTCCACTAACTACAAATGAAAACTTTTCATATATCTTTTTAGATAAAAATAACCGAATTAGCTCTTTATAATTCAAAAAACTAATCCGGTTATTTTACTCACTTTGATTCAGCTCAAATTTTTGATTATTCAGCGTCTGCTACAGGCTCTGCTGCCGGTGCTTCTGCTGTCTCGGCAGGCTGCTCTGCCGGTGCTTCTTCCTCGTCATCATCGTCATCATCGAAGAAGTCGTCATCAAAATCATCATCAAAATCATCATCAAAATCATCAAGAAAATCAGGTGTCAGGTATGAATATACTGCATATGCAATACCTGCGATCGCTGCTACTGCACCGATAATCGCAAGGATCACAAATACAACACCTTTTGCCTTTTCTTCTGTTGGTTCGCTTTTTACTAAAATTACATCATTATTTTTCATTATAAACTACCACCCTTTCATTTAGTTTCTGTATGCCGTCATTATAGCATACTCTTTTTTCTATTTCTATATTATCTTGGAATTATTATAATTTCTTTATTCTTCCAGACGCTTTAATTTTGCAAAGGAAGCAAACATTTTTCTTGTACCGCCACGATCAAAATCTACCGTCACCTCATAATCTCTGCCGCCCTTTACAAGCTGCGTTACAGTTCCATTTCCAAATTTCATATGACGCACCCGATCACCTTCTCCATAGTCGAGAACCAGTTCCCGGTTCACGGTAAATTCTTTGCCAAATGATGGTTTGGTCGATGGTGTTATACTGATTGGCTCTTTCTTTGCCTTACTGTAACTGCTGTATGGATTCGATGAAGAATATCCGGAGCCCGTTTGCGACGATCTTCCATGATATGAGCCTTTTCCATATCCTGACTGCCCGCTGCTACCATACCTATTTCCGGTATATCCGGTGTCTGCAAACTGCCGTTCTTCCATCCGTTTTACATGCCTTGTAATATCACCGGAATCCTGGAACAGCAGCGGCGGAATCTCTTTAATAAATCTGGAGATGTCATTGCAGTTTCTACTTCCATGCAGCATACGGTTTCTTGCACAGGACAGATATAGCTTCTTCATCGCTCTTGTAATTCCTACATAGCAAAGTCTGCGTTCTTCTTCCAGCGCATCTTCATCATCCGAATTGATCGCCATCGCACTTGGGAAGATTCGCTCTTCCATGCCACATAAGAATACATATGGGAACTCCAGTCCCTTTGAACCATGGATCGTCATTAATTTAACCATATTATCATCATCGGACATTTTATCGGTCTCCGAAACCAGCGCGATATCCTCCAGAAAATCTGCCAGTGTCGCTTCCTCATAATCGGTTTCAAACTGAACCACACGGTTTCTTAACTCATCGATATTCTCAAGTCTAGCCATCGATTCATCCGTGTGCTCCGCTATCAGTTCATCTTCATATCCGGTATCCTCCAGAATACGGTCAAATAATGTACTGAGTGGTTCCTGCTCCTCTATTATCCCCCGAAATCCATCGATCAATTCCACAAAGCCGGAAATTTTTGCAACCGAACGCTGTAATCCCGGAACTTGCTCTATGATCTGCATGGCTTCCATCAGTGTCATATCATTTGCAGCGGCAAATGCGGCCACCTTATCAACGGTAGCATCACCGATTCCACGCTTTGGTACATTGATGATTCGTCTGAGATAGGTATCGTCTGTAGAGTTATTTACAACCTTCAGATATGCCATTATATCTTTAATTTCTTTTCGTTCATAGAAATTCTGACCACCGTAGACCCGATGTGGTATTCCTCGCATAACCAGCTTCTCACCAAGGATACGAGACTGTGCATTCGTACGATATAGTAAAGCAATGTCTTTATACTGTGCACCATTTGCTGTCAGACGGATGATCTCATTTACAACACGATCCGCCTCCATGTATTCATCCTCACTCTGATTAAATACAAGCTTCTCGCCATCTCCCTGATCTGTCCAGAGGGCTTTATCCTTTCTTCCTTCGTTATGCTTGATCACCGCATTTGCAGCCGCCAGAATATTTCCACAGGAACGATAATTCTGTTCCAGCTTCACGACCTTCGCATCCGGATATTCCTTTTCAAAATTCAAAATATTCGTAATATTGGCACCACGGAATTTGTAGATTGACTGGTCATCATCACCAACGACACAAAGGTTTCTGTATTTGGAAGCAAGCTGCTTCACCATCAGAAACTGTATGTGGTTTGTATCCTGATACTCATCCACCATAATATAACGAAATCTGTCCTGATATAATTCCAGTACATCCGGATTATGTTCAAACAGCTCAACCACCTTGTAGATCAGATCATCAAAATCAAATGCATTGAATTTACGGAGTCGCTTCATATACTCGGAATATACGGTTGCCGTCTGTGTCTTCACAAAATCTGTCGCATTCATCTTCGCATACTGATCCGGTGAAATATACCGCTCCTTTGCATTTGATATCTCTGCCAGGAACATCTTCTCCGGATACTTCTTCGGATCGATCTTCAATTCCTTCAGAATATTCTTGACCGCAGATTTCTGGTCATCCGAATCATAGATATTAAAATTTGTTGCATAACCGAGCCTGTCTGAAAACCGTCGCAGAATCCGTACACATAACGAATGAAAGGTGCTGACCCATACTCGTTCAGCACCCTCTCCAACAATGTTATTTACTCTGTCTCTCATTTCGGCTGCGGCTTTATTTGTAAATGTTATCGCAAGAATATTATATGGATTCACTCCGATCTCATCCATCAGATACGCTACCCGGTGGGTGATTACTCTGGTCTTTCCTGATCCGGCACCTGCCAGTATCAGAAGCGGTCCATCGACATGTCTGCATGCCAAATCCTGCATGTCATTTAATCCAGCCATCGCTTTTGTACTCCTTTATATCAGCTTTGTTCCGCAGTTACCACAGAACTTTGCTCCATTTGTAGGGGTTCCGCAGTTCGGGCAGAACTTAGGAGCCGTACCATTTCCGGTTGGAGCTGCCTGCTGATTCATCTGTCCGTTCATGTTGTTCTGCAGATTACCGGTCATCTGATTTGCCATCATCATACCCATCTGCATTCCCATCATACCGCTGGCAACATCTGCCATATTGGTTCCACCTTTTCCGTTGGAATTTGCAAGTGCATCTACCATCTTCACCTGCTGGAACCGTCCCATGTCACCAAGCATCGTATACTCAGCAGCCTGATCTGCACGTTTTGATATATTCTCAGGATATGTAAATTCGCTGATTCTGAAATCTGTCATGGTCAGACCGATCTTGATCAGTTCCATATCCAGATCTTCTAAAATACCCTTCGCAATATCCGTTGCATTTGCCATCAGATTGAATACGTCACCGCCGACCTTTGTGATCCATTTGATCAACAGTCCATCTAAGATTCCCTTAATACGGTCTCTGACATCATCCACTGTAAAGATTGCCTTTACCCCGGCGATTCTCTCGATCAACACATTGTAATCATCGATCTTGAATGAAAACTTACCATTTGACCGTACCGGAAGTCCGCCCGGAAGTCCCGGAGCCTGTAAACGGATCGGTGAACTGGTTCCCCAGTTACAGGTAAACTCTTTCGTATTGATGAACAGAACCTCTGCACGAAGTCCTGAGTTGAAACCAAACTTAAATCCCTTTAATGTAGAAAGGAATGGAATGATATCCGAATCAATCGTATAACTTCCTGATTCTGTGAAGATACCTTCTACCGCACCGTTATACAGGAAGATTGCATCCTGTCCCGGTTTAATGATAAGTCTGGAATCTTTCTTTATCTCTCGATTTGTCCATTTCCAGAAGAGCAAGTCATCTCTGTATTCTTCCCACTCAACTACATTGGCAAACTGATTTGAAAATAATCCCATCTGTTTCCTCCTATGAAAGTCCCATCTTTGCCTTTAATGCTGCAAGTTCGTCTGAAACTGCTGATGATGGTTCTGCATCGTATTTGCTCATCAGATCATCTGTCTCATCCTTACCGCTGGCATTTAATTCTGCCATAGCATTTGCCTTGTCAAGCATTGCATCAGCCTTTGCTTCCATTCTGTCAAATGCTGAGATCGTTCCGGCTGTATCCGTTACGCTTCCCATCATCTTATTCATCTTCTCCTGCGTCTTTGCAACCTGAACCTTAGCCTTGATCGCATCTTTTCTTGCGTTCAGATCCATGATATCCTTCGTCAGCTTATCATGCATCTCTTTCATCTTAGCCGCATTTCCTGCTGCCATATCATAAGACTGCTGTAACGAAGTTCTCTTGGTTGATAACTGATTCTTCTTCTCTAAGAACTTCATGGCATCTGCTTCGTTTCCTGCAAGGAGTGCCTTCTCTGCATAGTTCTGCATCTTGGCAATATCTGCATCGCAGTCATCCAATGCACGTTTGCATCTGGTCTCATCTGCCATAACGGTTGCTGTCTCTGATTTTACGTTTCTAAGATCTTCCTGTAAGTCTCTGAGATACTGGTCGATCATCTTCTCCGGATCCTCTGCCTTATCAAGCATAGCGTTGATGTTTGCTGACATAATGTCTTTAAATCTTTTTAAAATCCCCATAAATAATTACCTCCTGTATATATTTACACTTTATGGTTTCTTGTTTTTTCGTGCTCACAAACCCATGATATCATAACAGGCGTACGCTCCGCAACGCCTGAATCATGAATTAAATGTAAAGTATCACGCTTCTGTTCTTAGGTGGCTTTAAAGTTCATCGTCAAGGCTCTTATGGATGTTTCCACCAATCCGAAACTCCGGAATTTTCTTAGAAGGGCCTTCTGCTGCCTTTCCTGCAACCCCTGCATCCGTAATTGATTCCTCTAACGGCACAGGTGTCCGATCCTCAAATAATGACTTTTTCTTTTCTTCCTTTAATTCATCTGCAATCTCAAATGCTGAATCAACAACCTCATCATGCAAAATATCATCATGAAGCTTCACCGGCTGTCTGGATGGTTTTACCTTGATCGGATCTTCCTTCTTATCCTCAAAATCAAATTCCCACTGAACCATCTCATTTTCTTCTGCCTGCTTCTTCGTCTTCTGTTCTTCTTCCTCAAACCGGTTCTTCTCATAGTACAGTTCATTTGCAAGGAGCTGGCTGATCTCTAAGATATCGGCATACCGTTCCTGCTTTTTCATATCCAGAAGTCCATCCATCAGCTCTCGCTTATTCTGCTCAATGACATCGGATTTCTGTCTGAGGGAATCCAGCACACGGTCGGTTTCCTCGCTGATCATATTATATGCCTGACGTACCGATTCATTGATCTCCATAAGCATCTCATTCGTATAAATGATCGATGCCGCATAGATCTCATTTGCTGTCCGAAGTGCCATCTTATCTTTCTTGTTCAGATCCTTTACCTGCCTCTGGACATAGAGCGGATTCGGCTTGCTCATTCGGATCCGGCTTGCAGATTCTTTTGCCTCTACGATAATGTCCTCGGCTTCTTTATTCGCATCCTTTATGATCTTGCCACGCTTATCCGTGATCTCATGATACGCTTTTAATTCTATATCTATCGTCTTTTTCAGATCTTCTATCATTTCCAGCATTTCTTCTTTATTTACAAGAACCTTCCCTGCTGCAAATGGAACATTCTGTCCGTCCTCAATCAATACCTGCATCTTATCAAGCAGTTGTTTTGCTTTTCCTTTTTCCATGTCTATTGCTTCCTCCAACTATGGCTTTATAGGATTTTATTTATAGATCCGGTTTCTTATCATCTCTTGGAATACCTAAGAAATCCTGGATCAGATGTCTGCTGAAAAGCCTTCCTTCTTCACTTTCAAAATACCGCTCCGGATGCCACTGAAACGCAAGAATACTCATGGTTGGTGACACAAATGCCTCAACCGATCCATTTTCTTCATCTACAACCAACGGATAAAACATTGTTGAAAGGTTTTCCAGATATACACAATCACTGTGAAAATTATTTATCTTTATATATCGATCCGAATTACATATTTTTGCCATATGGTCAACACCTCGCGGTCTTGGTACCACAAACGGTGCAGAATATGAAATCTTTCCACCAAAAAGAGCATTCAGATGCTGCATACCTCTGCATACCCCGATGATCGGTATCTCATTCTCCACACAGTACATAATGAGCCGTTCCTCCATCACATCCCGATGCGGCTGCAGCTCTGCCTTATGCGGTTCTACATAATATTTCGGGTGAAGCGTACCGCCACCCGTTACGATCAGTACGTCAATCGGATCTTCAAATAAGGCTTCAAAATCTCTGGTGAAATTCGACACCGGATGAAGTCTTATTCCCATGCTTTCATAAAATTCCGTATAGGCAGCTTCCAGAACATCCGTGGATTTTCCATACATATTCTGACCTTCGCGTTGTGTTATCAGTGCGTGAAGCATACGCCTATTCCTCCTTCAGTATCTTTCCATTTTTACAATCAAGTGTCAGTTTGTCAAGTCCTGTTACATAATTATAAATAACGTCGCCACATCCAATAGCCGCCGGAATATTGAATTCCGCACATCGGATCGCCATATGGGATGCAACACCACCATACTTCGTAATAAAGCCCCGGATTCCTTTTGCAAAGATCCAGTCATAGCCGGGATCTGCTTTCGGGATCACTACGATCTTATCTGCAACATCAACCGCTCCGGCATCGTCTCGCTTCGATTCCTCATCCTCCAATACGACAACTGCTCCGGTCACGATCTCCGAGGTGATAAAATTCGGTCTCGCCTCTACCATCTCGATATATTCCAACTGCTGCTTATTACAGATCACATCCTGCAGGATCAGGTCAGAAGCATCTGTATATGCTTTCCGGTTCTCTGTGATCACCTGTTCCCATATCCTTCGGATCTCCGTTTCTGGTTTATGATACACTGCAATTATATCATCTACTGTGAGATATGCCATATCTTCTTTTGAAAAATTCAACATTTCTCCAATATTGATCAGAATATCGATTGCCAGACTTAAGGATTTCGTAAATTCAAATTTAAAATATTCCCGTTCTTCCATGGAATCCTTTAAGAATTCCACAAATTTCTTTGCATCAACACCAAAACCGATATCGGAAAGTGCCTGTTCTACCTTCTCCGGATCTAATGGCGTATGCTTTAACCGCTCAATTCTCTGTCTCTGCTTCTTTGCTGTCTCGCTTGCCTTGGAGCTGTCAAAATCCCGTTCCTCATATGTTTCACAGGTGATATCGTAAGTGCCGGAACGAAGATGCCCGTATTTCTCATCAAATGCAGCTCTGGTAATCCGTCCTTCTGCAAAATCCTGAAAATCCGAATCGTACTCCGATGCTACTGTGTAAATTGACATCATAAAGTCATCAATCTCACGGCTCGTAAAATATCCCTTTGCACTAAGTGACCTGCAAAGAGCCTTTGAGATAAATGCAAGTCTTGCCTGTCTTGCAAATTTCGGTGTTCCGTACTGTTTGATACTCTCGATCAATTCTATAAAATAACGGATGGAAGTATTCACATCCTTTGCTGCCATCAGCCAGTTATTCCTGATATTTTCCCGATGCACCTTCAGTCCGTTTAAGGAACGGATATCCTGCATCCGGTTCTGCCTGAAATTACAGATTGCTCGATCCGTCAGACGAAACAGGCTATTTGACAAATCCTGAATCTCGCCTTTCGTGAATTCATATTCTAATAATTCCTGCAACCGATCCTCCGTTGTAAAATCATAATTGGAAAATACGATTTCAAATTCTATTTTATCATGTGCCGTTATATCCGATAATATCTTCCGGTCATAAAATGCCAAAAGTTTTTTCACCATGTCCTCATCTAAATCCGCAGGCATCAGGCACAGAAATGACTTCCGCAATGATATATATGGTTTATTTCCGACCCTGTACATCAGATCTCCGTCCACCACACGATATCCGATCGTGGTAAGTCCCTGATTCCAGGCAGCCTTCGTTATGATCTCTCTGTAAAGGGAGAAATCAAGCGGATGCGGATTCACTCCTATGATCTCAGCAGGATTCCAGAATGCCATATCGGATAAGATTGCCTGTTTCTCATACAACAGATCACTGAGTTTTTGATACTGCTGTTTTATCTTGTTTATCAATTCTCCAAATATACGATCATTCTTTGCTCTGTCTTCTTTGTAGTCAGACGGCTTTTGCAGTTTCTTAATACAGGCCGCAAGCGGACGCACCTGAAAGATCGTAACTGTCAGATCTGCTCCAACTGCAAATTCCACATCGAGCGGATACTCCGGAAAGATGTCTTCTAATTCCCTCATGGCTGTGATCAGAACACCCCAGCGCTCCGGGAGAGATGAACTCTCTGCTGTCCGTGCAATATAGATCGTCTTTCCTCCGCTTCCACTGGTTACCGCATCGGTCGAATCTTCATCATATGAGATTGCATAATACAGTCTTCCTGATTTGATCTCTCTGGAGAAGATAACTCCGCTGCTGATGATAGATTTCGTCTGCGTCTGGATCAACACCTGTTCATTCCTGATATCTGGCAGATCTTTTTTATAGGAATCAAATACTGTCTCAACCGCATGACATACAGCATCGCGATCATCAGCGTCGACATCCAATATACTGTCATAATGACCCGCATTTGATGTCTCGGAGGAATCTTCATTGGAACAGGAGCTTCGAACAACAATCGTCTGTCCTTTAAACTGTGATTGAATATCGGCAAGGATCTGTTTCCGGTTTTCACCATACATTTTCCCGGTTACGATCATAAGGTCTTCTATTCTCGATTTTGTTATTCTGTTTTTCAAATAATCTAATGTATCTGCTTTTGTCAAAACCATGAAAAACCACCTTCTACAACAAAACTGCACCTTAGCAGACCATATCATCTATACTAAAGTGCAGTATATTTTTTCTCTTTCGAGACACTATTCGTTTTGTTGGCTATTCCGACAGACTTTTGTTTCTTCCAAATCTATCTTCTGTCAGTATTCATTATATAATGAATAAAATAGCTCTTACTGGATCGTTAATAGATCATCAACTGATTTTCTTGGTGGCATCTCCGGTGCAAATACCGGATATCCCATTGCAATAACGGTGGCAACTGTCTGACCTTCCGGCACACCTACGATCTCTCCAACCTTCTTATCATCAAATACTCCAAGGATAACCGTTCCGATTCCCTTCTCATGTGCTGCAAGACAGAATGTCTGGGCTGCGATACCGGCATCGAACATCTCCCATCCGGCACCTTTGCTTGTACTGAAGCTTCCATCTCTCTCATATCCACAGATACCGTTCTTCTGTGTCACAATCATTAACTGATGTGCTCTGGAAACTGTCTTCTCATTTAATGCAAATCCCATCACACCTTCTTCTGCGATCTTCTTGATCTTCTCCGGATCAGAAACACTGATGTAACGGATCGTCTGTGTATTCTTCCAGGATGGTGAATAGGATGCGAGTTCTACTAACTCACGGATCACTTCATCCGGAATGATATCCTCTTTGAATTTTCTTACCGATCTTCTTGTCTTAATACATTCTAATGCTTCCATGTTATATCCTCCTGTATTTTTATAAATATCTTTTGTATCTTCTTACATATATCGCAAGTATAACTCATTCAATGTAAATCATCTCATTATCTGTTACAGATCACTCACCTGCAAAATATGCATCTATACCATCTGCAATTCCCTTTGCAAGCAGATTCTGATAATCTGATGTTACAAGCTTCTGGTCTTCTTCTGAATTCGTCATATAACCAATCTCAACGATCGTAACCGGAACCTTACACCAGTTAATTCCACTCATGGAATCTGTCTCCCAGACACCCTCGCTGTTTGCCCCTGTTGCTGCTGCCATTCCGCTCAATACATTGGCAGACAGCCGTTTACAGGAATCATAGATATCTGCATTGTATGGATTGTCCTTTGTCTGGCATACCGTCATGACACCACTTGCATTTGTGTCTGTAGAACCATTGGCATGGATCCTGATAAATGCATCTGCATTTTCACTATTTGCAAGTTCGGCTCTTGCCGCATTACTGATATCGACATCATTGGATGTACGGATCATCTTCACAGTATAGCCTCTTGCCTCTAATGCACTCTGAAGCTTTAACGCTACCTCAAGATTCAGTTCATATTCCTCTGTACCGGTTGTAACACCTGTATTACCGGCTGAGACTTTTGCTTTCTTATCTTCCGCACCGGGACCTACCGGCTCTGTATCCGTATTCGGCGTTGCCTGATGACCTGCATCAATACAGATCAGCTTGCCTTCGCCAACATTACTTGTCTCCTGTGTTGATTCTTCTGTGCTGCTGTCATCACCACTGGATGCTGCTCCTTCTGCCTTTACAAATTCCGAATAAACATAATAGGTTTCACCTGTAATGGATACCTTGCTCCATTCATCGTTATACCCGATCCGATCAAGTTCTACACCATCTGCAAGCTGCATTGCAGGATCTCCATCCGTGGATGGTGCTGTTCTGACATTTACATAATCAGTCGTTGTCACCTTGTCATTTACGATCGTAAATCCTTCTTCATCCACCTGTGCTTCCGTCGTCGCTTCTGTTGTATCCTCTGTGGATGCTACATCTTCAGAAGCTTCTGTTGAACTCTCGGTGGTCGTCTTTTTTCCTGCATCCTTTTTCCCACAGGCTGCAAGTACAAATGCTGAAAGAATGATCATCATACATATAAGTATTGTTCTGTAAACCTTCTTCATAAGTAACCTCCGTCCATATTTCTATACACCTAATGTCTATTATCGCATAAATATGGCTCTATTTCAACCAAAAAGCGATAAGGAGCCGTTTCATCGACTCATAGTCTGACAAATGTGCCATTTCACATGCTGAATGCATAGCGAGTACCGGCATTCCCATATCGACTGCCTTTACCGGAAGATAGGATGAAACGATCGGACCCAGCGTGGTTCCACCCGGCATTCCTGTCTTATTGACCGTACGCTGAAACGGAATTCCTTCATTCTCACAGAGCACCTGAATCACTGCAGCAGCCTCGCTGTCTGTCACATATCGCTGAGACGCGCTGCTCTTTAAGACAACCCCATTTCCAAGCAGTACCCGGTTGACCGGATCGGATTTCTCCTGATAATTCGGATGTGTTCCATGTGCCACATCAAGAGAGATCAAAAATATCTCCGGAAGCAGCTCCTGTATGGTACGGCTCTCTCCGCTGTCTTTTAAGATACGTTCCGTTATCATCCGAAGCAGTCCGGAATCTGCTCCCTGTTTGGACAGACTCCCGATCTCCTCGTTATCGAAAAATACTCCGATGTCGAGATTCATATCAGATCCATCTGCTTCCGATATTTTTTCATCTGCCAATGCAGCTTCTGTTCCCTTACCTTTTTCTTCTTTCCACTTGTTTCCGGTTCGCACCAAAGATTCCAAAATCGCACTAACGGAAGATACATTATCAATTCTCGGTGATGTAAATACGCCACTGTCTCCGATCATTTGGCAGGAATCGCAATTATATAAATACAGATCATAGTCTAATATGTCCACCTTATCGATCTGAAGCATTTCTGCAACCTCATCTAAAAAGCTATGCGGTTCATCCTTCTTCCAAAGCCCAAATACCGGGATCAGTTCTTTCTGCGGATCTAATTTTGTCTCTGCGTCTCCACGTTTCAGATGCGGCGCAAGACTCGGTATAATCGCAACCGGCTTCTCGGAATCATATAATCGTACCTCCGGATGAAATGCATCGCTGCCTTTTACCACTACCTTGCCGGCAAGTCCCAGCGGGCGGTCAAACCATGTCTTCATTAACAGTCCGCCATACGTCTCTATATTCAACATATGATAACCGCCTTTTTCCATATCGGCTGACGGCTTTAACTTCAGCATCGGAAAATCCGTATGGCTGGTCGCTATACGGATATGCTGCAGCTGCTTCGGCAGATGAAATGCGATCATAACAGAACTGTATGGTCTGACATAATAATCTGCTCCTGCCTGAAGCTGCCATTTGTCCTTTAACTTAAGCTCGGAAAATCCGTGTTCTTTCAGATATTCCTCTCCATGCTTTACAACATGGAATTGGGTAATTCCTTTTTCTAACATATATTTTAACAAGCCTGTCTGTTCCGGCTTTTCTGATATGAGATCAACTTCTGTTTTTCTTTCTTCCATATGCTCTGTTCTCCTGTCTTTTTACTTTGATTTCTATTGTACACCTTTTTAGTTTTTCTTGCTATTTTGATTTTATGTGTATATAATGTTGTTACACGCTTTAACGCGTTAAATCCAAAAAAGGAGAAACAGCTATGAATGCATTTAAAATTGGTTTTATCGGTCTTGGTCTGATCGGTGGATCGGTGGCAAAATCTATTCACCGTATTTTCCCAAACTATACGATCATCGGCTATGATGTCAACACCGCGACCTTAAAAGAAGCGCAGGAGGATGGCACCTTAGGTCATTATACAACAAATATCAGTGACATCGCAGACTGTGATTATATCTTTCTGTGTGCGCCGGTTCATTATAATATAGAATATCTGAAAACTTTAAAACCACTGATCTCTGATTCCTGTATCCTATCTGATGTCGGCAGTGTCAAATCCGATATCTACGATGCTGTAAAGGAACTGGGACTTGGTTCTCATTTCATCGGTGGTCATCCAATGGTCGGATCGGAACGATCCGGCTACGATGCAGCAACCGACCGTCTGATTGAGAATGCTTATTATTTCATTACTCCATCTCCGGATGCTCCGTCAGACCGCGTGGAGGAATTTATGACATTTATCGGCGATCTGGGTGCTATCCCGATCCGGTATTCCCCGGATGAACACGATAAGATCACTTCCTATATCAGCCATGTACCGCATGTGATCGCAGCGTCTCTGGTCAATCTGGTACGACATGCCGATTCTCCGGACGGAATCTTTAAATCTCTGGCAGCCGGAGGTTTTAAAGATATCACACGAATCGCATCCTCAAATCCGGTGGTTTGGGAGCACATTCTCCTCAGCAATCCGAAGAACATCGTGAATGGATTGAAGGAATATATTGAGCTTCTAAATAAAATGATTTATGATATTGAAAGAAATGACGCAAAGGACATCAATGCTTTCTTTGAGTCATCCAGAGAATACCGGGATTCCATCCCGAACAATACAAGCGGTGTTATCCGTATGCAATATGAACTCTTTGTCGATATCCCGGATGAACCGGGTGCTCTGGCAAAGGTTACGGTACTGCTTGCTGATGCAGGCATCAATCTGAAGAACTTCGGAATCTCCCATAATCGTGAAGACGAGGAAGGCGTTCTACGTTTATCCTTCTACGATACGGATGCATGCCGGAAAGCATTTGAACTTCTTGCCGATGCCGGATACCGCTTATATAACAGATAAGACAACATAAAAAGGAAATGGACGATATCGCGTCCAGACAGGTAATACATTATGATATTTTCCAGAAGAACAGGATTAAAAGGGGTCCTTACGATCCCCGGAGATAAATCCATCTCCCACCGTTCGATCATGCTTGGATCACTGGCAGATGGTATAACTGAAGTACATGGATTCTTAAACGGTGCAGACTGCATTTCTTCTATGAACTGCTTCCGCGAAATGGGTGTAACGATCGACCACAATGGGGATACCGTTATCATTCACGGTAAAGGGCTTCATGGTTTGCAGGCTCCGAAAGAAACGCTCGATGTTGGCAACAGCGGAACAACTACCAGACTGATGTCCGGAATTCTTGCGGCACAGAATTTCAAGAGCCGCGTGATCGGTGATGCATCGATCTGCCGCCGTCCGATGAAACGGATCATGACCCCGCTTTCTCTGATGGGTGCTGATATCGTGAGCGAAAACGGAAACGACTGTGCGCCGCTTCTGATCACCGGAAAGCCATTACACGGCATCCACTATAATTCACCGGTTGCTTCGGCACAAGTCAAATCTTGTATTCTTCTTGCCGGTCTGTATGCCGACGGCGAAACCAGTGTAACCGAACCATATGTATCCAGAAATCATACAGAGCTGATGTTTGATGCTTTCGGTGTCGATATCAAGACCTCCGGCACAACCGCAATTGTAAAACCTGCGGATAAATTATACGGTCAGAAGATCATGATCCCGGGAGACATCTCCTCGGCGGCTTACTTTATCGCAGCCGGACTTATCACACCGGATTCCTGTATCACGATCAAGAATGTGGGTATCAACAATACCCGTGATGGAATATTAGAAGTTGTAAAAATGATGGGCGGTACGATCACCTACGACCGACTGGATCAGCCGGGCGAACCTGCTGCAGACATCACAGTACAGACCTCAGATTTAAAAGGCTGTGTGATCAAAGGCTCCCTGATTCCGAAGCTGATCGACGAGATTCCGATCATCGCCATCATGGCATGCTTTGCAAAGGGACAAACCGTTATCAAAGATGCACAGGAACTGAAGGTGAAGGAATCAAACCGGATCGATGTTATGGTGAAGAACCTTTCCGCTATGGGCGCAGATATTAGCGCTACCGATGATGGCATGATCATCCATGGCGGCAAGCCGCTCCACGGTGCTGTCATCGACAGCCACCTCGACCACCGCATCGCCATGAGCTTTGCCATCGCCGGACTTAACGCCGACGGCGACACAGAGATCCTTGGCAGCGACTGCGTAAACATCTCCTACCCGACCTTCTATCAGGATCTCGCCGGGCTGAAGTAAACAGGAATAAGCGAATCATTATTAAGCAGGATATAGTTTTTATAAATAAAAAAGCCCTGGCACTGTTATTACACAAGACACTTCCGTTCTAGTCCTCGTGCAGTGGTACATAAGGCTGCACAATACGCAGCCTAAGTACCAGCCTCGGACAAGGCTTGTTTCATAACAGTGCCAGGGCTTTCTTATTTTCTTCTCTTTGTTCCAGCTTAATAATAATTCGCTCATTCAATTTGACTATCAGCATCTCTTAGCTTTGCAAGTTCAAACACGGGCTTGGTGCTGACAAATCAGCGTGCGAACCGAATAGAAAATATACTTGTCTTTGTATATAACAATCCAGGCAGTATTTATATGCAGCTCAGGTCATAACTAAATATCAACCAGATGAACGCAAGGTATTTTACAGAATCAACATGGCATCGCCGAAGGAGAAGAAGCGATAGCGTTCTTCCACGGCTACCTTATAGGCTTCGAGAATCTTCTCGCGGTTGTAAAGGGCTGATACCAACATCAACAACGTGGATTCCGGCAGATGGAAGTTCGTGATCAGTCCATCGATAGCTTTAAATTTATAGCCCGGATAGATGAAGATATCTGTCCAGCCACTGCAAGCCCGAAGCATGCCGTTCTCATCGGCTACTGTTTCCAGTGTTCTCGTACTAGTCGTTCCGACTGCAATGATACGACCGCCATTTTTCTTTGTTTCATTGATCGTCTCTGCTGCTTTCTCATCGATCACATAGAATTCCGAATGCATATGATGATCCAGAATGTTATCCTCTTTTACCGGACGGAATGTTCCTAGTCCAACATGAAGTGTTACATGTGCGATCTTGATGCCTTTTGCCTTGATCTCCTCTAAAAGTTCCTTTGTGAAATGAAGTCCGGCTGTCGGTGCTGCCGCAGAACCTTCATGCTCTGCATAGACCGTCTGATAACGGTTCTTATCTTCCAGTTTATGTGTGATATATGGCGGAAGCGGCATTTGTCCAAGTTCATCCAAAATCTCCTCAAAGATTCCCTCATATTCAAACCGAACGATACGATTTCCTTCTTCCACAATATCAATGACTTCACCAACCAGTTTACCTCCACCGAAAATGATCCTTGCACCAACTCTGGCTTTCTTTCCCGGTTTTACAAGTGTCTCCCAGGTACAGTCATCCAGACGCTTCAATAACAGCACCTCGATAGCCGCTCCGGTTCCTTCTTTCTCACCGATCAGTCTGGCAGGAATAACCTTTGTATCATTAATAACCAGACAGTCGCCTTCTTTCAGATATGATATTACATCATAAAAATGTTTATGTTCGATGGTTCCTTCTTCTCTGTTTAAAACCATTAATCTCGAATTATCACGCTTTAAGAGTGGATCCTGCGCGATCAACTCCTGAGGCAGATCATAGTAAAAATCTGATAACTGCATTTTCTTATCCTCCTTAAAACTCAACTATGATAATGCCACGTTTTATGTCTAAATGCAAGGAAGAAAAACAAAGAATAAAGCAGATAACAGATAACAAAACAAATGCCAGATACAAATAAACAAATTTCATCTGTACCTGACACCTTTTTTCATAAGCTTCAACTTTTGTTCTGCCGTCATTGTCTGTAACAATAGCGTTCCCCCTCGATCAGTGAAGCAACCGTTTCTGCATCCATGCCTTTAAATTCGTCTACTTCTCTTATCCAGTATATGCGCCAGCATAATCTTCTGTCCAAGCAGCCGTTTGGCACTGGCATCATACTATGCTTTCTGGTAGGTAGCATCGACGGCAAACACCACTTCATTATCCATGATCTGTCTTCTTTCCTGACAGAACAGGATAAACAACCTTCTCTATGTGGTTATTTTTTTTATCCTCGGTCTGGTCACCATCCGTATCATCTGTCTGATCACTGTCCGTTTCACCGGTCTGATTACTATCTGCATCCTCTGTCTGACTATCAACCGGTCCAACTTCATATACCATGCAAAACAAATTGTCGCCTAATTCCGTTACCGTATATTCATCATCCACCTTTGACGGAATCGTAAGGACATTCTGTGAATCCACTTCTGTAACAGACAGCTTCGTTTTATCCACTTTCGTAAGGGCTACAGTCTTTTTCTTCGCATCCAGGATCTTATATGTATAACAGCCATCTGCTGTTATATATTCCTGCTCCGTTGTATCTTCCGTCTCTGCACAGACCTTCGTCACAGATCCCATACCACCGCCAAAGCCTGCTCCGGGCTGCCCTGCTGCCACGACCAAAGCCATAGCTATCGCCATCATTCGTAACCTTCTTTTTCCCATCTTCTCTCCTTCTTCTCCCTGTAACAAAAAATATCTGACTGTCTGATATAACAAACCGGAGAATACTTGTATAACAAATATTCTCCGATTCATAATACCAGAATTATTCCAACCTGTAAATTAGGCTCTGAGTTCGATGCCCAGCTTTCCTAATTCTTTTACAAGTTTCTCAATGATCTTATCGACTTCTCCGGCCTCTAAGGTTCTGTCTTTTGCACGGAAAGTCATCGTGTAAGCAACAGACTTCTTACCGGCTGCGATCTGCTCGCCTTCATATACATCAAAGAGCTTATAGCTTTCAAGCAGCTTGCCGCCACACTTCTTGATCAGTTCTTCTACCTGACCGACAAAGATGCTCTTGTCCATAACCATACTTAAGTCTCTGGTACTTCCAGGGAACTTTGCGATGCCTTCATACTTGATATCGAAGGATGACAGTGCTACGACATTTGGCATATCGAGAACTGCTACATATATCTCACCCTTTAAGTTATAGTTATCGCATGCTTCCGGATGAAGCTGACCGAGATAACCAACAACGGTATCGTCCTTTACGATATTTGCCTGACGGCCCGGATGTAAGAATGGATGCTCTGTTGTAGGAACATAGGTACAGATATTCTTCATACCAAGGTTATCAAATAACTCCTCGATCACACCCTTTAAGTTGAAGAAATCACCCTCGCCGTACATACCGATCGTGAGCTTCATACATTCTTCCGGAAGCTCTGTCAGTGGGAGCTGCTTTGGGAGATATACATTTCCGAATTCATACAGACGTGCAACCTTATTCTTACGATTGAAGTTTGTTGCAAGAGAAGTCAGCATACCGTTTAAGGATACCGTTCTCATGATACTGAAATCCTCACCCAGCGGATTTGCGATCGTAATCGCCTTTCTGTAAATGGAATCAGCAGGAAGCAGTAATTTGTCAAATACCTTCGGGCTTTCAAATGAATAGCACATACCACCGGAGAATCCGTTTCCTTCCAAAATGTTTCTTGCAATGTCATAGATTCTATGGCTGTATGGCTTCTTACCTACGGTAGCTTCACCCTTTGGAAGTGACATCGGAATCTTATCATATCCATAGAAACGGGCAACTTCTTCTGCCAGATCTGCCATGCAGTTTAAATCCTGACGGAAGGTTGGAACAGTAAGTGTCTTTGCTGCTTCATCATATGTTAATTCCAGCTTATCAAATATATCAAGCATGGTCTTTTCATCAATATCGGTACCAAGAAGCTTGTTGATCTTTTCAGGCTCAAACGGAAGCACCTTAGGCTGTACAGGATCCGGATATACATCAACCATACCGCCAACAACTTCACCTGCACCCATTTCTTCGATCAGCTGGCATGCACGGTTGATTGCTTCTTCTGCAAGATTTGGATCAAGTCCCTTTGTAAACTTGAATGCAGCATCTGTTGCAAGTCCGAGTCTTCTGGATGACAGACGGATATTGGTTCCATCGAAACAGGCTGCTTCAAATAATAAGGTCTGGATATCATCCGTTACCATGGAGTTCTCACCACCCATGATACCTGCGATACCAACTTCTTTTTCTCCGTCACAGATCATCAGAACATCCTTATCCAGCTTTCTTTCCTGACCATCAAGCGTCACAAATGTATCGCCATCCTTTGCGCGTCTGACAACGATCTTATTTCCTGCAATTGTGGACAGATCATACGCATGCATTGGTTGTCCATATTCTTCCATTACATAGTTTGTGATATCAACCAGATTGTTGATCGAACGGATTCCCTGTGAAGCAAGTCTCTCTCTCATCCATTTTGGTGATGGACCGATCTTTAAATTCTTTACAACTCTTGCGCAGTAACGCTTACACAGATCTGTGTCCTGAACTTCTACAGATACATAGTTATTTACATCTTCATCATTTCCTGTTTTCTTGATCACCGGTGGGTAGAATGGCTTTTCAAATGTAACACCAGCCTCTCTTGCCATACCGATCATGGAAAAGCAGTCTACACGGTTTGATGTAATCTCATATTCTACAACAACATCATCCAGTCCCAGTGCCTTTACCGCATCATCACCCGGCTTTACATCTGCTTCCGCAGGGAATACATAGACACCGTTTTCCGGTGCTTCCGGATACAGCTCTCTGGATGATCCAAGCTCCTCAATCGCACACATCATACCATAAGATGGCACGCCACGAAGTTTTCCCTTCTTGATCTTGATTCCATCAGCAGGAAGCTCTCCGCCATCGTGTCCGCCTGCTACTTTACCGCCGTCAAGTACGGTAGGAACCAGATCTCCTTCTTTTACATTTGGTGCTCCGGTTACGATCTGAAGCAGCTCATCTGCTCCGATATCGACCTGACATACAACCAGCTTGTCAGCATCCGGGTGCTTTTCTATCTTAACGATCTTACCAACTACGATCTTTTCAAGATTCTTGTCTTTCTTCTCAAAACCTTCTACATGTGAACCGGAAAGTGTCATTGCATCGACAAATTCCTGTGCCTCTACGTCAAGATCAGGCACATATACTTTTATCCATGAAAGTGGTGTATTCATTTTTCTATCTCCTTTTCCTGTTTTTTAGAACTGCTGTAAGAAACGTACATCGTTTTCGTAAAGAAGACGCATATCGTCGATTTCGTATTTTAACAGTGCTACACGCTCCAGACCGATACCAAATGCAAATCCTGAATATTCCTCCGGATCAATGCCACAGTCATGAAGTACCTTCGGATGAACCATACCACAGCCAAGAATCTCGATCCAGCCGCTGCCCTTACATACACGACAGCCCTTGCCGCCACATTTGAAACAGGTTACATCCATCTCTGCTGATGGCTCTGTGAATGGGAAATGATGTGGACGGAACTTAACCTTTGTGTTCTCACCAAAGAATTCCTTTGCCCACTGCTGTAAAGTTCCCTTTAAGTCAGCCATCGTAATGTTCTTATCAATAACCAGACCTTCTACCTGATGGAAGGATGGTGAATGTGTTGCATCTACTTCATCAGCTCTGAATACTCGTCCCGGTGAAAGAATACGGATCGGAAGGTGGCCCTTCTCCATGATTCTTGCCTGTACCGGAGATGTCTGTGTACGGAGCAGGATATCCTTTGTAATATAGAAGGTATCCTGTTCATCCTTTGCAGGATGATTTGCAGGGATATTTAATAATTCGAAATTATATTTATCATATTCAACTTCAGGTCCTTCTACGATCTCATAGCCCATACCGATGAAGACACGTTCCAGATCTTCAAGAGCGATCTGATTCGGATGTCTGTGTCCATCAATCTTCTTGATTCCCGGAAGGGTAACGTCGATCGTTTCGCGCTTCATCTTCTCTGCACGAAGTGACTGATTGATCTTCTTTGATTTTTCCTCTAAGGCTGTCTCGATCGCCTGTCTTGCTTCATTTACCATCTGTCCAACCTTTGGTCGATCTTCAGGTGCTACATCTTTCATACCCTTTAATACCTGGGTCAGTTCACCTTTCTTTCCGAGTACAGATACTTTTACATCATTTAAGGATGTCAGCACATCTGCTTCATTGATCTTGGCAAGTGCTGCTGCTTTGATTGCCTCTAATCTGTCTTTCATCTTTCATTCTCCTTATTTATATTTTCTCAATATTTGTGAATAAACATGCGGAATACTCCTACTTGGGATACACCCTCCTGCCTCCCGGCTCGATGATGTACACAAAAAAAGCCCCAGTCCACAAAGGGACGGAGCAACCGCGATACCACCCTGATTCTGACATCCGGTCTTCCCGGCGCTGTCAGCACTCATTCTATGTTATAACGGTCATAACCCGTTATCTCCTACGCTTCCGTTTAAAGAATTCTCAGAGATAAAACTCGGATGTGAAATTAAATGAAATATGGTGCTCGATCAGGCTTCCAGCCGATGACCCGATCTCTCTGTCAGACATATCCCATCTTTTGCATCTTCAACGTCTTCTCTTCCATCCGCTTATAGTCAAGATGGTTAAAACTATACTTAAATATAGCACATTTTTAATATGTGTCAATAACTTTCTGCGATCACCCATTCAGATTTTTCTGTTGAATAGACAAGTTTTGCCTTCAGATTCCCACGCCGGTCAGATAACAGGATCTCAGAACTCACACCTGTTGCCGGATCTGAGGCAACGACTTTTCCATTTTCTGACAATGCGATCTGAAGTGGAATCCCACCATTCATATACAGGGTAATACTGCCCATTCCCATTGCTTGAAACATTTCAGAAAAATACTTTGATTTATCTGAAGAATTCGCCATGTCTGCGTAACCGGAAGCAGTTGCACAGATCAACGTTCCTGATCCTGAACCACCATCCGTTGAACCTTTATATGTCACAGCACGGATCGCATAGCCATCTTCCTCTGCATCAACCACCATATTAACAACGGATTTCTCAATCTCTGATGCCGTATCAAGATATACCTGCAGTCTGGATTTTTTTACGTATTTGATAAGTGCCGGTGCGAGTACACCTGCAAGAATTGCCATGATCGCGATCACAATGATCAGCTCTACAAGTGAAAAACCTGAATCCTTCCATGTTCTTCTTTTCATATTAAACTTTCCTCCATTTATTGAACGATTTCCCCTCGTCTCATATACGCTTAGTATATTTCTCTCCTGTCGTTTTTTCAACTATTTTTTATAAAGTTTTAATCTTTTTTTATGAAGGTCTGTGTGGATTTTCCGGAATACAGACCAGATCTCATCACGGAAGAACAGATTCAACTCTGCTCCCAAAAGCAGGATATACATACAGATATACAGCCAGAGCATTGCGATGACCATGCCTCCAAGATTGCCATACATATAAGTATTGATTCCAAAATAAGTAAGATAGGATGAAAATGCCGCTGATAACAATACCCAGCAGACAGTTGTGAATACCGCCCCCGGTATTGCTGTCTTCAAACGCAGATGATTATCCGGCAGACGACAATAGATTAGTAAAATAACTGCAAATACCAGCACCGGCGCAGTTAACAGTCTGGAATAAAAGAAGATCTTCTCGGAATAATCCACCCAGTTTGTCTTTGCAAGAATATCTTCCATGATCGTATTGCCAAGAACATATACTCCGACCAGTGCGATCAGCATCACGCAGAATATCAGCGTATATAATGCATTTGTCAGTCTTCGTAATATATAATTCTTGGTATCCTTCGTCCGATCCATAAAATTGAGTCCTCGTTCGATCGCCATCGTTCCTTTTGCCGCCGACCAGACTGCTACGACTGCTGACACGATCATCGTCGTTCCAACCTGCGTACTGTAGATTTCATCGACCATAAATCTGAGTGTCTCTGCCATCTTTCCCGGTATCATCTCCGCTACCAGCTCTATAAACTCCGCCTGTGTTACCGGAAGAAAACGAATGCCGATCAGAAGCATCATTGCAAATGGAAAAAAAGAAAGCAACAGAAAGAAAGCCGCCTGTGCCGCAAACGCAGACAACTGATTATCCTTGTTGATCCTCATTGCTCCCTGAACCATCCGTACAACTGTAAGATTCTGGATCCATTCGATTTTTTCTTTCACCCGGTTTACTTTATTCTTCATTTGTTTTATTTCCCGTTTCTCTCAATTTCTCAAGTTCTGTTCCATTATAATAATGAGACAGGATCTCCTCATATCCATATCCTGCTTCTGCCAGATCATTTGCCCCATTCTGGCTCATGCCGACTCCGTGACCAAAGCCACCACCATGCAATTGATAATTTCCCTCTTTATCCTGCGTAATATAAAAATACGCACTTGGCAGCAGATCAAAACCTGATGTTTCACTTCCATCCTGTTTTCGGATCACAACATCCGGTGAACACAGAAGTTCACGGATCTCCATCTGTCCTTCAATCGTAACAGAACTCTGTTTCCCGTATAATACCATATTCCGGGCAATTCCGCTATTTCCTCTTTTCGTGATCCGGACTTTCTCAATCTCTCCGGTCTGATCCGTGATATCTGCACCCGCAAGTGTCTGTATCTGATCTGCCGTCAGCGTAACCTGCCAGCGGTAAAATGGTTCTTCTTTCTCAATACTGTTCACATAGACCGTCTGATCGATAAATGCACGGAATACCTCTTCCGTTGACAATCTGCCATCCCCTATCTGAAAATATCCATGATCGAGCATAACAGTTGCATCTCCTAACCGTTTCCGATCCGCCTCTGTGTAAATCTCCAACTGATCATTCAGATAATCTAACTTTTCTCCACCCCAGACATCATCATTCCGACATGTCGTTCCACAGGAGGTTGAAAAGAAATATGCATTTACCACATCCCCGTCATTGGTCAGGATCTGTCCCTCGGTTTCCTGTACTGCATGAATCGTTTCCTCTGTTTCAAATACATTGTTATATACCTGACTGGCAGTTGTGTCATCCAGATCCGCCCCATATTCTTCAAATGCACCATCTTGGATCCTTCTAACTGCATAGCTTCTTGCACATACCGCCTGTGCTTTCAGCGCCTCTTTCTCATATGAGGAAGGCATCTCACTGGAAACAACCGCATACAGATATTCCTCAAACGCCAGTTCGTTTACAATACAATATTTATTTCCCTGTTTTTTTATCTGCAGCTTTCCCCGATAGGACGGTGCTCCTTCTGATTTATGAAAGCTCTCTATTGTCAGTTTTCCATATTGCTCCGGAATGATCGTTAAGGAAACCGGATCTGCGTCCCCGGTAAGCTCTACCAGATCAATCTCCGTTCCTTTCTTATAGCTTGTTTCTGTTTGCCCGCAGATAACACGAAAGTTCGAATCACTGCTCACCCGGACTTCTGACTGCCAGTAGCTTCCGTCATCGGACAACAGAACACGGATCGTATCTGGCATGTTCTGCTCCGACAAAACAGGAAGCTCCGCTGTATGATCGGTCTGCATGGCTTCCCGTGCCTGTTTATCTGCCTGACCGTCCGACTCTTTTACAACATCGGCACCTGCTGAATCCCGAAGATTTGATAATATGGAAATATCGGTCTGCTTATATTCTTCCGGTATTTCTTCTTTTTCTTTTATAGCATATTTTCCTGCATAAATGATCAAAACGACCAACAGGATCATCACACAAAAGGTTAAAAATTTTAAAAAATTTTTCATAAAATTCCAGTTCCTGTGACATAATTTATTTATACATGTGCTCTACTGCACATGTATATCGAAAGAAAAAGCAGCATCATAGATGCTGCTCTCTTTATCATTTGTTGAAAACTGAAATGCGTTCCTGCATTTTGAGTCCTAGCCAATGCTAGGTGGGCAACCGCAACTGAATCTCTGCCTTCCACGTTTGAAGAGGCCTGACATCGCAAACAGCAATATAGGAATCCCTTTTATTCAAATGTAGGTTCAAAATCGCAAGAAGCTTAGTACATCTCAGCTTTAACGTAATTATACTATAGGCATACTACTCATGCAAGACCTAAAATTTGGTTATTGCCTTCATTTTTTCAAATAGAAGAATTGAAAAGGAATGGCACTCTGTAGTATAATGTGTTGTAGGTATGATTTTTTTTATTGCATTTTATGCAGATCCAATCAATAATATGGCAGGTAATGAACTATGATCAAATCGATTCTGACAGTTGTTTTTGGCATATTACTTCTTCTTGCATTTATCGCTCTGATTGTCTGGTCTGTCCAGGTATCAAAGGAAAAAATGGCAAACAAACGAAGCCGCCGGACAACTGCTGTGAAAAAGAAATATGAAGAGGCACTGGAAGGTGACACAGAGGCCGATATGGGTTACTGGTATAACAAAGAGGATATGGAAGATGGCGATGCGATCACCCGTCTCCGCTGCGAACATCATTTCAACAAACTGGAAGAATGTATCAATGATCTGGTTGTGGAAATGTATGACTGCGGTCTGGTGCGAACCGAAGAGCTCTATATGATCGCATACGGAATTGAAGCCCTGACACCGGACTCTCCTGTATTCCATATAACAGGCGTATCCTCGGATGATGACGATGCTCCAGTCACCTCGCTTCCTCCGGTATCGACAGATGCACAGCGCAAGATCTATGAACGCTGGACCAGCTATGTAAATGCATTGCTGCAGCTTGTTGAGATCAGGACTTCAGAGGACAATAAAAAAGCGATCATTGACGGCCTTATGACCTACGGTCGTAAGAATCTGTTAACCCTGCTCTATAGTCCTGAATAAAAATATAGTAGAAGAATTAAGAATTAGAAAGACATATACATGGAACTTATAAAACCAACTTTATCGCAACTTGACATTTTAACTCCGTATCTGAGAGGTACCAGTATCAGAGACTGTGGTTTCTGTCCTGGAAATGCCATCTTATGGGCAGAGGAATACCATGTATCCTATACAATCCTCTCTGGTATGCTTGTATTTATATCAGAAGAAGGCGGAAAACCTTCTTCTTTTACGTTTCCGCTCGGCAAAGGCAAAGATTTTGTGAAAGATCTTCAGGATCCTGTCTATCTTCAGAATGCAAAAGCCGTATTTGAAGAAATCTGTGCCTGGTTTCAGTCAAAGGGTGTAACCCCCAGTGTCCACTGTGCGACACTGGAAATGTATGAAATCATCTCCGGCTGGTACGGCAAAAACTTCTCTTATACTCTGGATCCAGGTGATTTTGACTATATCTACACGGTAGAAAAGCTGACCGGTCTGCGTGGAAAGAAGCTGCATGGCAAACGGAATCATATCAACAGCTTTCTGCGTAATTACCCGGATTATGAATACTATACAATCACAGATGAGCACATCGATGCCTGTCTTGCAGTCGCCAGATACTGGGTGGAAAAACACGATGTCCTGCAGCCGGATCTTGCAGAAGAACATGCTTATGAATATAATATCATCCGGAAAGCTCTTGCAAACAGGAAAAAACTTCAGATGACCGGAGGAATCATCTACGTCAATCACATCCCGTCTGCATTTACCTTAGGGGAACCGCTGACCGCAGATACCTTTGACGTACATTTTGAGAAAGCAGATGACAGTATTGACGGCATCTATCCTATGATCAATCAGTCATTTGTCACGCATGAGCTTCAGGCTTATACCTATGTAAACCGCGAAGAGGATCTCGGACTTCCCGGACTTCGTAAGTCTAAGATGTCCTACGTTCCGGATATCCTCTATAAAAAAGGAATCATTCAGTTAGCTGAAATCTGACAGCACTACTGAGTAATTGATAGAACAAAAGAATGGAGAGACAAAAATGAAAAAAGAAAATTGTATCGTAGCTCAATCCGGCGGTCCTACCGCTGCAATCAACGCTTCTTTAGCCGGTGTGATCGATGGAGTTCGAAAATCCGGTAGTTTTACAAGAATCTATGGTTCTTTGCATGGTATTACCGGCGTTCTGGAAAATAATATGATGGATATGTCACTGATGGCACTCTCCCATTTTCCTATGTTGAATACACTGGAGCTTACACCAGCCATGTATCTTGGCTCCTGTCGTTACAAGCTCCCGGATTATACCGAGGATCCCGCTCCATATAAGCAGATATTTGAACGTTTTGAAGAATATGGAATCAGTGCATTCTTCTATATCGGTGGAAATGACTCCATGGATACAGTTTTAAAGCTCAGCAACTATGCCAAATCCATCCAGTCAGATGTTAAGATCATTGGAGTACCAAAGACGATCGACAACGATCTGTTTGCAACCGACCATACACCGGGCTTTGGCTCTGCTGCCAAATATGTGGCTTCCACCGTATTAGAGATTGCACATGATGCTTATATCTATAAGATTCCGGCAGTTATCATCATCGAAATTATGGGGCGGGATGCCGGCTGGCTGACTGCATCTTCCGCTCTGGCCAGAACAACCTACAGTCAGGCTCCGGATCTGATCTATCTTCCGGAAGTTGCATTTTCAAAAGAACAGTTCTTAGCCGATGTTAAAGATAAACTTACAAAACAGAAAACGGTTATTGTTGCTGTTTCGGAGGGTATTCACGATGCTGACGGCAACTACATCAGCTCAGATTCCGCTGTTGCAGACAAATTCGGTCATGCACAGTTAAGCGGTGCCGGCAAGGCTCTGGAATATCTGGTTCGTGATGAAATCGGTGTTAAAGTACGTTCCATCGAGCTGAATGTATTACAGCGTTGTGCCGGTCATATTGCATCCAGAACCGATATTACAGAATCTTTTTCTCTTGGCCAGGCAGCAGTCAAATATGCTGCTGAAGGCAAGACCGGTATCATGGCTGCGATCGAACGAATCTCAAACGATCCGTATCAGTGGGTGATCAAATCCGCCGATGTTGCTGATATTGCAAACGAAGCAAAATCCGTTCCGGTTGAATGGATCAATGAAGCAGGAAATGATGTCACAGACGAAATGATCGACTATCTTCGTCCTCTGATCATCGGTGAGGTTTCATTACAGTATAAAGATGGACTTCCTGTATATCTTCCGGTCGATCACTTATTACATTAATTGCCTGTATATCAAAAAATACAATCAAAAATCCATGCGCCCGGTGAATTCATCAAGATAAACAATGCGCATGGATTTTTTTGTATAAAACGCACAACGTATGAAAATATGTCAAAAAAAACTTACTTTTAATTTGCAAATCGTTGTTTTTATGGTCATAATTTGTTCATAATTTATCGTTATTATATAGACAGTTCTTAATTCATAAATTTTTTCTTTGTTGTTGAAGATATTAGATAAGCCCTTTCCTTTTGAGAAGGGCTTATTTAATTTATACGGACTACGCATGTTTTCTATAGCTCTGCCCTTTCTTTCACGAATATTTATTTCGCCTCAAGGATCTCATGCACAATATGCCCAACAGATTCAAAAGCCTAAGATAACAAAAGCAGGATATCCTCACTCCTTATCGGAGGTATTGGATATCCTGCTTTTTACTGTTCCCATGTTCCGGAAATACCGGTCATGGTCACCAAATCCTTATGTTTACTTTACTGTTATTGTACACTTGGCAAATTTCTTGCTTCCATCCTTTGCCTTCACAGTAATTGTTACTTTACCCTTCTTCTTAGCTGTTACAAGACCAGATGCAGATACAGTTGCAACCTTCTTATTTGAAGATGTCCACTTTACTGTCTTATTACCTGCTGACTTTGGTCCTACAGTAGCTTTTAACAAATATGTTCCCTTCTTCTTGATCGTAACCTTTTTCTTATTCAGTTTGATCGTCTTAACCGGATTTGCAACGGTTACAGAACAAGTTGCGTAAACATTGCTTCCATCCTTCGCAGTACATGTAATCGTTACACGACCTGCTTTCTTAGCAGTTACAACACCCTTTGAGCTTACTGTTGCAATCTTTTTGTCTGAAGACTTCCAGGTTACAGCCTTGCTGGTTGCATTCTTTGGTCCAACCTTTGCTTTTAAGGTATATTTCTTACCCTTTAAGATTGTTCTCTGCGTCTGATTCAGTTTGATGGACTGTACCGGATTTACAACCGTAACACTACAGGTTGCGAATACGCCGCTTCCATCCTTTGCTTTACATGTAATAACTGCCTTTCCTGCTGCCATTGCAGTAACCTGACCATAAGATGTTACCTGTGCAACCTTTGCATTTGAGGAGCTCCACTCTACAGTAGCCATATTCGCATTTTCCGGTAATACCGTCTGTGTTAAGGACTGTTTATTGCCCACAAATAATTTCATTGTCGTTGCATCTAACTTGATTGATGTAACTCTCTGCTTAACCGTTACACGGCAGGTTGTCTTAGCACCCATTCCGTCTGCAGCACTACATGTGATTACGGCTGTACCTCTTCCAACCGCTGTGATCATACCCTTCTGATCTACTTTTGCGATCTTCTCATCGGAAGATGACCATACAACCTTCTTATTACCTGCATTTGCCGGTAATACAGATGCTGCGATCGAAGCTTTTTCGCCTGCATTGATCTCAACTGCTGTCTTATCCAGTGTGATATTTGTGATCTGCTGTACAACTGTGACTTTAATTTCTTTTTCAATATTACTTCCATCCTGTGTTGTACATCTTATCGTTGTTGTTCCCGGTGCAACACCACGGATTCTTCCGATCGTATATGAGATTCCATCTACTGTCATTGTTCCACCCGAAACGGTTGCAATGGATGTATCATCCGATGACCAGGACAGTGTCTTTTTGGTTGCTGTATCCGGTGTTACCTTTGTTTTTACAACCGTATCTTTATCAATATATGCGACTACATTTGTCTGATCAACGGTAATATCTTTTGCAAGTTCATTAATTGTAAGATTAAACTGTGACTGTTTACCGCTTCCATCAAGAGCCTTGCAGTAAATGATTACTTTACCCTGCTTTAATGCAGTGATCGTTCCATCAGCAGCAATTGCTGCAATGTTCTCATCCGAAGATGACCACTCTACATCCGGATTACTTGCATCTGCAGGCATAACATTTGCTGTTACTTTCATCTTCTCTCCGGAATTCATAACAGTTCCTTCTCTTACAATCTGGATTCCGGTTACTCTCTGTATAACTGTGATCTTGCACTCGGTTGATATACCATCTGCAATCGTACAGGTAATAATGGCTTCTCCCGGTGCTACTGCACTTACAATACCCGTGGTTGTTCCTACGGTTGCTATCTCCGGATTACTGCTGCTGTATTTCGGTTTAAATAAAGATGTATCTTCTGCCTGGATCTTTGCAACAAGTGTTACTCTTCTTTCCTCTGCAGTTGCTCCCTTGATCAGGGTATATTCTGTGTGATTTAAGGTTACACCATTTGCACTTGTATATACTGTGATCTCTGCTCTTGCATATATTCCCTGATTTGCCTTCAGCTTACAGAATATAGTAGCAGTTCCTTCAGAAATTGCTGTTACCTTACCATTCTGGTCAACCTGCGCTACGGTTTCATCACTGGATGACCATACAAGTTCTTTGTTTGTTGCGGTATCCGGTGTTACTGTTGCTGTGAATGTCTTAGATACACCTGTGAACATCGTTGTCTTCTGTTCTGACAGTGTTACACCTTCGCCCATCTGGGAAACATTTACCTTTAACACTGTATCTACACCTGAATCCTTTGAAATACAATGTAAGTATACTGTACCTGCCCCCTTTGCTGTCAACACGCCTGCATTGGTACAAGTTGCAACTTTATAATTTGATGCGCTGTCTTTATCTGCTGTTGTTGTAACCTTATAAGTAACGCCTGAATACTCTTTGTCTGCTACGCCTTCATCTGTATAGCAGGTTGCTGTAAGTGTTTTTGTTTTCAGGTCATCGCCAACCCAGCTTCCTGCTACCAGGTCGATCGTATCACCATCATTATATTCAACATTCTGTTTGTCTTTTAATACAACCTTTGTTACCGGCTTATGACAGCTGATCGTCATATAAGCTCTTGCTTTGTTATTGATATTTACATAAAGGGTTGCTGTTCCTGCGCCAACACAGGTAAGCGTGCCATCATTATCTACCTTGAATACCTTTGGATCACTGGAGCTCCAGGAAATGATATCCTTGGAATATTCGTTCTCCTTCTTATCCTTTGCAACTAATGTTGTGGTATCACCGACACGAAGGCTTAACTCTGCATTTCCGCTATTCACAATGCTGCCATTTGAGGTATACCATACAATTAAGGATAATGGATTATCAACAATTAATTTAAACTTTGCTGTCTGTTTTCCAAGTCCGATATAGTAACTATATTCAACATTCTGTGTCTTTTCATTGGTAACGTCTGTATATAAGGTGTATCCCTGAAGTGTTGCATTCTTGATCAGATTATTTCCATTCTGATCCGTCGTACGGATACATGCATATCCGATCGTATCATCCTTACGGTCTACACCGGAATACTCTGACTGATATCCATCGGCTACCAAATTCGCCATATTAAAGATGTAGTTTGGCTCTGACAGAGAAATATGTCTGCTGTTATTTGTACAGGAGAACTCACCCTCCAACAGTCCAGGACAGGAAGATACATCGATTGCAACCAAAGCATTATTATCCAGCTTCAATGTAGTTAAACCTGTATTATTCTTAACGTCAATTTTCTGTAAACGGTTATCCGAAAGATCCAGCTCTGTCAGTGCTGTGTTTTTGCTCACATCGATATCCATGAGCTGGTTGGAATTCAGATCCAGCTTCTCCAGTAACGGATTCTTCGTAACATCGATCGTGCTTAACAGCATAGCTCCAAGATTCAGATATTTCAGAACCGCATTCTTGCTGACATCCACAGACTGGATACTGTTATTGGACAGGTTCAATGTTTCCAGACTGGATTCTTTGGACACATCGATCGACTTGATCTTATTTCCTGCTACACTCAGTATCTGGAGCGACGTTGCTCCATCCATATTTAATACAGATATGGCATTATCATCTGCGATCAGTGTCTTAAGACCGGTATCACCTGTAATATCCAGCTCATTGATTCCACCTTCTCCACCTGACAGCATGTAGGAACAATCAACATAGGCTAATTTTGTATGGTCCACACTGTTGCTTGATATATCTAACGTATGAAGCTTTGTCATATTCTGACAGTGCAGGAATTCCAGATTCGTGTTCTTGCTCAGATCCAGTGCCGACAATACGTTGTAACCAACATTCAGCCGCACAAGTGCCGGCAGCTTTGACAGATCGATCGAAGTCAACTGGTTTCCATATACATTTAATTCTTTCAGAGCTGCATAAGTCGTCTGGAATGTGATATCTGTGATCTGATTATAGGAAAGATTAACAGAAGCAAGCTGTTCTGCTTTCTTTGGTAATGTAAATGTCGTCAACTGGTCGCTCGATGCATTAATAGATTTCAGATTCTCCAGATCCGCTACATCCAGACTTCCAATTGCCTGACCGGAACAGTCCAGATATTCCAGTGACGTAAATACATCCACGCCTGCAAGACTTGATATCTTCTTTGAATATGTACTGATACTTACATTCAGTGATGTTACCGCATCAATTTCTTTTTCTGACAACGTGCCATCTTTATTTGTATCAAAATTCGATGATACATATGACCGAAAGTTCGCGTCGGTAAATGTCGAATTGATATCTACATCTCCCGTTGCAGCGACAGCTACCGGACCAATTCCGGCAAACGACTGGAATACCAGCGCAAACCCTAGTGCCGCTGAGATAAATTTCTTACCTTTTCTCATAGTTTACTCTCCTTCTTTTTACTCATCTGCCTGATTTTGTTCTGTTAAAACATCGTTCCGGGCAGAGTTCACCTAGATAACATCTATTTTAAACGCCCCCGGTTTTTCTGTCAATAAGTATAAAAGAAAACCCAAAAAATTAGAAAATTTGCACATATTTAACAGAAAAAACTGCCATGCAGACATCCTTACTCCGGACATCTGCATAACAGTTTCTTCTATAAATATATTTAGCTGTTCAGGTTTGTATATCCAACCAACATCGAATCTACTGCAACAGCAGCTTCTCTACCTTCATGGATCGCCCATACGACCAGCGACTGGCCTCTGTGCATATCACCTGCAACAAATACCTTTGGCACATTCGTTGCATAGGACTTCGGGCATGCAGTCTTTACATTGGTACGTTCATTTAATTCTACGCCAAAGCTGTCTGCTACATACTTCTGGCTACCAAGAAATCCGGCTGCGATCAGAACAACTTCACAGTCGATCACATACTCACTGTCCGGTACCTCTGTCATATTCATGCGGCCGGTCTTTGGATCCTTCTGCCAGTCAAGTTTTACGCACTTGGCCCCCTTCACATTACCATCCTTATCCTTTAAGAACTCCTTAACGGTCGTCTCATAGATACGAGGATCGTGTCCGTATACTGCGATTGCTTCCTGCTGACCATAATCGGTCTTGCAGACTCTCGGCCACTCCGGCCATGGGTTATTCTCTGCTCTCTGATCCGGAAGCTTCGGCATCATCTCAAGCTGGGTGACACTCTTTGCTCCTTCTCTGACGGCAGTTCCCACACAGTCATTACCGGTATCACCGCCGCCGATAACCAGAACATTTTTACCCTTGCAGTTCACGAACTGCTTATCTGCAAACTTTGAATTTACAAGACTCTTTGTCGTTGTCTTTAAGAAATCAACCGCAAAATAGATTCCCTTCGCATCTCTGCCTGCTGCCGTGATATCTCTTGGATTGGATGCGCCGCAGGCAAGTACAACTGCATCATATTCCTTTAACAGATCTTCTGCCTTTACATACTTCTGATTTGGATTCTTCAGATAGCCTGTGATCTGGTCATCCTTTGGATACGGTGACTTTGCTGTGGACTTTCCGGTTGCCACTTCTGTATTTAATATAAAACGGATGCCTCGCTTTTCCATATATGCGATCTTACGGTCGATGACTTCTTTTTCCAGTTTCATATTTGGAATACCATACATCAGAAGTCCGCCCGGTCTGTCACTTCTCTCATATACAGTGACGTCATGTCCACGGCTGTTTAACATATCTGCTACAGCAAGTCCGGATGGACCGGAACCGATCACGGCAACTTTTTTGTCAGTTTTTCCTTTTGGAGGCTGATCATTTACCAGACCATTTGCATAGGCATATTCAATGATCGCACGTTCATTTTCTCTTACGGATACCGGATCACCGTTAATATTACAGGTACATGCCTTCTCACAGAGAGCCGGACATACACGGCTGGTAAATTCAGGGAAATTATTGGTCTTGCTCAGTCTGGCATAAGCATGTTCCCAGTTGTCATTATAGATCATATCGTTCCATTCAGGGATCAGATTATTTAACGGACAACCGGATGCCATACCGCCGATCATCATACCTGCCTGACAGAATGGAACACCACAGTCCATACATCTGGCAGCCTGGATCTTCTGTTCTTCAAGACTTAATGGTATATGGAATTCATTGAAATTCTTAATTCTTTCTTCCGGAGCGATCTCTATACTGGTTTCTCTTTCATATTCTAAAAATCCCGTTGGCTTTCCCATATCTATTTACCTCCATTTTTAATCTTGTAGAATGCTTCGATCGTTGCCTGTTCACTGGTCAAACCCTTTTCTTCCATCGCAACAATGGTGTTCATCATCTTCTCATAATCCTTTGGAATGATCTTCTTGAATTTTGGAAGATACTCATTAAACTTATCCAGGATTCGTTTTCCAATCTCTGAATTTGTATAATTTACATGATCCATGATCATCTGCTTCAGTTCACCGATCTCATATTTGTCGGATACTGCTTCCACATGGATCATTTCCTTATTCAGACGCTTATACAGGTCATTCTCCATATCAAGAACATATGCGATACCACCACTCATGCCGGCTGCAAAGTTCTTTCCGGTGCGTCCAAGGACTACCACCTTACCGCCTGTCATATATTCGCAACCATGATCACCGACACCTTCAACAACTGCGGTTGCTCCGGAGTTACGAACTGCAAATCGTTCGCCGGCAACGCCGTTGATATATGCCTTGCCACTGGTTGCTCCGTAAAGTGCTACATTACCGATAATAATATTGTCTTCATGGACAAATTTTGCGGAACGTGGCGGATATACGATCAGCTTACCACCGGAAAGTCCTTTTCCGAAGTAGTCATTGCTGTCTCCGACAAGCTCTAAGGTAAGTCCCTTTGGTACAAATGCACCAAAGCTCTGTCCACCTGCGCCATTACATTTTACAAGGTAAGAATCATCCTCCAAGGTATCTCCATAGCGCTTTGTGATCTCTGATCCGAAGATCGTACCAACGGAACGATCGGTATTCACAACATCGATCTCGATACTCTTCTTCTGTCCCTTTTCAAGAGCAGGTCCGAGTTTCTTTAACAGAACACGCATATCGATCGTCTTTTCAAGCTGGAAGTCATATGGATGCTTCTCGTTATATTTGATCTTATTCTGAGGTGCGTCAATATATGGATTATTGATGATCAGTGACAGATCAACATTTCTGTCCTCTGCTCCCTTTCCTGCATATAACAGATCGGAACGTCCTACCAGTTCATCCACCGTTCTGACACCAAGCTTCGACATATATTCACGAAGCTCCTCTGCAATAAATTTCATAAAATTGATGACATATTCTGGTTTGCCTTTGAATCTCTTGCGAAGCTCCGGATTCTGTGTAGCGATACCAACCGGACAGGTATCCAGATTACATACCCGCATCATTACACAGCCCATGGTTACCAGCGGAGCTGTTGCAAATCCGAATTCCTCTGCACCAAGCATGGCTGCGATTGCAACATCACGTCCAGTCATCAGCTTACCATCGGTTTCAAGGATAACCTTGTTACGAAGATCATTCTTGATCAGTGTCTGGTGTGTCTCAGCCAGACCAAGCTCCCAAGGAAGTCCTGCATAATGAATGGAGTTATTTGGTGCTGCACCGGTACCACCATCGTAACCGGAGATGAGGATAACCTGTGCTCCTGCCTTTGCAACACCGGCTGCAACTGTACCAACACCGGCTTCTGATACCAGTTTTACAGAGATTCTTGCATCACGGTTTGCATTCTTGCAATCGTAGATCAACTGTGCCAGATCCTCGATCGAATAAATATCATGATGCGGTGGTGGTGAGATCAGGCTGACACCTGGAGTAGATAACCGAGTCTTTGCGATCCATGGATATACCTTTCCACCAGGAAGATGTCCACCTTCACCCGGTTTTGCGCCCTGTGCCATCTTGATCTGGATCTCTTTTGCGCTGACCAGATATCTGGATGTAACACCGAATCGTCCAGATGCTACCTGCTTGATCGCGGAGCAACGGTTCTTACCGTCTTTTCCTATTGTTAATCGGTCGATCGACTCTCCACCTTCACCGGAATTGGATTTACCACCGATCGTATTCATTGCGATCGCCATACATTCATGTGCTTCCTGTGAAATGGAACCATAACTCATTGCTCCGGTCTTGAAACGTTTTACAATGGATTCTACCGGTTCTACCTCTTCCAGCGGAATTGGATTCTCAGCATATTTGAATTCCATCAGTCCTCTCAGATGGAATGGTTTTGTCTCATCTTCCAGACATGCGGTATATTGCTTGAACAGGCTGTAATCTCCTCTTCTGGTCGCCTGCTGCAGCAGGTAGATCGTCTGTGGATTATACAGATGCTCTTCCTTACCGCTTCTGAACTTATGTGCACCGATGCTTGTCAGTGCAAGATTAGTATCCAGGCCAAGCGGATCAAATGCAGATGAATGAAGGGCATCCACTGTCTTCTCGATCTCCTTGATACCGGAACCGCCTACGCAGCTTACTGTATTTGTGAAATATTTATCAACGACCTCTTTGGAAAGTCCGATACATTCAAAGATCTGGGATCCCATGTAAGACTGGATCGTTGATACGCCCATCTTGGATGCGATCTTTACGATGCCATGCATGATCGCTGCATTGTAATCATCGACAGCCGCATTGAAATCCTTATTTAACAGATGACTGTCTACCATCTGTTTGATCGTCTCAATTGCCAGATATGGGTTGACAGCACAGGCACCGTAACCAAGCAGGGTTGCAAAATGATGCACATTTCTAGGATCGGCACTCTCCAGAATGATCGCAACCGAAGTTCTCTTCTTGGTTCTTACCAGATGCTTCTGCATAGCCGAAACTGCTAATAAGGAAGGAATCGCAACATGTGTTTCATCGACACCACGGTCTGACAGGATCAGGATATTTACACCGTCACGGTACAGCTTATCTGCTTCTACAAACAGTCGATCCAATGCTTTTTCCAGTGATGTATTCTTATAGTAAAGGATTGGAAGAACGCCGACCTTCAATCCTTCTACCTTCATGTTCTTGATCTTTAAAATATCAGTATTTGTAAGGATTGGATTATGGATCTTTAATACATGACAGTTTTCCGGCTTCTCTTCCAGAATGTTGCCATCCTTTCCAAGATATACGGAAGTTGATGTAACGATCTCCTCACGGATCGCATCAATCGGAGGATTCGTTACCTGAGCAAATAACTGTTTGAAATAGTTAAACAATGGCTTGTCACTGTTTGAAAGTACAGCAAGCGGAGTATCCGTTCCCATTGCGCTGATCGCTTCTGCACCTTTTTCAGCCATTGGATAGATCGTATTCTTAAAATCCTCAAATGTATAACCAAATGCTTTCTGAAGCTTTGCCCGTTCTTCATCGGTATATTCCTCTACACGGATGTTCGGGATCTTCAGGTCATTTAACTTGACCAGATTACTGTCGAGCCATTCACCATATGGTTTTGCTTTTGCATATTTTTCTTTGATCTCATCATCAGAGATCAGACGGCCGTTTACCGTATCAACTAAAAGCATACGTCCCGGTCTTAAACGATCCTTCTTTACGATCTTTGACGGATCGACCTCTAATACACCAACCTCTGAGGAAAGGATCAGGTAATCATCATCTGTTATATAATATCTGGAAGGTCTGAGTCCGTTACGGTCGAGCACTGCACCCATGATATCTCCGTCTGTGAACAGGATCGATGCAGGTCCGTCCCAAGGTTCCATCATAGTTGCATAATACTGATAGAAGTCCTTTTTCTCCTGACTCATAAACCGGTCATTCTCCCAAGGCTCCGGAATCGTGATCATAACGGCAAGTGGAAGCGGAATGCCATTTAATACCAGGAACTCCAGACAGTTATCCAGTCTGGCGGAATCGGAACCATTTGGATCAAGTACAGGCATAACCTTGTACATCTCATCCTGCATGATCGTGGATTCCATTGTCTCTTCTCTGGCGATCATCTTATCTTCATTTCCACGGATCGTATTGATCTCACCATTGTGGCAAAGATAACGGTATGGATGTGCACGAAGCCAGCTAGGCGTTGTATTCGTTGAGAATCTTGAATGTACAAGTCCGATTGCTGATTCATAATCCGGATCCTGAAGGTCGTTATAGAACTTACGAAGCTCTCCAACTAAGAACATACCTTTATATACGATCGTCTTGCTGGAAAGTGATGGCACATAGGTATCATCGTTACTTTCTTCAAATATTCTTCTGACAAAATACAGCTTCCGGTCAAAATCAAGTCCTGCTTTTACGGTTGCCGGTCTCTTGATAAACGCCTGCATGATACATGGCATAACATCAATAGCTTTCTTACCGAGGATACCCGGAGTCGTCGGAACCATTCTCCAGCATAAGAACTCCAGTCCTTCTTTCTCGACAATAACCTCAAACATCTTCATTGCCTGTTTTCTTGACAGTTCATCCTGTGGAAAGAAAAACATACCAACACCATAATCCCGTTCCTTACCCAGATCATATCCAAGTTCTGCAACGGTTTTTCTGAAAAATTTGTGTGAAATCTGAAGAAGGATACCTACACCGTCACCGGTTTTTCCTTCTGCATCTTTTCCTGCTCTGTGTTCCAGATTTTCAACAATCTTTAACGCATTATTTACGGTCTCATGTGTCTTAATGCCCTTGATATTCACAACGGCACCGATACCACAGTTATCATGTTCATATTCTTCACGGTATAACCCTGGATTTGCTACGTTTCTGTTATCTTCCATGCTCGTTTTCCTTTCCAACTTATTGTCAGTGCCTGTTGAGATCCTACTGCCCGATTATCTGATAGTATTTCTCAAATACAGCTCTGTGCTTTTTATGATTTGTAATCATACTATCTTTTTTTCCGTTTGTAAACAACTTTTTTCGTCAAATTGTCAGATAGTTTGCAAACTTAATTTTATAAAGTATTTTGTATTTGCAATTTATTATATTTGTATATTTAAAAATGCAATTCATGTGGTTTTATTCCCATGAATTGCATTTTTACTCATAATTTTCTTTTTGATGTTTTCATCGTTTTCTATCATATTTTTGAATTGTGTTACTATTGTTTCTCAATTTTATGATCCATCTGGATTCCATTTACCTGTTTTGCCATCAGTATCCGTTCCACGCTTTCATCGATCCGCTTCTCAGTCAGTTCTCCCTTGCCTGACGCAGTCAGAATCCCTTCAACCGTTTCCCCAAGGTCTTCCGGTTCAAGGATCAGATCCACACCTGCCTGGATTGCCCGCACCGCAGCTTCTCCCGGTTCATAATGATCCGTGATCGCTTCCATCTGAAAGGAGTCTGTGATGATCAATCCATGAAAGGCCAGCTCGTTTCGCAGACAGCCTGTAACCAGTGTTTCCGAGAGATCCGCCGGCTGATCTGATATGTCAGGTACTACCAGATGTCCGATCATAACACAATCGGCCCCTGCCCGGATTCCTGCCCGAAACGGAACAAACTCCTGCGTTTCCAGTTCTTTCAGCGTTGCCCTTACATACGCCGTTCCATAATGGGAATCCTCAACGGTATCCCCGTGTCCCGGAAAATGCTTCAGGGTACACATCACGCCGCCGGCATGAAAGCCCTCCACTGCATACGGAATCAGCTCCGCCGCCTGTTCATAATCATCACTGTATGCCCGTTTTCCGATCACGGTATTCTTAGGATTCGACCACACATCAGCCACCGGTGCAAAATCCAGATTAAACCCATAATATGCCAGATTGCTCCCAAGCTCCCTCGCATTTTCAAATGCCGTATCCGTACCATCATCCTTATATTCATACATCGGATCGATCGTCCCGCCTTCCCGGTTTCCGAGGTTCGACAGTACCCGGCTGACCTTTCCGCCTTCTTCATCAACCGCAAGGAATAATGCGATCTCCGATTGCTTCTGCAAATTTTTAAGCAGTTTCTTTAATTGCTTTTTGTTTTCGATATTTCTGGACTTTAGCATGATCCCGCCTACCGGATAGTCTGCAAGTGCCTGCTTCATTTCCGCATCCACTTTTGTGACATCATGTGTTGTAACCAGATTTTCCGGATCGGCAATGATCATCTGGCACACCTTCTCCCGCAGTGTCATCGTAGATATGTACTGTTTTACCATAGCTGCCTGCTCCAGCTTACCTTCTGTTTCCAGTTCCCACTCTGACAGGATATAACTTTCTCTTCCACGAAACGGAATGATCTCTGTTTTTTCATCCGGACACTCTGCCGCATATACATGGGTGATTCCATCCTGCCCTGCCATATTCAGTTGTTGGTTACCATTTCCAGTCCCAAATCCTGCTGTCAGAACAACAGTCAGGATACCGGCTATCCACCATCGTTTTCTCATATGCATGATACCTGTCTTTCTTCGTTCTTGTGAAAAAGAACCTGAAAACCGCATCGGATACAGTTCTCAGGTTCTCTGTCTGAATCTATTTACCCGGCATCTGCCGACTATTCATTTTCTATCATACCCTCCGGAGGTGTTGTGATCGTCTTCACATCCGATGAATCTTCTTCTGTGCCGTTTCCGGTTTCTGAGGCAGACTCCGTCGACTCAGTTGTAACTTCACTGACTGCCTGCTCGATATCAATGCTGCCTGCTGATGCCACGCCGGTTTCATCAGCGATTGTTTTGCTGATCGCAGCCGCCGTTGTCGATACCGAATATCCACTGTCTCCATACAGCCATGCATGAAGTGCTGTTACATTTGCCGCCATATCTGCAGGCACGATCACGCTGCCCTTATCCTCAAGGGATGCGAAGCTGTAGGCGAATGGGAAGCCCGTATTGCCTGTGATCTTGTAGGAAGCAGCATCCTTCACAAATTTCTCCGCCTCTGTCTTTGTAAGACTGGTAGAGATACAGCTAAAGGATACATCCAGCAGATTACGGATCGTATCGCTTCCTGCATTTCCAAGCTTGCTGATCAGCTCTAACAGAACGATTCTCTGTCGTTCGGTTCTGGTAATATCACCCTTTGCATTGCTCCGGATCCTGGTATAGGCTACTGCCTGCTGACCATTCAGGAGCTGTTTCCCCGCAGAATGAACACCATTGGAGTATTCTCCTGATATTGCGATCTGTTCTGCCAGATTCTTATTCAGGCTGTTGACTTCTTCCTCTTCAATCGTTATCTCCACACCACCAAGTGCATTGATGATGCTTGACATCGCATTAAAATCTACCGTTATATAATCTGTGATCTTCAGATCCAGATTCGTGTTCAGTGTGTTAATGGACATTAATGCTCCGCCCAACTGATATGCGTAATTTACCTTCTGTGTAACCGGTGTCTCACCCTGGAGCTCAAACAATGTATCTCTGTACACGGATACCAGCTTTACTTCCTTTGTGTCATTATTGATACTGACAAGAAGGATCGTATCACTGTTGGTTCCTGTATTCAGGTTGGCGTCTCTGGAATCCACACCATACAATGCGATCGTTGTATATCCTTTCGTCGCATCTTCCACGCCATCATTCACTGTCAGGTCTGATTCCGCAATCGGACGGATATCCATCTGGTTATATTTGTATGATTTGTTTGCTCCAATATAACTTATCGTCAGCACGATAAAGACAATCAAAAGGACAACTCCAACGATCAGCCAACGATTAACAACCGATACAGTTCCAGATTGTTTCCGTTCCCTGTCCTTATCCTCTTTCTCTTCCTGTTCCTTTTTCAGATTCTGAAATGCCCGGCCGGCGCCAAACAATATATTCTGAAGATTCTCCTTGGCTGCTGATGTGCGTCCGCCATCTTCTTCCATAAAATCATCCGAAGAGTCATCATCATAATCAGGTTCTTCCGGTTCCGGCTCTTCTGTCAGTTCCAAAGTCTCTTCTTTGTCAAGTCCTGCATTCTTTCTTGCCAGCCGTTTCCGTTCCCGTTCTGCAGCAGCTTCAATATCATTTTTCTTTTCAGCTTTCTTTTCGATTTTCTTCTCTTCTTTTTTGTTTTCTTCCTTTTTCTCCGGTTTCTTTGATACGCCGACTTCCTGTAATACAGATTCCAGCTTGTCCGCATACTCTTTATACGATTCCGACACCGGTTCCGGCTCTCTCTGTGTATCTTCCTTCTCCGATGCCTCCGACTGCTCCTGTATCTCATTCATACCCGCAGGAGCCTCCATTTCCTCTGTATCTGCACTTCCATTGATGATCGCATCGATCCGGTCATCATCGTCAGTCGTCATTTCCTTATTCCGTTGTAACAGTCTGTCCCGATATTCGGATAGACGTTGATCGAATTGTGTAGTCTTCTTATCCATATAAATAAAGACATCCTCTCTGCAACTTATTTTACGACATTATTATTTACATGATACAATAAAAAAGTGCAATTTACAACCAATATTCCTTTCAAAGTCCGATTTTCAGACCAGCATTTTCCAAAAATACTTGCATAATATTCATTACCGTTATATATTTATTTGCAGGTAAAACTTTATGAATTTAAGGAGGATTTAGAAATGGCAAAAGACAAAGTTGTTCTTGCATACTCAGGCGGTCTTGATACAACAGCTATCATCCCTTGGTTAAAAGAAACTTATGATTACGATGTTATCTGCGCCTGCATCGACGTAGGACAGGAAAGTGAGCTGGAAGGACTGGATGAAAGAGCAAAATATTCAGGAGCTTCCAAGTTATACATTCTGGATGTTGTTGATGAATTATGTGATGAATACATCATGCCAACTGTTCAGGCAGATGCTGTATATGAGAATAAATATTTACTCGGTACTTCTTTCGCAAGACCTCTGATCGCTAAGAAATTAGTTGAGGTTGCTCGTAAGGAAGGCGCTGTTGCGATCTGTCACGGCGCAACAGGAAAAGGAAATGACCAGTTAAGATTTGAGCTTTCAATTAAGGCTCTTGCTCCTGACATCAAGGTTATCGCTGTATGGAGACAGCCGGAATGGAAGCTGGATTCCCGTGATGCGGAGATCGCATACTGTCAGGCACATGGTATTAATCTTCCATTTGATGCTGCTCATTCTTACAGCCGTGACCGTAACATCTGGCACATCAGCCATGAAGGTCTGGAACTGGAGAATCCTGCAAACGAACCAAACTACGATGATCTTCTGGTTCTCGGTGTTACCCCTGAAAAGGCACCGGATGAGGATGAATATCTGACACTTGATTTTGAAAAGGGTATCCCAACTGCTATTAATGGTACAAAGATGAAAGTTTCTGATATCATTCGTGAATTAAACCGTTTAGGCGGCAAACATGGTATCGGTATTATCGATATCGTTGAGAACCGTGTTGTCGGCATGAAGTCCCGTGGTGTTTATGAGACTCCCGGCGGAACAATTCTGATGGAAGCTCACAAGCAGTTAGAGGAACTGACTCTGGATCGTGAAACACTTGCATACAAGAAGCTCGTAGCAACCAAGTTTGCCGATCTTGTATACGAAGGAAAGTGGTTCTGCCCTCTTCGTGAATCACTTCAGGCATTTGTTGAAAAGACACAGGAGACAGTTACCGGTCAGGTTAAGATGAGACTGTACAAGGGAAATATCATCAAAGCCGGAACAACTTCTCCATATTCTCTGTATTCTGAGAGTCTTGCAAGCTTCACTACCGGTGAGCTGTACGACCATAAGGATGCAACCGGATTCATCAACCTGTTCGGCCTGTCCATGAAAGTCCGCGCAATGATGAACGAGAAGAACAAAAACAACGACAAATAATTTTTAGGACGAAAAATTCCATAAATGATAAACTACCGTGCAACATCACACCACACACAAGGTATTACGCAAGGTTATATCCTAAATGATTAAATAAAAATGGAAGATGCATTACATATTATTCTGCAAGTCGTTTGCACTCTATTTCAACGCAACGGTGCTAAGCTCCTCGCCTATGGCGATTCACTAAGAACCGGCGTTGAAAAAGGCTTGCTTCATAACAGTAATGCATCTTCCATTTTGTCTCAATAATCAAACAACCTTGCTACATACCAGTGTGGAATATGATTGTTGCACGGTAGTTTTTTCATCTACGGAATTTTTTCTGTTTTAAATAAAAATTGCTTGTCGTTTTATTCTAAAAATAGGAATTAGATATATGGGCTTAATTTTTTCTTTTCACGCCACCAAACGGTGGTTTTTTGCACGGTCGACCACGATTGCGATCGTGATGATGGCGGCTGCAAAGAGCACCTCGATTCCCATATATACGAATGCTTCCGATGGTATCTTTGCCTCATAGTCCAGAAGATCAACAACTTTGACATACCAGTAAGCCGGAAGAAAATGTGCCAGCTTAATGACTCCTGCTCCAAGGAATTCCACCGGAACAAAGATGCCGGACAGGAACGCCATACCAAGGGACACTATATTGCCGATCATACTGAAACCTTCCTCATTTCGGGCAATCTTACTTGCAAGAAAGGCAAGTGCCATGGCTACAAACATGTAGCAGACCATATTGAGCAGATTCCCAAGTCCTGCTGCCGTAAACATTTCTTTTCTGAATACAAAGCATCCTCCAACCGCAAATACAGCACATCCAAGAAATCCTGTTACGATCGTTCCAAGAAGGATTTCTTTTGTCATATTGGAATATTTATATGCCGAGCTTGCGATCCGTTCTCTTAATTCTTTTTTGTCATATACGATCAATACCGGACTTACACCTTCGATCATCATGACCACAAATATCCATCCCAGATAACTGAAAAATGTATATCTCGTACTATGTTTTCCGCCATGGTCTTCGCTTATCATTGTTACGTTCGTTCTGATCTGAAACAGTTCATTTACCTGAGCTGCTGCCTCCGCCCGGTCATATCCGGCTGCAAAATATGCATTCAGATAAGAGATGTATTTATTCACGCCCGATTCAAACAGTTCCACCTTGCTCCGGTTCGGAATTGCAACGATCTCGATATAATCGGACAGATCTTCCTTATCCAGATGATCCGCATAACCCTTTTTAATGCGGACGATACAGTCCGTATTCCGGTTAAACAGACTGTCCTGCATCGCTTCCGTTGTATCTGTTTTTAATTCAGCATGTTTATGTGCATGATCCAGATACAAAAACAGTTCTTCACTTTCTGCCGTCTGGTCATAATCAAACCAAGCAAATTTACACTTCATACTTTTATATTCATCTTCTGTTTTACCGGAATTCGGTAATATAAATCCAAATATAATGCCTGCAAAGATCCCAATATACATCAGCATTGAGCCTTTTTTCTTATTTAAGATTTTAAAATAGGATTTAAACACTTGCATATTTATTCCTCCTTAAGACCAGAATACTCGCTCCAAGCAGACAGACAGCCATACCGGTTAAGATCAGGATATTTCTGAAATAACGATCATAATTATCGTATACATTGAGTGCATAAAGGCAGTCCGTTACCAGCACTGCCGGATTAACCCGGTTCAATATCGGAAGTTTATCTTCAATACTGTTTTTAATTCCGTGCACCATCAGATCTGCCATAAAAGAGAAGGTCAAGCTGGCCGCTACCGCAATTCCAATCTTTCCTCCATATGAGCATTTTGACCAGGAACCAAGCAGCATTCCCCCGGCAATACCGATATTACATGCAATAAAGAGTACCAGTAAAATAGCCGGATACTTTGTTCCAAACTGTACACCGAACAGCCGCATATAGATCACAGTGATAACCTCCGCGGCAAACTGAACCAGCAGTAATGCCAGATACTCCGCCAGAACAGTCACAAGTTTAGGATTCGGTGACAGACAACGACGCATTCCAAGTGCGCTTTCATTTGCCTGCAGCTTATGCATTCTTGTGATTCCGGCAAAGGAAGAAAACAGGCAACTCATAGCAAGCACTGCATAGAAATAATTATAATACTCATCCTGACATCCGTCCGTTGTGGAAATCTCTTCATAATATACCGCATCGCTCTGCACTGTCTTCTGAATGATCTCCGATGCAGCCTCCGGATCCTTCTGCATCAGATTCAGATACATCTGTTCCATCTGCTTATACTGATTCAGGATTGATTCCAGTATCGACTCCTTGATGTCACTCTGCCTCACTGTCAGGCTCGCATCCGATGTATAGATCACACCGGTCACTTCTTCATCATTTAACTTTTGAAGCGCTTCTTTCTCGTTGAGCACCTCCATGTCGATCCGTTTATCTTCGCCGTCCATGGAGAGCGTAGACAGCACCATCATAAGTGCTGTATCGTTCTCGCCATCCCTCACAACCGCAACCGGGATATCTTTAAACATTTCATCCTTTTCCATGATATTCCCAAATGCCATGTACATGAATGTGAATAATGCAATCGGAAACAATATCGTCCAGAACAGTGTATCTTTTCCTTTTATCAGCATTTTACCTGCATATTTAAAATTATGCCAAAACATATCCACCCCTCCTAATCCCGAAGCGTCTTTCCGGTGATCTCAAGGAACACATCGTTCAGACTCGGAAGCTCGGTATATACTTTTCCAAATAATACCGCATGCTCCTTCATATATTCCATAACCCGGATCAGATTATGATTTCCACCGGAGTAGACCAGTTTCAGCATTCCATCCTGATATGAACTGTCATACACATGCGGAAGCTGTTTCAGCTCCAGCAGTTGTTCATCTGTCAGTGCCGGAGCTTCTATGAAGATACTCTCCGTCTTCTTTATCATTTTTTTCAGTTCTTCCTTCGTGCCAAGAGCGACCTTTTGGCCTTTATCCATGATCAATATACGGCTACAGATCTGTTCTACCTCTTCCATGTAATGAGAAGTGTAAATGATCGTTGCGCCTTTCTTATTAAGCTCGACAATTCCCTCTAAGATCTTGTTCCTGCTCTGCGGATCTACCGCCACCGTCGGTTCATCAAAAAAGATCAGCTTTGGTTTGTGTGCAATTCCACATGCAATATTTAATCGTCTGAGAAGTCCTCCTGACAGCTTTTTCGGCAGGAACTTCTTATAGTCCTGAAGCTCGACAAATGCAATGGCATCCTCTACATACTGTTTTCTTGTCTCTTTATCCCTGATATACAGCCCACAGAAATAATCGATATTCTCATATACCGTCATTTCATCAAATACAGCCACATTCTGCATTACAACACCGATCTCCCGTTTCAGATCGTAGCTTGTCGATGTCATCTTCTTACCAAATACCCGGACATCGCCCTGATCGTATGTAAGCAACGACAAGATACAGTTGATCGTCGTCGTCTTGCCCGACCCATTCGGTCCAAGCAGACCGAAGATCTCGCCCTCTTTTACCTCCAGATCAAAGTGTGATAATGCCACAAAATCTTTATATCGTTTCACCAGATCTTTTACTTCAATCGCATATTCCATAACTGTCTCCTCATTCATTTTCTATTCGGATGCTATCGTTTCTTCCGGCATCGCACCTGAAACCCATCGCATGTTTTCTATGTTATGCTGTCATTCTACCATACCAGGACAATTCTGTTCAGTGCCAATCTTCACATCCATAATATGACATTTGTCACATTCTTTTAAAATCCGGAGTTTTTCATCTTTAGTCAATTGACGCTGTATTTTTCAACAGGTATACTAATATCGTCACTTATGAATCCGATCCGGTTCACGCAATTACCTGACATCCGCGTGACCTATCTATATACAAGGGGAAGTTATGAAGCAAATCCTGACACGACTGCTTATATTTGTAATATGCTGTATTATGTGTATTCACACTTTTTCGATATCCACGCACAGCGTAATATATATCCTGCTTGCGATCATCCTTGCCTTTGGCACAATACTGATTGCCGACAGACTCTCACCTGCAGCTCTGACTCTTATCCATGCAGGCATATTTATTCTGTGCTGTATGATTCCTGAACTTGTTGTATTTCTTCCGCTTTTCTGCTTCTATCTGAACAGACGGCCGGTCTGTTATACTGCTCCCATCGGGATCCTTGCTATCATTCTGGCTACAACAAAATTTTCTGTAGAAACACTTCTTTTAATATGTGTTCTCTGCCTGTGCAGCATGTTATACGGATATCTGACCACAGAGCTTGCCACCCTTCATCAACAGATGAAGCACCTTACAGATACATCAGAGACAAATGAACTTCTGGCAAAAGAACGAATCCGTATGATCCGGAAGGAACAGGATAACAGGATCTATACTGCAACCCTGAAAGAGAGAAATCGTATCGCCAGAGAAATCCATGATAATGTCGGTCACATGCTCACCAGATCCATTCTCCAGGTTGGTGCAATCCAGACGATCAACAAAGAACCAATCCTTACAAATCCGCTTTCTGATCTCCGCACTACGCTGGATACTGCCATGAACAGTATACGATCAAGTGTCCACGACCTTCACGATGAATCCATTGATATGGAAGCTGCCATTCAGGATATGTTAAATGATATAACAGGCTTTCATACTTCATTTGAATATGATATGAGCAACATTGTTCCAAAGGATATCAAGTACTGTCTTATCAGTATTGCCAAAGAAGCGATCACAAATGCTGTAAAGCACAGTAACGGCGATCAGCTCTCGATTCTGATCCGGGAACATCCGGGGTTCTATCAGTTGACGATTCATGACAATGGAACAGACATTCACCTTACAGACACCCCTGGTATCGGACTTACCAACATCCGGGAACGAGTCCAATCCTTATCCGGTACTTTACAGATCACAACCAATTCCGGATTCCGCCTGTTTGTCAGTATTCCAAAGCATACACAAAAAGGAGATAGAACTGCATGAATATTATAATTGTTGATGATGATGCATTTGTCAGCGCATCATTAAAGATCATCTTAGAATCCTACTCAGATATTACCGTACTTGCGACCGGAGCAAATGGTCACGACGCCATCTCCCTGTACGATACTTACATCCCCGATGTTCTGTTAATGGATATCCGTATGGAGGGCATGGATGGTCTGACCGCATCGAAAGAGATCATCACCGGACACCCTGACGCAAAGATTCTGTTACTTACTACCTTCGCCGATGATGACTATATCATCAAAGCCATCCGGACCGGCGCAAAGGGTTACATCTTAAAACAGGATTTTGAGACCGTTGCATCTGCGATCACCGCCGTACACAACGGACAAACTGTTTTTGGAAATGAGATCATGAACAAGATCCCTACCCTGTTACAGGCTGAAGATCGTTTTGATTATCCGTCCTACAATCTGACAGAAAAAGAATTTGAACTGATCCGGCTGATTGCCGATGGTCTGAATAACAAAGAAATTGCAGAGCAGCTCTTCCTCTCGGAAGGAACCGTCCGCAATTATCTCAGTAATATCCTTATGAAGCTTGACCTGCGCGACCGCACTCAGGTTGCCTGTTTTTATTATAAGAATTTATTATAATCTGTTTTCAAAATCTGCATTTTATAAACAAATAATTTATGTCCATTATTTATCGGATGATTTTTTTCGACGGATAATCAAATATCCTGCCAATATTAATATTCCAATCACAGACAGACATATGCCCGCCATCAGATATGGTGTATGATAGGTCAGTGTAATCACATGTTCCCCTGCTTCTACCGGAACGCCCATCATGCCGGTTCCGATCTTTACAGGAGCTACCTTTTTCCCATCTACAACAGCCGTAAAGCCTTCATTGTACGGAACCGCCAAATACAGGATTCCAGCCTTGTCCGCTGTTATATGCCCATTTAAGCAATTGCCATCATACCCATCAAATTCCATTATATTCTTTAACACATACTCTTTAAATGCCTGAACCGTTTCCTCATTTATCGCATACAAGGCAACTGTCTTTATGCCCGACTCATTCCTAACAGCAGCCGTAGCAAACCGCAGCTTAACCTCATCTCCGGCATTTACATTTCCAATATGTATCATGCCTGCTGATTCCGGATAAACCGAACTCACAACCTGCTGATCATTCACATAAACATCAACACCCTGCAGTCTTGTGTCCGAACACTCTACATACAGATCCTCTGCCTGTTCTGCTTTATAGGAAACGATCATGGAGGTTGCAATATCCGCCTGAGCTGTATAAGCATAGACACCATCGCCCTGCTTTGCTGCATCCAGGCCGGTAAATGAGATCATATCATCTGTAAGAGTCTTCTTCTCAAACAGATCTGAAAGCTCCGGCTGACCCATTCCAAGCATTACCAGTTCATTCTGATTTTCGGCTGCACTCTTCTCTCCACTCCAGTTCAGAATGTCCTCATCCAGAAGGAAGCCCATCCCTGCAAGAGCATCCGCCTCATACAGATATCCATATGTTCCATCCGGTGCTGCCACCATATGATATCCACCTGCTGCTCCTAATTCATTTGTCATAATATACCGGACATTATACATCAGTGCTGTAACCGGAGTCGTTCTTCTGTAGGTATACTCTATATTCTGATAATGTGATAATCCAAGACTAGCAAAGGAATCAATGGCAGAACCATTTGCCATGGAGGAATAGCAGTTTGTATTTGATAACTGCAGATAATCATAGGAATACAATGCCGTCTTACGTTCTCCTGCTTCCAGATCACATTCTGCATATGCCGTTTCCCTGGATGTCTGTTTTATATCATCTGTAAGACTTCTGTTATTTCCCTTTGCACTCAGTACATAGCTGCCATTTAACACCAGCTCTATGATCCAAAGGCTGACCACCCATATATAAAAGGTCTTCCATTTGATGCTTTTCCGGAGTGCAAAGACAAACAAACCAAAATAAGCAACGATAAATAAGAGTACCGCCACATAGGAATTGGGATTTGTTTCTTCGCGATTGAAGAATAGCTCCAACAGGAACAATACAAGACAGCTTCCAAATGCCACTCCCGCCTGCCACATCCGTATTTTCCTTATGTTCAACAGACATACATAAGCTGCGCTCAACAGTAAAAACGTCCAGATAAATGCAAAACGATTTCCCATACCGTGTGTAACTACGAATCCATGAAGCACATAATTCAGTCCTGCCTGATTCATTGCAAGTGCAAGAAATATCAGAACTGTCAGATACCGGAGCTTCCGGTTCCATTCTATCTTCTTCATAAAGAACACTAGGATTACCAGTAATACAATCAGTGTGCCGCAATAATTATTATGATTAAACAGATTGCCTGTCGTCACCTTATTCAACGGATAAAATGAATTGATAAAATTACCGATATTACCAAGCTGATACCACGGCAGCTTATCATCCATGCTTCCTGCTCCGGACAAATGCAGCACTGCATAAAAGGCAGGAACCAGTACCGCACCTGCGATCAGCCCTGCAACAACTGACCAGACCAGGAACCGGAGAATTCCCCTACCAAATTCACGAAGAGTTTTCCAGTCCTGTAACAGGAAATACAGCACGATAAACAGGCACAGATAAAAGGCAAAATAAAAATTCACGATAAATCCAACCGCAAGCAGCACTGTATAAGCAATCTTTCCCTTACCGGCAGCCATCCGTTCTACTGCGATCGCAAGAAACGGTACAAGGATCAGCCCATCCAGCCAAATCACATTGTGCTCATATACCAGCACAAATCCGCACAGTGCATACGACAGAGACAAAACAATTTCAACTGCTGTCTGCCAGCCACGACCAGTTTCTTCATCTGCATACCGTTTCAACTCTGTACGTCTGAAAAAATACAGTCCCGAAGGAGCAAGCAGAGAAGCTTTGACAACGATCATAATAACCATTGCCAACTCCACATGTCCGGAGCCGCATATTACGGCTATAATATTAAACGGACTCATACAGTAATAAAACATATTCAACAGCATATCCATTCCCAGACCGTGATCCCACAAAAAGGTACTTTTATTCCCAGAATGCAGCCATTCCAGAAAGATCTGCAGCATTCCTGTATACTGATCATATGCATCCTGATACAGAAAGCTACGGCTTCCAAATGGATACTGTCCATTTATTATCATATTTACAATATAAAAGCCCAGACAAAACAGAAACAACAGAAGGTACATCATACCATGCATGTACCTTCTGTTCTTCTGAGTTGTCTGAGCATCGTTATAATCATCTTTTACATTCATCTGCCTCAACATATCTCTTACATCCATTCACTTATTAATAAAAACAATGATTTCCAATAACCGTATAATCGGATAAGGAATCCGTATCAATATAATTCACATTCAAGAAACTCATAAAAGATCCAATATTATTATTTCCTGCTAATGCATCATCTGCAGCCTGCTGTGCAGTAGACAGCGGTCCGTTCTGCAGATATCCCTGCATCACACTTCCGGTTGCCATCGGAAACTGATTTGGTGCATAAATTACAGATGAGATTGAATTGCCCCAGCTACCACTCTTTACACGGTTCAGAACTACATTTGCAACTGCAAGCTGACCTTCATATGGCTCATATCCAGCTTCCATGCTGACCAGGCAGGCAAGCAGATAAGCATCATCATACTGGGAAGGATCTGCAGAAGGTGCTTCTGTGGTTGTTTCCTCTGTTGTTGGTGCTTCTGTAACAGTTTCCTCCGTTGTCGGAGCCTCTGTGGTTACTTCTTCTGTCGTTGGTGCTTCTGTAACAACCTCCTCCGTTGTCGATTCATCCACTGACATAACCTCAGGTTCTGATGCTTCTTCATATACAGACTCTTCTTCTGCCAATGCAACTTCTGTTGTTTTCTGTGTCTCTGCATCAACCATTGCTGTATAATCATCGATTGTCATTGCGTACTCATAAGATTCTGCAACTGTGATATAATCTGCTGCTATGTACCCGGTAACATCATTTGCCAGTGTTACCTGAACCCAGTCCTTATCCTGTTCCTCTACAGGAAGAACCGTATCCTTTGCTACCAGCTCAAGAATATCAGAATCTGTTGACTTCTCTGCACGTACACGGACGGTATCATCCGTTACTGTTCCAAGCACTTTCTTATAATCTGCCGCATATGTCTCTGCATCCTTACCGGTCAGAATATAATCACTGTTTACATATCCCGTTACATCACCGGAGGAAATTTTTACCCAGTCACCATCTGTTTCCAGAACATCACCTACATTACCATCAAACAGCTTTCCAACAATATCAGAATCCGTCGATGCTTCCTCACGGATATTTAATGTATCGTCAATCTTGGCGATAAATTTACCATCAAATTCGGACTTCTCTTCTGCTTTTGCTACTACTGTCTTCTTCTGTGCAGCCTTCTTGGTTGTACTGTTGTTCTGAAGTACAGTCGTATCGACAGAAGCAACCTCTTCACTGGTTGTCTCCACTTCAGCAGTCTGAACGGTCTGACTGTTCAGGTAAGCAGGGTTGTGATCCAACGCCTCCCCATACTTAACAACGAGTCCGATTCCTGCTGCCGTAACGATCGTAGCTGCTGCTACAAGCAGATTGCGTTTCATGTATCTATAACTGAATAAGCCTCTCCTCATATAGGAAAAACGATTATTTCTTCTGTTAATTCTCATCTTTTCGTACCTATTTATTAAAAATCATGACAAAATGTTACATTTCTGTTAAAAATAATACTCTAATTTTGATTTCATGTCAATACGCATATGTCCCCAGTCCCAACTTTTTATAGTAAAATGTATTAATTTTCTGTGAATAAATATGGGATTTTTTTGTTTATTTTATATAATCTGCTGTAAAACCACTTCGTATCCTTACGCTTAACATTTCCGTCATAATCACAGATTTATTATAACATTTTCGCGCAATACGAGCAATATTCTGAAATTTACTGAATTTGTTCCACAACAACAAAAAAATCCATGCTATAATGGTGAAAAATCATCAGCCTGCGGGCATGGTTTTAGACTCAACAAATGAACAAAAGGCAGGTAACAGCTATGCGAATTGATAAATTTCTGGCAAATCAGAACATCGGCTCCAGGTCCCAGGTAAAACAATATATAAAAAAAGGAATGATATCGGTAAATGGAACTGTCTGCAAATCCCCTGAACAGAAGATTGACGAAAATACAGACCTGATTTCTTATAACGGAACGATCATCGGCTATCAAAAACACCACTATTACATGCTGAACAAACCGGCAGGCTGTGTCAGCGCAACCAATGACAATCTGCACACAACTGTTCTGGATCTGTTAAAAGGTTCTGTGCCGGTAAAGAGTCTGTTTCCTGTCGGCAGACTGGATATCGATACAGAAGGGCTGCTGCTCATCACAGATGATGGAGAACTGTCCCATAATCTCTTATCCCCATCCAGGCATGTTGCAAAAACATATTTTGCCCGTATCAACGGGCTGGTAACAAAAGAACATATCAAAGCATTCAAGGACGGTCTGGATATCGGAGATGATAAACCAACCAAGCCGGGCACTCTGGTCATAAAAAGCGCCAATCCTGATACCAGTACCTCCGAAATTCTTCTGACGATCACCGAAGGACGTTACCATCAGGTCAAACGCTCCTTTGAAGTCCTCGGCATGAAAGTCACCTACTTAAAACGCCTGTCCATGGGTAATCTGGCATTGGACGAAGCCCTCGCTCCCGGCGAATTCCGCGAACTGACAGAAACCGAGTTACAGGCATTAGTCCGAAAATAACCACTTAACAATATGTGATTATAAATCAATACGCACCGACCGACAGAAGAATAACGATCCAGGCTGACATCGATTTCCAAAGAGAATGATCTAATACAGAAAATCTTTTTAATTTAATTTTATGCAGATATTGTTATTCTTGATAAACCACACAGGGGGATCTGCTTCAGACACAAACAACCACTATAATATGACATCAGCGAGGATTTCGAAATGAGATGCACATTGCCAGTAAATGCGGGCGCTTGTTCGAGCCAAAGGCGAGTTAGCGCAGGAGCATTTACGAATCGGGCATGTGCAACGAATCGAAACCACAGCGAGTCATTTATAGTGGTTGTTCGTGTCTGAGGGAGATTCCCCGTACATATTTTTAACAAATAACAATATCCGCATAAATTACAAAAAAAGATTTTCCGTATCAGATCATCCCCTTGATGTACAGAATGCTGCTTGTAATTCTTCCGCCGGAATGTTTTACATAATCACGGTACTCTTCGTAGCTGATGTAGTATTTCTTACCCCATGAAGAAACGATCAGGTATTCATGACCTGCTATTTCCTCTACTCCTGTCACAACAACAAAATGGCTGTGAACATTTTTCTTCATGGAAGCAAGCATCCGCCCATCCTTTTCCACATACATATGGATTCCTTTATTTCCAAATACATTTGGTATATTCGGACCAATTGATAATACAACCGGCTTATTTTTACGGATTAAATGCCTGATCTGTTTCATCATTTCCTCGTCAGATAAAAACAGTCTCCATCTGGCGCGAAGTCCAATATCATTCAGCATAAAATAACGGTTCAATGTATTCATTATCGTCACGCCTGTCATTCCTTTATACCACAGGAAAAATACATAATGCTTATAGAACCATTTCACATATTCAAGGTAATCATTTTTGTTATAAAGTCCCTTCGGCTTGTTGATCTTGCGGATTGCATCTGTCATAAGTCCGGGATTCTGTTCTGCAAGATAGATGGATATATCCGCCAGTGCGATCACTCCGCAGCCTACCTTCTGCATCTTCTTGCTCTTGCACCATGACTGATTACCACCATAGCTGATCGTATTCATGTTTTTTATTCTGATATAATCTTTATTTAACAGATAATTATTCTCCATATTATTCACCCTCTTATATCAAATCTTTGATAATACTTATTATCAGGCTTCTATAGAGAGATTATAACACCCATCTCCATTCACTTCAACAATTTTTTATACCATGAGAAGTAGTTTTTAAAACCATGTTTCTGTTTCTATATTTTCCCCTTTACTTTTCGTCCCTATTCTGCTATAAAAGTAATGAGCTGGACAAGTGATCGCGGCTGTCATATGACAGGTGAGGAAAGTCCGGGCTTCACAGGGCAGGGTGCCGGATAACGTCCGGTGGAGGAAACTCCCAGGCTAGTGCAACAGAAATAAACCGCCATGTATGTGGTAAGGGTGGAAAGGCGAGGTAAGAGCTCACCGCTGCTTCTGGTAACAGAACAGGCTCTGTAAACCCCACTCGAAGCAAGACCAAAAAAACAGCTTCGGCTGTGAGACGAATGGCTGCCCGTCAAGTCTCAGGTAGGTCGCTTGAGCTTTATGGCAACATAAAGCCTAGATAGATGATCACTCTCGACATAACCCGGCTTATCGTCCAGCTTTTATCATACTAACGATAAATGGGCTGGCTATATATGTATTCCACAGAACACATATATAGCCAGCCCATTTATCTGTTCATTGACTTATACAAAGTGAGAATCATCCTCAGACTTTAAAACAGCCTCCACCGATAAACTCGCGTAAGATGGAGTTTAGTGGTACAACAGTTTCTTCCAACGGAAGAAACCGATCAGTCAGCTCTTTTAATCGAAGAACATCTGAATAATATGGAGACGTTTCTTCTACTGCCATCAACAGTGGTTCAATATGTTTTTTCAGCACAGAATATTCATACAACAATCCGGAATTAAACATCACATCCGCATTGTCTTCATATGGGAATATATACCGTTCCTCTCCCTGTCTGACGGATTGCCACATCGAAAGAGTTCGTTCTATGTCATGGCCACGGGTTCGGTTATCCCGGACGATCCGGCGGATCAGCCGGCTGTCCAGTGTAGAAATCTTATCCTCTGATCCAATCATAAGCTGATTCAATGGACTGATATAGATTTTATATTTATCCTCATCTGAAAGTGCATATGACATTTTGGGATTCAGTGAATGGATTCCCTCCAGAATCAAAACATCCTGAGTCCCTATACGCAAATTATCCCCTTTGTACAGTCTTCTGCCATTCATAAAATCAAATTCCGGCAGTTCAACTGTCTGTCCGCTTAACAACTGATTCATATCATGATTCAGTAATTCTACATCCAAAGCTTCCAGACATTCAAAATTATAATTTCCATTTTCATCCTTTGGATTATCTTCCCGATTGATAAAATAATTATCAACTGCAATCGGATGCGGATGCAGTCCAAGTGCACAAAGCTGTATACTAAGCCGGTGTGAAAATGTCGTCTTTCCGGCAGAGCTTGGTCCTGCGATCATCACAATCCTTTTTTTCTCTCTGCGGATACTTCTGGCTATATCATAGATCGCATTCTGCTGCATGGCTTCACATACAAGGATCAATTCCATGCCTTTCCCTGCTTCTACGATCTCATTGATCTTTTCAACCGAATCAGCCCCTACACGGACTGCCCATTTCTTTGCAAGCTCTTTTAAAGTCAGCACGCTGTTATGTACCGCTTTTTCGCTCATATTTCTAATAAACCTCCAAAACCCTTCTGTCAACAAAGGTCACTGATGATCATATCATCCACGATCTCTGTCATCCATCTATGCCATATACCTGCTTCAAAACTGCACAAATGGTCTTTTGTTCTGCTTTTACTGTCTTCAGCCGTTTTGCCGCATTCTCCGTATTCTTACCACTTAGGCTGTTGATCAGCCCGGCCGTTGTATCCCGCCGTTTTACCAGCCACGACCGTAAAACCGGATCTTTCTTTCGTAACAGGCTTCCACCATACATATAGCACCAGTCATCAGCAAGCTTTGAACAATCATATTCATCCTTCTGCACCATCTCATGAACCCTTACATCCAACAGGTTATAATATTTTCCGGCGTCGATCAGCATCTGTTCATCTGCAAGATGATATCCTTTTTCTACCAGATATCGTCTGACCTTTTCAATATCCGACTGTGGTTGAAGCACAAGCTGATCACAACGTGTGACCACCTCTTCGCCGCGTTCCAGAATGTCGATCATCAACATACCGCCCATTCCAGCCAAAACAACAGCATTTACCTCGCCCGGTACAATTGTATCAAGCCCGTCACCCATACGAATCTCAATCTGATCCGACAGGTTCATTGCTTCAATATTCCGTTTTGCTATCGCAATCGGTCCCCGTCTGACATCGGATGCGATCACCCGTTTTGCTCTGCGCTGTTCTACCAGATATATCGATACAAATGCATGATCGCAGCCGATGTCTCCGACTGCATCACACGGCTGTATCATATCTGCAACCGACTGCATCCGTTTCGACAGTTCTATCATATGCTCTCCATCCCTATTTTAGTATATATAATCTCTCAGTTTTCTGCTTCTGCTTGGATGTCTGAGCTTCCGAAGAGCCTTTGCCTCGATCTGACGGATACGCTCTCTGGTTACATTAAATTCCTTACCAACCTCTTCCAGTGTTCTTGCTCTTCCATCTTCCAGACCAAAACGAAGGGTAAGTACCTTCTTTTCACGTTCGGTCAGCGTATCAAGTACCTCAACCAACTGTTCCTTCAATAAAGTAAATGCTGCAGCATCTGCCGGAACCGGCATATTATCATCCGGAATAAAATCACCCAGATGGCTGTCTTCCTCCTCACCGATAGGTGTCTCCAAGGATACCGGTTCCTGCGAAATCTTCAAAATCTCACGCACACGTTCAACCGGAATATCCATAACCTCTGCGATCTCCTCCGGCTGCGGCTCCCTGCCAAGTTCCTGTAATAACTGTCTGGATACACGGATCAGCTTGTTGATCGTTTCTACCATATGAACCGGAATACGGATTGTTCTTGCCTGATCTGCGATTGCTCTTGTAATTGCCTGACGGATCCACCATGTTGCATATGTGGAGAATTTATAACCTTTTCTGTAGTCAAATTTTTCTACTGCTTTGATCAGGCCAAGGTTTCCTTCCTGGATCAGATCAAGGAACAGCATACCACGTCCGACATAACGCTTTGCAATACTGACAACCAGACGGAGGTTCGCCTCTGCAAGCTTCTGTTTTGCCTGCTCATCGCCTTCTTCCATACGTTTTGCCAGTTCAATTTCTTCCTCTGCACTCAGAAGAGGTACTTTACCGATTTCCTTCAGGTACATTCTGACAGGATCCTCGATGCTGACACCATCCGGTACAGAAATGTCGATCTTATCTACATCGACATCCTCTTCCAGATCCTCTAACAGAAGCTCCTCATCGTCATCCTCTTCTGTGATCGTCAGAATATCTACATTGTGGCTCTCTAAAAATGAAAAGATCTGCTCCATCCGTTCCAGATTCAGCTCAATTTCTTTTGCATCATTAAAGTAACGGATGATCTCTGTATCTTCAATTACCATCTTTTTCTTTTTTGCCATTTCAAGCAGGCCCTGAAGCTTCGCCTGAAATTTTTCTTCAATCTGCTCTTTATTCTCTTTTGATTCCATAAATCATGATCCTCCATAAATATATAATAGTTTATCCATTCTATAAGGAAATATGCAGCTTTGTAAGATTCGCTTTGGCCCGTATGAGATTCTGCATCTCGCTTATATCATTTGTCTTTGCCAGCTTATCTTCTATACTGCTTAAACTTATCTTTTTTACAACATCGGTCACTGCATTGTTAATTTCTTCCTGCGTCATATCAATTCCGATGTTCGTCTGAAGCATCTCTGCCACCAGCCGCTGTTCCTCCAACGACTCAAATGTCGTCACGATGCTCGCAGGCTCTATCCTGCCATTCTCCCGATACTGTGAATACAGCTTATCAGCCACTACCCGGTAAACACCATCTTCAAAACAGGTTTCATCAATGATTCCATCCAGTTTCTGAAATAATCCCGGTTCATTGACCATCCATGTCAGAAGCAGCTTCATCGGCTTATTCTTTGCCGGATCGGCAGCTCTGCTTTCATGCTCTGCCCGCCGTTCTTCCCGTTCCACAATCTCCGACCGTGGAACACCTGCAATTCCATATTTGTGTACCAGATCTGTAAGACCTACCTTATCGATATGGTACAGGTTCGATACTGCTTCTATATAATTATTACGCTCCAGCACTTCTTCTATCTGTGCCAGTCGTTTTGCTGTCTCATTGTGGAAGGAGGTTCGCTCCTCCGGATCGTTCAGATTGTATTGTTCCGACAGCATACGAACCTCAAACATGATCGCACTTTCTGCATTTTTGATCCGCTCCTCAAAGGCTTCACTACCAAGTGTCTGAATAAATTCATCCGGATCCTTATGTGGCCGCATATTAATGACTCTCGCCGAGATACCTACTTCACGCATGATCGATATAACCTTCAGTGTAGCCGCAACACCTGCACCATCACTGTCATATGCCAGATATACTTCATTTGTATATCGCTTCAATATATTTGCATGTCCAAAGGTAAATGCCGTTCCAAGTGATGCTACCGCATTATCAAAGCCTGCCTGATGCATAGATATGACATCCATATAGCCCTCGCAGCAGATAAACCCTTTTCGCCGGCTTCTCCTGGCAATATTCATTGCAAACAGATTCCGGCTCTTATCAAATACAACTGTATCACTGGTATTGATATACTTTGGTTTTCCATCACCCATGACTCGTCCACCAAATCCGATCACCTTACCATTGATATCCAGGATCGGTATCATCGCACGATTCCAGAACTTGTCCGATCCGCCATTTTTCTCGTCGATCACGACCAGACCGGAGTCCTTTAACTCTGCATCTGTATATCCTTTTCCTTTCAGGTAACGATACAGATCATCCCGGTAAATGTCTGCATATCCCAAACCGAACTGATTGATCGTTTCATCCGAAAGACCTCTGCCCTTAAAATACTCATAGGCTTTCTTTCCATGCTCTGTATGCCGCATGATATAATGAAAATATGCTGCTGCGGTCTTATTCATATCCCGAAGCAATATTTTATATTTCTCTCTTGATGCATCCTGACCGGACTGATTACTCTCCGGCAACGTCATGCCTGCCTTATCTGCCAGATACTGGACGGCTTCCGGAAATGACATATTCTCATATTCCATGATAAATGTAAATACATTTCCTCCGGCTCCGCATCCAAAACAATGATACAACTGCTTGTCCCGATCCACCTTAAAAGACGGTGTCTTTTCATGATGAAATGGGCAACAGGCTTCAAATGTCCTTCCTTTTTTCCTGAGGCTGACATACCCGGATATCACATTCACGATATCATTTCTGGATATCACCTCATCTATAACTTCATCTGAATAGTACAACGACTACCCTTCCTTTCCAATTCAACTACTTTCTATCTATACGTCCATAAGGTTTTGTCTAAACACATCCTCCTTACGGATTGCAGTCTCATCTCAGACACCCTGCCATGCACCCGGAACATAAATCTCCTTAAATGTCTCGATTGCGTAGTTGTCTGTCATCCCCGCTATATAATCACAGATCACAGTCGCAAGATCTTCACCCATATAGAGCATCTCTATACTTTCATTGTTCAATCTTGACTGATCCTCCATGTAATAATCATATAATATCTCTAATAACTTTTCTGCTTTTACTTCCTCGCTCTTTGCCACCGGATTCGTATACAGATATTCAAACATATATCTGCGGAGAGCTGATAATGCATCTCCGATCTCCTCTGACATCTCAACTGTATCCGTACCATAGCTGGTATCGATCACATCATGGATCAGACAATCCAGCCGATCTCTTGTATTGCTTCCAAGAGCCTTTACAATACTGATCGGAAGATCCGATTCTTTCATAATACCGCCGCGGATGGCATCATCCATATCATGGTTTACATATGCAATCTTATCTGCAAGGCGGACAATCTTTCCTTCCAATGTTGCCGGTGTACAGGAGGTCTTATGATTCAGCATACCATCCCGGACTTCCCAGGTCAGATTCAGTCCTGCTCCTTTTTTCTCCAGTTTTTCCACCACGCGCACACTCTGTTCATTATGCTGAAATGACCTGCCGGAGCATCTGGACAATGCCCGTTCTCCTGCATGACCAAATGGCGTATGCCCCAGATCATGACCAAGTGCGATTGCCTCTGTCAGATCCTCATTCAGTCGAAGTGCTCTTGCGATCGTTCTTGCAATCTGCGCCACCTCAAGGGTATGCGTCAGTCTGGTTCTGTAATGATCATCTCCCGGTGATAGAAATACCTGCGTCTTATGCTTCAGACGACGAAACGCCTTACAGTGAATGATCCGATCCCTGTCCCGCTGATAGACTGTCCGAAGATCGCACTGTTCTTCTTCCCGATCCCTGCCTCTGCTCTGATCACTGAATGATGCATAAGGATTCAGGATCTCATGTTCCTGTTGCTCCTGTTTTTCACGAATCAGCATATTTCACCATCCTCCATGGTCAATATAACGAATATAACAAAAAAGTCCGTACAATTTTATTATTCTACAGACTTTTTCTTTTTCCTTTATTTTATTTTGAAAGAATACAATTTGTTTTTCTTTTATTTTCCCTCTTCATCCGCTGATTCCTGTTCATCCAGTTCAGCTTCCTTTGCCGCTTCTTCCGCAGCTTTTCTCTCCTTCTCTGCAGTGTCAATGATCCTTTGTTCATTCAACCGGAATATCTTACGCATCGTATGTGTTGTTCCCCACGCAATTGCTCCAAATAAAAGCAACAACCACATATACCAGATACTCACAAACACAACCGGATATTTCACACAGATAAATATTGGAACAAACCATGCGATAACGACCTTTACCCATGACCACAGATAAGTGATTGAAAGTACCATTGCATTTCTTACCGTGATACTCAACGTATTATTATACCTTGCAATTAATGGAAATAAAAACGGTACAACAAGTGCAACTAATACTACCTCAATTATAAGCACAAATGTATAAAATGTTGAAATAAACCCTGTCACCCGCTTGATCATAATATATTCAGCCAACATTACAGCAACTGCAACGAGCAACAGTAAAAACGCAATCGTAGATTGTTTGAAACTACGCTTAAACTCATGAATGAAACCAGAAACAACAGTTTCCTCTTCATCTTCCTGAAGTCGGATGCACATTGCATACAATGCAGTAAATGATGCACCAATCGTAAAAATCGGAATACATCCTATTACAAAACAGATATTCAGTGCAAACATTGTTCCAAATGCATCCATTGCGCGTCTCAAAAACGGTTCTTTATCCCTTCCGCTATTCTTGTTGTCTTGATTGTTTGTCATTTCATTCATCAAATTTTCCTCATAAACAAAAATATAGAGAACCTGCTACAGCAGCTTCTCCTCACTTATTCAGTATATATAATGTGGGTATCGATCGCCCATGGCTTCCGATACCTACATTATATTTTATAAAAGACCTCTTTACTCCTTTACACCACCAAGTGCTACACCTGCGATAATGTACTTAGAAAGGAAGAAGTACATAACCAGAATTGGAAGTACTGTAGTGAAAAGTCCACAGTAAATCTGACCCCAGTCTCTTGACTTATCATTTGCCTTTAACGCTGAAACGTACATAGGCATTGTCTGCTTCTGTCTCTCTGTTGCAAGAATAATTGAAGGTGTATACAGGTTATTCCATGATGCAACGAATCCGAAGATCGCCTGTGTTGCCATAGCCGGTTTCAACAGCGGAAGTACAATCGTATTGAATGTATGAATTTCTCCCGATCCATCGATTCTGGCTGCTTCAACGATCTCAACTGAAAGACCTGTTTCCATGTACTGCTTCATGAAATAAACAGTAGTAGGAGCAGCGATTGCCGGAATAATCAGTGATAAGAATGATCCGTATAAGTGTGTTAAGTTACAAATCTTAATGAAACCAACGATTGATACCTGCTGAGGAATCATCATGATCGCATATATAAAGCCCCATGCAAACTTCTTTAACTTGAAGTTATATACTGTAACTGCATAAGCTGTTAATGATCCGAAATAGATCTGCAATGCTGTAGCCGGAACAGTAACCAGTAAAGAGTTTAACATAGCCCGAAGTACGTTAACACCACTTGTTTTTTCACTACCTGCTAACAAACCTTTGAAGTTCGTAATAAATTCTCCACCCGGTATTAATTTAATACCTGTAACAATTTCTGTTGACTTTAAAGTAGAGTTAATGATCAAAATATAAAATGGCAATATCGACAGGAAACAAAGCAAGATACAAACGACGTATCTGACAATCTTGCCTCCTGATACTTTTGATTCTGTCTGATCCACTTTGTTCACCTACCTTCCATCCTTTGATGATTTTTCTGCTGTTAATCTGTAGAACAGTAAGCTGATAATCAGTGTGAATGCAAAAAGCATAACTGAATATGCAGCGGCTTTACCATAATCCTGTGTACCTCCGGCACTTACATACTTCTTAATCAGCATTACGACTGTTGTTGTTGAATTAACGGATGATCCACTGCCTGTTACAACTACAGGACCGCCCTCATTGAACAACTGAGGAATATCGTACATCTGTAAACCACCGATAGCTGATGTTACAAGTGTATACTGTAAGATCGGCTTTAACAATGGAAGTGTAATCTTGAAGAACTGCTGTTTAGATGAAGCACCATCTACGCTTGCAGCCTCATACAGGGATGGGTTAATACCTAAGATACCTGCACAAAGAACGATCATTGTATTACCATACCACATCCAGAACTGAATGAAAGCAATGATGATCAATGATGCCCAGCCATGATTTAAGATACCACCCTTATCACACCAGCCAAGGTCTTTGAAAATAGTCGTGATAGGACCATTAACCTCGAACATACCGTAGAATAATACGGCGATTGTAGCTGCTGTAATAATGTTAGGCATATACATGATAACCTTGTAAATACCGCTTCCCTTTAACTTGATCTTGATGTCTGTAAACCATGCAGCAAGAAGTAAAGCCAATAAAATCTGTGGAATGAAGTTTAAGATCCACAGAACTACTGTTACCATTAATGACTGCCAGAACTCGCTACCAGTCTTTGCAAATACATAGTTTGTAAAGTTTCCAAGACCAACCGTCTCAGTTACATATCTACCATTTTTAGCGGAATAGATAAATGAATTATAAAAAGTATAAAGAAGAGGATACAGCTGAAAAACTAAGAATACAAGAAAGAATGGAATGAGAAAAAGTAAACCATATTTTCCATATTCAACTGTCTTATTCTTTTTCATTGTGTAAGAGCACCCCCTAAAAATTAATCGTTTATAGTACACACGCACCAGCAACTTTCATTACTGATGCGTGCAAATTGTGTTACTTAATCAGTTTTTAGGGATTATTCAGCTGAAATACCTAATTCTGATGCACACTTATCCTGGATATACTTAATAGCTTCATCAACTGATTTGTATGTTCCTGAATTGTATGCTGTAGAAGCTTCATCAATAAATGCCTTGATTGAAGCATCCTGGTATGTTAAGTTGCTGAGGTTAATACCTTCTGCTGATGCTGCCCATACTTCGATAGGATTCTGGCCACCAAGGAATTTAGCTGCTGCATTGTCAGCGCTAAGTTCGCCAGCGATAAGTCTAGCATTAGCTTCTTTGTTGTTTACACAGTCACCTGTCTTGTTTGTGATTTCAACACCTACGTCTGGATCACATGTTAATTCGTAAAGAAGGAATGCAGCTAACTCAGGGTTATTTGTATCCTTACCTACACATACATATGTACCGCCCCAGTGATAAGATGTAGGGCCTGTAACAGCTCCCCAGTTACCATCTGTAGCACCATTACCCTGCATTGAACCAATGAACCAAGGACATCCGAAGTAGCAGAATACCTTAGAATCATCCTTCATATCTGCTGCCCATGAATTATCCCACATAGATGTGTTGTTTGAATATTCACCATCGTAAATCTTCTTAGCTGTCTCAAGATACTCTGTAACTGACTTGTCAAGTGTAAGAGTTTCCTTTGAACCGTCATCTGTTACCCAAGGCTGTGACTGAGTATCCCAGATAGCATACTTAACATCAGGAGCACCAGACACGATCTTGTATCCAGCAGCCTTTAATGTCTCAGCTGTCTCGAAGAACTTATCCCATGAAGCAAGTGCTTCCTGAACCTTTGCAGGATCATCTGTTCCAAGAACTTCCTTAGCGATGTCTCTTCTGTAGTATACAGAACCTGCTGTTGCCTGCCATGTTACACACTTAAGCTCGCCGTTTGTTGTACCATACTGCTTAGCGAAGTCGTATGAGTTAGCAAGCATCTCATCTGTGAAACCTAAGTCATACAGATTAGCTGTCTTTGAATCATCCTCTGACCAGTACTTAGCTACATCGTTATCAGCTGGGATAAGTGATGGATACTTGTCTCCGCTTGTAAGAGCTGTATCAATAGCTGTCTTGTAGTCATCTGATGTTCCACCAAGACCAAGTGTTACGAACTCAACGTAATCCTTGTACTCTGGGAACTTGTCAAGAACGATGTTCAGCTTCTTTGAGAAATCTTCATCCCATGAATAAGCGTAGATCTTCTTGCTGTCATCCCATCCATCTGTGCTAGGAGCTTCAATCTTAGCTGCTCCTGAAGCGTCCTCTGATGATGCTTCTTCTGATGATGCATCCTCTGATGATGCTGTCTCTGATGTTGCTTCTGATGATTTTGACTCTGTTGTTGAGTTATCTGTCTTGTCACCACAAGCAACAAGTGATAATCCCATAGCAAGTGCTAATGAAAGAGCCAATGCTTTTTTGATTTTTCTCACAAAAAAACCCTCCTTTTAAAATATGTGTGCTATTCCTTTCATTCATACTTCTGCGGATTGACATCTGCATCTGTATTATTTACTGGAATGCCTGCCACTTTTATACATGATCTGATTAACTTATCATTTACACAATATGTCAAACATGATTATGTATGTGGCTTTCTTAAGATATTATTGACAAATTTCCTTGTCAACATAGGCTTATTATAGGACATATTATCTAATTTGGCAAGCCCTTTTTTATTCTTTTTTATCTTTTTTGTACATTTTTAAATTTTCGTTAAAAAAAATTTACCAATTTGCGACATAGCTTATTTATACTATTTCCACAATTTTAGCTCAATTGACATACAATTTAAATCTTTACGTTTCCGTTGTCTCATTTTTTGCATAGTTGCAGTTCTCTTTCTGTATAACTCCATCTGTATGTGATATGCTTTGCGTATTCGTTAAAATGTATATGTTTTTACCACAACGCATATCGCCAATTCTATTTTTTACCAGGCACACGTCCTTATGATCTGCTAAATACATATTCTTTATATTGCATTTCTTATATTTTCATTCTTTTTTCATACTCTTTACCATGCCTGCTTCTTTTTATCCATTTCCATCTGTGTTATACTTATCATTATTATATAAGTAGAAAAGGAAACACTATGAGCAACAACAAAAAGAAAAAGAAGAAAAACAACCATGCCGCCGCAAATTCTCAGGCGCAGGTCAAAAAACAGACCGCCGTACAAACAGCAAAACCGGCTAAGGCACAAAATATCGAAACGAAACAGGGAACTGTCAATACTCAGGTTGCCGCCGAAAAGAAGGAACCGGTAAAGGCACAGAATATTGAAAATAAGCAGGAGCCGCCACACGAGTTCAAAGATCCCCGCAAGGTTCCGCCAAAGGAAGATCTTAAGATCGAGGACAAGCTGGAATTTGCAACGATGTCCCGCAAAGAACGCCGCGCATCAAAAAGAAAACGATTAAAGGAAACTACCGAGGGAATGACCTTGGTGCAAAAGTTACAATACTTTCTATATGCATATAAGATGGAAATCCTGCTGCCGCTGATCGTGATCATCGCAGTCAGCCTGATCGTAGTTGCATTCTTCCGCGGCAACAAACCGGTCGCGCTCTCCTATGCGGTTGTAAACTGTGAAGATCTGGAAGCACTTGACACCTCTGTCATAGAAACTGATTATTGGAACTACTATGGTTTTGATGACAATTATCAGTTTCAGAAAGTTCTGGATCTGAAGTATGATCCAAGCATTAGCACCAACGAAGCATCCAAAGATGCCGAAAGCGGAAACTACATTGCATTTCCTACTCTATGTGATGAAAACTACTACGATATTATTATCACAAATAAACGGGGGTTGGAATACTTAAGTGAAAGTTCGATCATTCATACACTGGGTGAAGCATTGCCTTCCGATCTGTATGATATTTTTACCGCTGATTATAATGATCAGATCACAACTTCTCCTGCTTACACAGGAAAGAGTGCTCCATACGCGATCAACATCAGTGATACCGACTTTGCAAAGAAACTGAATCCGGGATACAACGATGTCTACATTTGTTTCCCCGGCGTATCCGAAGACAACCAGAAGCGTGTCAAGCAGATCTGCAACTTCATCTTCGACCTCGGATTGGATTTATAAATAATACCTATATAGAAGGAGATCACACAGGGCCGCCTCTGGAGCGATCCGTTATATGAATATCCCCACTATAAATGACTTGCTGCGGTTTCTGCTCGCAAACGTCATATTATAGTGGGGATATTCATATAACGGCTCCACTCCAGAGACAACCCTGTGTGATCTTCTTCTATCTAGCTATATTCTGTTTTGTTTCTTTTCTATTATAATAGAACATTCCAAGGACTAAGACTGCTGCCATCACAACAGTTGCCACGATGCTGCCCTCCATGCCGAATTTACCGCCCGTCAGGAATATATTTCCCGGTTTGATCTCAGAGGAAAGAACAGCACTTCCTACGTTGGTTCCGCTGACAGAGATTCCATAGAAGGTTCCCTGCACGAAATTCCACATGCTGTGGTAGCCTGCAGCACCCCAGATGTCATTTGTTTTTATCACATAGAGTGACAAGAATATTCCAATCAACAGCAAGTTCAGGAACGCCAGAATCGTAAGTCCCGGATTCAACATATGGCAGAATGCAAATGCCAGTGAATTCACAAGAACGGCTTTTACTGCCGAGCTTCGTTTCATCAGGCTTATCATAAAATATCCGCGGAATGCGATCTCCTCACTGAAGCCCTGTACTAAAAATCCGATAAAATACAAAAGCACGATCAGCAGATTGCAGTTCTGATTCCATCCCTTAATATTTATAAATCCAAGAGCAAAACCTGCAAGTACACAAAGAGAAAAGGATACCGCGCCAACAAGCAAGCCCTGTACATAATGCTTTGCTCCATCTTTCTTAACAAGTCCCATAGAATAATAGGAACGTTTTTCTATCTTATTACAATAGACCAGAACAGAAATGATCAGGATCAGTGTACAGAATAATGTAAGTATATACATTCCGTCTGTCATATTGGTTGCCAGTTCCATCATATCCGAGAAAGATGAATCTCCGTTTAAGAACAGTCGCTGCAGTTGGTCAAACATTTCCATATCTGACAAGAACAGGTACATTTCATATATTGCAGGAATCAAACCTGCAATAAAACTTCCGATCAGGAATACCAGAATAAACCGCCATATTTCCTTGCCAAACGAATAAATCTTTCCTTCTTCACCTGCACGTTTTGCAATCTCAGGCTTTACTAATCTCATATTCATATGAAACACCCCCTGTCTGCCACCTTAATCTCTGTCTTAATCTTCTCCTTCAATATCCATGTTCATGATCTGACGTTTTCTAGCAAGTTCATCATTTGCCAGATATTCATCGTATGTTGTCTGCTTATCGATCAGGCCTGTATTTGTAAGTTCGATAATACGGTTTGCTGTTGTCTGTACGAACTGATGATCCTGTGATGAGAACAGAATAACACCAGGGAACTTGATCAGTCCATTGTTCAGCGCTGTAATAGACTCCATATCCAGATGGTTTGTAGGCTCATCTAAGATCAGGCAATTCGGAGCCATGATCATTAACTTGGATAACATACAACGAACCTTTTCTCCACCGGACAGAACCTTTACCTTCTTAACACCATCGTCACCGGCAAATAACATTCTTCCAAGGAAGCCTCGTACATAAGTTGCATCCTTTTCTTCCGAATACTGTGTCAGCCAGTCTACGATGATCAGATCATTATCGAATTCCTTTGTATTATCCTTCGGAAAATAACCCTGCGAAGTTGTAACACCCCACTTAAAGCTTCCCTCATCCGGCTTTTCTTCTCCCGCAAGGATCTTGAACAGCATGGTTGTTGCCTTTGTATTTGGTCCGACAAATGCAATCTTATCATCATGTCCTACTGTAAACGACACATCATCTAAAAGCTTCTCACCTTCTACAGTCTTTGAAATATGAGATACGGTCAATACTTCATTCCCGATCTCTCTCTTTGGGCGGAAATCAATATATGGGTATTTACGGCTGGATGGCTTGATATCATCCAGTTCAATCTTTTCCAGTGCTCTCTTTCTGGAGGTTGCCTGTTTGGACTTGGAAGCATTTGCCGAGAATCTCTGAATGAATTCCTGTAATTCCTTGATCTTCTCTTCCTTCTTCTTATTCGCTTCCTTCATCTGCTTGATCATCAACTGACTGGACTCATACCAGAAATCATAGTTACCGGCATATAACTGGATCTTTGCATAATCGATATCGGCGATCTGAGTACATACCTTATTCAAGAAATAACGGTCATGGGATACCACGATAACGGTATTCTCAAAGTTGATCAGAAATTCCTCCAACCATGCGATCGCATCCATATCCAGATGGTTCGTAGGCTCATCGAGAAGAAGAACATCGGGATTACCAAATAACGCCTGCGCAAGCAGTGCCTTAACCTTCAGTCCACCGTCCAGATCTTTCATCATCATATAATGATATTCTGTATCCACACCAAGGCCATTTAACAAAGTCTCCGCATCGGATTCCGCTTCCCATCCGTTCATATCCGCGAATTCGCCCTCAAGTTCGGAAGCACGGATACCATCTTCATCTGTAAAATCTTCTTTTGCATAAATCGCATCTTTTTCTTTCATGATCTCATACAGACGCTTGTTTCCCATGATAACAGTATCGAGTACTGTGTATTCATCGAACTTGTAGTGATCCTGCTGTAATACAGACAGACGCTCACCCTCATCCATTGTGACATCGCCCTTTGATGGTTCAATCTCTCCTGAAAGGATCTTCAAAAAGGTTGATTTACCGGCTCCGTTTGCTCCGATCAGTCCGTAGCAGTTACCCGGTACAAATTTAATATTTACATCTTCAAATAAAGCTTTCTTTCCAAATCTTAATGTTACGTTATTTGCACTTATCATCGATACACATACCTTTCCATTTTTCTAATCTAAAAGTATATCAATTAGTTGAATATGTGTCAATTATGAAAAGAACGTATGTGCCTGAAAAAGCCGGAAAAGGCTCATTTTCCAAGTCTTTTCCGGCTGACCGGTCAGGGATGAACCCTTCAGTTCTGTTTTCCTGTTATTTCAGATTCTTTACAATCGGATCATAAAGATCTAATTTACAATGTTCGTCCTTGCTGAAATGGAAACAGTTTAAGCAGCTCTTTTCACCATCCGCTTTGTTGGTCATGCTGTTGCAATGGCATGTCTTTTCATAAGCACTACAACGTTCTGCTACCTCATGATAGGTTTCTGTTGAACTTCTCATTGTTCTTACCTCCTTGACATTTGTCAGTCTTTCTCGCAGATTTCATAGATCCGGTCATGCGCCAACAACATCAGGCAATGATATCTGCATAACTGTCTATTATCATCTACATGCATTAGTATCTGCATCTTCCCCGTCATTTATTCCGAACATTACCGGATAGTGTAATGTTTATGTAAAACCATCATTTCTTAGCCGTTCTGTTCTTGACAAGATTTCCGCTATTCTGTACAATCAAAAGCAAAAATATTTTAGGAGATGATCTTTTTTGCACCCCAGTACAATTATCCAGTTATTTACAATTATTCTATTGATCCTGTTGTCGGCATTCTTTTCTTCTGCCGAAACAGCTCTTACAACGGTCAATAAATTCACTCTGCGTTCAATGGCTGACAATGGGAACAAACGTGCTGCCAGAGTTCTTAAACTGATCTCTAACAGTGACAAACTAATCAGCACAATATTAATAGGTAATAACATCGTGAATATTTCAGCTTCCGCTCTTGCAACAACACTTACCACTAATTTATTTGGAAGCAAGGCAGTCGGAATCGCAACAGGAATCCTCACCCTTTTGATCCTGTTATTTGGTGAGATCACACCGAAAACGCTTGCCCAAAATAACAGCGTTAAAATGTCAATACTTTATGTGGACGTCGTACGGTTTCTGGTATATATCTTTACCCCATTTGTATTCATTATAAACAAGATCTCTCATGTTATTTTCTGGATCTTACGAATGGATACAAACGAAAGTGCCAAATCCATCACCGAAGATGAGCTGATCACTATGGTAAATGTCAGCGAGGAAGAAGGCGTTATCGAGAACAAAGAAAAGGAAATGATCACAAACGTAGTGGACTTCGGAGATTCCCGTGTACGTGATATTATGATTCCCCGTGCCGATGTGACCATGGTTCCTGTTACTGCTTCTTATGATGAACTGCTGAAGCAGTATATGGAGGTTCCTTACACCAGACTTCCTGTTTATAAAGATTCCCGTGATAATGTCATCGGCATCCTGCATGTAAAAGATCTGTTCTTTTATAAAGCGACCCATGACATTAACAATTTTGATGTTGCAAAAATTATTCGTGAACCACTCTATGTGTATGAATTTCAGAAAACAAATGATCTTCTGACCAATATGAAATCCAGCTCCAACTCCATCGGTATCGTTCTGGATGAATACGGTGTCAGTGTCGGCCTGATCTCCATGGAAGATCTGATTGAAGAGATCATCGGCGATATCAAGGATGAATACGACGATGCAGAACATAATAACATCGTAAAAATAGATGATACACACTACAGCATCGATGGTGGTATCAAGCTTGATGACTTAAACGATGCTCTGGATCTGGATATCGAATCCGAAGATTACGATTCCATCGGTGGCTATATCATTCAGTTATTAGATCACCTTCCTGCGGTCGGTGATACTGCATCCGACGGAGTGATCTCCTGTAAAGTCACAAAACTAGATAAAAAACGTGTATCCAGAGTTCTTCTTGAAATCCTGCCACAGCCAGATACCGACAATGATGACGACAACGAATAATAAAGTCTTGCCTTATATAACTTTTACCTGTACTAAATTGCCAGTATCGTGCAGGTATACAGATACCAACATAATTCTGAATTTATAAAAATTCTGGCAAAACGCTTGTGTTGTGGTTTTTATTCCTATATAATAGAATACTAAGGTTATAAAGTCCTGTATTTCATATCATTTACATGAAAGCAGGACTTTCCTATAGAATTCATACAGATTTGGTTATGTTTGGGAGAGATTCTAATGAATAAAAATATTACTCGCAGAAAAAAACTATTACAGATTGCAACTTCTCTAAGTTACATCGATCCGGATGAGATACCTGAAATCGATCTATATATGGATCAGCTAACAACCTTTATGGAGGATAAGCTGAACGCTAATAAGCGAAGTGAAGATGACAAGACCATGACAAAGACCATGATCAACAATTATACAAAAAACAACCTTCTCCCGCCCCCCGACAAGAAGCGTTACTCCAAGGATCATCTGATCATGCTGTTGTATATTTACTACCTCAAGAACTTTGTAAGTATCACTGATATCCAGACACTTCTTGCCCCGATGAACAACAACGACTGCTATAACGGCGAGTCCCCGGTCAATATCGAAGAGGTCTACCGCAAATTATTCAATTATGAGATTGATAACTATAACGATATTATCAAGAGCATTTTATCTACCTATGATAAGGCATCCGATATGTATGATCCGGAAACAGACGCTTATCTTCATGATATGTGTATGGTATCTATGTTATCAGTCGATGTCTATGTTAAGAAGAAATGTATTGAACATCTGATCGACGATATGCATTCCGTTCAGGAGCAAACATTAAAACAGAATGCACAGAAAGCAAAAACTGCCGAAAAGGTTACTGCAAACAGCAAAACGAAAGCTACGGAAAATACCAAAGCAAACAGAACAACGACCGGCAGTAAAAATAGCGGACGCTAAAGACAGCACCAATGAATAAAAGCACGAACTTACCAGCAAAATAGATCCTTTGCACTAAATAAATACCGTTTTTCGGAAACAGACATTTCTGTTCCGAAATAACAAAAGGCTGAACGTCTTGCACAAAAATGTACAGAACATTCAGCCTTTTATTATATTTAAATCCACAACAGAAATCTTGAATTTTCCATACCTGTCATATCATTTTTCTTGCTACTAAGCAATTGATATTTTTATCATTTACAATTTTACCTGTTAAAATCACGGATCACAGCAAGTGCAGGCAGGGCATTTCCATCATAATCGAACAACGCCTGATTCGCCCACTCATTTCCTCCCGGCCCTTTTTCTCCGGTATATGCAAGTGCTGCTTCTGTCGCCCAACCACATCCCGGAACCGGAATCCATGAAGGTTCCCAGTAATAGAAGCCTTCTCCACCCGGAATATCTGCGATCAGTTCCATAAGATCTTTCATAAATGAAGCCTGTCCTTCCTTTGTCATCGGATAATTCAGCTTCTCGACAAGCTCCGGCTTTGTCGCCATTCCTTTTAACTGATCCAGCGGCTTACCCTCGCGATCACGATAATCTTCCATCGTGCCGTGCCAGAACGGATAATAAGACAAGCCTATAATGTCAAATGGTTCTGCTCGCTTTGTAAATTCGTCGAACCACTCCACATACATCTCATTAAAGCCACCATTGTCCAGATGGATCATGATCGGAATATCCGTCTGAATCTCTCTCACTGCACGGATTCCTGCATTCAGATATTTTGCGATCCGGTCAAACTCCGGTTTCTTACCGCTTGGCCAGAGCAGACCATTTGATATTTTTTTGCACGCCCGGCAAGAATAATCACTTTATTCAAATCGTTCGTCCCTGCGCCATATGGAGTACCATCCGACGCATAAGGATCATTCCAGAGTCTTAGTCTCACAGAATTTGTACCATATGCTTTCAAAATAGCAAATAAATCCTGTTCTACACCATTATCATAATACTTCGCGCCACAGGCTTCTTCCTCCAGCAGGGTGGAAATATCCATTCCTTTTATAAACATAACATCCTCCTTTTAATACAGCTTCTGCCTATATACCTTTCAAAAATCAACTCCATACTTCCGCAGCCTGCTTTTACAGTTTTTCTGCAGTCCTGCATTTATTAGACATCTTTTACGGAGCAGTACTGATGATCTTTTAATTTATATTTCCCCTTTCATAATTATCACATTTTTTGCATCAACAGAGTTTTTCTGTTTACAACCTGTCCACTCAGAAGTTCTGTCCCATTCACATTCAGAATTTCTGCCGCCACATCGCCCTCATTGATATAAAAGGCATAACGGTGTGTATCCGTATAACGTTCATGATATTCCACGTTCTCAGGCAGTTCCTTTATCCGGATTCCGGCATTTGTAATCAACTCTTTAATCAGTTCTGTCATCTTCCGATAATCAAGTCCGTCATAGAGCTGCATAAAATTCGTTGTAACCGGGCGATCCGGAGTCAGCTTCTTCACCAGATCAATCTCAAATTCCATATAATCATTCATATTCCATGTCGTGAATCTCTTCCATTCCAGATTTAAGCCCATAATACTGTACTCGCCATTTTCATAACTTCTACCTCTTATCTTTCTTTTATATTCAGCGCGGATGCGCCACCCTACAAACTTCAATTATATTTATCCAAAGAAAAAAATTCTCTCGTAGCTTACATATAGCACCATATAGATCCATCTTTAACCCTTATAAAATATGCTTTTTTCTTCTGGTCATGATTCCAGCTCACAATCTCATCATCATCGATAGTTACTGTTATTCCTTTGTTCATTACAAATTCCATAAAAACCCACCTTTCTCTACCCCCTATTATTTTACTGATCCTTTTTATAGCGGAGCGCATCGACCTTTGACACGCTCCAAGAAAAAGGATGGGAACTCATGCGTTGAGAGGGGGAAAACAACGCATAAAAAAAGTAAGTACAACACACAATTCATGTGTTGCACTTACTTTACAACGAATAATTTTATTTTTCTGTGTATTCCATACAGGATTCCCTGACGATCAGATTACATGGAATCTCCGCCTTTAACGGGGTACGGATACTAAGGTTTGATGCCGCATAGATCAGATTAGCACCATGCTGTCCCATATCATATGCCGGAGCATTTACCGTTGTAAGTGCAGGAACTGTATATTCACTAAGCTCTGTATTATTAAAGCCAACAAGTGATATATCCTCCGGCACTTCCATGTCCGCTTCCTTGAATGCCTTTAATGCTCCTACTGCAAGAGCGTCACTGGCTGCAAAGATTGCTGTCGGATGTTCTTCAGAAGTTGCGATCACCTTACCCATCTCATAACCGGAGAATGTATTGAAGCTTCCCTCATACAGATATTTCTCGTATGGAAGATTCTTTTCTTTCATATATGCAATGTATTCTTCCAGTCTTGGATCAACCAGAAGCTCATGATTTCCCACATACTCTTTACCACCCATAAATCCAATCTTGCGATGTCCCAGATGGTACAGATAATCAAGCGCATCCCTTACTGCCTGTTTAAAGTCCATCGTTAGAGAAGTAATATTATAATGCTCCACCCTCATATCCAGAAATACAATATTACTGCATATCTCTATAAATGATTTTACTTCCTCCTGCGCAAACTTACCCAGGCAGATAATTCCATCACAACCACGCAGCATGTCCAGATAGTTGCTGTCATTCCGAAATACCCGAACCAGTTCAATCGACTGGCTGATACAGAAATCCTCGATTCCCTTTCTTGCGGACAGATAATAGCTATCTTTCATCTCATCCTCTGCTGAAAACCAAAGCACAAGCCCAAGCTGGAATGATTTCTTTAATCTGGCTGACTTTTTCTTTGTATAATGCAATTCTTTCGCTGTCCGAAGGACTCTTTCCTTTGTCTCCGGTAAAACATTTAATGTCGGATCATCGTTCAAAATTCTTGAAACTGTAGCCGGTGACACATTTGCCTGTCTCGCAATATCCTTGATTGTCGTCATAATATACCTCTTTACTCCATATTTATTGGATAAATTTACTATATTTTTACTAACCTAGTGTAACAGATTTTTTTTTATTTTTCAATTACTTTTTCAGTAAATCTTTACTAAAGTGTTGTTGACATTTTACTAAACATATGTTATCCTGTCACTATAAAGAACAAACAGACTTAGAAAAACAGACACATCTATACAAGTAAACACACATTTACGCACCATACAGATGTAAGCACATCAATTATCATGTATGATCAGGAGGATAAACATATGAAACATGCATCTGAATTAATAAAAGACTTTGAATCAGAACAGTACAATGAATTATTAACCGATATCTATGTCGATGAGCATCTGCTCGCTTATCAGAATGGCAGATATATCGCCGCTCTTCAGAAATTCATCAAAGATTTCGGAGACACAGAGGTATCTATCTTCTCCGCTCCGGGTAGAAGTGAAGTAGGCGGAAATCATACTGATCATCAGCACGGTCAGGTACTTGCCGCATCTATCAATCTGGATGCGATTGCCATCGTTGCAAAGACTTCCGATGATAAGATCCAGGTTATCTCAGACGGATATGATCTCATTACAATCGACGCATCCGACCTTTCTCTTGTAGAAAGTGAAAAAGAAACAACAACGGCTCTGATCAAGGGTGTTGCTGCCGGATTAAAGGAACACGGACACGCTGTCGGCGGCTTCAAAGCATATATCACCAGTGATGTACTGATTGGTGCCGGTCTTTCATCTTCTGCAGCATTCGAAACAATCATCGGAACCATCTTGTCGGGACTTTATAATAATGGTTCCGTATCTGCAATCGAGATCGCGATCATCGGCCAGTATGCAGAAAATGTATACTTCGGAAAACCTTGCGGCCTGATGGATCAGATGGCATCTTCCGTCGGAAATCTTGTACATATCGACTTTGCAGATCCAGCCGATCCTATTGTTGAAAAGATCGACTTTGATATGGCAAAGAGCGGTTACAGTCTCTGTATCACTGATACAAAGGGCTCTCATGTAGATCTGACTGCTGACTATGCTGCAGTTCCTGCCGAGATGTGTGCCGTTGCGGAGATGCTTGGCAAACCGGTATTAAACGAATTAAGCGAACAGGATATTATCGACCACATGGCTGACATCCGCACCAAACTCGGCGACCGTTACCTGCTTCGTGCCCTTCACTATTTTGAAGAAGTAAAACGGGTAGAAATTCAGGTTGCTTCCCTGACAAAGGGTGATATGCCTGCATTCCTTGCAGCGGTTAAAGCATCCGGTGATTCTTCTTTCAAGTATTTGCAGAACGTATATACGAATAAAGATATTCAGGCTCAGAATGTATCTGTTGCTCTGGCTGTCAGTGATATCACACTTGGAAGTCACGGAGTCAGCCGTGTTCACGGCGGTGGATTTGCCGGAACTATTCAGGCATTTGTAGAAAACGATACTGTTGAGACGTATCGCCAGGCTATGGATCACGTATTTGGCGGAGGCTCCTGCCATGTACTGAAGATCCGTAAATACGGCGGTATGCAGGTACTGTAAAACAGACAACATGATATAATGAACGCAAAATCACTTGCTTGCAAGGGGCTGATTTTGCGAAATGCATTGAATGCGCGAAGCACATGATATAATGAACGCAAAATTATTTGCTCGCAAGGATGCTGATTTTGCGGAATGCATTGAGTGAGCTATGCTCACGATATAATAACAAATTTTATGGGAGGTTATGACTATGATAGAAACATATATCAAAGAATTGGTTACTTATGGTTTAAACAAAGGACTTGTAGATCCTGCAGACGAAATATATGTTACAAACCGTCTGCTAGAGTTATTCGACATTCAGGAATACAACGAACCGGCTGAGATTCCGTCCCGTCCGCTCGTTGATATCTTAAACGATATGTTAGATTATGCATACCAGCACAAGCTGATGGAGGATGACACGATTACAAACCGTGATCTTTTCGATACAAAGATTATGGGTATGCTCACTCCTGCTCCATCTGTTGTACGGAAAATATTTGCTGATAAATATGCCGTATCCCCAAAGGAAGCAACGAATTATTATTATGCTTTCAGTAAGGCTACAAACTATATTCGTGAAGATCGTATCGCAAAGGATGAAAAATGGGTTACGGAAACGGAATACGGTCCGATCGATATTACGATCAACCTGTCCAAGCCGGAGAAAGACCCAAGAGATATCGCAAAAGCAGGAAAGGCAAAGAAATCCGGTTATCCAGCCTGTCTGCTCTGCCGTGAAAACGAAGGTTATGCCGGACATTTCTCACATCCTGCCAGACAGAACCACAGGATCATTCCTATTACCTTAGATGGACAGGCATATTACTTACAGTACTCCCCTTATGTGTACTACAACGAGCACTGTATTATCTTTAATGCAAACCACACACCAATGAAGATTGACCACGCTGCGTTTGTAAAGCTACTTAATTTTGTCCGGTTGTTCCCTCGCTATACAGCCGGCTCCAACGCAGATCTTCCGATCGTTGGCGGTTCCATTTTAAGCCATGACCATTTTCAGGGTGGCGGCTATACATTTGCAATGGCAAAGGCTCCATATGAATCAAACTTTACTTTACCTGGTTACGAAGACCTGACAGCCGGTATCGTCAAATGGCCTATGTCTGTTATCCGTCTTCAGGGTTCTGATCCTGCACGTATCGCAGATGCAGCAGATCACATCCTGACAGCATGGAGAAATTACACAGACGAAGCTGCATATATCTACGCTTACACAGACGATACTCCACATAACACGATTACTCCGATCGCAAGAATGCATGGAGATCTGTTCGAACTGGATCTGGTACTTCGTAACAACATCACAACCGAAGAATGTCCGATGGGGCTCTACCACCCACACAGCCAGTATCATCATATTAAGAAGGAAAATATCGGTCTGATCGAGGTTATGGGTCTGGCTGTTCTTCCTGCAAGATTAAAAGGTGAAATGTCAGAGCTTGAGGATGCAATCTTAAATCACAAGGACATCCGCGCAAATGAAGCTATCGAAAAACATGCAGACTGGGTTGATGAATGGATCGGAAATTATGACATTACTCCGGAAAATATCCATGGAATCATCCAGAACGAGATCGGCAAGGTATTCTCAAAAGTTCTGGAATGCTCCGGTGTATACAAAAATACCACCGAAGGCAGAGAAGCCTTCATGCGCTTTGTAAATACCCTTTAATCCCCGCTTCGCTTCCTAATACCAAATATATAGGGGATTTTCTTCCCGCATGGTCGGGCAAAAGACAAAAATCCTCCGGGAATGGATCAAGTTGATCCATTCCCGGAGGATTTCCTGTTTTATATGTTGTTATTCTGAATCTTTCTTTTCTTTATCCAGATTCATTCTGCTGAATACAAGTTCATAACCATCTTTACCATAATTAAGAGATCTGTTCACTCTGCTGATTGTTGCTGTCGATGCACCGGTCTTCTCGGCAACTTCCAGATAAGTATTATCTTCCTTTAACATCTTCGCAACCGCAAATCTCTGGGCTATGGACAGCAATTCATTTACCGTACAAACATCTTCAAAGAAATTAAAACATTCCTCCTCTGTCTCCAATGTCAGTATTGCTTCAAACAGATCACGGACTGCTTCTGTATGTACTGTCTTTCCCATAACTCATACTCCTTTGCCACTTTTATGCTGTGAAAATCCGGATCATCCTCAGACTTTCATGCACTTTTACAATCTAAAGTATTAATATGATAACTCAATTTCTTATAATTTGCAATCTTTTTTGATCCAGATTGCAATTCCCTGACGGTTTACATAAAATTCGCCGCAGCCCTCTTCATCGATACGGATATCATACTTTGCATTTCCCATTACATCTGCGAAATGACAGCCTGCAAACTGTCTTCCGACATACATGCGCTTTGTTCCGCCGGTTCCATCTGACATAATAACTGCCAGACCGGAATTCTCATGCTCTGTATCTCCTTCTCTGGTGAAGCCGACAACATCCGGATGATCAAAGTAGTCATGCTGTGTTCCGTATGCATATTTCTTACGAAGCTTTAACAACTTGTTCATGATTGTCTTTCTGGACTTGATCTTAGCCGCAGGAATGCCTTCATAATCACCCATGAACATACATGGATATCCCTGTTCTCTTAATAAAATGATCGCATATGCCAGTGGTTTAAACCACTCTGCTACAGCAGATTCCAGCACACCGCCCGGCTGTGATTCATGATTCTCTACAAATGTAACTGTCTTTGCAGGATTACTCATCATCATGGAACCATCCAGTAACCGGCTCAGATCATATTCTCCTTCTGCAACGGATGCATCATGGAAACTGAAATGCAGCGGCACATCAAACATAGATGGCTGATTGTCCGCAGACGCGATATAATCATTGATATAATCACATCTCCAGTGCCAGAAGTCACCTACCGTAAAGATCTCTTTTTCTTCTTCTCCGGCATTCGACGCAGCTTCTGCAAAGTCTCTGATGAACCATCCCGGAATCTTCTCTGCTTCCTGGAAACGGAATCCGTCCACTCCGGTCACATTCTCATACCACTTCGCCCATGCCATTAATTCATCATATACTTCCTGATTGTACAGATCAAGCTCACTGCCTATGATATAATCATATTTGCTGAGCTTGTATTTCTTCTCTGCTTCCATCTCTGTCATACCAGACAGTTCGCAGACACGTCTCTTAAAATCATCCTGCTGCCAGTCAATCCCTGCAAAATGATTCCAGTTCCATTTGAACTTGGAATACTTGCTCTTTCTGCCCGGGAAGGTGAACTTCGACAAGGCTCCAACTATCTTTTTATTACCAATCATCTGTGGAATATCCTTGGCATTAAAATCTGCTGCCGTAACCTTCTCCACAGAATCTGCGCCTAACTTCTGTCTGACTGCGATATCTGCATATACATTGATTCCCTGTGCCTTCATTGCATCGATTGCTTCCAGATATTCTTTCTTTGTACCATATCTGGTTCCAACCGAACCCTTCTGATTAAATTCACCCAGATCATACAGATCATATGGCGCATAGCCCCTGTCATCTTTTCCCGCTGCCCCTTTGGTTGCAGGTGGAAACCATACAGCAGTTGCACCGAGCTTTTTCAATGTCGCTGCATCCTTTGCCGCTTTCGCCCATAATGTCTGATCAGCCGGTGTATTTGCATTAAAATACTGCACCAGCAGTCCATTATCTTTCATCTTGCTACCTCCACGATTATATAGTTAATTGCACCCCGCTATTATAACGCTTTAATTCTCTCGATTGCTTCTACTGTATTCTCATATGTACCAAATGCTGTCAGTCTGAAATATCCTTCACCACTCGGTCCAAAGCCTGAGCCCGGTGTACCTACGACATTTGCATTTGCAAGCAGATAATCAAAGAACTCCCATGAAGTCATCTTATCCGGTGTCTTTAACCAGATATATGGTGCATTCACACCGCCGGATACGGAATAGCCTGCTGCCTTTAATCCATCATAGATCACCTTCGCATTGTTCATATAATATGCGATCTGCGCCTTTGTCTGTGCTTTACCTTCTTCTGAATATACAGCTTCTCCTGCTGCCTGAACAATATATGGAGCACCATTAAACTTGGTTCCATGTCTTCTAGCCCATAAACCATGAAGTGCAACACCATTTGCATCCTTCAGATCCTTTGGTACAACTGTAAATCCAAGACGGGTTCCGGTAAATCCTGCATTCTTCGAAAAGCTTCGAAGCTCAATCGCACAGGTTCTTGCACCTTCGCACTCGTAGATAGAATGTGGTACATCGTCTTCACTGATATATGCTTCGTATGCTGCATCATAGACGATCACAGCTCCGATCTTATTTGCGTAGTCAACCCATTCCTGAAGCTGTGCTTTGCTGATGGTCGCTCCTGTCGGATTATTTGGGAAACACAGATAGATAATGTCCGGCTCCTCCTTTGGGAATTCCGGTGCAAATCCATTCTCCTCCAGGCAAGGCATATAGATCACATCGCTCCAGAGTCCGGTCTCTTTATCATAAGTTCCGGTTCTGCCTGCCATTACATTTGAATCTACATAAACAGGATAAACAGGATCACATACAGCAATCTTGCTTTCCGGTGCAAAAATCTCCTGAATATTTGCAGAATCGCTCTTTGCACCATCACTTACAAAGATCTCATCAGCAGAAATATCAACTCCATGGTCAATATAGTCATTCTTTACGATGGTATTTCTTAAGAATTCATATCCAAGATCCGGTGCATAGCCCTTAAATGTCTCTGCTACCGCCATCTCATCTACAGCCGAATGCAGTCTCTCAATAATAGCAGGAGCAAGCGGCTGTGTTACATCTCCGATGCTCAGACGGATAATCTTCTTATCAGGATGTGCCGCACTGTACTCTCTCTGTTTCTTTGCTACTGTTGAAAATAAATAGCTTCCCGGAAGCTTCAGATAATTCTCATTTGCCTTAAACATGTCATTTCCTCCTAAAATCTGTCAGTCTCGCCGTCAAACACTACCTTGGCCGGACCTGTCATGTATACCTTATTGTTCTCTCTATCAAAACGGATGATCAGATCGCCGCCTAATAATTTTACGGTTACCTCATCATCTGTCTTTCCATTTAATACACATGCAACTGCAGTTGCACATGCTCCGGTTCCGCATGCCAGTGTCTCTCCAGTTCCTCTCTCCCATACACGCATCTTTACGGTATGACGGTCGATCACCTGAACAAACTCCGCATTCACACGGTTCGGAAATACTTCATGATGCTCGAATAACGGACCAGCTTTCTCCAACGGGAAATGTTCTGTATCGCCTACGAACATAACTGCATGTGGATTTCCCATAGATACACAGGTCATATGATAATCCACACCTGCTACTGTGATCTTCTCGTCGATCACCTGCTCTTTATCTGAACGCACAGGCACCTGATCTGCCTTGAGGATCGGCGCACCCATGTCAACTGTTACCATATCAACCTTGCCATCCTTTATCACAAAATCCAGATATTTGATTCCGGCAAGTGTCTCTACAGATATCGAAGTCTTATCCGTAAGTCCATAATCATACACATACTTTCCTACACAACGGATACCGTTTCCACACATCTCAGATCTGGAACCGTCTGCATTATACATATCCATTGTAAAATCTGCTTTATCGGATGGCTTAATCAGGATCACTCCATCACTTCCAACACCAAAATGCCGGTCACTCATGGCAATCGCCAGTTTCTCAGGATTTTCTACCTTCTCTGAAAAACAATTTATATACACATAATCGTTCCCAAGACCTTCCATCTTTGTAAACTTCATATTCGTGCCTCCTTAAAACAGTGCTGTATGTTCCAGTATCATATATGCCATTTCAACAATATTGATACCATTATCCATGCTCTTTTTCTGCAGATACCGATGAGCGCCCTGCTCATCAAATCCATTATCGTTCATTAATTTCAGCTTTGCAGCCTTAATTACCTTTTTTTCATCTTCTGTGCGTTCCTTTGGTTTTGTCTTGCGTTTTTTACGCTCCCACAGAATATTTTCAACCGTCAGTGAAACAGTATTGATAAAATCCTGTGTACGAAGTGGCATCGGCAGGCATGTAATTCCACTTTCTCTACACGCCTCGTAATGCACACGAGATGCAATCACAAGCATATCAAAATAATCCGGTATATTTGCCGCCAACTCCGAAAATAACATATCCGGATACTGGTATCCGCATATAATAAGACCATCATCACACGCATCTGCTGCCTGTGCTGCCTGTGCTCCGGTCGTACATACCTGAGTTACATTGATTCCATGTCGAACCAAAAGATTTTTTATGCTTTTTGCTTCTTCTATCTTTGCAAATAGTACAATTACATTTACCAAAACAACAACCTCTCACCCGACCAGTTTCAGTTCCTTATATTTTCATGGAACAAATTGATTCTATAATATAGCAACACAGGCACCCATAAAATGGGTGTCTGTATTACTCCTTGATGCTTCTTCGGTTTTACTTAAACATACTGGCTTCTGATCAGACTTTGTAAAGGTAATTGCTGATCTCCCAGTCAGTAACCTGTCTGGTATATTCGTTCCACTCATCTAACTTTGCCGATGTATAACGTGTAAAGATATGCTCACCAAGTGCTTCCTTCATGAAGTCACTGTCTCTCATACATAAAACAGCTTCTCTTAAGTTTGCCGGAAGGCTCTCGATGTGTCTTGCTTTCTTTTCTTCTCTTGTTAATTCAAAGATATTGCTGTCAACACTTGGTACAAGTGGAAGCTGTCTCTTGATTCCGTCTAATCCGGCTTTTAAGCATACAGCCATTGCCAGATATGGATTTGCTGTTGGATCCGGGCAACGAAGCTCTACTCTTGTTCCTGCTCCTCTTGCACTTGGGATACGAACCAGCGGGCTTCTGTTTTTTGCTGACCATGCAATATAAATCGGTGCTTCATAACCAGGAACCAGTCTCTTATAAGAGTTTACTAATGGGTTTGTGATTGCTGTCATCTCTCTCATATGTTCCATGATACCTGCAATGAAGTAATATGCTTCCTGACTTAAACCAAGCTTATCATTATCATCTGCAAATATATTTTTGCCATCCTTTGATAAAGACATATTCATATGCATACCGGAACCACATACGCCATACTTTGGTTTTGGCATAAATGTAGCACACAGACCATGCTTCTTGGCAATTGTCTTAACAACGAGCTTAAATGTCTCGATGCTGTCGGCAGTCTTTAATGCCTCGCCATACTTGAAATCTATCTCATGCTGTGCAGGAGCAACCTCATGGTGGGAAGCTTCAATCTCAAATCCCATCTGTTCCAGTGTCAGTACCATATCTCTTCTGGCATTCTCACCGAAATCAAGTGGTCCAAGATCAAAATAGCTTGCACGCTCGTAAGTATTCGTTGTTGGTAAGCCATTCTCATCTGTCTGGAACAGGAAGAACTCACATTCTGGCCCTACGTTCATCATGTAACCCATATCAGCAGCTTCCTTCAATGCCTTCTTCAGAACATATCTTGGATCACCTTCAAATGGAGTGCCATCCGGCTTATAAACATCACAGATCAGTCTAGCAACCTTACCCTGCTGTGGTCTCCAAGGGAAAGTCTCATATGTATCATAATCTGGATATAGATACATATCGGATTCCTCGATTCTTGCAAATCCTTCAATAGAAGAACCATCAAACATAATCTTGTTATCCAGTGCTTTTTCAATCTGACTTGAAGTTATAGCAACATTCTTAAGGTCTCCAAAAATATCTGTAAACTGAAGTCTGATAAACTCTACATCATCTTCTTTTACCATCCTTAAGATATCTGCTTTCGTGTACTTACCCATAATATACTCCTTTTCATTACTTAATGTTGATATAATGCAGCGTCTGGTTATATAAAAGTATTCCACTGTTGCATTCTTTCCTGTGGACAGACTCCATCCACATTAAAGTTCTTAATAATCATAAACGCATCCCTTTATTTTGTCAACGAAAACCACACTTTATCATAAGGCTTATCGGTCAAATATCTTCACATAGCCGGCAGCGTTCATTTTCTGTTTTTATCTTTTTTTCTTTGTAAATACAGTATTGCCAATAAACACCGCAAGCCCGCCATAGCCGACCGCTTCTATCAATCCTGTTATAGTTTCCCGCACAGTAGTATCTGTATGATCGATATAGGCAAACTGTTCGATTGCGGATAAGAGCCAGTACTTGCGGAGAAACACATCTCCATCAGCAAGAATCTGATCCAGACCTGTTATCGCTGTTGAGAATAAAAGTACAATAATGAGATTCACCGCAACTGCCATTCCTGCATTTTTTACATTCATCGCAACCGCCATATAGATATAGGAAGAAACTACATACATAACAAGCATTAAAAGAAATACTCGGATAAATCCTGTCACATCCTCGCGTTCGATTGTGCCATGCCAGAATATCGCCCCGGCAATCAACGATACAGCTACATATAAAAGATAACCGATGCCTGCTATCACCGTTGTCGCATACAATTTAGCCATATAAATCTGACATGTCTGATACCCGCGTTCCAACATCAGCGAATAGACACCATTCCGTTTCTCTGCCCCGATCATGATCGTGATCACAATTGCATACAAAATAGAGAGAATCTGCATCAGTGAAACAGCGATTCCTGCACAGTCAAACAGATTTATGTCTGTAAATGCATCCACATCCGTATCATATCCACCCGCTGCTTCCATCAGCTCTCCAGATATCATATGTGTTGCAGCATAAAACAATGCAAATCCAACCAATACCATTCCAATGATCACAATGCATGCAATACGAAATGTCTTATTCTTCCTGATTCTGTAATTCTCTGCACGAATGATCTGATTCATCATTTGTTTCCTGCCTTTCTGTCTTACCTGTTATTTTCTGTACAGCATGTTATTTTAATCTACTAGCCCTGTTGATTTCTCTAATGTATTCTGATTCTGTCTTTCCTCTTGTTTATTATTCTGATCTGCTATATCGTTTTATAATTTTACTTGATATTCTACACTTATGCTATATGTTTACGTTGTTTTTTGGAACCGTGTAATAATATAATCCTCAACTGCTTCCTCGCTGCCTGCCTGCTGAAGCAGTTCTTCTCTTGTATATTCCATACAGATCCTGCCATGATCCATAACCAGATACCGATTGCAAAGTTTTACCAATTCACCGATCACATGACTGCTGATCAATATTCCGATTGACCGATCCTCATGCATTGCCCACAGACGTTCTTCCAGATCCTGCATCCCCTGTACATCCAGACCGTTTAACGGCTCATCTAAGATCAAAAGTCTCGGATCACCGAGCATTGCAACCGCTATGCCAAGTCTCTGTTTCATTCCAAGTGAATACCTGCCAGCCAATTTCTTTCCGGCTTCTGCAAGCCCCATCTGGTGCAGCAGGCTCTCATATACTGCTTCATCCTCTACCCCAAATAATCTGCCAAAATATCGAAGATTCTCGATTCCAGACATATCAGTATATATATTTGGATTCTCGATCAGCGTTCCTACGTCCTGCGTTCTTCGTTCTCCTGAAAAACTGATTTCTCCCGAATCAACCGGAATACTTCCTGCAATTGCCCTCATCAGTGTCGTTTTACCTGCTCCATTGCCGCCCAATAACCCAATGATATCCCCTGTCCAGATAGACAATGATACATCATCCAATACTGTACGTTCCTTATATTTTTTTGTAACATGATCTATCTGTACGATCTTCTCTGCCATAAAGGTCTCCTTGCATTCTTTTTGTGCTAATCCTTTTTTCATATTGCTAATTATCCATTTATTTTTCATCTAACAATATAACTATACCTTCTATATTTAATAATATCTTTAATCAAAATTTTATCCCAGATGATTCAAGACGTCAATATTGCATTAAATAAGCCAAATGTTGTTTTTCACATAAACACGGAATCTGCATTTGGCTTATTAACATAAACATAAAAAGGATGATTGTGAATCACTTCACAACCATCCTTCATTTTTCAGATTGTATGCACACCCTACGGTGTAACCAATGAATATAGATTAATCTACTACGTATGGTAAAATTGCAATCTGTCTTGCTCTCTTAACTGCTACAGTTAAAGCTCTCTGATGCTTAGCACAGTTACCGGTAATTCTTCTAGGAAGAATCTTACCTCTTTCAGAGATATATCTCTTTAACTTGTTTGCATCTTTATAATCGATAACAGCAGTCTTATCTGCACAGAATACACATACTTTCTTTCTTCTACGAATATTTCTTCTCTTCATTGGAGCGTCTGCTCTATCTGTCTTTGTATAAGCCATTGTATTTACCTCCTTCTTTACTTGAATGGTAAATCATCCTCTATACCTTCCGGAATACTCATAAAACCTTCTGCACTTGCATTTGCAGGTGAAGGTCTGCCAGCTGGCTGATAACTTCCGCCATCTGATGAAGAACTTCCTTTGCTTTCAGCAAATTCCTGGTCTTCGATAACAACATCTGTTGTATATACTTTGTTTCCATCTTTATTGGTATAACTGCCTGTCTGGATTCTTCCAGTAGCCACGATCTTTGTACCCTGTTTCAGATACTTTTCAGCAAATTCTGCTGAACGGCCAAAAGCAACACAGTTAATAAAATCTGCGGTCTGATCACCATTTCTGTTAAAACGTCTATCTACAGCGAGAGTGTATCTGGCAATTGCCATCTGATCATTCCCCTGAGAATATCTGATCTCTGGATCTCTTGTTAAACGACCCATTAAAATTACTTTATTCATACGGAATTCCTCCTATTACTCAGCGTCTAAACGAACGCAAAGATATCTGAGAACAGGCTCCATGATACGAACATTAGCTTCAAGCTGTGCTGGTACATCAGCTTCTGCATCGAACTGAATGAAGTAATAGTAAGCTTCGCCCATCTTCTGGATTTCATAAGCAAGCTTCTTAAGTCCGCAGTCTTCAACATTAGTGATAGTTGCATTAGCTTTCTCGATGTAAGCCTTTACTTTCTCAACTGCTGCTGTTCTAGCATCCTCATCAATCTTTGCATTAACTACTAAAGTTAACTCATACTTGTTCATGTAATTGCACCTCCTTATGGTCTCTGGCCCATATATGATATATGAGCAAGGAAATATATGATTATTAACACATCACAGAACAAAATAATATCATAAAGGTTCCCATGTTGCAAGAATTTTTTTATTATTTCAATACTTTTTTTCTATTTTATTGCTATTCTATAAAACCTTTAAAATTCTTTTCAACTAATTTTCTCGGTACCATTACCTGATGATCGCACCCTTTACATTTCAAACGAAAATCCATACCAACGCGAAGGATCTCCCATTCATTTGCACCACATGGATGCGGCTTCTTCATCTTAATTATCTGACCAACATTAAACTCCATACTGCACACTCCTTATTTATCAACACCTGAATCTGATTTTCTCTCAGTCTTTTTACAGATAAAAGAAAAAGCTGAAATCGTTATGATTTCAGCTTTTCAAAGTCGTGCCCAAAGCTGGAATCGAACCAGCGACACGAGGATTTTCAGTCCTCTGCTCTA
>OGRO01000044.1_pt1 | contig 127041 bp, 132 predicted proteins | sample 1553451 | NCBI WGS metagenome assembly OGRO01 (sample SAMEA2580021, study PRJEB22360) | human gut metagenome | reverse complement strand
ACCAAACCCTGACGGTTGGAGATGCCTTTGATCCTGCAAATGGAGTAACGGCAACAGATACAGAAGATGGAAACCTGACAGAAAAGGTGGAAGTCCTGGAAAACAAGGTACCAACCGATGAAAGCGGAAAAACAACAAAAGCCGGATCGTATACTGTGACATATAAAGTCACCGATTCCAAAGGCGCATCGAGCACAAAGACCATTACAGTGACTGTAAATCCGTCTATGGAGGAACTCAACCATATTCCGCGTATCACTGCCGATGATCAGGTGTTGATAGTAGGGGATACGCTGAACGTATTCAACAATGTCAGTGCCATGGATGATAAAGACGGAGAACTTACAGGTTCAGTCAAGGTCATCGATAATACGGTACCAACCGATGAAAACGGAAATACGACAAAAGTCGGATCCTATACGATTACTTATCAGGTAACGGATTCTCAGGGTGCCTCCAGTACGAAGACCATTACAGTGACTGTAAATCCGAAGATGGAAGAACTGAACCGGATTCCAACGATTGAAGCCGAAGATAAAACTTTGACAGTAGGGGATAGTCTGGAAGTGATGAGAGATGTTACGGCAACGGATGCAGAGGATGGAGATGTAACAGGTAATATCCAGATTTTGGAAAACAAAGTACCAATGGATGAAAGCGGAAAGACGACACAGGCGGGAACGTATATGATTACTTATCAGGTAACGGATTCCCAAGGAGCCTCCAGCACCAAGACGATTACGGTGACGGTAAAGGAAAATACAAATAATCAATCTTCGCAGCCGGAAAAAGACAACAATAATCCATCAAACGGCAAAGGAAACACATCCACACAGGAAAAAAATACAAATAAAGAATCAGGCAAAGAAGCAAAAGGCTCCAAAGGAACGAAGACATCTACAGGAACTTATGCAGCCGTATTCAGCGGTATTGCGAGCGTATCTTTAGCTCTATTATGTGGGTTAATGATTATTCAAAAAAGACAGAAGCGATGATAGAAAGAGTCAGTGAGAAACTGACTTTTTTCTTTTGTGACTTGTTGAGATATAAAGTCAAAAAGCATATAATAGAACTATACATAGTAATCATATAGGGAATTAGCAGATATCATATTTTTTTAACCGTTGATGTAAGCGCTTACTTAAAGTGCTGCATATAAAGAAAGGTAGGACTGTTCTATGAATGCACATTCATTGGAGAAGAAGCTGAACAGGATGTTGTATAAATTGTATCCTGGTCAGTTTTCAGTTCAGGTTACGGAAGATTCCATTGTGGTAAAGGGGTTTAGTGAAGATTGGAATCAGATCGTGGATGTTTGTCAAAGGTGTGTTACGAAAAATTCACCGTATCATGTGGTCAATGATATAAAGTTTTTAAATCATGAACCGAAGCAAATGATTGTTCCGCACAAAACGAGTCAACAATATGATCAGAAACATTATGATGTTGTGATTATCGGTGCGGGTATTTCGGGTGCCAGTATCGCAAGAGAGTTGGCTCGCTTTGATTTGTCTATTTTATTGTTGGACAAAGAGACCGATGTTGCGATGCATGCTTCCAGTAAGAATGATGGTGAAGTTCATCCTGGTGTTGACTTGCCAAAAGGAAGCTTGAAACAGAAATACGTGGTAAGAGGCAACCGTATGTATGACAGGATCTGTAAAGAATTGGATGTTCCCTTTTATCGCAGAGGACAATATGTTGGTTTTACACAGGCCTGGTTAAGACCGGTCGTAGAGGCTTTTGCACTTCAAAGGAGAGTGGAATGTGGTGTGGATGATACTAGAGTCATCAGTGCCAAAGAGGCATTTAAACGAGAGCCAAATCTTTCCAAAGACATTCAGTTTGTTCTCTACAATCCGAGTGCCGGGTGTGTCTCTCCATATGGATTAACGATCGCATATGCGGAAAACGCCGTGATGAATGGTGCTGAAATCGCATTGAATACAGCTGTTCTGGGTATGGAGGTTCAGAAGGGAAAAATCGTATCCATTCAAACGAACCAAGGGACGATCTATCCTAAGATCGTTATAAATTGCGCCGGAGTTTTTGCCGAAGATATTGCGCGTATGGCAAAGGATCGTTTCTATTCGATTCATCCACGGCGAGGAACGGATTTGATTCTGGATAAAAAGGCAAACTTTCTGACCAAATCGATCGTATCTACGAAAACGTTGGGACAGCAAGCCAATCAACATACGAAAGGTGGTGGCATTATGCGAACGGTCGAAGACACGATCTTAGTGGGACCGAACGCACAGGAAACATACGAAAAAGAAGATTTTTCAACCTATCCCGAAGATATTGATGCCATTATTGCACGCCAGTCTAGAACGTGTCCGAAACTGGCAAAAAAAGATGTGATTGCGTATTACACCGGCATTCGCGCGGCTACATTTGAAGAAGATTACATTTTGGAATGGGGACATCATACAAAGAATCTTTATCATGTGGCAGGTATTCAATCACCGGGTCTTACTACGGCACCGGCCGTTGCCGTGGATGTTAGTCATGCCGTGGTAGAACGATTACGTATCTATCAGGAAGTAAAAGAGAATAAAGCGTTTGATCCGATTCGGAAAGGAATCCCTATGCTTAGAACCATGTCACTGCAGGAACGCAATGATCTGGTCGGGAAAAATCCGGATTATGGTATTATGGTCTGTCGCTGTGAAGAAATCAGTAAAGGGGAAATTTTGGATGCTTTACGATCGCCTTTAAAGGTTCACACTCTGGATGCCGTAAAAAGAAGATGCAGACCGGGTATGGGGCGTTGTCAGGGTGGCTTTTGCGCTCCCCTTGTCGCAAAAATGATCAGTGATGAATATCAGATTCCTTTGGAAGAAGTGATAAAATCGACTGATGGCTCGAATCTGGTTTATAAGAGTAAAAAAGGAGGCGCATCCCATTGAAACACGTACATACTATTGTGATTGGTGGAGGGCCGGCAGGGCTTGCCGCTGCAATCAGTGCTCATAAACAAGGTGTCAGTGTCCTTTTGATTGAAAGAGAATCTAAGTTGGGAGGTATCTTAAAACAATGTATTCATGATGGGTTTGGTCTGGATCGTTTTAAGGAACGTTTAACAGGTCCGGAATATGCGAAGCGATTCATCGATGAATTGGACGCCTTATCCATTGATGTTCTTTTATCGACAACCGTGCTTCATATTGCCAAAGAAAAGGAAGGCTATTGTCTGGATGTGGTCAATGCCGATGGTGTTGCGCGCTATAGCTGCAAAAGTCTTGTACTTTCTACCGGCTGTCGTGAAAGAACAAGCCGTCAGGTCTTCATTCACGGACAGCGGCCATCGGGGGTTTATACAGCCGGCAGCGCACAATATTTTATGAATATTCTAGGTATGTTGCCAACCAGGCGATGCGTTATTTTAGGAAGTGGTGATATCGGATTGATCATGGCAAGGCGGTTGAGTCTGGAAGGTGCCCAGGTATTGGGAGTCTATGAAGCAAAGCCGACTCCCAGCGGTTTGACAAGAAACTTGCTTCAATGTCTGGAAGATTACAATATTCCATTGCATCTTTCCCACACCGTGACAAAAGTGTACGGAGATTCCAGATTGGAAGGTGTTGAAATTTCAAAGGTGGATGAAAACATGAATCCGATTCCGGGAACGTCTTTTCGCGTCGATTGCGATGCCTTGATTCTTTCTGTTGGCTTGATTCCGGAAAATGAATTGGCAGAATCGTTATCGATTTCTTTGGATCCAAAAACCAAAGGCCCTTTTGTAGATCAATACTTCATGACAGAAAAAGAAGGTTGTTTTATCTGTGGGAATGCACTGCATGTCAATGATCTGGTGGATCATGTTTCGTATTGTGCGGAAAAAGCCGGTACTTATGCAGCACAGTATGAAAATAAAAAACATTATGATCAGCCGATTCAGGTAGAGGGGAATTTTGGATACTTCATTCCGCAAAGGATTCGTTATCCTTTGCAAGAGGATCCGATTGCTTGTTATTTTAGAGTGAATCGGGAAATGAAAAAGGCAAAGTTTTCTTTGATTGTGAATGATCAGATAGTCTATACCAAGGTATTCCATCATGTGAAACCACCGGAAATGGAATTTTTAGAGTTGAAACAAGATCTTTTTAAAGGGGCTAAAAAGATTTCTGTAAAAATGGAGGAGTTACTATGAAAGAGATGATTTGCATTGTATGTCCCAATGGATGTCACTTGAAAATTGATTCATCCAAAGAAGAAATTAAAGTGACGGGTAATTTGTGCCCCAGGGGAGAAGCGTTTGCCAGGACGGAGATGACTTGTCCTATGCGAACCATTTCATCCACTGTAAAAACCACATCTTCCGTACAGCCGGTTGTCAGTGTTAAAGTCAGTCAGGAGATTCCTAAATCCAAAATTTTCGATGTGATGGACCAGATTCAGAGTGTTGTGCTGGATCATGACCTGGATGTCGGACAACCGGTCATTCAAAATGTCTGTGATCTGGGTGTGGATGTTATTTTGACTACATCATTCAGGAATGGATAAGACTATGGCAGATCCTACGATATTGACCTTTGATTTAGGTACGCAAAGCATGCGAGCCATGGTTGTCAATCGACAAGGGGAAATCTTATATTATGCGCAATATAAATATCCAAAGCCTTATGTCAGTATCCAGCCGGGATACGCTGATGTCGATCCGATGATGTATTACAGGACCATGCGGATTTTAATGGATCAGCTCTATAAACAAGATACACATTGTCTTCAGGAATGTGCAGGAGTGACTTTAGCCTGTATCCGGGATACGATCATTCTTTTAGATGAAAATAAAAAGCCGATTCGTGATGCCATCTTATGGCTGGATCATCGGCTGGCCGATGATACTTCACGTATTCCGGGATGGGTATTAAAGGCAAGCTCTGTGGTTCACATGCGCAAGATTTTGGAGCAGCAATACTGTGCCTCTCATATTAACTGGCTCATTGAAAACGAAAAGGACAGCTATGCACGATGTACCAAAGTTGTCTTCCTGCCCAGCTTTCTACATTATCTACTGACCGGTAATTTGGTTGATACGCCAAGTAATATGATCGGACATCTTCCATTTGATTATAAACGACAGACGTGGCAGAAGGATAGAGATATCAAGCGTTATATGTGCGATATCCCAAGAGAAAAGCTGGTCGATTTGGTCACAGAAAGTGTTTTGGGTACGATTACCGAGCAGGCAAGCTTAGAAACAGGAATTCCCGAGGGATTGCCATTGGTGGCAACCGGAAGTGATAAGGGGTGTGAAACGTTAGGTGTTTCAGCTATTCATCCTTATCAGGCTTCTCTTTCGTTTGGAACAACGGCTACCATTCAATTCACTCTCAATAAATATGTCACACCGGAAAAGTTTTTGCCTTCCTATCCATCTGTACTGGATGGTTACTACAATCCGGAAATTGAAATCTTTAGAGGGTATTGGCTGATCTCGTGGTTTAAAAAAGAGTTTGCGGCCAAGGAGGTGCAGCTGGCCCAGGAAATGGGAATTGCACCGGAAGACTTATTAAATGAACAATTAAAAAATATACCCTGTGGCAGTGAAGGATTGATCCTCCAACCTTTTTGGACACCTGGTGTAATCAATCCCGATGCCAAGGGAAGTATGATTGGTTTTCATGATGCACATACAAGAATTCACTTGTATCGTGCCATTATTGAAGGAATTGGCTATGCGCTTTATGATGGTATGATCCATATGCAGGAGCGAACCGGAGTACCGATTGAAGAAGTCTTTGTATCCGGCGGTGGATCACAATCGGATGAAATCTGTCAAATCACAGCGGATATTTTCGGTGTGAAGGTCATTCGCATTCAGACACATGAAGCGACCGGAATAGGGGCCAGTATTGCCGGCTTTACCAAGCTAGGGTTTTTTCAAAGCTACCAGGAAGCAATTTCTTCTATGGTTCATATCAAGGACAGCTTTACTCCCGACATGGAAAATCATCGTATTTATCGCGATTTGTATACCCAAATTTATCGAAAGATTTATCCATCCTTGGTGCCGTTATATCGTAAATTATCAAATTTGGTAAAAAGAAGGGAAAGATAGACATGAAACCATATAAAGATTTTGAACCGAACTGGGTAAAAGAGGCAGCGCCGAAGCGCTCTTATCGATCCATTTTTCGCTGGGGTGATCCAGAATTTGTGAAATATCCAAAAGAATCGTTGTATAAGACGATGAAAGATATTTTTAAGATGACCGATGCGGATTTCCGCCAATATGCCCTGAATCTGGGAGAAGACGAAGTCAAAGATTTGCCAAAGAGTCAGTTGGATCCTGCATTGATCGAGGAACTGATTAAAATTTGCGGCAAAGACCATGTGAGCATTGATGATTACGATCGTTTAAGCGTGGCCTATGGAAAAACGGCATACGATACGTTAAGACTTCGTGAAAAACAGGTAGACAGTTTGCCGGATGTCGTTGTATATCCATCCACTTCCAGAGAAGTAGAAGCTGTTGTGGATTTTTCCGTACGCCATAAGATTCCACTTTATGTCTATGGCGGCGGAAGTAGTGTAACTATGGGTGTAGAACCGACCAAAGGCGGTATTTCTTTGGATATGCGAAGAAACTTTCAACATGTCATTGAATTTAATGAAGTGGACCAGACCATCACGGTGCAATCTGGTATGAGTGGACCTAGGCTGGAAAGCTTGTTGAATGATGCCGTAAAACAATTTGGAGCCAAACGTGCCTATACGTGCGGCCATTTCCCACAGTCGTTTGAATACAGCAGTGTCGGCGGATGGGTCGTGACCCGTGGTGCCGGACAAAACAGTACGTATTATGGCTGTATTACCGATCTCGTAATGGGACAAAAATATGCTACCCCGATCGGTGTGATTCATACTTCCACCTATCCACAGGAAGCTACGGGTCCAAATCTGAATCAGATTATGATGGGTAGCGAAGGCGCCTTTGGTGTATTGACCGAAGTGACTTTAAAAATATTCCGCTATATGCCGGAAAACAGAAAGCGATTCTCCTATATGTTCAAAGATTGGAATACAGCCATGAATGCGGCCCGAGAGATGATGCAGTGTGAAGCCGGGAAGTCGAGCGTATTCCGCTTATCAGATGCGGAAGAGACATCTTTGATGTTGAAGCTTTATAATGTCGATGATACACCTCTGCAAAACTTACTGGAGATGAAAGGCTTCAAAGAGAATGAACGCTGTCTGTTTTTAGGCTTTACAGATGGTGAAAAAGGATACAGTGCCAATGTTGCGCATAAGATTAAAGAGATTTCCAAGAAATTTGGCGGTCTAAGTCTAACCGGATATGTCACAAAGAACTGGGAGAAGGGACGATTTAATGATCCGTATTTGCGTGATACGATGATGGACTTTGGCATCATTACAGATACTTTGGAATGTACGGTGAAATGGAGTAATATGGCACAGGTTCATCGTGATGTCCGTGAAGTCTGTCATAAATTACCGAATACGGTAGTCACAACCCATATGTCACATTGTTATCCACAGGGAGCAAATTTGTATTTCATCTTTATTACGCGCATGAGCGATAAAGAAGAGTTTAGACGATATCATTCCAGCATCTTAGATGCGATCTTAAATGCCGGAGCGACCATGAGTCATCACCATGGAATCGGCAAGATGTTCGGTCCATGGCTTCAAAGTCAGATTGGGGATAAAGAATATGGTATTATCAAGGCTTTAAAACAATATTTTGATCCAGAGAATCTGATGAATCCAGGTGGTACGTTAGGCTTGGATATTGACGAATCAAAGCGTCATTTTAAGCAAGAATAAAGCAGAGAGCGTTTGAGTTGCACATAGCTAACTCTTAAGTTAGAATGTACTTACTTAGGAGGTAAAAACTATGTCATTAATAGGAAAAAATGTTTCAGAGTTTCGTGTAGAAGCGTATCAGAATGAGCGCTTCATCACGGTTACGGATAAAGATCTTTTAGGCCACTGGTCGGTGGTTGTCTTCTATCCTGCTGATTTTACGTTTGTGTGTCCAACGGAGTTGGAAGATCTGCAGAATACGTATGAAGAATTCAAAAAAGAAGGATGTGAAGTGTATTCGGTTTCTTGTGATACACACTTTGTTCATAAGGCATGGCATGATGCCAGTGACCGAATTTCTAAAGTCGAATATCCGATGTTAGGAGATCCAACAGGAAAACTGGCCAGAGATTTTGGTGTCATGATTGAAGAAGAAGGATTAGCTTTGCGCGGAAGTTTTGTGATTGATCCAGAAGGTGTGATCAAGGCGTATGAGATCCATGATAATGGAATCGGACGAAGCGCTAAAGAACTGCTTCGTAAAGTACAGGCTGCCAAATTTGCGGCTGAACATGGAGAAGTGTGTCCGGCCAACTGGAAACCGGGAGCCGATACATTAAAGCCGGGTATCGATCTGGTTGGAAAACTCTAAAAGACAAACAGTTTTGAAACGTATAAAGCAGATGTGATGGTCAAAGAGGTCAGCATCTGCTTTTTTTTGTACAAAAGACAGATGTGAAAGCGAATTTCTGTTCATCTTTCGGGTTGTATGGTAGTATGAGAATAAATACATAGTATGTTAGTAGGATATGTATAACAAGAGGTGATGTGATCGAACCAGAGTTTAGATTGGCAGATATTCTTTCTATAGTATTTAAATAGAAGAAACTGCAGCATATGAAAGTGTTTTAGCAGAAAAACTGTTTTTTAAGGAGGAAAATCATGGTTAGAAAACAACAGTCAATGGATGGAAACCAGGCAGCGGCTTATGTTTCCTATGCTTATACAGAAGTGGCTGCCATTTATCCGATTACACCTTCCACACCGATGGCCGAACACACGGATGCCTGGTCAGCCAAAGGCCAGAAGAACATCTTCGGTCAGGAAGTGCAGCTGGTGGAAATGCAGTCAGAAGCCGGTGCAGCCGGTGCCCTGCACGGATCATTGAGCGCCGGTGCTCTTTCAACTACGTATACTGCCTCACAAGGTTTATTGTTGATGATCCCCAATATTTATAAAATTGCCGGTGAACAGCTTCCGGCGGTCTTTGATGTCGCATCTCGTGCGGTGGCAAGTCATGCCTTATCGATTTTCGGAGATCATTCTGATATTTATGCGTGTCGCCAGACCGGAGCTGCCATGCTTGCGGCATCCAACGTACAGGAAGTGATGGATCTTACACCGGTTGCCCATTTGGCAGCTTTAAAAGGAAGTCTGCCATTTATTAATTTCTTTGATGGTTTTCGAACATCTCACGAAATCCAGAAGATCGAAGTATGGGATTATGAAGATCTAAAAGAGATGATGGATATGGAGGCGTTAGAGACTTTCCGTCAGAAAGCTTTAAATCCGAATCATCCGGAGTCAAGAGGTTCTTCACAAACACCGGATATCTTCTTCCAAAACCGTGAAGCCAGCAATCCGTATTATGAAAAGATGCCGGAGATCGTGCAGGGATATATGGATCGAATCAATGAAAAGATTGGTACAAATTATAAATTATTCAACTACTATGGTGCCAAGGATGCGACATCCGTCATCGTGGCTATGGGATCGGTTTGCGATACGATTGAAGAAACAGTGGATTATTTGAATCAAAAAGGTGAGAAAGTCGGTCTTGTCAAGGTGCGATTATATCGCCCGTTTGATGCCAAAGCCATGGTCAATGCCCTGCCAAAAACCGTTGAATACATTAACGTATTAAGCCGTACCAAAGAACCGGGATCTTTGGGAGAACCATTGTATTTGGATGTATTGGCAGCCGTGCAGAACACACCGTTTGAACACATTCAAATTCACTCCGGACGTTATGGATTAGGATCCAAAGATACGACACCGGCTGACATTGTCAGTGTGTTCCATAATACGAATAAATCGGTATTTACCGTTGGTATTATCGATGATGTGACACATCTCTCTTTGGACAGAGGGGAAGAAATTAACGTACTTCCTGAAGGAACCATCAGCTGTAAATTCTGGGGACTTGGATCCGACGGAACGGTTGGTGCCAACAAGAACTCTATTAAGATCATTGGGGATAACACAGAGCTGTTTGCACAGGCCTATTTTGAATATGATTCGAAAAAGTCAGGTGGCGTCACGGTATCGCATCTTCGCTTTGGAAAACATCCGATCAAAGCACCGTATATGGTCACAAAGGCCAACTTTGTCGCTTGTCATAATCCTTCCTATATCAATAAATTTGATATTGTTCAGGATTTGGTGGATGGCGGTAGCTTCTTGTTAAACTGTCCATGGAATGAAAAAGATCTCGAAGAGCGTTTACCGGGTCAGGTTAAAGCCTACATTGCCAACCATAATATTCATTTCTATACGATCAATGGAACACGTATCGGTCATGAGATTGGCTTAGGTGGACGCATCAATACGATCTTACAGGCTGCCTTCTTTACGATTACCGGTATCATTCCGGAAGAGAAAGCCATTTCTTTGATGAAAGAAGCCGCTAAAAAAGCATACTCTAAAAAAGGGGATGCGATTGTACAGATGAACTATGCCGGTATTGATGCCGGAGCAAAACAGTTTGTCGAAGTGAAGGTACCGGAGCATTGGAAAGATGCGGAATATGAAGAGTTTAAGACTTATGAGCTAAAAGGTACAAGAGATGCCAAAACGGTAGATTATGTCGAAAAGATCCAAAAGGTAGTCAATGCGCAGAAGGGAAATCTCTTGCCGGTTTCCACCTTTTTAGAATATGCCGATGGTTCGGCTCCGGCAGGAACTTCACAGTTCGAAAAACGTGGAATTGCGGTCAATATGCCGATTTGGCAGCCAGATAAATGTATTCAGTGTAACCGCTGTGCCTTTGTCTGTCCACATGGGGTCATTCGCCCGTTTGCCCTTACAAAAGAAGAGGCCGAAAGAGGACCGAAAGGCATGGAAGTTGTTGACTTAAACGGTGTACCGGAAATGAAATTCATGATTGCCGTATCGGCATTGGATTGTACCGGCTGCAGCTCTTGTGCCAATGTCTGTCCGGGCAAGAACGGTGAAAAAGCGCTTGTAATGGAAAGTATGTCGAAAAATGAAGGTCGCCAGGCTTTCTTTGATTATGCCAGAGAGCTACCGATCAAAGAAAATGTGTTGGAGAAAGTAAAGGAATCTACACTTCGCGGAAGTCAGTTCAAACAACCATTGTTGGAGTTCTCCGGTGCCTGTGCCGGTTGTGGAGAAACGCCGTATGCGAAACTTATCACCCAGTTATTTGGAGATCGTATGTATATTGCCAATGCGACCGGCTGTTCATCCATTTGGGGACATTCGGCACCATCAACGCCATATACTAAAAATGCCAAAGGAAAGGGGCCGGCATGGTCAAACTCGTTATTTGAAGATAATGCGGAATTTGGTTATGGTATGTATCTGGCACAATCGGCAACACGTAAACGCTTAGCTTCTAAAGTACAAAGTGTTCTTTCGACACAGAGTGATGCGGATGTTCAGGCAGCCGGTAAAGCGTATTTAGAAACATTCCATGATGGAGTGGCGAATGGAAAAGCTACGATCAATTTGATCTCTGCACTAGAAAAACTGAAAGATAAAAATGAGGATGTGCAGGAAATATTACGCGGCAAAGATTCTTTATCCAAAAAATCACAATGGATCTTTGGCGGTGACGGATGGGCTTATGATATCGGCTTTGGTGGATTGGATCATGTGATAGCCTCCGGAGAAGATGTCAATATCTTTGTCTTTGATACCGAAGTGTATTCCAATACCGGTGGGCAGTCTTCCAAAGCAACCAATATTGGGGCAACGGCTAAGTTTGCAGCTGCCGGAAAAAACGTAAACAAAAAAGACCTGGCAGCAATCGCCATGAGTTATGGAAATGTATATGTTGCTCAAATTTCGATGGGTGCTGACTTTAACCAGACATTAAAGGCCATTCGGGAAGCTGAAAGCTATCCGGGACCATCTTTGATCATTGCGTATGCGCCATGTATTGAGCATGGAATCAAAAATGGAATGGGCAAATCACAGACGGAAGAAAAGCTGGCGGTCGAATGTGGTTACTGGATCAACTTCCGTTATAATCCATCGGTGCAGGGCAAAAAGCTGGTGATTGACAGTAAAGAGCCGGATATGGATAAGTTCCATGATTTCTTAATGGGAGAAGTTCGTTATGCTTCTTTGAAAAAATCAAATCCGGAACATGCCGAAAAACTGTTTGAAGAAAACAAGCGTTACGCGCTACACCAGTATCGCCGTATGAAAAAACTGGTAGAAGTCTACGACGAAACGGAAGCCTAGTCGCTTATGACTGTATTCTCACTGTATGGTGAGGATACAGTTTTTTTTCTGTGTAAAAGGAATAAAAATCAATTTTTTAATATCTTCTTAATGTCTTTTGTATTATTACATATTTAGTAATACTAAATAGGTGGTTTCATGAATTCGAAATATGAAAGACAGTTAAAAAAAGGCGTTTTAGAAATTCTGGTCTTAAAGCTTTTAGATCAACAAACGATGTGTGGCTACCAGATTATTCAGACACTCAAAGATTACAGCAATTCGATGTTTCTTTTAAAGGAAGGAACGCTCTATCCTATTTTGTATCGTTTGGAAGATGAAGGCTGTCTGACAAGTTTTTGGAATCATTCCGATTCAAAAGATGTGCCAAAAAAGTTTTATAAGATCACAGAAAAAGGAAAACAGACATTAAAAGAACTCATCGATTTATGGACAGTTTTTTCTTTGGAAGTATCAAAGATATTGGAGGATTCAAAGGATGAATAAAGAACAATATGTAAGACAAGTCCTGCATCATTTAAACGCTTCACGTTTGGAAAAGAAACGCATCCAACAAGATTTACTATCGGATATTGATGTCGCAATTGAAGCCGGTGAATCTTGGGACGAGGTTTTAAAACGTTGGGGTCCTGCCCAAGAAATGGCCCAAGAGCTCAGTGAAAATATGGACCTGCCTTCCAAAAAGAGTGATAAAGGTTTGATTATCGGTATTCTTTCCGGTGTTGTCGGTGTGATCGTGATCGGTGTGGTATTGACTCATTTGTTGGCGCCGCAACAAATATCGTTAAAGGATTCTCAACATTTTGATGAAGAAGTTGTCTATCAACAGGCACAAAGAGTCATTGAAAGTATGAATAACGCAGATTTTGATGCGATCTATGATTTATCGAATGCAAAGATGCAGGAAGCATTGTCTACGGCTGAATTAAAAGAAAACTGGGAATCGTTACATGCCGGTTCTTTTCAGGAGATATCTCGCTACTATAGTGCAGAGATTGATTCCCAGCTGCAGGGGGATTATGCCGTTTGTGAAGTGTTAGTGACTTATTCAAATCAACCTGTCACCTTTACAATCAGCTTTGATACTGATATGAAGCTGGCTGGTTTCTACATGAAGTGATGAAAGAAGGAAAAGGTATGACTAAAAACTGGGGACAGTGGTTTCCTTTAGGATTCTTGGTAATCAGTTTCTTATTATTTATCGCTTCGGTTTTATGTTATTCAAATGAAACTGTGCAGTTTTATTTGATCGGTGTCGAAGTCGCAAGTAATCAGGGAAATATATGGCAATGTGGATGGCCCTTGATTTTGTTTACGATCTTCTATTTATGTTGTTGGCGCTATCATCCCCAATATAAATCCGGCGATCCTGTTCGATTCTTTCGTTATGAATGGGCAATATTGGTCACAGAAAATAATGCGTCTATCATCAATCGTGCCCTAAAGCGTTGTATTGATTCTATCAATGGCCTCATGCAGTTTTGCGGTGTATATTATTACTTTCAACTTTATCTACAAAAACCATTGCCGACTGGATGGACCTGCCGATTGCCATTATTTATATGATCGTGATCATGAGCATGTTGTGCCATCAAATAATGAAGGCAAACCATGAAATATAATTAGGAGGATTTTAGATATGTTCTATTTTATCGTTGGTGGTATCCTTTTGATTTTAGGCTGTCTTTGTTTCGTTAAAAAAGCCGACTTCTTATTTTTACGCCATCGATCCATGGAAGACTTTGAAAAAGAATATGATGTAAACAGTGCCAGACAGATTACCGGCCTCAGCATGCTGATATTGGGATTTTCTTTTGTATTAGCTGGTTTGTATCCATCTACACTGCCTCTTTTGGTGATGGGTGCCTTGATTGCCGTTCTTGTTCAAAAGACCGGATTGAATCGTTATGCCAGTTATCAGGGATTCTTAAAAACATCAACTTCAACGAAGAAAGCGGCAAAACCGCTGTTGAAGGGTTCAACGCTGTTTACAATTGTGGTTTTGATATTCAGTGCTTTTGTGATGTTTATGGGCAGTATCAATATAGAAATAAACGAGAAGGATATTCATTTGTCTGCCACACTGATACCATCTAAAACAGTAGAATATAAAAATATTCAATCGATTGCGCAAAAAGAGGATTTCGCATTTGGAACTCGGTCATTTGGCGTTGGCAATTCAAAAATTTCCTCAGGAAAATTTAGAAACGATGCATTGGGAAATTATGATCTATATGCCTATTCAAACAATACCAATGTGATCATTATTAAGACAAAAGATGGCTATGTGGTCTTTAATCAGGAAGATACAAAAAAGACGGATGCGATGTTTGATAAACTGAAGGAAAAGCTGGAAGAAAGTAAGTCTTAAATGATTTTATTCCGATTTAGACAGAAAACTAACAGAGTTTTCCAGTTATATTGTCTTTGAAAGCTGGCGTGTTATACTACAAGTGAACAAAGGGATGATAACTTAGAAAGAAGATCTAAGTTACATAGAAAAATCCATTGGTCCTTAAGGTAAAGAAAAATAGTAAAACAAAGAAGACATCCTGAGAAAAAGGGTGAAGAGGTAAAAGGACAATGGAAAAAGAAAAAGAACTTCAAGAGATACCAAAGAAAAAGAAAAAATAGAAGGTGATGGATCTCATTGGAGTTCTTTTCTTATATATAGTGAAGATAGAATGCTTTTCATACAGCGTTCTTTTTATTTTATGGTATAATTTTGCGCATGGAGGAATCTGAAATGCAAGCAGAAAGTCCAATTGGTATTTTTGATTCAGGTTTAGGCGGTATCAGTGTACTACATACAATACACCAGATGATGCCGGGTGAAGATTTGATCTATATAGGAGATTCAAAATATAATCCTTATGGGATAAAGACAAAGGAAGAGATTACCGAACGCTGCCTAAAAATTTGTGATGCATTTATGGAATTAGGATGCAAGGCTATCGTGATTGCCTGTAATACCGCAACCAGTGCATGTGTGCCTTTGTTGCGAGAGAAGTATCCAATCGATATCATTGGTATGGAGCCGGCCTTAAAGGTTGCCTGTTCTTTAGGTGAAAAACAACGGATCGCAGTTTGGGCAACTTCATTTACCTTAAAAGAAGAAAAATTTGCCAATTTGATGCATCGCTTTGATCAAGAGCATCAGATTGATCGTATCCCTTGTCCCGATCTGGTAGAATTGGTAGAAAAAGATCAATTAGGTGATACAAAAAAAGTAAAGGATACATTAAACTTCTATATCCAAAAGGATCAGGGTGAATCTTTAGACAGTATTGTTCTAGGGTGCACACACTTCATCTTCTATAAAAAAACGTTGCGTCAATTATTGTCTGATTCGGTTCAAATCGTGGACGGCAATGAAGGAACTGCAGCGCACTTAAAGGATCTGCTGGGACAAAAGCAGCTTTTATCGAATAAAAAAACGGGGAAAGTAGAAATCAAAAATACATTGGAAGAGAAAGTAGAATATTCAAAGAAACTATTTCAAAGATTGGAGGAATGTAAATGAAAAGCGCGTGGCTGCAGTACGATGAAAATGAAAAACAAAATGTTTTTTCTTTTAACGAGCAGTATATGAAGATGATTTCTAAGGCAAAAACCGAACGATTGTTTATTTCCGAGGCCATTGCCTTAGCCAAGGCAAAGGGCTATCAGGATATTCAGGATGTCATTGAAAACCAGAAAGAGCTAAAGCCGGGTGACAAAGTATATGTGAATATGATGAATAAGTCTATGGCTTTAATGAATATCGGAACCGATCCATTGGAAAAGGGATTGAACATCTTAGGAGCTCATGTGGACTCACCTAGACTGGATGTAAAGCCAAATCCATTATATGAAGATGGAGGGTTGGCTTTATTAGATCTTCATTACTATGGAGGCATTAAAAAGTATCAGTGGGTAACCGTACCTTTGGCATTGATGGGTGTAGTCTGTTTAAAAGATGGAACGACCAAAGAAATTTCCATCGGAACCAAAGAAAACGATCCGGTATTCGTAGTCAGCGATCTATTGATCCATTTAAGCCAGGAGCGTATGAAAGAAAATGCATCCAATGTGATTCCGGGAGAAAACTTGAATGTGACATTTGGCAACATTCCGGTAGCAGATGAAGAGAAAGAGGCTATTAAGAAAAATTGTCTGGCGATCTTAAAAAATCAATATGGCATTGAGGAAGAAGACTTTTTCAGCGCTGAGTTGGAATTTGTGCCGGCCGATCCGGCTAGAAGCTGTGGCCTGGATTCCAGTATGGTGATCGGTTATGGACAGGATGATCGTGTTTGTGCCTATACTTCCCTTATGGCACAATTAGATTGTGAAAGCGTCAAACGAACCAGTGTGACCTTATTGGTGGATAAAGAAGAAGTGGGATCGCAGGGAGCAACCGGTATGCATTCTCAATTCTTTGAAAACTTTGTTCGTGAGATCTTATATGCGATGGGATACAAAGATGAAAGAACACTCAAACGCACCTTACAGAATTCTACGATGTTGTCAAGTGATGTAGCCGCCGCACACGATCCAAACTATCCGGAAGCCAGTTCACCAAACAATCAGGCATATTTAGGCTGTGGTGTTGCGTTGTTGAAGTATGTAGGAGCGCGAGGAAAAAGCGGCAGCAACGATGCCAATGCGGAATACATGGCGCATTTAAGAAACATCATGGATCAAAATCATGTAAAGATCCAATATGTCGAATTAGGAAAAGTGGATTTAGGCGGTGGTGGAACGATTGCCTATATCTTAGCTAATTATGGTATGCAGGTCGTAGATTTCGGTGTACCAGTATTAAATATGCATTCACCTTTTGAAGTCAGCTCCAAAGCAGACGTCTATGAAGCCTATAAAGGCTATAAAGCATTTTTACAAAACATGAACTAGAATAAAGATGGAGGGACAGTTTTATGGCAATGTGGGATACGACATATTGTGAATTATGCGAAAAGATCATCACTGATGGTAAAAGAGTTGAGAATCGTACAGGAATTGATACGATCAAGGTGCCCAGTGCACACTTTCAACTGGATGTAGGAAAAGAGTTTCCCATTTTGACCACAAAGCAGTTGTTCATTCGTCAGGCTGTCTTGGAAATGTTGTGGATCTATCAGGCACAGTCGAACGATGTTCGCTGGCTGCAGGAAAGAAATGTGCATATCTGGGATTTATGGGAGATCAACGAGAATGGGGACTGGTGTGATGAAAAGACCGGTGCCGTGTTAAAGCATTTTGATCCATCCCAAGCCCATACCATTGGAACAGCCTACGGTTATATCGTTAAGAAAATGGGCTTGATGGATAAGTTATTATATTCTTTGAAAAACGATGTGAATGATCGTCGCCGCGTGATGTCTTTATGGCAGGATGAATACTTAGATACAGCGGTATTGCCAAGTTGTGTCTGGTCCAGTGAATGGGATATTACCGATGGCGTACTGAATGCCTGGGTGCATCAAAGAAGTTGTGATGTACCACTGGGACTTCCTTTTAATGTGACACAATATGCGGTTTTATTGTGCATGCTGGCGCAGGTATGCGGCTTAAAGCCGGGAACGATCGACTGGTCCATCAAAGATGCGCATATTTATGTCAATCAGATTGATGGAATCAAGGAACAGATCGAGCGTTATGAAACCAAAGGCAGCTTACCAGCACCTACGCTCTGGTTAAATCCGGAAATCGATGATTTCTATGCCTTTGATGCATCAAAGGATATCAAGGATATTCGTTTAGAAAACTATGAGCATATGGGAAAGATTCGTTTCCCATTGGCACAATAGGAGAAGAATATGAAATTAACTGAAATCGCAGCCATTGGCAAAAATCGAGAGTTGGGAAAAGACAATCAACTGATTTGGCATTTTCCCCAGGATCTAAAGTTTTTCAAAGAACAGACAAAAGGGCATACTATCGTGATGGGGCGAAAGACTTTTGAATCTTTACCGGGCATGTTACCAAAAAGACATCATATCGTGATTTCGAAGTCCGGTGCTAAATTTCCGGAAGAAGTGGAAGTGTTTTCTTCCATCGATGCATTTGTGGATGCCTATCAAACAAAAGAGGAAGAAATCTTTGTGATTGGTGGGGCCACGATCTATAAACAAATGTTAAGCCTGTGTCATCGCTTGATTTTGACGGAAATCAATCAAAGCTATGATGCTGATGTGTTCTTTCCTGAATTTGATAAAACGCTGTATCATAAACAGATCTTAAATGACATCATGGAAAATGGCGTACATTATCAACATGTTGAATATCGTTTAAAGTCGGAAACTACCCGGGACTAAGTGCCTGGAAGGATCCGACTTTTCTTTTTGTTCAAAAAACCTATCAATAAAATAAAAAATATGGGCATAGTATTTGAAATCGCTTACAAAAGTGTCATAATAGAAATAGTAAATAAGGAGGAAATTATGCTTTTTACAACAACTTCAGAGCATGAACAGCTTCGTAAAGCTGTTCGAGAATTTGCGGAAACGGAAATTAAGCCCATAGCTTTCAGCTTAGATCAAAATAATGAATTTCCGGAAGAGCAGATTCGAAAATTTGGTGAAATGGGATTTATGGGACTTCCTTATCCCACAGAGTATGGCGGAGGCGGAAAAGACGTCTTGAGCTATGCGATCGCAGTTGAGGAATTATCTCGAGTGGATGGCGGAACCGGCGTTATTTTATCCGCACATGTATCCTTAGGAACGTTCCCGATCGCTCATTTTGGAAATGAGGAACAAAAGAAGAAATATTTGGTACCGTTGGCAAAAGGAGAAAAGCTGGCTGCCTTTGGATTGACCGAACCCAATGCCGGTAGTGATGCTTCCGGAACAGAGACTACGGCCGAATGGAATGGGGATGGCTATATTTTAAATGGAAATAAGATCTTTATTACCAATGCGCCGAAAGCCGATGTCTATGTTGTCTTTGCGGTAACCGATAAAGATAAAGGAACGCATGGTATCAGTGCCTTTATTGTGGAAAAAGGATGGGATGGTTTTACCTTTGGGGATCATTATGACAAATTAGGTATCCGTTCCTCTTCTACAGCTGAGCTTCGATTTAATAATGTTTTTGTACCGAAAGAAAATTTACTGGGAAAAGAAGGCGAAGGCTTCAAGATTGCCATGATGACATTAGATGGTGGTCGTATCGGTATTGCGGCCCAGGCATTAGGAATTGCCCAGGGAGCTTATGAAGCCGCTGTTGAATATGCCAAGGAACGTGTACAGTTTGGACGTCCTATCGCCAGTCAACAAGCCATTTCCTTTAAAATCGCCGATATGGCAACCAAGATTCGCTGTGCCAGATTCTTAGTGTATAGTGCTGCCGAATTAAAAGAAGCGCATGAGCCTTATGGAAAAGAAAGTGCTATGGCAAAAATGTATGCTTCCGATATTGCCTTAGAAGTTGTGAATGATGCCGTGCAGATTTTTGGCGGTACCGGATATCTGAAAGGTATGGATGTAGAACGTATGTATCGTGATGCCAAGATCACTACGATCTATGAGGGTACGAATGAAATTCAGCGCATCGTTATCGCATCCCATATCTTGCCGCGAAAAAAAGATAAGAAAAAAGCACGTGCAGCCCTAAAAGCCAATGTAGGCATTACCGGCGTAAGAAAGAATCAGATTTTTGAAGGAACGCCGCAGGAACAAGTCGATCAGCTGGTAGCGGCTTTAAAGAAAGATGGATATGATTTTACACAAGGTATAGCGATCGATACACCAATCGTTGATGCCGAACGTGTTGTCAGTGCCGGTAAAGGTATCGGACCTAAAGAAAATATGAAATTGATTGAAGACCTTGCGAAAAATGCAGGAGCTGCCATCGGCTCCAGCCGTCCGGTTGCCGAAAGTCTTCGCTATCTGCCATTAGAACGATATGTAGGTATGTCCGGTCAAAAATTCCACGGCAACCTTTATATCGCCTGTGGTATTTCCGGGGCTTCTCAGCATTTAAAGGGTATTGTGGATGCGACAACGATCGTTGCGATCAATACGGATCCAAAAGCGCATATCTTTAAGAATGCCGATTATGGCATCGTAGGTGATGTAGAAGTCATCTTGCCACTGTTATCCAAAGCTCTGGATACCGGAGAAAAGAAACCGGCTCCACCTATGGTTAAAATGAGACGTCCGTTCTTTAAGAAGAGCGCACCGGAATACAAGCGCTACGTATGTTTGGGCTGTGGTCATGAATATGATCAGGCTTATGGAGATCCGGAAGGTGGTATTGATCCGGGTACACCATTCAACAAGCTTCCGGAAGATTGGATTTGTCCAAAATGCGGCGAAGGAAAAGAAAGCTATATCGAAGAGGAGTAGGAGTCATATATGTATAATGTAAGAAAAATTGTAGATGATTTATATTGGGTTGGAGGAAGCGACCATCGTTTGGAATTGTTTGAAAACATTCATCCGATTCCGGATGGCGTATCCTATAACGCCTATGTCTTATTAGATGAAAAAACAGTTTTATTTGATACTGTGGACTGGTCGATTTGCCGTCAGTTTTTGGAAAATTTGGAGCATGTATTAAACGGTAGAGATTTGGATTATGTGATCATTAACCATATGGAACCAGATCATGCTGCCAGCATGGAAGAAGTTTTGTTACGCTATCCAAATGCCAAAGTTATTTCTACTGAAAAATCCATTATGATGATGTATCAGTTTGGTTTTAATGTAGAAGGAAGAACCGAAACGGTAGCCGAAGGGGACAGCCGCTGCTTTGGAAAGCATACAATTGCCTTTGTCGATGCCCAAATGGTGCATTGGCCGGAAGCCATGGTTAGTTATGATACCAGCAATGGTGTTCTATTTTCAGCTGATGCCTTTGGAAGCTTTAAAGCTTTAGATGGAAAGTTGTTTGCCGACGAAGTTAATTTTGATCGTGACTGGATCGATGAAGCAAGACGCTATCTCACTAACATTGTTGGGAAATATGGTCCGGAAGTCATGCATCTGTTAAAGAAGGCGGGAACTTTAGATATCAAAGTGATTTGTCCATTACACGGACCGGTATGGAGAAAACCGGAAGATATTCAGTATATTTTGGGGAAATATATCAAATGGGCTACATACGAACCAGAGGAAAAAGGTGTTTTGATTGTCTATGCCTCCATGTATGGAAATACAGAATCGGCAGCACAGGTGCTTGCAACAAAGCTTGTGGAAAAAGGAATGACCAATGTTCGAGTTTATGATGTTTCAAAAACACACGTTTCTTATTTGGTTTCCGAAGCCTTTAAGTATTCACACATTGTGTTTGCCAGTGTAACGTATAACTTACAGATTTATCCTGTCATGAAAGAATTCCTGGAACACTTGGCTATGTTGAATCTACAGAATCGCATTTGCGGTATTATCGAAAATGGTTCATGGGCCCCTCAATCCGGTTCATTGATTCGTGAGTTCCTAGATGATGAAATGAAGCAGATGAGCATTATCAATAGCGAATTAAGTATTATCAGCTCATTACAAGAAAAAGATCAAAGGGATATGGATTTATTTGTCGATAGTCTTTTAGATACGATGAACGAAGAGTAAAGAAAACCTGTCAGAACAGTAATCCATACGGAAAAGAGGTTGTGTACGGATGCAATCTCTTTTCTTTTTAAGAAAAACACATCCGTTTACCATGGAAAAAGGAGAGGAAAATGGGATTATTTAGTTTATTTGGAGGGAATTCACAAGGCACTGTGCTTGATCGTGAAAAAAGTGATGAAAATAAAAAACGCATGCGAGAAATTTTTGATGCGAAAGTAGAAAATGATTCACAATATCATATTGTTTATGCGTACTCAGAAGATATCCGGGGTGCCAATTTTGCGGTCCACGCACCGTTTCCTATCGATACCGAAGCTTTATTCTCGGGTATAGAGACAGTGATTTGAGTCTAGTCTTACTGGAAATCAGTCCTGACTTACAACAGAGTGGAGACGCGCTTTGTTATCGAGCACAAGATATGAAGAAAACAAATTTCAATAAAATGGTCAATTCCTATTATCTGCAATATGGCAGTGCTTTTAAAAAAGAGTTCTTTCATATTTTTGTCCCTAAGACCATTGATGATATTTTGAATCTGGATTGGTATGACGAAGAAATGTTTCCCTATATCGATCAAAGAGAAGAACATAGTGGATGGACTTCCTTTTGGAATCAATTTTGTCAATAAATGAGTAAATGATATGAACATGCTGCCAAATTATATCTTGGCATTTATCCTTTTTGTCTTTTTGATCTATAGTGGTATCCACATACAAAAGACTAAGATACAAAACACATTTCTTTATGGACTAGCCATTCTGATTACTCTGTTGTTATTGGGCATGTCACTGTATGGGATTTTCCATTCTATGCCTTTAGGACAGGTCCAATCGATCCTGGAGAATCATTTTTCATAAAAAGAAAAATTAAAATCAGTCAATCAAAACGGAAGAAACCCCAATGTTTAGCTGTCAAACCAAGGTATTTACTTTCACAATAGGTTGACTGTTTTCTATTATTGAAGATTAATGATCCAATGGTTGCCATGTGATCACGGTAATTCGGACATCTTATTCACGACATAAAAAAAGGTCCTTTCTACAAAGGACTTTCAGACAAATGGTGGACCCCTGGGGATTCGAACCCCAGACCCACTGATTAAGAGTCAGTTGCTCTGCCAGCTGAGCTAGGGGTCCCTGTTAAAGCTTATTTATGATAGCACACTTGATGTAGATATGCAAGGAAAAAATGTGCGTTCGAGGGGTGCTTTATTCTTTTACAAACCAGAAAGTATGATAGAATCAAATGGAAAACCATTCAAAAAAAGAGGTGATTTTTTTCATGGACGTATCCGCCAAAGAACTTTTCAAGGCAGTGGGACATAACCTTCTACAAAATAAATGGCTGTTTCTGTCACAAGGGGCGCTTTTGCAACTGGTGCTGTTGCTGTTGGGGACGGCACTGGTGCAGTTTGGTTTTCGCTTGATTCTCGTTATCAGCGGACAGCCAAATCTATCACTCGATACATTCAAAGCGATTCTGTTCGATCCTTTGGGTCTGGCAGGTGTTTTGATTTTTGTGACTATCGTTGCTTTTCTTCTTTTTTTTGAATATGCGATTTTAACATTTTTAGTGGCTGGCAGTTATCAAAATCAGAAGCTCACCTGGAAAAATATATGCATTCTTACCGCAAAGAGAATCCGGAAATTAAATTGGAAACAAATTCCCTTTTTCCTACTTTATTTTCTTTCGATGGTACCGGCTGCCAATCTAGATATGGGCTCTTTTTTAACGGATCGTCTCTATATCCCTCATTTTATCACCGGGGAATTGATGAAAACGACAACGGGTCTTTGGGGTATGATGATTCTTTGGCTGGTATTGATCTATGTCAATTTTCGCCTTTTATTCACACTGCCTTTAACGATGGTGAATGAACAGTCTATCGTGGCGAATATACGAAAAAGTTGGGCAATGACCAAAAAAGGCAAACATACGTTCGTGTTTTCCTGGCTGGCTTTGGAATCTATACTCGCCATTCTTACAATCTGTATGCTTTTATTTTTCTTATTCCTAGGAGGGGTGCTGGATACTTCTGGACAAAGTATCGTGGTAGAAACAGTTTTATTTACAATTTTTAAAACATTGATGTTTTATCAAACTTTTTTGACAAAGTTGATCATCCTTTCCAGCATTTTGTATGTATTAAAAAAAGAGAATGAAATACAAGTGGTTTGCCAAATGCCGGAAGGACATAGAAAGAATACTTTGGGTATCGTACTGATTTTGACCATGTTTACCTTGTTTCTGGGCGTGTATAATAGTGTTCGCCTATATACCGCCAGCTTAAATCCCCATCAGCTGGTTATTGCTCATCGGGGATTCAATGCCGTGGAAAACTCAATACAAGGCTTACAAAATGCGGCAAAGGTTCATGCGGATTATGTTGAATTGGATGTACAGATGACAAAAGATGGAAAATTCGTTGTTGTACATGATTATGATTTAAAACGGTTGGCTAACATTCAGCAACGAGTCAAAGAACGAGATTTTCAAGAGGTCAAAGGGCTGCCGATCAGTCAGGGAAATCAAAAAGCGGTCATTCCATCCCTAAACGAGTTTGTACAAAAAGCGCAGGAGCTGGATATGGCACTTTTAATTGAATTAAAACCGGATGGTCAAGACCCGCAATTCTTTGTGCAAAAGTTTCTTGAAGAATGGGACAGTTGGTCCAATACGTCTGCCTATAAAGTGATGTCTCTAGATAAAGATGTCATGCAGTGTTTAAAACAAGAGCGACCTTCCATTTGCTCCGGCTATGTCATTCCGATTCAGTTTGGATATTTTGAGGGATTTCATATGGACTTTTATGTCATCGAAGATTTCTCTTACAATGAGACTTTGGTACAGGAAGCACATGAAGATCAGGCAGAATTATTTGTATGGACAATCAATGAAGAGAGCCAAATGGAGCGGTATGCGCAAAGTGATGCGGATGGCATCATCACAGATTACCCGGATCAAATGCAAAATGTGAAGAAAAATATCCAAAAATACGATACGTACCTAGATCGAGTGCTTCGATTGATCACGGATACAAAATAGGAGGAAGATATGGAAAAAGAAAAAGTATTTCAAATGTCATTTCGAAAGATCTATGATTGTCTTGTCGCAAAAGCAGAAAGAAAGAATCGAACACAATCGGAAGTGAATCAAATCCTTCAATGAGTGACCGGCTATGATGAACGAACGCTGCAAGAACACTTGTCTTCCCAGACGACGTATCGTCAGTTTTTAGAACAAGCGCCTCATATGAATCCGAATCGAAATAAAGTCAAAGGGGTCATTTGTAAAGTTCGAATTGAAGAAATCGACGATCCGATGATGAAAGACATCCGTATCATCGATAAGATGGTGGATGAATTGGCAAAAGGGAAATCTCTGGAAGTGATTTTAAGAAAGTAGTGTGAAAATATGACCATAGAAAAGCCCAAAACATTTCAAGAATATATAGAAAGGCAAGATGAAACGAAAAAAGAGTATTTATACCAAATGGAGGCTCTTTTAAAAGAAGTACTGCCGGATGCCAAGGAAAAGATTTCCTGGGGTATGCCTACATTTTATATGGAGAAAAACATCATTCATTTTGCAGCTTTTAAAACACATATAGGAATATATCCGGGTGCCAAAGCCATTGAGGTTTTCAAAGAGGACCTTCAAGAATATTCTACATCCAAAGGAGCAATTCGTATTCCTTACCAAGATCCATTACCAAAAAAATTGATCCAAATGATTGCACTTTGGTGTTATACAAATAGGAAAAAAGAGAAGTAATCGTCTTAAAAATGCGATTTTCTCTTTACAAATACGCTAGTACTTGCTATTATTTATGAGCGGAAATGGAAAGCTAGAAGTACCTCTTCTCACCTGATGTATGAAATACATAGGTTCACAGCCAGTTCATAAAATGGATTTGTTGTTGTGTATAGAATGGGTACGTTTATGTGCCCATTTTTTTATGAAAAGGTAGGTGTCGAATATCAATAACAGAAAAGTTGCCCCAAATAACGTAAACGATGATTTGTTTAACGAAAAGATCCCATTCAGAGAAGTTCTGGTCATCAATGCCAATGGAGATCAGTTGGGCGTCATGTCAAAAAGAGAAGCATTGGACATCGCATACAGTCAGAATCTTGATTTATTGTGTGTAGCCCCAAAGGCAAGACCAGCCGTTTGTAAAATTTTAGATTATGGACGTTATCATTTTGAACAACAGAAAAAGGCAAAAGAAGCTAAACGTAAACAGCACGTGGTGGAAATCAAGGCTTTGCGGCTGTCGCCAATTATTGATACCCATGATTTTGAAACGAAGTTAAAACATGCACAAAAATGGATCGGGGCGGGAATGAAAGTCAAGATTGATATGCGATTCCGCGGTCGACTGATTACTCGTCAGGAAGTGGGAAAGGAAATTATGAATGATTTCCTCGATAAGATGAGTGATATAGCTGTCGTAGAAAAGAAACCTTCTTTGGAAGGAAATACGATGTCAACGGTGCTTGCACCTAAGAAAAAATAAGGAGGAATTGAGAATGCCTAAAATGAAGAGCCACAGAGGTTTGGCAAAACGAGTTAAGAAAACAGGTTCAGGGAAATTGAAGAGAAGCCATGCATATACTTCTCACCGTTTCCATGGAAAAACTAAGAAGCAGCGTCGTCACTTGGCAAAATCAGGTGTTGTACATGCTACAGACTACAAACGTATCAAGGAAATGTTAGTGAAATAGGGAGGAATAAAGTATGGCAAGAGTTAAAGGCGGAACCGTATCACGTGCTAGAAGAAAAAGAGTTTTAAAGCTGGCTAAAGGATACTTTGGTTCAAAACACACATTATATAAGACTGCAAATGAGCAGGTTATGCATTCATTCAAATATGCATACAATGACCGTCGTAAATTGAAGGGCAATATGCGTAAGCTGTGGATCACTCGTATCAATGCAGCTGCACGTATGAATGATTTGTCTTACTCTCGTTTGATGCATGGGTTGAAATTGGCAAATATTCAGATCAATCGTAAGATGTTATCTGAAATGGCTATCCATGACGCACAGGGTTTTGCTAAACTGTGCGATGAAGCCAAAGCAGCTTTACAGTAAAAAAACGTTTATGGAATGTACGATTATCATACATTCCTTTTTTTATTGTTTAAAATCTGTGATAGGATATGGCACAATTAAATTGAATAAATATCAAATTTGGTCATTTTACTTTCTATTGGACTAATATTGGTATATAGTCAAATATAGAAGAGGTCTAAGCTACAATAAGACCCTTCCATTATTTTGAAAGTATACGTGTTGATGTTTAAACAGAAAAAGAAAGAGGGTAGTATGAAAAAAAGAAAAATCAGTAAATTTTTATTGGCAACAAGCTTAAGTATTGGTAGCTTTTCCAGCCTTCCTTTTACGGCTCCTACGGTTTATGCAAAAGAAGAATCCTCATCCTCCTATGGAGTATTTTTAGTAGACTTTGATAGTGAAACAGAAGGCATGGAGCTTCCGGATGAGGATGATTTTTGGGCTATTTACGATGCCTTAGCAGGTCAATTTCCAACGGGAACTGTTCACGCCGGTGATGAATTTGATGGAGAAGTGGATGTTTCTCATTTGGATAATCCTGTTCCCCTGCCAACACCTATTCGTACCACATATGTACCAAAGGATGGATTAGGTGTTTGGACATTTACAGGATGGGACATTGATTCTCTTGACCCGAATGACGGTAGTGGCGGTGCAGTTGGTTTGTGGGCATACCGTCCTTATAGTGAAATGCAAAAAGTGAATGTGACCTATGAGTTCGAGGCGGCTGATGGTACTAGTTTACCATCGGAAGTATTAGCTTATCTACCTGGTGCAGAAAGCCATGATGTGAATACGGAAGTTACAGCTACACAACCAGCATCCGTTTCCGTTGACGTCAATGGGAAAAAATGGGTGTTTAAAGGTTATAAAGAAGGAAATACCCAAGTAGCAGCTCAGGATATTGTATTCCACGGTGTTTGGGAACAAGAATCTACAACCTATAAAGCAAGTTATCGTTTTGAATCCGGAACCGACTCCATGGAACTGCCGGAAGAAGTCAAAGCACTGCTTCCAAGCGATGACAACGCATATGAAAACGAAGCCAAAGTAACGTCCAAGGCGCCAAGCCAGACTTCCGTAGAAGTACAGGATGGAACCTGGAACTTTGTATCGTATGATGAAGCTGAGAAAACAGTGAACCGCGACAATGTGGAATTTGTGGGTACCTGGACCTATACGCCAAAAGAATATCATGTGGTTTATCATTTTGGTTCGGGTAGTGATGACTATGATCTTCCACAAGAAGTTATGGATCTATTACCGGTAGATACACAGGGATATTCTAATCACGAAGTAGTATCGACTATTTTACCAGTTCAACAAAAGGTTACTGTTGAAAATGGAGAATGGGTCTTCAAGGGTTACGATGCTGATACAAAGACCGTTCAAAATGCTAATGTATCTTTTATTGGTACATGGGTGTTTGAAGCGAATAGATATCCGGTTTCCTATCGATTTGTGTCTTTGACTTCAGGATTAGATTTACCGGAAGAAGTGAATATCCTTCTGCCTTTCGATGAGAAAGATTATGAAGATCAGACGACTGTGCATGTAAAAGATTTACTGCAAGGACAGGTAAAAGTTGCGAATGGTACCTGGCTATTTGAAGGGTTTGATGCACAGGAAAAGGTAGTGAATCATGCTGGTGTGGAATTTGTTGGAACATGGAAATTTGTTGCAGAGAACGAAGAGAATCCAGTGTATTACCACGGTCACTATCAGTTTGTTTCAACAGATAGCCAGTATAACCTGCCGGATGTGATTTTATCTATGTTACCAAATGACCGCTCTGATTACCGAGATGGAGAAACTGTTCACGCTATCTTGCCGATGGGGCAGAAAGTTGTACTTGCCAATGGAACTTGGACTTTCTTGGGTTATGATGCTAGCGAAAAAGTCGTTCATGGACAGGATGTAACATTTGTAGGACGCTGGGAATATACACCGGCACCGACCGAGAAAACTCCTGGTAAAGAAAAAGGGCAGCCAACGAACAAAACATCTGCATCAACAAAAACAAAGCGTGTTAACACAGCTGTAGGAAGTATGATGTCATTATGGACTTCATTTGGCAGCCTCTCTGCCATGTTGGCTGTACTTTTGAAACGCAAGAAGAAATAACATCCTTGTCATTTTATCAATTATAATCGTATTTAAAATACCCTCCCATCTGATTCTGTTAGTTAGGGAGGGTATATTGTTTTAGGGGCATTCTCTTTTGAGAAGCTGTATTTTACTGTACGGTGACTTTGTGAAATATAGAAAAGATAAAAAGTCTTGACATCCGCATTGTGTTAGTTTAAACTAACTATAGAGTTAGCAATAACTAACAGGAGGTACGTTTTTATGAAATATGTATATGCTTCCCGGACAGGGAATGTACAAAGCATTGTATCAGAGTTGGGTTTAGATGCTTTATGTATTCAATCGGGTGATGAAGTGATGGAAGAGCCATTTATCTTATTTACGTATACCGATGGATATGGCGATATTCCTATGGAAGTTGAGTCTTTTTTAATGGCCAATGGGCAAAATCTGAAAGGTGTTATTGTTTCTGGGGACACGAGTTATGGAGAGGCATATTGTCAAGCAGGTGATAAAATTGCGGATGAATATGGCGTGGAATGTCTGTACAAAGTAGAAAATGCCGGTGAAGCAGCGGATATCGAAGCTATGCAAGCGATTTTATCCAATGTGTAAAACAGAACAGTATCAATTTGAAGAATTGTTAGCCTATCATTGTGCACCTACGCTCAAAGGGTACAAAATAGCGAATATGTTTCATGTGTCTAGAACATTGTTTCCTTGTGCTGAGGAGATAATTCTAGAATATAACGAAAAGTTTAGACAAAAAGGTTTGACTTTTCGTATCCTGCAGGCAGAACGACCACGCATCACATTTTATTTATACTCGATCGACAGTTTTATAAAAATCCTGAAACAAGAAAAAATCCGAGTGTTTTTAGAACGTCTTGGGTATCCTACACACTCACCCACTGCCTGCCTGGATTTTTTGGAAAAAAGAATGGAAGAAGCGACGTATCCGCATGAAATCGGTATCTTTTTGGGATATCCGTTAGAAGACGTGCTAGGTTTTATTCAGAATAAACCATGTTGTTGTATGGGAGCCTGGAAGGTCTATGATCAAAATAGTGTTTCCCGTTGCAAGGAATTATTTTCACTCTTTGAATATGTTCGTAATCAATTTATTCGAGGTGTAGAAAATGGATGTCGCATTGAACAATTGATGGAAACACAGGCTTAGCTGCTTTGATTCAATCGTTTGGCTTGACTTTCATAGAAAGTTAGAGTAATCTAACGTCATCAGTTAGAGGTTTATAACTGATAACTGCCGCGTTTCGAGATGACTCTCGAAAAGACTATAAAAAGACTGCTATTCATTCTGATTCTAGATATAAACTCATTCGACTCTTTTATAGAATAAGTAGTCTATGGTCAAATGGTGTTTTTCGGGATATTTTCCAGATATCTTGAAAGGATACAACGGCAAACAGTCGTTGTAAAGAAGTCTGAAATTAAGAATTTATTAGCACTCTTGATCGTATCTTTCTATGCAGCGCGCATAGGAGCTCTGATTTAAGAATTTCCTCAATATACCTATACCTTACCTTATTTAATTTCTAAGTACGATCAAGGATAGAAAAGCCCTCAGGGGCTTTTTGTGCGAAAGGAGAATATAGAAATGCAGGAATTGGGACAATCGTTAGAAGACTACTTGGAAGCTATTTTGATTTTAGAAAAGCAGTTGGATACTGTGCATAATATTGATATTGCGAGTTATCTGGGTTTCTCAAAATCCAGCGTTTCTCACGCATTAAAGATCTTACAGGCAGACAAGCTGATTCAGATCCATCCGGATAAATCAGTTAAGCTGACAAGGGAAGGACAAAAAACGGCCCAACATACGTACCAGCGGCATGAATTCTTTACCAAAATGCTTCAACAGATCGGAGTGAATAAGTTTACGGCTGAAGAAGATGCCTGTCGCTTGGAGCATGTCATCAGCGATGAGACGTTTCAGGCAATCAAGAAGTATTATGAGCTTCATGAATAATTGAAGAAAGGATATGTGTTTTGACATGTATTCTTTTTTTATGCACAATTCGCATAATTTTTCAAGTTAAATGCTTCTAATTAGACTTGACTTATTTCTGGGGTAAGTGTAAACTAACTTTGTGGTTAGATAATGCTAATTAGAAAGCGTTAACTTAGGAGGGATGCTATGCCATTAACATTTGCACAAATGAGCAAAGAATATGTCATTGTGAAAATTACAGGGCAGGATAAAATTCGAACCCATTTGCGAAACCTGGGAATCATGGAGAATGAAACAGTCTCTGTCGTTCAAAGCATTCGTGGTAACTTAATCGTGGAGATCAAAGGTGTTCGAATCGCATTGGATAAGTCTCTGGCCAATCGAATCATGGTATAGAATTCAGGAAAGGATGAGAGAATGAAGACACTCAAAGATTGCAAACCTTCAGAAACGGTTTTTGTTAAAAAGATCACAGGTACAGGTGCCGTGAAACGTCGCATTATGGATATGGGAATTACCAAAGGGGTAGAGATCCATGTACGCAAGGTAGCGCCATTAGGCGATCCGATCGAATTGAATATTCGGGGCTATGAATTATCGGTACGTAAACAAGATGCCCAGATGATCGAGGTAGAATAGGAAGGGTTTTGTATGGAAATAAAAATTGCTTTAGCAGGGAATCCGAACAGTGGGAAAACAACGTTATTTAATAATTTGACGGGTTCAAGACAACGGGTAGGAAACTGGCCTGGTGTCACGGTAGAAAAAAAAGAAGGAACATTAAAAGGACATAACGAGGTTACGATCCAGGATTTACCGGGTATCTATTCTCTTTCACCGTATTCGTTAGAAGAGGTCGTATCACGAAATTATCTGGTGAAGGAAAAACCGGATGCCATTTTGAATATCGTTGACGGTACGAATATCGAGCGTAACTTATATTTGACGACACAATTGTTGGAATTGGGTATTCCGATGGTTGTGGCTGTTAATATGATGGATCTGGTAGAACGAAACGGGGATAAGATCGACATTTCCAAGCTTTCACAGGAGCTGGATTGTCCGGTTATTGAAATCAGTGCCTTAAAAGGAAAGGGAACTAAAGAGGCAGCCTTAAAGGCTGTAGAGGTTGCCAAAAGTCATCGTGTCGCAAAGATTTCGCAATCTTATACGAAAGATATTGAAACGGTCTTAAAGAAAATTGAGGATGTCATCGAAAATCAGGTGAATCGTACCATGCTTCGCTGGTATGCGGTCAAGGTCTTTGAGCGTGATGAAAGAATCGATGAGTTTATTCAGCTTGATACGGCACAAAAAAGTCAGATTGAACCATGGATCCAATCTGTAGAAGAAAAGATGGATGATGATTCTGAAAGTATTATTACTTCACAGCGCTATGACTTTATTACGAAAATTGTTTCCCATGCGGTAAAAAAGAAAGGCTCTAAACATGAATTATCGATTTCAGATAAGATCGATAGAATCGTGACAAACCGTATTTTGGCCTTACCGATTTTTGTTCTCATTATGTATTGTGTCTATACGATTGCGATGGGAGGTACTTCTATTTCGATTGGTACCATGGGTACAGAGTGGGCCAATGATGTGCTGTTTGGCGAAATCGTTCCGAATTTCTTTGAGGGCATTTTGACAAGTCTGCATGTCAATGATGTGCTGTATGGCTTGATTATGGATGGAATTGTAGGAGGTGTGGGTGCCGTATTAGGTTTTGTACCACAGATACTTGTCTTGTTCTTCTTGTTGTCGATCATGGAAGATGTAGGCTATATGTCTCGTGTTGCGTTTATTATGGATCGTATCTTCCGTCGTTTTGGATTATCCGGAAAAAGCTTTATTCCGATGCTTGTCGCAACCGGATGTGGGGTTCCGGGTATCATGGCCAGTCGTACGATCGAACAAGATCGTGATCGTAAGATGACGATCATGACAACAGGATTTATCCCCTGCGGCGCTAAAATGCCGATCATCGGTTTATTTGCCGGTGCCGTCTTTGGCGGAAGCTCTCTTGTCGCAACCAGTGCTTTTGTGATTGGAATCGCAGCTGTTGTCATCAGCGGAATCATGCTTAAAAAGTTTAAGGCTTTTGCCGGTGAACCCGCTCCGTTTGTCATGGAGCTGCCGGCATATCATTTGCCAAGTGTCGGCAATGTGCTTCGTGCTACCTGGGAAAGAGGATGGAGCTTTATCAAACGTGCCGGAACGATTATCTTGTTGAGTTCTATCGTTCTTTGGTTCCTGCAGGGATTTGGCTTTACCGATGGTCAGTTTGGAATGGTTGACGATAATAACACCAGTCTTCTGGCTAGTTTAGGAAGTGCGATTGCATGGATCTTTGCTCCTCTTGGCTGGGTTGGCGATATGGCCTGGAAAGCAACAGTGGCCACATTTACCGGCTTGATTGCCAAAGAAGAAGTGGTCAACACATTTGGTGTACTGTATAACTTCTCTGAGGTTTCTGAGGAAGGAAATGAGATTTGGACATTGATTGCCCGTGATTTTACACCGATTGCCGCTTACAGCTTTATGATCTTTAACTTACTTTGTGCTCCTTGTTTTGCAGCTATGGGAGCCATTCGTCGAGAAATGAACAATAAGACATGGACCGTGGCCTCTATTGGTTATATGTGCGTGTTTGCTTATGTTTCTTCTTTGATCGTATATCAGCTGGGCGGATTGTTGCTTGGAGAAGTCAGTTTTGGTTTCTGGACGATCATTGCCCTTGCATTATTGATCTTAATCTTATATCTTTTATTTAGACCAGGCTATAAGCCTAAATCAGAAGCTTTGAACATTAACCAAATTCAAGCTGTAAAATAGATTGGAAGGAGGAAACGATATGGGAAATCTGATTGTCATCGGCATACTTTCTATTATCGTTTTTCTGGTCGTACGCTCGATGTGGGAGCAACGAAAGAACCCTAAACAGTGTACTGGGGACTGCTCGTCATGTGGCTCGACAGGCTGCCATCATGACTGGGAAGCCATTCGTAAAGAAATTAAACTAAAGGAGCAGATGAAGTGATCTGCTCTTGTTTTTTAAGGAGAATCATGGTAAAAACAATTTTAAAGATAGAAGGTATGATGTGTGGTATGTGCGAAAGCCATATCAACGCGGCCATCCGTAAGCATTTTGATGTAAAAAAGGTAAAGTCTTCGCATAAAAAAGGACAAACTGTGATCGTATCGTATGAAAAGATCGATACGAGAGCTTTGAAAAAAGTAATCGATGAAACGGGATATACCTTAAAAAGTGTGGAACAAAGCGAAGATGAATGATCTGCTGTGGATTCCGGAATCTGATTTGACGAAACTTACTAAAAAAGTGTAATATAGATATGATTTATGATTCGGAGTGATGAACATGGCAGATCAAAACAAGAAAGAAAAAAGTGCATTGGAACAGCTGAAAGCACTGCAGGAAAACGAGACGATTTCTTCTTTGCAGATCAAGGAACCGGATTTAAAGGGATTTGATGCCTCCAGTGTGTTTGAAATTGATACAACGCAAAAGGAAGAACCGAAGCACAAGATCTTTGGGAAACGTTCACAAAGACATGCCCAGGTGAAAGTAAAAGCTTCTGTGTTTGATAATGAAGATGTGGAAGTCCAAGATATTTTTGTGGCAGAAGGTTTGAAGCCACAGCCATTAAAACGTTCACAGAAAAAACAGGAGCCGCAGGAAGTTAAGCCGGAAGAGACAAAACCAATCGTAGAAGAAGTAAAGGTGGAACCGATCCCTGTTGAAGACGAAGTGTTGGAACAGGAAGAAGAGCTGGTTAGCGAAGAAGCACAGGTTGATGAAGAACAGCCGGAAGAAGTGGCTGAAGTCGTAGAAGAAGAGGTCGAGGAACCAAAAGAAGTGGAAATGGAAGAGGAATCCGAAGTAGATGACTCGGAAATTGAAACATCTTTGGAAGATGAAAATCAATACGATGAAGATGATCTGTATGTGGAGAAAAAGAGATTTCTTCTCTCTCACTATGATAAAGAGGAAGCATATCTGGAAGAACAGTCAAAAGAAGGCTTCCACTATGTACGTAATGTAGGAAAGAAATATTTCTTTGTCAAAGAAGAGCCTAGAGACTATTACTATTCTATCTGTTATTTTGTAGTAGAACCTTCGGCTCATGAATGGCGTAAATGGGAAGCGGATGGATGGAAGCTGGTTTCTCGTGTGCCGGCTAAAAAGAAAAAAGATGCCGGATGGTTTGTTTTTAGAAATGAACTTCAGGGCGATGATCTGAAAAAAGAAATTCCAAATGAAGCCGAAAAGTTCAAATTCTTTAAAAAACATGCCAATTCTTGTCGTTCTACCATGTTTTTATTCTTCATCTGTATGGCGATTTGTGCCTGTGCGGCCTATCTGCAGTATTTGTTTAATGGATTTATTGCGGTCATTGCGGCCTGTGCCGTCTTATTCTTGATTTCCTTTATCTTCTTTTGTATGTATGGAAGAATGCTTGCATCTTCTAAGAAAAAGGTTCGTTTGTTGAAGGCAAGACTTCGTGTTCGCGAAAGAGAAGAAACATTCAAAAATGAAGGACTGATTCCAGATGATCAGACCGAAGATGATCTGGATTCACAATGGGAAGATTTAGATGAGGAAGGCGATGAAGTAGAAGAAGAGGATTCCTTTGAAATCGAAGAGGAAGAACCGGAAAAGAAACGGCGATTCGGCAAACGAAAAAATAAATAACATAAAAAAGGGAATGAAGCTACACCGCATCATTTCCTTTTTTCATGCGTTTCTGAATATAAGAGATTCTTTTATACATGCCAGGATGATCATACTCTATTAACTCAATCAATGGATGAGGGTTGATATCAATCAGTTCATCCGAAGAGATCTTTTTAAAGGTTTGAATCAAGGCTTGTCCATAGCCGTGATCAACGGCATTAAAATCAGCTTCCTGTTCTTCCTTACAGGAGACATAGTTTCTAAACAAGTTCCATAGAAACAAGAAGGGCTTACAAAATGTAAGAAAGATACTGAGTGTCAAATAGTAGTTGGTATAAGATAAATGAAACTCTGTATTGATCATTCCATTAAAGGTCAGTACGACTGGTGCATGGCTGATCAACCATACCAGTCCCAGAAACAATGCGATCCCAAAAGCGTATTGTGTGTAATTCCACAAATTTTTTTTATGTTTCAAATGCCCGATTTCGTGCAATAAAACGGCATAGAGTTCATCTTGTGAATTTTCTTCCAGAAAGTTATCCGCAATACCAAATTCTCGATAGCCTAAAAACTTTAACAAAAAGGCGTTTTTAGAGTTGGATTTTTTAGATTCATCATAAACTTTGATATGATGTACTTTCTTTCTGGATTCTTTTAAAAAGGTAAGAATCTGTTGGCGCAGGCTACCATCTTCCAATTCGGTAAATTTATATTGAAGGCGCATGGCTGCCAAACTGAATAGGCTCAATAAAGTCATGATGATAAAACCGGCTGCGACAATCAAAAGACCAATCAAAAAAGCTTGTGCAAAGGAGATGGAAAAGTGATGTGTCCAATCTTCTAAATGAGTGGCAACCCATATCAAAAAGGCAAAAAAGATCGACAACATCAAAAATTCAGTAATCTTTTCAATACAGACATCTTTAAAGAAGTCTTTTTTTGTCTGATGATTTAACCCATACTTTTCCTCAATGGTGAAGGTGCTGTAATAAGAAACAGGAAGGTCGCTCACACACTCGATCGCAATGAATACAAGGACAGTCTTCAAAAGGCAGATATAGGGATTTGCATCCTGCAGCCAGGTATAAAATGGGGAAAGAATACAAAAAAGCTGCAGACAAAGAGTAAATACTTGCTCAAAGATAAAAATCTTATGATAGTCTTTCTTATAGGCTAAAAAAGTTTGATAACGTTTTTCCGGATAAATATCTTTGATCGTATCTGGCAGCGGCTTTTTTCTTTGATGAAGGATCAGGGCATAGGTCAACATTTCATAGAAGAAATTACCAAATGAAAAAATGATCAACAGTAGCTTTATCAAAATCATACTCTCCTTTTTTTACAGATAAGAAAAAGAGTGGACATCAGTCCAGCTCCAGTTCTTTCATGGTTTGTTCTAATGCTTCTCCAGCCAATAGACAAGTTTTTAAACAACGCGATTCTTTGTCATGGTGGATCGGCTTAATGTCTTTACAGTCCATTCCACCCAGCTTTTCTTTGAAGTTTCGTACGCATTTTTGAATCTGTGGGCGAAATGTGTCGATTTCTTCATGCGCTTTTGACTGAATCACTTTTTTAGATACGGCTGCCACACTGCCGATGAGTGCCCCACAGGTAGAGCCGACAAACATACCGCCGCCAAAACCGGATAAGACTTTCATAGAGTCCTCGTCCAGCTTTAGATCGTAATACTCATTGGCGGCATGGATCAAGGTTTCTGAACAGTTGTAGTTTCCTTGTACGTAATACTTTTGAATTGTTTCTTGTAATGTCATTTTAATCACCGAATTTATTTTGACACAATTCCTTCAAAATCGCAATTATGCTAAAATGGAATCGACCTGGAGGAAAATATGACTGTATTAGATAAAAGTGTACCCTTTATCCGAGTATTGATGGTACTTCCTAAAAAGACGATTCGAAAAGAAGTGAAGCTGCATGAAGATTATCATTATGTACCTTATGACAAAAGCTTGAACGAGAACTGGTGCAAGGTGCAGTATGAAGCAGGCTTGTTTGATTCTATTTCAGAAGCCAGACAAAAGCTGGCATCTATGTTAGAAGAGGATGCCGATTTTTTTGCACAGAATTTTTTGTTTGTGGCCGATAAAACAGGAGAGATTGTCGCATCGGCTGGTCTTTGGTGTGGTCATGATTTTGAGGTTTCACGCTTACGCATCCATTTTGTGGCTGTGAAGGAAAAGGCGCAGCATAAAAAGATTGCCCAAAGCATGCTGACAAGGCTTTGTATGAAATACGATGAAATGCCAGGCAAATATCCCTTGTATCTGGTTACACAATCGCAAAGCTATGGAGCTATTGCCTTATATGCCCGATTAGGCTTTACTCCATATTTAGGGGCAACCGATCATGAGGATGCCGATCATACACAAGAGGCTTGGGAGAAGGTTACACGGATACTTCGAGAGAAGGCGATTCGACATTGAATCGCTTTTTTAGCAGATCAGTCTTGACAGTGCTAAAGCTGTATTGTACACTATATTAGCAGGTTAAATAGAAGAGTGCTAAAAGGAGTGGTAATATGACCAGAAAAAAACAATTTAAAGCCGAATCAAAACGATTGTTGGATCTGATGATCAATTCGATTTATACGCATAAGGAAATCTTTTTACGTGAATTGATTTCCAATGCCAGTGATGCGATTGATAAATATTATTATGAACATGCAGGACATGTCAGTCCGGATCAGTTTGAGATTCGTTTGGAACCCAATAAAGAAGCACGTACGTTAACAATCATCGATAATGGGATCGGTATGAACAAAGAAGAACTGGAAGAAAATCTGGGTACGATCGCAAAAAGTGGTTCTTTAGCGTTCAAAGAACAGATGGATGATGAGTCAAAGAGTGATGTTGACATCATCGGACAGTTTGGTGTCGGATTCTATTCTGCTTTTATGGTGGCAAAGGATCTGGTTGTCATTTCGAAAAAGGAAGAGGAACCAGCCTGGCGCTGGGAAAGTGATGGCGAAAGTGGTTATACCATGGAAGAAGCCGAAAGAGATGGACATGGTACAACTATTATCCTTTCCTTAAAAGAAGATACGGAGGAAGAAAAATACTCCCAATATCTGGAAACATATGAATTAAAAGAACTGGTACGTAAATATTCGGACTATATTCGTTATCCGATCCATATGAATGTAGAAACTTCCAAAGTTAAAGAAGAAACCAAAGATTCCGATAAACCGGAATATGAAACTGTCATCGAGGATCAGACGTTGAATTCCATGGTGCCTTTATGGAAACGTCAAAAGTCAAAGATTACCGAAGAAGAATACAATCAGTTCTATAAGGATCATTTCTTTGATTTTCAGGATCCACAGCGTGTAATTCATTTCAGCGTGGAAGGAAATGTCAGCTTTACCGCTTTATTATACATTCCAAGCCATGTACCGCAGGGATTCTATCAACAGGACTATAAAAAAGGCTTGCAGTTGTATTGTAAAGGCGTATTCATCATGGATCATGCCGAAGAACTGCTGCCGGACAGCCTTCGCTTTGTTAAGGGGTTAGTCGATTCACAAGATTTGTCCTTAAATATCTCTCGTGAAATGCTGCAGCACGATCATCAATTAAAGGCAATCGCTTCTCGTATTGAGAAAAAGGTTTTAAGTGAACTGACTACGATGCTGACAAAAGAAAGAGAAGAATACGAAAAATTCTGGAAAGAATTTGGCATCAATCTAAAATTTGGTGTCTATAACAACTATGGTATGGATAAAGACAAGTTCCAGGATTTATTATTATTCTATTCTTCTAAGGAACAAAAGCTGGTTACGTTAAACGAATATGTAAATCGTATGAAGGAAGACCAGAAGGATATCTACTATGTATCTGGTAAGGATGTGGCCTTGATCGATAAGTTACCAATCGTTCAAACCTTGAAGAAGAAAGAGTTTGAGGTTTTATATCTGACCGATGAAGTTGATGAATTTGTCATGAATACATTGATGAACTATCGTGAAAAGACATTTAAGAATGCGACACAAGGGGATTTGGATCTAAATACCGAAGAAGAGAAAAAGGAACTGGAAAAGACTAAAGAAGATAATAAAGATCTTCTGGACTTCATGAAAGAAAGCTTGAAGGATAAGGTCAGTGAAGTAAAACTTTCCAATCGTTTAAGTGAGGATCCGGTTTGTTTAACAGCTGGAGAAGGACTGTCTTTTGAGATGGAAAAAGTCTTTGCGAATATGCCGGGCGATAATCCAATGGGGCCGATGAAGGCGACGCGTATTTTGGAAATCAATCCATCGCATCCGATCTTCTCTACATTAAAAGAGCTGTATGCCAAGGATAAAGAAAAGGTCAAAGAAGTAGCGGATGTATTGTATGATCAAGCCTTGCTGATTGAGGGCTTTACCATCGAAGATCCAATTGCTTATTCACGTAAAATCTGTGAATTATTAGTAGATAGTCATAAGTAGGATGCAAAATCCTACTTTTATTATCGGAAATATTCTTGGCGTAGGAAGGATTTATGCTTATAATGGTCAAGGGGTCTTACTATGGCAGTTCTACAAAAGACAATGACAAAAGGTGTAATTTGGAAGCAGATGGTTCTTTTTGCGCTGCCGATCTTCTTTAGTAATTTATTTCAACAATTATATAATGCAGCGGATTCTTTGATCGTAGGAAACTATTTAGGCAGTGAAGCGCTGGCTGCGGTCAGTTCTTCCGGTAATTTGATTTTTATGATGATTGGCTTGTTTAACGGTATTGCGTTAGGAGCCGGTGTTGTGATTGCCCGCTATTTTGGAGCACAGAATTATGAAAGATTGAAGATTGCCATTCATACCGATATTGCCTTTGGATTTATCATGTCAGCCGTATTGATGGCTGCCGGTATTCTTTTAGCACCCTGGATCTTAGAATTGATGGGTACGCCTGATACGGTGATGCCAGAATCACTGAAGTATTTTCGTGTATATTTTGCCGGAGGGCTGGGTCTTGTTATGTACAATATTTTTGTCGGCATCCTGCAGGCTCTGGGAGATAGTAAACATCCTTTATATTATTTGATCATCTCCAGTCTGATTAATATCGTTCTAGATTATATTTTGATCGCCTGGTGTGGTATGGGTGTCGAAGCGGCCGCCTTCGCAACAATCCTTTCGCAGTTTGTCAGCGCATTTTTATGTATGCGTCTTTTTCATAACAGTAAGGAAAGTTATCGACTGGTTTTTCGCGATATTCGAATTGAAAAAGAGATGTTAATGGAAATCTTACGCAATGGAATTCCCAGTGGGATTCAAAATTCCATTACCGGAGTTGCCAATGTGGTGGTGCAATCCAATATCAATATATTTGGTGCCATGGCGATGGCCGGCTGTGGGGCTTATTCAAAGATCGAAGGCTTTGCCTTTTTACCGATCATCAGCTTCAATAATGCGATTACGACCTTTGTCGGACAAAATTTAGGTGCCCGTCAAAAGGAAAGGGCCAAAAAAGGAGCTGTTTTCGGAATCATATGCAGTGTGCTGTTAGCGGAATTGATCGGTATTGGAACCGTGATCTTTGCCAAACCATTGGTTATGTTGTTTGATCAAAATCCGGAAGTGATCGCCTTTGGCGTGGATCGCGCGCAGATTGCCGGTTTCTTTTTCTGCTTGTTGGCATTTACCCATGCGTTCTCGGCCTTGCAGCGCGGCGCCGGAAAGCCTATGATACCGATGATGGTCATGATTTTATGCTGGTGCGTTGCACGAGTTGTCTTTTTAAGTGTGACCGGTTCTCTTTTTTATGATATTCAATTTGTCTATTGGGTCTATCCTTTAACATGGGGATTGTCTTCTTTGTATTATCTCTATTATATGATTCGACATAGAAGTCTCTTTTGATTCGGTCCTATAGAAACATATTCTTTTTTATGACTTTTTGATATACTTATGACTATGATAAAAAATATTGTATTTGATGTAGGAAATGTTCTGGCAACGTTTCAGCCAAAAGAATTTTTAAATGACTTTTATAAAGATGTGAAAACAGCACAGGATCTCTATACGCTCTTTTTTGAAGAAAGATTGTGGCATGCATATGATCAAGGGCTATATTCCGCTGCTACATTAAAAAAAGCGGCCATTAAACGTATGCCTTGTTACAAAGAAGAGATTGAAAGGCTGATACCGACATGGGCACGTTATGTGAAACCTTTTGATCGCAGCATACAATTGATGAAACAGTTAAAAGAAGAAGGGTATAAGATCTATATTCTCTCCAATATACCGGAAGATTCGTATCAATATTTTATTGAGCATAACAATATATTTGCGGATGTGGATGGTGGTATTTACTCGTATCAGGATAGATTGATCAAACCGGATCCGGCCATTTTTCAGCTTTTATTGTCGCGGTATGATTTAAAGGCTCAGGAATGTCTTTTTATTGATGATAAAGAAGAAAATACACAGGCAGCCAGGCAGCTGGGGTTTCATGTCATAACCTTACGAAACCCCGAAGAAATCAAACAGAAAGTTAGGGAAAAGATTCATGAAGTGTAAAGTCAGTAAAATTTGTGGGGGATGCAACTTACTGCATCTGGATTATGAAAAACAGATACAGGAAAAGAAGAACAACGTGGAAGCCTTGTTAAAGAGAAATCGGTTAAAGCTTCAAATTGAGAATGTATATAAAGCCAATCGCATCAAAGGCTATCGTAATAAGATAATCGTTGGTTTTGCCAAATACAAAGGGAAAGTGGTATCTGGATTGTATGCACCACATTCCCATGCCGTAGTGGCTACAAAGAATTGTTTAATGCATCCAAGAAATGTGGATGCGATCATCGGACGTATCACCGAACTGGTAGATTCCATGAAGATCGAGTTGTATAACGAAAAAACCGGAACCGGGCTGCTGCGCCATGTTCTGATTCGTTATGCCAGCCAAACCAATCAGGTTATGATCGTCTTTGTGACAGCCAAAAGAGCTTTTCCTTCCCGGCGAAATCTGGTGAATGCCTTAGTGAGTGAATTTAAAGAAATCAAAACGATTCTTCAAAGTGTGAATCCGCGAAACACATCCGTGGTCTTAGAAAATGAAGCTTTTGTCTTATATGGTGATGGTACGATCACGGACAAGCTTTGCGGTTTAGATTTTACGATGGGCGCTAATACCTTTTATCAGGTTCATCATGACCAGTGCGAGTTATTGTATAAGGTGGCCAAAGAAAAGTTGCAGCTGCAGGGACAGGAAACGGTATTAGATACTTATTGTGGTATTGGTACGATCGGTTTAAGCCTGGCAGATTCTTGTAAAATGGTGACAGGGGTGGAAATCAATGCGGACTCGATTGGGTTTGCCAAAGAAAATGCTAAACAAAATCGCATAAAGAACGCGCGTTTTGTTTCTATGGATTCCACACGTTTTATGGAAGAAGCCAAAAAGCATCACACTCATTTTGATGTGATCGTATTAGATCCGCCTAGAGCTGGAACGACACCGACATTTATTGAGAATGCCTGTGCTTTGCATCCTAAAAAGATCTTATATATCTCCTGTGATCCACGAAGTCTGGTCCGTGACTTACATCTGTTCTTTCGCCAGGGCTATAAGGCAAAATCCATGGATCTGGTGGACATGTTTCCGAATACGACCAATGTAGAAAGTGTCGTATTGTTGACAAGAAGATAAGTACATGACGTTAACGCAGTTGAAATATATCGTAGAAGTGGCTCGCTCCCAAACCATCAGCAAGGCTGCAGAAAAGCTGTATATCTCGCAGCCTTCTTTGACCTCGGCCATTCGAGAACTGGAAAATGAGTTTCAGATCACGATCTTTCAGAGAACCAATAAAGGCGTGATCCTAACGAAAGAAGGTGAGGAGTTTTTAGGCTATGCCAGACAAGTTTTGATGCAGACGCATCTGATGGAAGAGCGCTATGCCCTAGCCATGCCGGTTCGTCATTCTTTTTGTGTTTCCACACAGCACTATTCCTTTGCGGTCGAAGCCTTTGTCGAGCTTTTGAAAACAGTAGGCGATACGTATGATTTCAGTATTCGAGAAACGCAGACGTATGAGATCATAGAGGATGTAGCACGCTTAAAGAGTGAAGTTGGTATTTTGTATCTGAATGCCTATAATGAAGCGGTTTTGAAAAAAGCCTTTAAAGAACATCATTTACAGTTTGAGCGTCTTTTTATCGCCAGACCGCATGTATTTGTCGGTATTCATAGCCCTTTGGCCAAAAAGAAACTTGTCACGCTGCAAGATTTAGAGGCCTATCCTCGATTATCGTATGAACAGGGAGAGCACAATGCGTTTTATTTTTCAGAAGAAATTTTAAGTACGCTGGAAAGTAAAAAGGATATTCGTGTCTGTGATAGAGCGACTCTCTTTAATCTTTTGATCGGCTTAAACGGTTATACAATCTGCAGCGGTGTAATCAATGAGCAGTTAAATGGAAAAGACATCATTGCGATTCCATTAGATGTTGAAGATTATATGGAAATTGGATTTATTCATCATAGTCAGGTCGTATATAGTCGCTTTGCGAAACAATATATTGAAATTTTAAAGCAGTTTGCCATAGATTGATCCTATGGTAAACTGCTTCTTTTTTATATTGTACGAATTCATTTGAATCGATTAGGATTAGAGTCATAAATAAGGAGGATGACACGATGCGTCAATTATATGGTCCATTTCGATATGATTTTGTGGGAAGCTTTTTGCGACCGGAACGCTTAAAACAAGCCAGAGCCGATTTCAAGGCAAAAAAGATCGATGCTCAGGCATTAAAGCAGGTGGAGGATGAAGAAATTACGAAGCTGATCCAAAAACAGAAAGATGCCGGTTATCATGCGATCACCGATGGGGAATTCAGAAGAAGCTATTGGCATTTGGATTTTATGTGGGGATTGAATGGAATCGAAGAGATTGAACTGAATCACGGGTATTTCTTTCATGGTGAGGAAACAACACCGGGTTCTATCAAGCTGGTTGGGAAAATTTCCGGTGAAAATCATCCGTTTGTCGAACATTATCGCTTTGTAAAACAATTAGAGGATGAAAATACAGTGGCCCGTCAGACCTTTCCGGCACCGGCACAGTTGTTGGCAGAATTGTTCAGAGAGGATAATGGAAAACAGACACTGGCCATTTATCCAGATATGGAAGAACTGATCCAGGATATTGCCAGGGCCTATCAAACGGTAATTCAGGAGTTGTATCAGGCCGGCTGTCGTAATATTCAGATGGATGACTGCACATGGGGTATGTTTTGCGATACCAAATATTGGAGTGCCCGTCAAAATGGAGAAGTTTCCTTGGAAGATGTGGCTTCACAATATTTACGCTTAAATAACTTAGCGTTAGAAAATCGACCGGATGATCTAGTTGTCACAACACATGTTTGCCGAGGAAATTATCATTCCACCTGGGCCAGCAGCGGAGGGTATGATCCGATTGCTTCTTTCTTATTTGCGAGAGAAAATGTAGATGCCTTCTATCTTGAATTTGATGACGAACGCTCCGGTGGCTTTGAACCACTACGTTTTGTACCGAAGGATAAAAAAGTGGTATTGGGACTGGTGACTACCAAAGCGGCTGCCTTAGAAAAGAAAGAGGCGATCATTGATCGCATTAAAGAAGCATCGCAGTATGTCGATCTGGAACGTTTATATTTAAGTCCACAGTGTGGTTTCGCATCCTGTGAAATCGGAAATAAGCTGGTAGATCAGGATCAATGGGATAAACTGGCACTGGTGAAAGAGATTGCCGAAGAGGTATGGGGATAAATGGCTTGATAGAGCCATTTTTTTATGATGAACAAATAGAATGACATTTTTGGTGAGCTATCGTAGAATAAAACTATGAATTATTTTGAAAATGTGTGGCATGCGGCGATTCCCGCTCTTTTCTTCTGGTTGATTTTTATCTATTCGATGCATCGCAATCGAAGTCGGTATCGGAATACATTTTTTTTGATGTTGGCTGGCTGCTCCAGCATCCCTTTTCTTTGTTCATTAGCGGGTAAGTATGCGGCAACCACTTTTATCATACTGTTACTTTTGATCATTCTTTTGATTTTGTTTGTTCCTGTCGGATTGATTTGGAATGGTATTTTGATGTGGAGAAGAGAAGGGCATTCTCTGGGAAATCTTTTATCACTGGCTTTTGGGATCATTATCGGGATTGGGGAAATCGCAACCTTCATATTTGTTTTACTGACGGGATCGCTAGTTGTAGATCAATGGACTGCCTTTCTTTCGCACCTGTCGCAGGGGCTGATCTTTATTTCCATGTCGGTCATCTATGTATCACTGGTTTTTGTTGCCTTCATGTTTTATTGCCTGTTTCTGCAAATCATTCCGCATAAAAGAGATTTTGATTATGTGATCATTCATGGAAGCGGACTCAAAAAAGATGGAACCGTCACTAAGTTGTTGAAAGATCGCTGTGACAAGGCCATTGAAGTCTATCGCAAGGATCCAACACCGCCGATACTGGTTCCTTCCGGCGGACAAGGCGCTGATGAAGTTTGTTCAGAAGCAATGGCTATAAAGAATTATCTTCTATCGCAGGGAATCCCTGAAGAGAAAATAAAAATGGAGGATCAATCGACAACAACCTGGGAAAATTTAAAGTTTTCCAAAATGCTGATTGAATCTTTTCCGGGGCGACATTACGTTGCCCTTGTTACGAGCAACTATCATGTGTACAGAGCTTTGCGCTATTGTTCAAAATTGAATTTTTCCTGTACGGGAATTGGATCCCGTGTTGCTTCGTACTATTGGCCCAGCGCTTTGATTCGTGAATTTGTGGCTATTCATCGCGAACCAAAACATCTGATTTTATTTCTTGTTGGCTATATGCTTGTGCTTGCACCCATGTTGATAAGATGAAAAGGAGAGTATACGATGAAAAAAGTTTATGAATTTGATGCGATTCTTCATGAAATCCCAAAAAAGGGTGGGGCTTACGTTATTTTTCCCTGGGATATCAGAGAAGAATTTGGAAAAGGTCGAATACGCGTTCATACGACATTTGACGGCATAGAATACGATGGAAGTATAGTGAATATGGGTTTAAAGGATGATCAAGGCAAGATTATCTATATTCTCGGGGTTTTAAAACGTATTCGAAATGTATTGAACAAAAAAGAAGGAGATATGCTCCACGTAAAAGTTTGGCCCGCCGTATAATAAAAACCGAGATCATTGATCTCGGTCTTCTTTTTATCCTTTTGTCAATTCTTCCAATCGATCACCGTATGGACTTTCATCACAGTTGACCAGTGTGTTTTCATTGGCATACTTCTTAACGGCAGCACTGGATTTTGCGATTGGCTGTAAAGTACCGGCCCCGGCAACACATCCTCCCGGACAAGCCATACCTTCTAACAGGTATCCATCCAATCGTCCGGCTTTTGCCATCATCAACATCGTCTTACAATTTTTCAAACCTTCAGCCGCCTGTACTTTAACTTCTACTTCCGGATGTTTCTTGTTGATCAAAGACTTAACGGCTTTGGCAACACCACCGCTCACGGCAAATTCACGTCCACGGTTCGTTCCTTTTAACAGTGGATCATTACCTTCGATTTCTTCCAGTTTTACTCCTTTGGCAACGAACATACCCATGACTTCTTCAAATGTCAGTACGAAATCTACATCACTTCGTACCGACTTACGGCTGGCTTCCAGTTTCTTGGCCGCACATGGACCAATAAATACAACTTTGCAGTCTGGATCGTCTTTTTTGATCATACGTGCAGTTAATACCATTGGTGTTAAAGCCATGGAAACATAAGAAGCATACTGTGGGAAAAGCTTTTTAGCCATAACAGACCAGGCAGGACAGCAGGAAGTGGCCATCCAAGGTTGTTTTTCCGGCACTTTATCCATGAAGTCTTCTGCTTCTTCGATCGTACAAAGGTCAGCACCGATGGCAACTTCGACAACATCGCTGAAGCCTAATTCTTTTAATGCTGCTGTCAATTTTTCCGGTGTTACACTTGGTCCAAACTGTCCGACAAAAGCAGGGGCAACGGCCGCAACGACACGGTGTCCTTCCTTCATCGCATAAATAGTTTGGAAGATCTGTCCTTTATCGACAATGGCACCAAATGGACAGTTCACTAAACACATACCGCAGCTGACACACTTATCATAGTCAATAACGGCTTTTCCATCTTCATCACTGTGAATCGCATCCATACCACAGCTGGCCGCACATGGGCGTTCAATCTTTGTGATAGCTTTGTAAGGACAAGCTTCCATACAACGTCCACACTTGATACATTTATCCTGATCAATCAAAGAACGTCCGTTTACGATATGGATCGCATCTTTTGGACAAACCTCTGTACACTGATGAGAAAGACATCCCTGACAGGCATTTGTGACAAATACTTTCTTTTCCGGACAAGCATTACATGCGAATTTGATGATGTTAACTAACGGATCATCATAATACTTTTTCGCAATCGCACTTTCTTCAATACCGTCCGATAAGGCTTTAAACTCCTTTGCATCTCGTGTAGGAAGACCCATACCTAAACGTAAACGTTCACCGATAATGGCTCTTTCCAGGAAAATACTGTTACGATAGGTTGCTTTGTCACCTGGTAACAGTTCATATGGAATCTGTTCGATTCGTTTGGCAAGATCGTCACAGTCCTCATAGGCCATGCTGGCGATAGCCGCAAAGACCTTACGACGCAAATCTGTAACTGAGTTGTATATACCGCGCATAGTTCCTCCTTAATATACTTTTTTACCCATTTCATTATATCGGACAATGCCTTTAAAAAAAAGAAGAAATTGCTAACAAATTCACAATACTGTTCACTTTTTGTAAGCATGTTATAATCATTACGGTGATCAAAATGAAAAAAATTGTATGGGACTGGAACGGAACTTTGCTTGATGATATCGATTTGTGTTTGGAATGCATCAATACTTTATTAGTTCATCATGGTTTGTCCTGTCTACCGGATAAAGAAGCCTATCGCAAAGTATTTGGCTTTCCGATTGAAAACTATTATCGCGCAATTGGCTTTGACTTCACAAAAACTTCTTTTGAAACACTGGCTCACGAATATATGGAATACTATCAGGAAAAGAGCTATGACTGCGCATTGGTACAGGATGCTTATCAAGTATTAACACAGGCCAGATCTTTACAAATGGAACAAACAATTCTTTCAGCCAGTAAAAAAGATTATTTGTTGGCGCAGATTCAAAAAAACGATGTACAGGAAAGAGTAGATCGCATTTATGGAATCGAAGACATTTATGCACACAGTAAACTGGAACTGGCAAAAGCATATATGAAGACATGCCAGAAAGAAGATGAAGTTTGGTTTGTAGGTGATAGCTTACATGATTATGAAGTGGCCAGTCAGGCCGGCGGTAAATGCCTGCTGGTGACGACCGGACACCAATCAAAAGATCGTTTACAGCAGGCAGGTGTGCCTGTGCTGGATTCATTAAAAGAGTGTTTAGAGGTCATTTATGCAGGAAATTAAGGTCGGGGTAAATGATGCCGGACAACGACTGGATCGCTTTCTTCAAAAACATTATATGACATTGACAAAATCTATGATGTATAAAGCCATTCGCAATAAGAAAATCAAGGTCAATCGTAAGCGCTGTACATATGATCAAAAGCTGCAGGAAGGGGATTCGATCCTTTTATTTCTTCCTTATGAATTTTTAGAAACTAGACAGAAGGCTTGTCCTGTGAATACCGGAAGTATTGATGTTGTCTATGAAGATGATGATATTGTGCTGGTCAACAAGCCGGCAGGCTTGCTTTCACAAAGTGATGAAAAAGGCTTGCAGGATACATTGGTTAATCGCATACAGTATTATTTATATCAGAAAAAGGAATATGATCCGCAAAGAGAGAACAGCTTTGCCCCGGCAATCTGTCATCGTTTGGATAAAAATACATCTGGTTTGATCCTGGCGGCAAAAAATGCCAGAGCACTGCGTTTGATGAATGATGCGATCGCTTGTCATAAAGTTCGCAAGGTATATTGTGCCAAGATTGAAGGAACGCCTTTATGGGATACAAAGGAAGTTCTCTGTTACATTAAAAAACAGGAGACTAAGGCGCTTGTTGCGGCAGAGGCAAAGCCGGGCTATAAAGAGGCTCACATGCATGTAAAGGTATTAAAAAGACAAAGACAGTATTCCATCGTTCAGATTTTTTTGGAAACAGGAAGATTTCATCAAATTCGTGCCAGTATGGCATATTTAGGCTATCCGCTTTGTGGCGATATCAAATATGGCTATAAGGGAAGCCGAAAGAGTTATTCTTTATGTGCGTATCATTTAGAGATCGGCGATGTGGATTTACCGATCGCAAACAAAGATTTTACCATACCAATATCTTTCTAGCTTGAAGGAAAGAAAGGATAGGAGTATAATCCCTTCTATGTGAGGAGAAATAGATATGAGTGATTATCGTTATTTATTAGATATTGCCTTGATTTTATTAGGGACAAAGGCATTTGGTTTATTCACAAGAAAACTAAGGATGCCGGCTGTTGTCGGTGCTCTGCTTGCCGGTATCATTCTTGGGCCGGCCGTTTTAAACTGGGTTCAGCCAAGTAATTTGATTTCTTCTCTTTCTGAGATTGGAGTCATCGTTTTAATGTTTGGTGCCGGTTTGGAAACCAGTATTACCGATTTGAAAAAAGCCGGATTAAAGGCTTTGGTGATTGCCGTTTTAGGTGTATTGGTTCCTTTAGGTCTTGGATATTGGATTGCGACATTCTATAACGTGGGGCCGGAAGCCTGGATCGGTAACTTATTTTTAGGTGTTATTCTGACGGCTACTTCTGTAGGTATCACGGTTGAAACCTTGAAAGAAATGGGCGCTATGAAAACGACCAGCGGTAATGCAATCCTAGCTGCTGCCGTGATCGATGATGTGTTGGGTATCATTGCGCTTACGATCGTCTCCGGTTTAGCTGATAGTTCGGTAAACGTAGGCATTGTCTTATTGAAGATCGTTTTGTTTTTTATCTTTGCCGTTATCGTTGGTGTTTTACTACATAAAGTTTTTGCCTGGTGGTTTGATCATGATTCCCGTGGCGGACTGCAAAGATATTCCATCATCAGTTTTGCGTTTGCCTTGATTATGGCTTTTGTCTCCGAGGAGTTTTTTGGTGTTGCCGATATCACCGGTTCTTTTGTGGCAGGCTTGATCATATCAGGAACCAGCCAATGCGCCTATGTGACAAAAAGAATCGGAACACTTTCTTATTTGTTGATATCACCGGTATTCTTTGCCAGTATCGGTTTAAAGCTGGAACCATTTAATTTTTCGGGATCTGTATTGCTGCTTATCTTATTATTGTGTGTGATTGCTTTATTGAGTAAAGTTGTTGGATGTGGACTTGGCGCATTGCTTTGCCACTATTCAAAATCACAGGCGATACGAATTGGCTGTGGAATGGTATCGCGTGGTGAAGTTGCTTTGATTGTCGCCAATAAAGGAATGGCGTTGGGAATCTTTCCAAATTTCTTTGTGACACCGGTTTTATTGTGTGTGGTCTTTACTACGATCATTACACCGATTTTACTAAAGGTTGTTTATAAGAAAAAGCCAAATGATCCGGATTATCTGGTAACGAGTTCCAACTAAAGTACATGAAAACTAGAGTAAAGAGATTCATTTCCATATTTTTATGCAGTCTTCTCGTCGTTGGATGCCAATCCGCTACGATGAAGGAAAATCCGGCTGTGCATGTTTTAGACAATAAAGATACATTGGTCGAGCTAAAGAATATGCCCGATCCCGATGATGAAAGTCTGAGTTTAGGACAACAGTTGGACGCACCGGAAAAGGGTGAAGAAATTGCTATCATCCATACCAGCATGGGCGATATTTATGTGCGTTTTTTTCCGGAGGCTGCACCTAAAGCAGTTTATAATTTTAAAAAACTGGCTTTAGAAGGATACTATGACGGATTGACCTTTCATCGCATCATTTCTGATTTCATGATTCAGGGTGGTGATCCTAACGGAGATGGCAGTGGCGGCCAAAGCATCTGGAAGGAAGAATTTGAAGATGAATTCAGTACCAGGCTTGTCAATATTACCGGTTCTCTGGCCATGGCCAATGCCGGCAGCAACACCAACGGAAGTCAGTTCTTTATCAATCAGGCTCCAGTCGTTGATCCATCTTACTGGCAAAGTATGCAAGCCAACTATGATCAGCTCAAGGATATGAGCGAAAAAGAGAAACAATCTGTATTGAATTATTATGGATACAGTTTTTTAAATATGGACAAGGTGGATGAGAAGTATAAAGAACTATACCAGACACAAGGTGGTAATCCTTCTTTGGATGGGGCTTATAATGCATTTGATCCACAACGAGGACATACAGTTTTCGGTCAGGTATTCAAGGGCATGGATGTGGTCCGGGCTATTTCTAAAGTGCAGACAAACAGTCAAGATCATCCATTAGAAAATATTGAGATTGAAAAAGTGGAAATTGCTGAATATAAAGGTGAATAAGTAAGAAATTGGTAAGAAGAAGCTTCTATACTAAAGGGTATGGAAGCTTTTTTTATTCTTATATGTACATATGCTACATCCATTTTTGAAGGACGAGTATTACAAAGAACAAAAAAAATCGAGTGGATTACTTTTGGACTGTGTTCTTTTATGTTTCTGCCTCTTTTGTCCCGAGATACATTCTGGTTATCACAGTGTTTCTTTACCTTTTTATTTTGTCTTTTTGAACAAGATAGACACACTTATTATATTAGCTGGCATTGGTCGATCGCATGTGTATGCATTGCCATTGGTTTTATCGGCACCTTTCAAAGTCTGCATTGGCAAGGAGCACTTTTATACAGTGTGCCTGCTTTGTTTTTACATCGAAGAAAACCAGAGTGGATTGGTATAGCCGATGTATATTTTTTAGGCTTTTTCGGTTCTCTTTTAGGGATGCATCGTATGATGATTGCGGTATTGATTTCTGTTCTTTTTGGTCTTTTATGGTCCGCTTTCAGGCAAAAGAAGATGATCGCCTACGTGTCCTGTTTATGTATCGGAGTCTGGATTTCTTATGTAAAGGGGTATTATCTGTGGGATATTTTATTCAGTCTTTTAAGCACATTCTAGGCTCATCCGGACATTCTATCTGAAGACATTGTTTCTGAAAAGGAAGCTTAAAAGAGAGTTTATGGCTTTGCAGTAACAATCCCTTTTGATCTTTACGTACTCCATATAAAGGATCGTTATAAATGGGAAATCCCAAAGAAGCCAGATGTACACGAATCTGATGCTTGCGCCCGGTCGTAATTTCAATAGTCAGTTTGGATGTATTTTTATTAGATTCTATCGCAGTGATTTTTGTCATGCTTGGTTTTCCGTTTTTTGAAATACGCATCTTTTGTGCCTGATGTCTGTCTTTTCCGATCGGCTTACAAATTTCATGGATAGAAGAAGGGAACTTTCCTTCGACGATGCACTGATACTCTTTTTTGATCTGATGCTGCTGCATCTGAAAATCAAAGTAAGGCTGAAAAAAAGGATGTTTACTAAACAGCAGAAGACCACTTGCCTCGTAGTCAATACGATGAATGGCCTGACAGGGATACATAGCTCCCTGCATCATTAAATGAGCATCAATTCTTGCCTGTAATGTATCTTGTGTATGTCCATCATCATGAACGAGCAAAAAAGGGAGCTTAAAAGCTACGATCACAAAACAGTCTTCATACAGGATCGTAACATCATCAAAGGATACCGGATGTATAAACTCTTTTGGCTTAAAAGAAATTGTATAACATTGTCCTTTATACAGAATGGGTTCTTTAAAGTCCGTGCATTGATTCCAGTGCTTCCTGGAAGCATGAAAAAGAGACTGCAGTTCGAAAAGCGTAAGCTCTTTTTTGGCAATAAACTGCAGTCGATTTTCATCACAGTGCAAAAGTTTAAAGGAAGAAAGCATATTCATAGATTATTTTAGGATTTATAGATATAATGTCAATATAAAGGAGGTTTTCGAAATGAAAATTTTTAAATGTGATGATTGCGGTGCTGTATTTGAATTGGTTGTAGAACCTACAAAAGGTGCTATTGAAGGATTGCGCGAAGTAAAAGCCGGTGAAGTTGACGGGGCTTTGGAAAAACACGTACCTGTTGTAGAACAAGATGGACATAAGTTGATCGTTAAAGTAGGAAGTGTTGCTCACCCTATGACAGCAGAACACTATATCAATGCGATCTGGGTAGAGTTTGAAGACGGAACCTATGTGAAAAAAGCACTGACACCGGATATGGCTCCAGAAGCAGAATTCTGCATGAAGAATAAGTCCGGAAAAGTTACGGTGTATGAATATTGTAATCTGCACGGACTTTGGAAAACAGAGTTTACTTTAAAAGCTGAATAATTGAATAGCTCTATCGTAAAAAGAACTGGAATTTCTTGTATAAAGATTCCGGTTTTTTTGTTTTTACAGACTTTTCCTGCAAGGATCCTACAAGCTGTGGGTTGTAAGATGGGAAAGACTCTACTACAATGGTAGGTGGATTTTTTAAGAAAAGAGGGAAACCATGAAATTGGAAAATAATTATCATTCCCTTACCAATTCGGTATTCGATAATGTGATCCTTATTCTAAAAAGCATGCTTGTAGGCGTTTGTGCCGGAGGGATTGCGGTATTGTATCGACTGGTATTGGGAAAGGGCGAATCTTTTGCCTTTTCGTTGTATGATTTTGTGTCAGGAAATCTTCTCTGGATCTTGTTGTTGATTCCCGTCTTTGGAATCGTTGCGTATTTGATCGGAAAAATGGTGGATTACAACCCTATGATTTCCGGTAGTGGAATACCGCAGATCGAAGGTATTTTAAAAGGATACTTTTTAAAGCGGAAAAGTTGGTTTTCTACTCTGGTTTGTAAATTTGCCGGTGGTGCGATGGGGATTGCCGGAGGTCTTTCATTAGGAAGAGAGGGCCCATCGATACAATTAGGTGCCAATGTCGGAGAGGCTATCGGTAATCGGTTGGGAAACGGACGACTGGAAAAAAAGATTCTTATTGCCGGAGGGGCTAGCGCCGGATTGGCTGCAGCTTTTAACGCCCCTTTGGCCGGTGTCATGTTTGCCTTGGAAGAAATCTTTAAATATTTTACACCGGTGATTTTGTTGTCGATGATGTCGGCAGCCGTAGCTTCCGATTTTATTTCCAAACAGATTTTTGGCATGCAGCCTATTTTTGAATTGCCGGTGATTCAATCCATTCCCTTATCCGGCTATGGTTATCTGATCCTGTTAGGTATTTTACTGGGTGTTTTCGGCGCAATTTATAACTATGTATTGCTTCGAACAAAGGATCTGTACAAAAGCTTGTCAGTACCTACCTGGGTAAAAATCTGGATTCCTTTTTTATTGGCGATTGTTTTAGGAATTACCATGCCGCAGGTGTTGGGTGGCGGTCATGCCTTGTTTGAAGAAATGAACAGTGATCTGGTTTTGACCACCATGATCGTTTTCCTGCTTGTAAAGTTTTTGTTTTCCGTCATCAGTTTTGGTTCCGGAATTCCTGGTGGTATTTTCTTTCCTTTGATTGTTTTGGGTGCCGGTATCGGTTCTGTATATGCTAAAGCGATCATTTCATTTTTAGGTGTGGATCCTATCTTATTTCATAATTTTATTATTTTGGCCATGGCCGGTTATTTTACAGCGATTGTCAGAGCCCCTTTGACCGGTATCATCTTAGTTACGGAAATGACCAATTCTCTGGCACACTTGTTATCGCTGACGGTGGTTTCTTTGGTGGCCTATGCCGTTGCAGACTTATTAAAAAGTCCACCGGTTTATGAAGCTTTATTGGATGGCATGCTGGATAAAGAGCAGGGCGAGACTAAAGAAAGCGGAAAACGAATCGTATTTGAAATACTCGTACAACACGAATCCATGTTAGCCAACAAAATGGTAAAAGATATCTCATTACCTGAAGGTACACTGTTGGTGGAAATACGCCGAGGTGAATACAGGATATTGCCGAAGGGAAATACTAAAATAAAAGAAGGTGATACGATTTCTGTATTGACCGATGTAAATTTAGAATGCAGTGTGAAAGAAGCTTTGGAAGCACAGAATCAAAGCACCTAGGCTTCATTTGAGAAGAAATTGAGAATTAAAGGTCTGATATCAAAAAGGATATTGGACTTTTTTTGTCCTATATCGAAAGTCATAATAGAAAGGTTTGTTAGGAACAAAGAAGGGTTCACATATTGTTAAGTGACTTAATGAATGGTATAATATTCGATATTTCAAGGAGGTTTTCATATGCTTGAAGTTAGACATCTTGTCAAAGATTATGATACAGGAAGTAATATCGTACATGCCTTAAAAGATATTTCTCTGACATTTCGCGATAGTGAATTTGTTTCGATTTTAGGACAAAGCGGATGCGGAAAAACAACATTTTTAAATATTATCGGTGGTTTGGATCAATATACCAGCGGGGATTTGATCATTAACGGTCGTTCAACCAAAAACTATACGGATAAAGATTGGGATACCTATCGTAATCACCGTGTTGGTTTCGTGTTCCAAAGCTACAATTTGATCATGCATCAAACGGTCCTCAGTAATGTCGAGCTGGCATTGACGTTGAGCGGTGTCGATAAGCAGGAACGAAGACAAAGAGCCATCGAGGTCTTAAAACAAGTCGGTTTGGAAGATCAGTTGGATAAAAAACCGACACAGATGTCCGGTGGACAAATGCAGCGTGTAGCTATTGCCAGAGCCTTGGTCAACAACCCGGAAATCTTGTTGGCGGATGAGCCGACCGGTGCCCTGGATTCCAAGACCAGTGTGCAGATCATGGATTTGTTAAAGGAGATTGCCAAGGATCGACTGGTCATCATGGTGACACATAATCCAGAGTTGGCCAAGACGTATTCAACGCGTATCATTTCTTTATTTGATGGTGTGGTGCAAAATGATACTAATCCTATCGCACCGGAAGAAATTACTCCAACGACGGATTCTTTAAAAAAGCCAAGTATGTCTTTTAAAACAGCTTTATCACTGAGCTTAAATAACTTGATGACAAAAAAAGGTCGTACTTTGTTGACAAGCTTTGCCGGAAGTATTGGTATCATTGGTATCGCTTTGATCCTTTCTTTATCCAATGGGGTGCAGGCTTACATCAATCAGGTTGAAAATGATACGATGGCCAGCTATCCAATTGAGATTCAAGATAACACCATGGATATGTCAACGATGATGGAAACCATGATGAATATGTCATCGGATGAGAAAGAAAAAAAGGAAAATAAGGATGAGGTCACATCCATGCCCTACATCAATGATATTTTGAATTCGATCTCAAAGTCTTCCAAGAACAATCTTTCTGCCTTTAAATCGTATTTGGAAAGTAAAGAGGGAGATCAACTCATGGATCATACCAAAGCTGTGGAATACGATTATGGCTTAAGTATGCATGTTTATAATGATTTAGGGGATCAAGGTCTGGTGCAGGTCAGTCCCAATGGTTTGCTGGATCGTCTTGGTTTCTCGGATTTGATGAATCTGCAAAATCAATTTATGTCTTCTTCTACATCGATGATGTCTAATGAAGTATGGCTTTCTTTACCGGATACCAAAGAACTTCGCGACGATGAATTTGAACTGGTCGAAGGAAAATGGCCGGATGCCTATAATGAGGTCGTGATCGAAGTCAATGATCAAAACGAGATTTCCGATTATGTACTCTATTCTCTGGGTTTGATGGATCAGGATGAGCTGGTCGAGAATTATAATCAGCTTTTAGCCGGTAATGTAGATCAAATTCAAACGAGTGAAGATGCCACTTACACATACGATGAATTATTAAATACAACGTTTAAGCTGGTCAATAACAGTGATTTGTATCATAAAGTCAATGGCGTATGGATCGATGGATCTCAGGATGAAGCCTATGTCGATCAGATCGTGGATCAAGCCACCGATGTTAAAATCGTAGGGATCATCAAACCAGCCGATTCTACCGTATCAAAGACAACGATGGGCGGTGTGTATTATTCTTCGCAAATGCGTGATTACATGATCGAACAGTGTTCAAATTCACAGATCGTACAGGAACAAATCAATCATCCGGATACCAATGTATTAACCGGAACGGCATTTTCAGATGGGGAAGAAATGTCGATTTCGAAATTAACACCGGAGCAGCAAATGGCCATGGCTTCTATGTCACAGGAAGAATTGATGTCTTATATGAGCACATACAATGAAAATCTCAATGCGACCTATGACAGCAATCTACAAAAGCTGGGATATATCGATCTGGACAATCCGACAAAAATCAATATCTATGCTTCCAGCTTTGAAGATAAAGAAGAAATCAGTGATCTGATCAATGAGTATAACGAAAAGGAAAAAGCAGCTGATCGTTTAGCCAATGTGATCACATACAACGATTTTATCGGTATGATGTTGTCCAGTGTGACCAGTGTGATCAATATGATCTCTTATGTTCTGATTGGATTTGTATCCGTATCGTTGATCGTATCCAGTATCATGATTGGTATCATTACGTATATTTCTGTATTGGAGAGAACCAAAGAAATCGGAATTTTACGAGCTATCGGTGCTTCCAAAAAGGATGTATCGCATGTCTTTAATGCCGAAACCTTTATCATTGGTCTGGCCAGTGGATGCATGGGTATCTTGATTACGATCTTGTTGAATATTCCCATCAGCATGATCGTAGAAAATCTGACTGGTGTTGCCCATATTGCCAGTCTTCCATGGCAGGGTGGACTGATCTTGATCTTGATCAGCTTATTATTGACAGTTATAGCCGGTCTAATTCCTAGTCGCTTTGCCTCGAAAAAAGATCCTGTAGAAGCTTTACGTAGTGAATAGTCTATTAGAGTTAAGCATAATGTTTAGCTCTTTTTTGTACAAAGAACTACTTGACATTCTCAAACCGGGGGGGGGTAAAATTTTCTTAATGGAGGATTTTATATGAAGAAATTTACAAAAGTGGCATTGGCGGCAACGACAAGTCTATCTATGATCTGCACAATAGGTATGAGTGTATATGCACAAACTGAAACCGAGAGTATAGATACGGTGGATGTTTCTAATCATTTAGATGAATCGAATGTTGATAATTCAGAAAATTTAGATGAAACAAATAAAGAAAACATTGCGGATGATGCAGATGAAATTACAACAGAAAACAAAGAAACAACAGATGTAAATGGTTTAGAAGAACAACCTCTTGTTTCGGAGGATGCTACAAATTCAGCAACTACTCCGAATGAAGATGAAGTGATAGATTGGGGAACTTTTCATTTTATCTATGTTGATGCGGTTACAGGAGAAGTATTGAATACATATACTTTTAAGCCAAATGTAACAGAAACAATACAGGAAGCTATGGAAAATGGATTACCAGAGGGGTATTCTTTTCCACCATATTTAGGCGGTTTAGGATGGGTTGCTAAACCTGGCCAAGATTCTTTTTACACGTATCCAGTGCAAAAAGGAGAATGGGATAAGGAGAATGCTGAAAATGATTTGATACCTATTAAAATTAAGTACGTAGATGTTAAAGATGGAAATTTGGTAGGTGAAAGCGAAATACTATGGCCATCCAGTTATGAATATGTAACGATGAATCCTTATGGCTATTATATGGGGGAGATACCTGAAGAATATGTGATTACAGGAAAAGTATGGGAAATACAAAATGGCGAAATCGCAGTTCATGTGCAAAAAGATGATGGCGAAATAGAAGGTCATCTCTTCAACTTTACTTTCTTATCCGATAAACAAGCCTTTGATAAAAGCTATTTAGTTTTTGAAAAATTGGATATAAATTCAGATAATAAGATTGATTACAAAGAAATACAATCTCTACTTCCGGAAGGCTATCAATTAGATAATCAATATAAAGAAGGTGATATTTTCTTTGAATTAGTAACGGATGATACAGGAAGTACAAGTGTTCGTCCTGTCGGAGATGCTGTTGTGAATGCTTTTGGAAGTGTCTTTATTACAGACATAAAGGACGAAGACCCATCGGATACCGATTCATCAGATGATCAAACGGATGCATCCAATCCAGATGGATCAAAAGAAGATGAAAATACTTCATCACAAGATGAAACCAGCCATAAAACGACTCCCGATAAAGAAGCGAGTGTGAAGAAAGAAAAAACTACAAATACAGCTTATGAAACAAATCCAATCGTATGGGCTGGATTGATGTCACTAGCTTTAGTGCTCGGTATTGGCATGATATTGTGTTATAAATCTAAAATGAATCGATAAATTGTAAGAATCTGGTAAAAAATCAGGTTCTTTTTGTTACATAGTCTTTACATTGAAAACGCATACATTTCGATGTAAAAACATTTAAATTTTACGAAAAAGTGATATACTTTTAATTAAGTAAGACGCTTATGTTATATAGGAGGATGAGTATGGAACAAAATAATATGCTCGCAATGATTTTAGCGGGTGGGCGTGGTACGCGTTTATTGGATCTGACAAAGAAAAACGCAAAGCCGGCCGTTTATTTCGGTGGTAAGTATCGAATCATCGATTTTCCCCTGAGCAACTGTGCGAATTCAGGAATCAAAGTCGTAGGTGTTTTGACACAGTATGAATCCGTCATGTTGAATGCCTATGCCGGAGCCGGACAACGCTGGGGTCTGGATACAAGAGGAAGTGGCGTTTATGTACTTCCGCCACGTGAAAAAGATGGAACAAAATTTGATGTGTATCAGGGAACCGCAGATGCCATTACACAAAATATTGACTTTATCGATACATTTGATCCGGAACATGTTTTGATTCTTTCCGGTGACCATATTTATAAAATGGATTATGCGAATATGCTTTCTTTGCATAAGGAAAGTGGTGCTGCCTGTACGATTGCCGTACTTCCGGTTCCAATGAAAGAAGCAAGCCGTTTCGGTATCATGAATACGGATGAAGAAGGTCGTATCGTTGAATTTGAAGAAAAACCGGAATACCCAAAATCAAACCTGGCCAGTATGGGTATCTACATCTTTAACTGGAAGGATCTGCGTAAAGAATTGATTGCCGATATGAATGTAGAAGGAAGTCATCATGACTTTGGTAAAGACATTATTCCTTCTTTCTTAAATCAGGGCAAAAAGCTGCAGGCTTATAAATTTGAAGGTTACTGGAAGGATGTAGGAACGATTGATTCTCTGTGGGAAGCCAATATGGATCTGCTTACAAAATCCAATGAGTTGAATTTGGATGATCCGGAATGGAAGATTTATACAGAAGATATTCCGACACTTCCACATTATGTATCTCCAACAGGTTCTGTTAAGAACTGTTATATCAATCAGGGAGCCATCATTAAAGGAAATGTAGAAGGCTCTGTCTTGTTCCACAATGTAACCGTGGATAAAGATGCCGTTGTCGAACAGGCTGTTTTGATGCCGGGCGTAAGTGTTGGTGAAGGTGCCAAAGTCTATCGTGCTATTGTGGCGGATGGTGTTAAGATCGACCCGGGTGCTGTTGTGGGATCACCAGACAGTGAAGAGATCGCGTTGATTTCCAAACGCGTAAAGAAAGGGGAGTAACCGACGATGTGTAATGCTTTAGGTATCGTGACTTACAATGACCCGAATGTGTATGTAAGAGGTCTTCAAAAATATCGCCCAATTGCGGCATTTAACTTTATTGGACGTTATCGTCTGGTGGATTTTCCATTATCAAATATGGCCAATTCCGGTATTCATGATATCAAGGTTTTTGTCAATGGAAATCCTCGTTCCCTGATCGATCATATCGGCAGTGGACGTCAGTATAATATCAACTCCAAACATGGAAAGATCGAGCTGATTCCATTGTATCGTGAAGATGGGGCTGTGAAATATGTATCGGATGTACAAAGCTATTATGATCAGTTGTATTCTATCGAACAAAACAACAATGACTATGTGATCATTGCACCGGTCAATATGATTTACATGGCAAACTATGCCGATTTATTAGATCAGCATATGGAAAGTGGAGCAGAAATCACCATGTTGTATCAGAATGTGGACAATGCCAAAGATCATTACATCAACTGTGATGTGATTCAGATGAATCGTCAAAAAGGTGTGTTGAGCATTGAAAGCAACTTAGGAAATTATAAAAATCGTCAGTTGTCTTTACAGACTTATATCATGTCTAAAGAAATCTTTGTTTCGCTTGTAAAAGAGGCAACAAAGGTCAGCAGTATGTACTGGTTTAAGGATATTGTCAATGATCATTGTAAAGATATGGATATCCGTGGGGTAAACTTCCGTGGTGGTGTTTACTGCATCAATGATCTGAAATCTTATTTTGATAGTAATATGGCAATCTTGGATGAAGCTAATATGCGTGAATTCTCCAATCCAAAATGGCCGGCTTATACAAGAACCAACGACAGTGCACCGGCTATCTATTTGAACGGTGGAAGTGCGGTAGGCTCTTTTGTATCCAACAGTTGTGAAGTACATGGTCAGATTGTCAATTCGATCGTAGGACGTGCCTGCAAGATCGGTAAAAATGCCGTTGTGGAAAATTGCTTGATCATGCCGGGTGTAACGATTGGAGATAATGCGGTTTTAAAGAATGTGATCGTGGACAAATACGCCAAGATCGTGAAGAAAAAAGATTTAGCAGGTACAGAAGAAGAACCTTTGTACATCGGAAGAAGGGAGAATATCTAATGGCATCAATTTTAATGGTTGCAGGTGAAGGGCTTCCCTTTATTAAAACCGGTGGACTTGCGGATGTAATCGGTTCTTTACCGGCTGCTTTGACACAACAGGGGCATGAAGTGAAAGTTGTTATGCCTTTATATCGTAAGATTGCGGAAAAATACATGGATGAATTGTATTTTGACTGTGAGTTTTCCGTTTCCATCGCGTATCATGAAGTACCGGTACGTGTCTATTCCAAGATGGAAGGGGATGTATGCTTCTTCTTCATTCAACATCAGGGATACTTTGAAAGAGATACGTTGTATGGCTATGACGATGATGGAGAACGTTTTGCGTATTTCCAAAAAGCTGTGATTGAAATGTTGAATCAACTGAATTACTGGCCAAATATCATTCATTGTCATGACTGGCATACCGGAATGATTCCTTGTATGGTCAAAGAAACGCATGATAATGATGCGCGTTATCGCAGTATTCGATTCGTTTATACGATTCATAATTTGGCTTATCAGGGAAACTTTGGTCCGGAAATGCTGGATAGTTGTTTAGGGCTTCCTTATTATCTGCTGGAGAATGGAAATGTTCGCTTTGATGGTGGAATTTCCTTTATGAAGTCCGGTATCTTATATGCGGATAAGGTGACAACTGTTTCTCCAACATATGCACAGGAGATTTTGACACCACAGTATGGGGAACACTTAGAAGCTATTTTGAATATGCGTAAATACGATCTGTGGGGTATCGTAAACGGAATTGATATCAATTTATGGAATCCAAAAACGGATCCGGAGATTCCGTATCACTTTGATAAGGTCAATATTGAGAAGCAGAAAAAACAAAACAAACTGGCTTTACAGAAAGAGCTGGGCTTAAAAGAAGATGAAAACGTCATGTTGGTAGGATGTGTCAGTCGACTGACATGGCAAAAAGGCTTCTATTTGATGATGGAGCAGTTGGATGCCTTATGTTCGGCACCGATTCAGTTAGTCATCTTAGGTAGTGGCGAAAGCCAGATCGAAAACAAATTCAGAGATCTGGAAAACGGAAACAAAGGAAAGATTTGTTTCTATTATGGATACAACGAAAGCTTAGCACATCGTATCTATGCCGCCAGCGATCTGTTCTTAATGCCATCGTTATTTGAACCATGTGGTATTTCACAGCTTTGTTCTATGCGCTATGGCACATTGCCGCTAGTACGTGAAACCGGCGGGTTAAAAGATACGGTCAATCCATATAACGAATACGATAAGAGCGGAAACGGATTCAGCTTTGAGCATTATGATTCCAATGAATTGATGAACACGTTATATTATGCAATCGATGTTTATTACAACCGTAAAGAAGATTGGAAGATCTTACAGACTAATGCGTTGAATACGGATGTAAGCTGGGCCAACAGTGCCAAAACATATTCGTTGTTATATGATGAATTGATGGCTAATTCATGAGAGTTGCCGTCAGTGCATGTCTGGTCGGTCAAAAGTGTCGCTATGACGGAAACCACTGCAAAAGGGATATACTCGATACGTTCTTGAAAGAACATGAAATGATACCGGTATGTCCGGAATGCTTAGCCGGCTTTTCCATTCCACGAGAACCAATTGAAATTTTGGATGGCAAAGTGATTACTAAATCCGGAAAAGATGTAACGTCATCTTTAGAAAAGGGTGTAGAGAAAGCGCTGTCCATCTTAAAAGAAAACAAAATAGAGATCGTGATCTTAAAAAGTCGTTCGCCGAGTTGTGGTGTCGGCTTTACATATGATGGAACCTTTAGTGGTCGTCTGATCCAACAGGATGGAAAGTTTGCCAGGTCACTGAAAGAGAATGGTTTCTTCATTCTTCAAGTTGACTGAAATTGTATTGATTTATTGAGGGAAATGGACTAAAATATTTTTAGATTTACTTTAGGAGGATATTTATAATGAAACAAGTTACTGTAACTGTAGTTGATCCAGTAGGATTACATGCTCGTCCTGCCACTGTGGCTGTAAACGCTGCCAGCAAATTCAAAAGTGAAATCAACGTGGCTTTCAAAGGACGTGAAGTAAACATGAAATCAATCATGGGTGTTATGTCTTTAGGAATCCCAACACAGTCTGAAATCACAATCAGCTGCTCTGGTGAAGACGAAGAAGAAGCAATTGCTGCTATCGAAGAAGTACTTCGCGCACAGAAAATCATTGCTTAATGTATAAAAAAGCCGAAAGGCTTTTTTTTTTGCCCTTTCGTAGAAATTTTAATTGAATTGATAATCTTTACATTTATACAAAATTCAATATGTGTACATAACTTGAAACATTATGAAAAATGTATTATGAATTGAAAATATTTTTCAGAGAGGTATAATAAAACTATATTTTGTGGAAATCTTCGCAGAGTGAATAATAAGGAGGGAGAAACTTTATGGAGATTTTGAAATTGCTCGGAATCTTGATCGTAGTAGTTGGTTTTATCTTAAAGCTAGACTCTATACTGATCATTATGGTTGCGGCCATCGTGACAGCACTTGTTTCCGGCATTGATGTTGTTACATTCTTACAGACACTGGGATCCAGTTTTGTATCCAATCGAAGCATGTGTACATTTATCATCGTGCTTGTCTTGACAGGAACTTTGGAACGAAATGGTCTGAAACAGGCAGCGGCCGATTTAATGGCAAAATTTAAAAACGCATCGGCTGGTCTGATCATCGGTATATATGGTATCATTCGTCTGATTTTTGGAGCATTTAATATCAGTGTTGGTGGTGCTGCCAGTTTTATTCGCCCAATCGTAATGCCAATGGCGCAAGCTATCGTGGAAAAAGACGGACATCCGATTGCGGAAGAATACTTGGAACAATTAAAAGGAATGTCGTCTGCCATGGATAATGTGGCATGGTTCTTTGGTCAGGTATTGTTTGTAGGTACAAGTGGTATGTTGTTAGTGCAATCTACATTGGCAGATTTAGGCTATCAGGTTGAATTGATCGATTTGGCCAGTGTTCAGATTCCGGTGGCCTTGATCGCAACGGCATGCGCTATCGTTTACTATTTCTTGAAAGACAAGAAACTGGCTAAGAAATATGCAGGAGGTGCTAAATAATGACAAATCCTATTGAATATTTCATGAGTGCCGAAATTACCATGTCGGATAAACTTTTGGAGATCATGTACTTTGCGATCGGTTTGATTGCTATTTACGTGGCTATTCGAAATTTGAAGGATAAAACGAATGATAAGCGGTATGGTACGTTTGCTTTCTGGTTTTTACTAGGCTTAATGTTTGTGATTGGAAAATGGATTCCGCCGATGTACACGGGAATTTTGATGTTCTTGATGGTTTTAAGCCCAATCTTAAAACAAGTGAAAGCTGGTTCTGAACCAAGTCCTACGGTAGAGGAAATGACAAGAAACTATAAGAAGATTGGTTTCAAAGTCTTTATTCCTGCCGTATCTATTGGTGCTTTTGCCTTAATTGCTGCATTGTTTACGAAGATTTCTCCATTGTTTGGTATGGGTGTCGGCGTTGTAGTCGGTATCATCTTATTGATGATCTTCTCAAAAGACAACAAACCTTCTGTTTTCTTGAATGACGGGCGAAGAATGTTGGATATCGTTGGACCTCTAAGTATGTTGCCGACCTTATTAGCTGCCTTAGGTGCTGTCTTTACGACTGCCGGTGTCGGTGATGTAATTTCTAATATTGTATCGAATATCATTCCGGAAGGTAATGTTGCGATTGGCATCATTGTATATGCTGTAGGTATGGCTTTATTTACTATGGTTATGGGAAATGCGTTTGCGGCCATCACCGTTATGACAGTGGGAATCGGCGCACCGTTTGTATTGGCGCATGGTGCAGATCCGGTTATCATCGGATCGTTGGCATTGACTTGTGGATACTGCGGAACATTGTGTACACCGATGGCGGCCAACTTTAATATCGTTCCAGTCGCGGTACTGGAGATGAAGGATGACTACGGGGTTATTAAAAACCAGGTTGTCATTGCCGGAATCATGCTTGTTGTTCAGATTATTATGATGATCGTATTATCATAAGGAGTAAAAGTGATGAAAAAGATTTTGATTACAGGTTTTGATCCATTTGGTGGTGAAAGTATCAATCCGGCTTTTGAAGCGGTTAAACTTTTGCCGGATGCAATTGCCGGGGCACAGGTGATCAAATTGGAAGTGCCGACCGTATTTGGTAAGGGGCCACAAAAAACGATCGATGCGATCGAAGAATATAAACCGGATTATGTCCTTTGTATTGGACAGGCTGGCGGTCGTTCCCAATTAACACCGGAATTTGTCGGTATCAACTATGTGCAGGCACGTATTCCGGATAATGAAGGAAATCAGCCGATGAACCAACCTTTGGTTGAAGGGGCTCCTCAGGCTTACTTTGCGACAATACCGGTTCATGCGATGGTAGAAAAAATCAAGGCCAGTGGCATTCCGGCTACTGTTTCTTATACAGCCGGTACATATGTATGTAACGCGATGTTGTATTGTGTCATGCATGCTCTTTATACAAAATATCCGAATGTTAAGGGTGGATTCATGCATGTGCCTTTTGCGACAGAGCAAACGGTCAATCAGCCGGCCGGTACACCGGGAATGAATTTAAAAGATATTGCCAAAGGAATTCAGGCAGCTGTAGAAGCTATTCTGGAAAATGAAGAGGATATCCAGGTCGTAGGAGGAGAAACTCATTGATCTTTGAGCCTGTTACATTGGAAAAAGACTGTTGGATCAGTGGTATAGAAAAAAAGACAAGTCCAGATACATTATATGAAGACTTACCCGTACTTTCCAAAGAATTTGCGAAGATCAAGCCATCGATAAAAAATCCAATCCGACCGCTGACAACTTGTGTTGCGACCGGAAAGGCGAAAATTTTCATGGGTGATTTTGTGGAGCGAAAGGATCCTAACTTTGCATCGATGTCGATAAAAAAAGGACAGCTTTTGGTCAAAGTCAAAGTTTCGTTTCGTTTCCAGGCTTTCTTACCGGCAAAAGTGGCCGGTATTCGCAAGAAGTTTTATCAGAACTGGTTACCGGAAAGTGGTTATGTTTCATCACAATGGCAGGATTTAGAGGTTTATCATTATCGACGTCGTTATTTTCGAAAGTCTCGTAAAATGGTCATGGAGCTTTGGTTTTTATTAGAAAATAAGAAGGAAGATTGAATTGAAAGAACAAGGATTTTTAAAGCTTGCCTATGCGGCTTATGGAAGCAATCTTCATCTAAAACAGATGGAAGTGCGTTGCCCCGATGCAGAATGTATAGGGAAGGGATATCTTGAAGATTATCAGCTGGTATTTGGAAAACGAGGATTTCTGGATGTAGTACCTTGCCAGGGGAAAAGAGTACAAGTTGGTTTATTCAAAGTGACGGATACAGATCTTCAGGCATTGGATGAATACGAGGAATATCCGGAGCTGTATGATCGTATTACCGTTTCAATCCAAACAGAATCAAAAGAGCAGGTTCAGGCTTTTGTCTATAAGATGAATCCTTATGATTCGATGGAAAAACCAACAGAAACGTATTGGACTACAATCAATGAAGGGTATGACAATTTTTCCTTTGATAAGAAAGATTTAGAGGATGCCTTATCGAAAATCGACTAAGAGGTCAAAAGACCTCTTTTTCTTTATATCGTCATGAAAACGATATCATTTTAAAGAAAAAATGATATAATAAATCTAGATTTTAGGAGGATTATTGTTTATGTCTATTGTTGAAGAAAGATATGAAAAATGGGTCAGTCACCCTAATTTGGATCCACGTTATAAAGACGAATTGAATAATATGGATGCCCAGGAAAAAAATGATGCCTTTTATACGCTGATTGAATTTGGGACAGCCGGCATGCGTGGCTTATTAGGACCTGGAACGAATCGTATCAACATTCACACGATCCGAAAAGCAACACAGGGATATGCCAACTACATCAAAAAAGCCGGAGAAGCTGCCTGCAAAGCCGGTATTGCCATTGGGTATGACAACCGCCATATGTCAAAAGAATTTGCCTTTGACTGTGCTGATTTGTTGGCAAAGAATAATATCGCATCCTACGTGTTTGAATCTCTTCGTCCAACACCGGAATTAAGTTTTGCGGTACGTCATCTTCATTGTTTTGGCGGCATCATGATCACAGCCAGTCACAATCCAAAGGAATATAACGGATATAAACTCTATGACGATAAAGGATGTCAGTTAGTTCCGGCTTTGGCAGGTCAGGTCATTGATGAGGTTAACGCAATTGAAGATGAATTAGCCATCGATGCCAATTGCACAGACAAACAAAAGAAACTGGTTACTGTAATTGGTAAAGATGTGGATGAGGAATACTATAAAAATGTATTAAGTATTCAATTGAATCCGGATGTGAAAAAAGATATCAAAATCGTATTCTCTCCAGAACATGGTACAGCAAATATTCCTGTTCAGGAAGTGTATAAACGGGCAGGCTATACATGCATTCCGGTCGTAGAACAATGTACACCGGATCCAGATTTCTCAAATACGCCGACACCAAATCCGGAACAGCCGGGTGCGTATGAACTGGCTTTAAAATATGCCAGAGAAAACGATGCCGAGGTGATTTTGGTTTGTGATCCGGATGCCGATCGTATGGGTGTTGGGGTAAAACACAATGGAGACTATGTTGTCTTAACCGGAAACCAGTCTGGTTCAGTTGAAATCGAATATATTTGTTCACAGTTAAAAGAAAAGGGTTTGATGCCGGAAAATCCAGTGATGTTCAATACGGTTGTCACAAGTGATCTTGGTGAAAAGGTTGCGGCTGATTATGGTGTGGAAACCGAAAAGACATTGACCGGATTTAAATTTATTGGGGAAAAAGTTGCCAAATACGAAGTAACTCATGAAAAGAATTATGTATTTGGATATGAAGAATCGTATGGTTCTTTGATCAAACCATTTGTTCGTGATAAAGATGCACCGCAGGCTTGTTTGATGTTGGCGGAAGCAGCCAGCTTCTATAAGCAGCAGGGAAAAGATCTGGTAGATGTACTTGACAGCTTGTATGAACGTCATGGAACGTATGAAGAAAGTCAGGTTGCCTTGACATTGTCAGGGGAAGCCGGTGCCAATCGTATCAAAGAAATTCTTGCGGATTTAAGAAAAGAGGCGCCAACTGAAATCAATGGTTCAAAGGTAGTACGCAGCGAGGACTATAAAGAATGTACGATTAAGGAAGGGGACAAGGTAACAGAACTGACAGGATTCACTAAATCCGATGTCCTGAAGTATTATCTGGAAGATGGAAGCTGGATTGCCGTTCGTCCAAGTGGTACAGAACCTAAGTGCAAATTCTATTATTGTATCAAAGGAAATTCCAAAGAGGATGCACATGAAAAAACAGTGGCCTACCAGCAGGCTATGAAGGAACTGACAAACAGCTAATGAAAAAGGATCGCAGATTGCGGTCCTTTTACTCTGTCAGATTGTTTAAGAAACGTTCGATTCGATCACAGGCTTCTTTGATATGATCGATACTGTAGGCATAGGAGATACGAATAAATCCTTCTCCATGCTTGCCAAACGCATTGCCGGGAACGCAGGCGACTTTTTCCTGATCCAGCAGTTTTTCACAGAATTCATCGCTGGTCAATCCGGTTTTCTGAATGTTCGGGAAGACATAGAATGTGCCATGAGGCATATTGGTTTTTAACCCCATCCGATTGAGCCGATTGACCAAAAGATTTCTTCGATTCATATAATCTTTTTTCATGGTCAATACATCTTCCAGGCCGTGCTGTAATGCTTCAATGGCTGCATATTGAGCCTGGGTAGGAGCAGACATGATCACATATTGATGGATCTTGGTCATCGCATCACTGACTTCGGCATTGGATAACACATAACCAAGTCGCCAGCCTGTCATCGCAAAAGCTTTTGAAAAGCCATTGATGACAAGGATCTGATCTTTTACTTCATCAAATTGTGCCAACGAAGCAAATTCCTGATCAAAGCTCAGCTCGGCATAAATTTCATCACTGATGACATAAATGCCGCTTTCTTTTATGATCGGAACGATCTTTTCATAATCCTCTTTGGTCATGACACCGCCGGTTGGATTGCTGGGATAGTTGATGATCATGGCTTTTGTCTTATCCGTGATAGCTTGTTGTAAAACATCCGGCATCAATTTAAATTCATGTTCTTCCTTTAATTCAATGGGAACAGGAATTCCGCCGGCCAGTTCAATCGTAGGTGCATAGGCAACATAGTTAGGATCCAGAACGATGACTTCATCGCCCGGTTCTACCAAAGCGCGCATGGCCAGATCAATGGCTTCACTGCCGCCCACGGTCACAAGCGTTTCCTTTTTTGGATCATAGCTTTGATGATAACGAACCTTATGAAATTCACAGATCGCCTGGCGCAGTTCAAGAAGACCGCGATTGGCTGTATAGTGTGTTTTTCCGGTGGACATTGAATGAATGGCGTTTTCACAGATATGCCATGGGGTATCGAAATCCGGTTCTCCCACACCTAAAGAGATGACACCCTGCATTGTGTTGGCTAAATCAAAAAATTTACGGATACCGCTGGGTTTAATTCTTTTAACAGTAGAGTTGATTGGCTTTCTCATGGGGTAACCACCAATCTAGGCTCTGAAGTTTCCGGTTCATCCTGCATCAAAAGACCGCTTTGTTTATATTGTTTTAAGACAAACAGTGTTTTTGTCGAAAGAACATTTTCCACACAGGCAATCTTATCAGAAACAAATCGGGCGACTTCAAACATGGTCTTTCCGCAGACCAGACAAAGAAAATCGCAGTCACCGCTTAACAGATACATGGTTTCTACTTCCGGGTATTTGGCAATCAACAAAGCGGTCTTATCATAACCTTGATTACGTTGTGGCGTACAGTTGACTTCGATGTAAGCCATGACTTTTTGATCACGTAATGCTTTATTATAGTTGATGACTGTATGATATCCGCAGATGATCTTTTCGTTTTCCAGTTTTTGAATTTCCGCTTCTACAGCATCCTTGTCTTCATTTAAAATATCGGCAAGATCCTGACTGGTCAGTCGGGCATTGTTCTCTAACAAGTCTAAAATGGCTGGCTGATTCATAAGCATTCCTCCTTAGTTATAAACCTTATTTTAGCACAGAATCATGAGGTTGTCTTTCAAGAATTGAAAGGGATTGAAACAAAAAGAAAACGATATGAAAAATGTGGTAAAATGATGGGAATTGACAGGCGCATACATTGACAAAAAGGGGTTTTGTTTCTATAATGATGTTGTTAATTTAAAGGAGGATTTACTGATATGACAGTAAAAGTTGCAATCAACGGTTTTGGACGTATCGGACGTTTAGCATTCCGTCAGATGTTCGGTGCCGAAGGGTACGATGTTGTTGCTATCAACGACTTAACCAGCCCTAAAATGTTAGCTCATCTATTGAAATACGACTCTACTCAGGGTACATATGAAAAAGCTGACACTGTAAGTGCTGGTGAAAACTCTATCACTGTTGATGGAAAAGAAATCACAATCTATGCAGAAGCAGATGCTTCTAAATTGCCTTGGGGTGACCTGGGTGTAGATGTTGTTTTGGAATGTACAGGATTCTATACTTCTAAAGCAAAAGCTGAAGCTCATATCAAAGCAGGAGCTCGTAAAGTTGTTATCTCTGCTCCAGCTGGAAATGACCTTCCAACAATCGTTTACAACGTAAACCATGAAACTTTGAAACCAGAAGACACAGTTATTTCTGCTGCAAGCTGTACAACAAACTGCTTGGCACCAATGGCTGCTGCTTTGAACAAATTGGCACCAATCGAATCAGGAATCATGACTACAGTTCATGCTTACACTGGTGACCAGATGACTTTGGATGGTCCTCAGCGTAAAGGTGACTTACGTCGTAGCCGTGCTGCTGCCGTAAACATCGTTCCTAACTCTACAGGTGCTGCCAAAGCTATCGGTTTGGTAATCCCTGAATTGAACGGAAAACTGATCGGTTCTGCTCAGCGTGTTCCTACTCCTACAGGATCTACTACAATCTTAGTAGCTGTTGTTAAAGGAAAAGTTACAGTTGACGAAATCAATGCTGCTATGAAAGCTGCTGCTACTGAATCTTTCGGATATACTGAAGAACAGTTAGTATCTAGCGACATCATCGGTATGCGTTACGGATCATTGTTTGATGCTACTCAGACTATGGCTCATGAAATGGAAAATGGAGATACTCAGGTACAGGTTGTATCTTGGTATGACAACGAAAACTCTTACACAAGCCAGATGGTTCGTACAATCAAATACTTCTCTGAATTAGGATAAGATTTGAATTAGTCGTAAAGAGATTCTTTTTGGAATCTCTTTTTTTTATGAAACGATAAAAAAAGCAGGATAATGACAAGAGTTAAACATGCATTTCCTGCTTTTTGATTATCTTCTAGATCGTTTGTAAGAGTTTCTGGATCTCTTTTACGGGCTTTTGTAAGACTTTTGAAATTTCCTCAATAGACATCGATTGTGATAAAGTCTGAATTACTTGTTTTTGTCCTTCAAGAATGCCTTGTTCACGTCCTTGTTGAATGCCTTCTTCACGGCCTTTCTCTTCTGCCTGTTTGATTCGTGCATTTTCCATTCGAATGCTGTCATTGATACTCAACTGTTCGAATTCTTCATTGAGCTGATCGATCCATTCCTGGCTCATATACTTGATGATCTTGTCTGCCATGGCGATTTCTTCTTCCTGCTTGATTACTTCTTTGATTATAGACTGTTTCCTCCGTCTTCGAAATATTTCAGTAAGAAACTCCACTTTTCAATAAACTCATTTTTTTAGAATCCATCAAGGAAACTTTGGGAAGCTGAACAAAGATCAGCTACATATAGATTTCACACACTAGTGATAATAGCCTCACTGTTAGATACAAAAAAATCAGGAAAATTATTAAAAAGATTTCAATTTTTTATAAAAATTTTTAATGATGAGTTTATCTAGATATCTTTTAAGCTTTTTATAAGTTTTTCATCATTTTATAAAGTCATGCTGAAGTTTTATAGTGCCTTTCTTGAAATATCATGGGAAGTAAGGTATCCTAGATATACATTAGAAGGTGAAAGCTATGCCATTAAAAGAACGGTTGACAAATGATGATCGAGACGAATTAAGCGAAGGTGTAGATGATCTGGATGCAGCATATATCCAGATGTTGAAAGATCAGGGAATTGATGCTGATCTGGTCAAACAGTTTCGTGATTTGAGTCTTGAGACAAAAGATTAACACAACATAGACCCTGTCTATGTTTTTTTAGAAAGGAATGATGGAAATGAATTTATATAACAGCTATACCCAGAAAATCGAAGAATTAAAGCCTATCGAGCCTGGAAAGGTTTCCATGTATGTCTGTGGACCAACTGTATATAATGAGCCGCATGTGGGGAATGCCCGGCCTATTGTCGTGTTTGATACGTTGAAAAAAGCACTGGAATTACAGGGCTTGGATGTTATGTATGTGAGCAACTATACAGATGTTGATGACAAGATCATCAAGACTGCTTTGGAACAAAATGTGAGTGAAAAAGAAATTACAGATAAATATATTGAAGCGTATAATCGTGTACGTAAAAATCTGCATGCGGATCTGCCGGATGTAGCGCCGCGTGTTACGGAAACGATGGATCAGATCATTGCGTTCATTCAAAAACTGATCGAGAATGGTGCAGCTTATCAGGTTGATGGTGATGTGTATTTCCGTGTAAGCAGTGATAAAGCCTATGGAGAATTATCGCATCAGAAAATGGAAGATCTGATGGTCGGTGCACGTATCGATGAAAATGAGAAAAAAGAAAATCCTTTGGATTTTACATTATGGAAAGAAACGGAGCAGGGAATTCGATGGGATTCTCCATGGTCAAAGGGACGTCCGGGATGGCATACCGAGTGTGTTGTCATGATTCATAACGTATTTAAAAAAGCGTTGATCGATATCCATGGCGGTGGTCTGGATCTTAAATTTCCGCATCACGAAAATGAAATGGCACAATGCCAGATGTGCTCTCATACGCATTTAGCAAATATGTGGGTACATAATGGTATGATCAATATTCAAAATGAGAAGATGTCAAAATCGCTGGGAAATGTCTGGTGGGCCAAAGATCTGATTGAAGCGCATGGGGGCAATACCATTCGCTGGATGATGATCTCGGTACACTATCGTTCACCATTAAATCTAAATGAAGAAGCAATCTCTTCTTCCCAAAAAGAATTGAATAAGATTTATACGGCTTATAAACAAGCTTGTGTGCAGCTGCAGCTGCAGAATGTAGAAACCGATGCGGTCGATGAAGAAAGCTTGAAGGCTTTTGTAGATGCTTTAAATGATGATCTAAATACGCCAAATGCGATTTCTGTCGTTCATGAAGTAATCAAAAAGATCAACCAGGCATTGCGTGCCCGTCCTTTTGATGGACAAAAAGTCGCAGCTTTAAAAAATGCACTGGAAAAGATGCTGTGGGTATTAGGTATTGAATTAGATTCTATCGTTCTGGATGAACAGGATAAAGAAATGTATGCCGCATGGCGAAATGCGGTCAAAGCAAAAGACTTTGAAACTGCCGATGTATATCGTGCTAAATTACAGGAAAAAGGAATCTTGTAATGGAGATCGTAACGCATAATGCGACCAGTCTTGCCTGGATGGGAGATGCCTTGATGACATTAAGAGTTCGTAAGCATCTGCTGGATAAAGGCTATCAAAAGGCAGACATTCTACAAAAAAAGAGTGCTCGTTTGTGCAGCGCTAAAGGACAGGCTGTCATTTTGGATAGGCTGATGCAGGAGGATTTCTTTACCGAAGAGGAAAAACAGATCCTTCATCGAGGAAGAAATGCGAACATTCATTCAAAGGCTAAAAATGCGGATGGACAGACGTATCTAAAAGCAACAGCACTGGAAGCTTTATTGGGCTATCTATATTTATATGATCACCATCAGCGCCTGGCGCAGTGTTTGGATCAAATTGTTGAAAAAGGAGATTCTCTATGATCGTTTATGGAAAGAATGTGTTTACACAGCTGGAAGAAAATCCGGATTCAATCTTAAAAATATATGTGCAAAAAGGGCTTCGTGATAAACGTTTTTTACAGCGCGTAGAACAGCTAAATAAAAAAATGACAGTTGTATCTCGTGATCAGCTGGATGACTTGACTAAAGGTGCCAGGCATAATGGAATCGTAGTGGAAGTTAAGGAAATACCGACATACGATCTCAAACAAATCTTAAACAGGGCTAAACAGCCCGGCTTGATCGTGGCTTTGGATGGCATACAGGATCCCCACAATTTAGGAGCTATTTTGCGCAGTTGCGATTGTACCGGTGTTGATGGAGTGATTCTTTGCAAGCACAACAGCGTGGGCTTAACACCATCGGCTATCAAGGCCAGTACAGGAGCGGCTTATACGATTCCGGTCTGCACGGTAACCAATTTAAAAAATGCTCTGCAGGAATGTAAAGAAAACGGGTATTGGGTCGTAGGCAGTGATATGGATCAAGCTCGTGATTATCGTCAGGGTATCTATGATGTACCTCTGGTTCTGGTCATTGGCTCGGAAGGCAAAGGTATTTCCAATCTGGTTAAGAAACAATGTGACTACATGGTTAAATTACCCATGGAAGGAAAAATTTCTTCTTTAAATGCCAGTGTGGCCTGTGCTGTACTCTTGTACCAGATTCATAGTGCCAGACATCCTCTGTAATTTCTTTTTGCTCTGGAAAGGGCGAAATGAGAAGAAAAAATGTCAATTTCTGGATTTATTTGTTTTTCATAAAAGATGAAGAAGCATTTAGCTATCTTCGTAAACATTATCGAGCAATGGTCAACACGATCATTTGTCATGCGAATGTCAGTCGCGATGGCCATCAGCTCAATCGATGGGATATGTTAGCCATTGCCGATACCATCCTGTTAAAATGCCTATATTGGTTTCAAATACGAAGGCAGCGTAATTTTACATCATTTTACAAGCAAGTCTTGTTGAATGAGTTTAAAGATACCTACCGCATAAGCTATCGAAACAGAATGCCGGAATATTACCAACATGTTTATTTGGATTCCAAGGTCAATGAAGAAACAAGGGATTATTATGTGGAACAAACCTATGTTTCGCAAGATCCTACGCACGAAGTGGTCATAGGATCCATTATGGCAAAAAATTATCTGGATCAAGTTTTAGCGCAATTGAATCCTATGCAAAAAAAGATTCTTTCCTTACGAATCAAAGGGTATCGAAGAATTGATATTTGTCGTCAATTAAAAATTTCACCACAACGACATGATTATGCGGTACGTAAGATAAAAAAATGTTTACAGGAAATACTCTAAGAATTCCATGACAGGAATTCTTTTTTATTTGAAAATGTTTTCTGAAAAATTTTTACAATTTTGACTAGATAATAAAATGAATATGAACTATAATTTAAATATGAATTGAAAATAAGTTTATTTTTTACACATTATTTGACTTGTTTTCAATTTTAATCTTTTATGGATCTGAGAGCTGAAACAGAACAGTGATAAAGTGCGATCTCATTTCTTTTGGATCGGCTTGCGGAACCATACAAATGGATACAGCATGGATTTGTGCCATACCTCTGGTTTTTGACATGCTAATCATTCAAGGAGGAAGTTATGAAAAAAAGAAGAATGATCGCTGGTTTAGCATCTATTGCTATGGCAACGACATTGGTTGCCTGCTCTTCCGGTTCTTCAGACAAAAGCAACACGCTGACGGTCGGTGTTAATCAGGAATTAAATGGGGTGTTTAGCCCGGCCTACTACAGTAGTAGTTATGATGGTTATGCAATTGACTTGGTATATGAACCGTTATTAGGTTATAACGCAGACAATGAGCTTGTGCCGCAGTTGGCTCAGGATATGCCGGAAGTCAGCGATGATGGATTAACGTATACTTTTAAGATTCGTGAAGGAGCTAAGTTCTCCGACGGAACCCCGGTTACCAGCAAGGATGTTAAATACAGCTTTACTCTTTTAGCCGATCCCAGCTATACCGGACGTTTTGCAATCAATGCAGAAAATATCGTAGGATATAAAGAATATAATCAGGGCGATGCCGAAGAGCTGAGCGGTATTGAAACACCGGATGATGAAACAGTTATCTTCCATGCGGCTGAACCACGTATCGACAATTTAGTTACTTTTGGAAATAATATGAAAGTCATGAGTGCAAGTCAGTTCGATTATAAAAAAGGTGATACCAGCGAAATCGAATCCAGCACCAGTGAAATGTTAGGAAGTGGACCATATAAATTGAATTCTTATGATAAATCTTCCGGCGCTTCTTTTGTACGTAATGAAAATTATGAAGCAAAAGACGGTGAATACTCCATTGACAAAGTCATCATCAAGACAACGGATGTGCAGACCGAAGTTGACGAGTTAAAATCTGGAAGCGTAGATTTATTACCGCAAACAATCGAACAACAGAAAATCGGTACAGTATCCAAGGAAGATGATTTGACATATAATTCTTACTTCCGTGCAGGTGAAGGATATATCGCATTCAACGCTGTCGATGGTCATACAACGGCCGACAATGCGGTTCGTCAGGCTTTGTCATATGCGACCGATCGTCAATCGTTTGTCGATAGCTACTTTAAATTTGAAGATGCTTCGGATGAAGTTGTAGAAAATACAAAATTAGGTTATGTACCACAAGTATTCTGGAATCCGGTATCAGAAAACTTAGGTGAATATGTACGTGGTGAAAAACCATTAGATGGATTAACGGTTTATAACTTTGATACCGAAAAGGCAAAAGCTGTTTTGGATGCCGCCGGATGGAAAGTCGGAGAAGATGGCTATCGTTATAAAGATGGAACGAAATTGGAAGTGAAGTGGATGCTGTCAAAAGACAACTCGGTATTGGAGACACTGATTCCAATGGTACAGAAATCCTGGAAAGAAATTGGAGTCGATTTAAAACAGACAACCGTTGATTTCAATACGTTGATCGATACGGTTCAAAATCCTGAAAAATCTTCAGAATGGGATGTCTTCTTTATGGCTATTGGTTATACCGGTCTATCCGATGGCGATGCCAACAGTAACTATGGAAATACACCGGATAATTATCCGCAGATCCATGATGCGCAGTTAGATGAGTATCTGCGTAAAGGTATGTACACGAACGATGCGGAAACTTCAAAAGAAAACTATTTAAAAGCGATGGAAAGAGCTTCTGAAGTAGATGCCTATTTGCCGATCTACGGAAATCAGTATTTTGATCTTTACAATAAACGTGTAAAGAATTTGAAAACGTCCTCCGTACATAGCTGGGCACAGGCAATGGATCAGGCCAGTCTTGAAAATTAATGCAAAAGGAAGAGCAAGCCTTTCGACTTGCTCTTCTATTTATACGTAAGGAGGCAGTCAAATGATTAAATATATACTCAAGCGACTCTTGGTCTTATTACCGGTTTTACTGGTCATCTCCATTGTGATCTTTGGCACGATAAAGGCCATGCCGGGGGATGAAGTGACCGCTTATTTTGGAGCCGGTTCCAGAGCTACCGAAGAACAACGTGAACAGGTTCGTGAAAGATTGGGTTTAGATAAAAGCTTGCCGGAGCAATATGTACGTTGGCTTGGTCGAGTGGTAACCGGCGATTTGGGAAATTCCGTTTCCCTGAAAAAACCGGTAGCGGATGTCATTGGTCCTTATGTGTGGAACACCTTTTATCTAAACGCACTCTCGTTGATTATCGCATTACTGTTCGCAATTCCTATAGGCATACGACAGGCCGTTAAAAAAGGGTCTTTTTTTGATAATTTCTGGTCTGTATTTTCCTTGTTGGGAATTTCCGTACCTACATTCTTTTTCGCTATGCTTCTGATTTTCTTTGTCGGTAATAATGTTCCGGGCATGCCGATTAACGGTATGTATGATCCGATGTTGAAATCCTTTGGATATTCCTCTGTCTTTCAAATGATCGGAGATGTGGCTGTTCATTCCATTTTACCGGTTACGGTACTTGCTTTCAGTAACTTCGCAACTTTCTCTCGTTATGTAAGAAATTCTATGGTTGAAGTCATCAATATGGATTATATCCGTACTGCCAGGTCCAAAGGATTGAAAGAAAAAGTTGTGATTTATCGCCATGCCTTTAAAAATGCGCGTATTCCATTAGTAACATTGTTGGGATTGTACATTCCTTCTCTGTTTTCAGGTGCTGTTATTCTGGAAACGGTATTTGTCTGGCCGGGCATTGGAAAAATCTTGATCGATTCAATCAATAATCGTGATACTTCATTGGCAATGGCCTGTTTGATCTTTAGTGCTTTATTGATGGTCTTGGGAAATTTATTAGCCGATATCGCATATTCCTTTGTCGATCCAAGAATCAAAGTAGAGGATTAGAGGTGTTGATATGAAGAAAAAACAAAATATCGTTTTAGAAAATGGGGAACATATCGATGTCGTTGGTCCTTGGACCCTGGCATGGCGTCGTTTTAAGGCGAATCGTATCGCAATGATCGGACTAATCATCTTCCTAGTGATCTTGGTTTCAGTGATCGTGATTCCTATTGTTTTGGGAATCGATGTCAATGATTATGATTTGTCAAATTCGAATTTAGCGCCCAGTGCACAACATTTATTAGGAACGGATAAGCAGGGACGCGATGTATTTTTCCGCTTATTCCTGGGTGGAAGAATTTCAATCTTTGTCGGTGTCCTGGCGGCTGCTTTTACAGTGATCTTAGGTTCGATTGTCGGAGGTGTTGCCGGATTCTATGGAGGACGTATCGATAACTTTTTGATGCGTTTTACTGAAGTTGTTTACTCCTTGCCATTTATTCCCATGATTTTGGTAGTTTCTTCTATCATGCTGTGGGTTCCGCAGGAGCAGAAGCTTTTGGTTGTTGCCTTGATCATCGGTGCCCTTTCCTGGCCGGGATTGGCAAGGCTTGTCCGAGGACAGATTTTGACCTTGCGTGAGCAGGAGTTTATGCAGGCATGTGAAGCTCTAGGCTTTTCGGATTTCTCAAAGATCTTTAAACATTTGATGCCAAACGTATTTTCTTTGATTATTGTCAATGCGACTTTAGGGATGGCCAGTGCCATCTTGACAGAAGCCGGACTTTCCTTTTTAGGAATGGGTGTGCAGGCACCGACACCAAGCTGGGGAAATTTGATGAATCTGGCAAGAGAGTCACAGATCTTTTTAAATTATCCATGGCAATGGGCACCGGCCGGAATCATGTGTCTTTTGACGGTCGTTTCCATTAACTTGATCGGAGAAGGAATTCGAGACGCCTTTGATCCAAAGGCATTGCGATAGGAGGTCTGTATGTCAGTAAACAAAAAAGTTTTAAAAGTAGAAGATCTTCGTATCTACTTCCATACAAAAAATGGGGATGCCAAGGCGGTAGATGGCAATCATTTTACCATGTATGAAAATGAAACACTTGCGATTGTCGGAGAATCCGGATGTGGAAAATCGGTTACGGCCATGTCGATTTTAGGACTGGTGGATAAACCGGGAGAGATCATGCCGGGCTCTAAGATCGTTTATACCGGAAATGTACAGGATGATGCGGCCGGCCTTGATTTGGCACATGCCAGTGATGAGCAGATTCGGGAGATTCGTGGAAACGAGATTTCCATGATCTTTCAAGAGCCAATGTCTTCTTTAAATCCGGTAATCACCGTCGGTGATCAAATTATTGAAAACATTACCACACATGAAGATGTCGATGCCAAAACAGCACGGGATCGTGCCATCGAGCTTTTAAATGAGGTTGGTATCAGTCGTCCGGAAAAAGTGGTCGATAACTATCCGTTCCAGCTATCCGGTGGTATGTGTCAGCGCGTCATGATTGCGATGGCTTTATCGTGTAAACCAAAGCTATTGATTGCCGATGAGCCAACGACCGCTCTTGATGTCACAATTCAGGCACAAATTTTATCTTTGATGAATCGCTTAAAAGAAAAAACCGGAACTTCTATTATGTTGATCACGCATGATCTAGGTGTTGTGGCCCAGGTGGCTGATCATGTCAATGTCATGTATGCCGGTAAGGTGGTAGAAAGTGCACCGGTCAATGAACTGTTTGAAAATCCCAAACATCCTTATACGATCGGTTTGATGAAATCGATGCCAAGTCTGGCGGATAAGGAAGAGCGTTTATCCACAATTGAAGGCTCGGTTCCGAATTCTTTGTATTTACCGAAGGGTTGTTATTTTGCGGATCGTTGTCCTTTTGCCATGGAGAAGTGTAAAGAAGGACAGCCTAGTGATACAAAGATCAAGAGTCGCCATCATGTATGGTGCTTCTTACATGAGGAGGAAGATCATGCCTGAACGTAAGAAAATTTTAGAAGTTAAAAATTTAAAGAAATATTTTCCCATCAAAAAAGGAAAGTACAAAGAAGGTCAACCGGCTGTCAAAGCGGTAGATGATATTACCTTTGATCTGTACGAAGGTGAAACACTTGGCCTGGTTGGAGAATCCGGCTGTGGAAAATCAACCTTAGGGCGTACCATCTTACGGCTGTATGAGCCTACCGGTGGAAAGGTTATGTTTCGAGAAGAAGATATCTCTAAAAAGAATAAAAAAGAGATGCGTAAGCTGCGTGAAGAGATGCAGATCATCTTTCAGGACCCGTATTCATCATTAAACCCACGCATGAATGTGTTTAATATCCTGGCGGAACCTTTGTTGGCGCATGGCATCTTTAAACGAGGACCGGAGCTGGAAGCCTATGTCAAAGACTTGATGGATCGATGTGGTCTTCCAAGCTATTATTGTTACCGGTATCCGCATCAGTTTTCCGGCGGACAAAGACAACGTATTGGTATTGCACGCTCTCTGGCATTGAATCCAAGCTTTGTGGTTTGTGATGAGCCGGTCAGTGCTCTGGATGTATCCATACAGTCACAGATCATCAACCTGATGAAAGACATGCAGGAAGAAAAGAAGATTTCTTATATCTTTATCAGTCATGATCTCTCGGTTGTAAAGCATATTTCCGATCGTGTCGGTGTCATGTATTTAGGCTCCATGGTAGAACTGGCTGATAAAGAAGTGCTGTATCAAAATCCGCAACATCCTTATACAAAGGCTTTGATTGCGGCTATTCCAATTCCAGATCCTAAAAAGCGAAAAGAATTAAGTGTTATTCAAGGTGAAATTCCAAGCAATGTCAATATTCCGACAGGTTGTAAATTTCATCCACGATGTCCTTTTGCCAAGGATATCTGTAAACAAAAGGAACCGGAGTATCGAGAAATTCAAAAGAATCATTTCGTGCGTTGTCATTTTGCGGGTGAGTTTGAATGAATGGACGTGAACGCCTCCGTTCGATCTTCAAAAAGAAAGAAATAAAGCCGGATGCCTATACGGATCTGGAAAAGGGAGACAGACTGGCTTTATTCATTGCCGCTTTTAGTGTATTTGGACCTATTCTTTTGATTGGAATAGGAATTCTGGCCTTATTTATATGGGGCTGGAATGCTTTTTTTTAAAAAGGAGGAGCTATGCAGTTTAAAGATTATACATATCAACATATAGATGCGCCCTTATTACAGAAACAATTATCGGACCTTGCCCTTGCGATTCAAGAGTCCAAAACTATAGAACAGGTACAAGATTGTATCAAAAAAGTTGATGAAATTCGCCGGTTTGTGACCACACAAGTTTCTCTGGTGGAAATACGACATACCATCGATACCAAAAATGATTTCTATACCAAAGAACAGGAGTTTTTGGATTCCGTATTACCGGAATTGGAGAAAGATTATGAAAAGATAAACCGTGCGCTTTTAGACAGTGCATTTTTGGCTGATTTAAAACAGGCTTTGCCGGAAACCTTCTTTCTTCAAAAGGAAATGGATATAAAAGCCTTTGATCCTGTCATTGTAGAAGATATGCAGGAAGAAAATCGTTTGATGACAAAATATCAGGCTTTGATCGCCAGTGCAGAGATTCCGTTTGATGGCAAGGTTTATAATTTATCCAGTTTGGAAGTTAAGACTAATTCTTCCGATCGCCAAGTGCGTAAACGTGCATTACAGGCTTATTGGAATTGGTTTGAACAACATGAAGAACAAGTCGCAGAGATTTTTGATCAGATGATCAAAGTTCGTACACGTATGGCACAAAAGATGGGCTATGAGAACTTTATCGAACTAGGCTATGCTCGTATGCGTCGTTATGATTACGATCAAAAAGATGTGGCTAACTATCGTAAACAGGTTTTAAAGGATGTTGTTCCTTTATGCAGTACATTGTATCATCGCCAACAAAAGCGCTTAGGCTATGATACATTACATGCCTGGGATGAAAAGGTAGAATTTGTGCAGGGGAATCCAACACCTAAGTACGATCGTGCCGAGTTAGTCAAAAGAGCTCAAAAGATGTATCATGAATTATCGAAAGAAACCGGTGTTTTCTTTGACTTTATGGTTGAACATGATCTATTGGATCTTGACAGTAAACCGGGTAAGGCAGCCGGTGGTTATTGTACGTTTATGCCGGATTACAGAAGTCCGTTTATCTTTGCGAACTTCAACCAGACACAACATGATGCCGAAGTGTTAACCCATGAAGCCGGTCATGCCTATCAAATTTTTGAATCGCGAGATATTTATCCAGGCGATTGTGTATGGCCAACTTATGAATCTTGTGAGATTCACTCCATGTCCATGGAATTCTTTACGCATCCGTGGATGAACAGCTTCTTTGAAGAAGATACAAAACGCTATTATTACTCACATATGGCCGGCAGTCTTAAATTCCTGCCCTATGGTGTTTTAGTGGATCATTTCCAACATGAAGTCTATGCGCATCCACAGATGAGTCATAAAGAGCGCATGGATACATGGCGTCGTCTTGAAAAAGAGTATCTGCCACATAAAAACTATGAAGAAGTCGATATACTGGAAAGAGGTGGCTGGTGGATGCGACAGGCCCATATCTTTATGTCACCGTTCTATTACATCGATTATACATTGGCCCAGGTTTGTGCCATGCAGTTTTGGGCACGTATGGAAAACAAAGATCCAAAAGCCTTTGAAGACTACCAGCACATTTGTAAGATCGGTGGAACGCTGCCATTTAGAAAGATCGTAAAAGAAGCCGGTTTGATCGTTCCATTTGAAGAAGGTTGTTTAGCACAAGTGACAAGCTCTGTTTCGCAATGGTTAGATGCAATAAGCGAAGAAGATCTGGCAGCCTGATACGATGCACCACATTGAAATCTATGTTGGCAATTTAGAAAAAACAAGAGCCTTTTACAGCTGGTTGTTAAGTTTATTAGGCTTTACGTTATTTCAAGATTGGCCACAAGGCTTTTCTTATGCGAAAGATGGCTTTTATTTAGTTTTTGTACAAACACGTGAGAAATATCTTTCAAATGGATACAATCGTTGTCATATTGGACTAAATCATCTGGCCTTTTCCTGTGAGGATAAAGACAAGATCGATCGAATTCGCGAACAATTGATTGTAAAAGGTATAACCCTTTTGTATGATGAAAAATATCCATATGCCGGAGGAATGGATCATTATGCTGTATATTTTGAAGATCCGGATCGTATTAAGTTAGAAATCGCATATCAAAAATAAGGATATAAGATTAACTCCCGCTTGTCAGTGGGAGTGATTTTGTCTGGCAATGGAATACCAGTTTTACAGAATCAAAAGGAAGACTTATGTTTTGATGTTTTTCAACTTCTTAGAGTTGTTCTTAGTGCATAAAAATTATGATTCATTTTCTATGTTTGGTGATAGAATATGGCAGAATTGGATAGAAAATCTAAAAAAAGCACAGTTTCATTTGACTAATGTAGAGAATAAGTGTTAAATTGAATAAGCTGTGGGAGTGTGATTTTTATGGCGGATAAAGTAATTTTAACGTGTAGTGAATGTCTGTCCAGAAATTATGTGACGACAAAGAACAAAAAGACGAATACCCAGCGTTTAGAGGTTAAAAAGTATTGTCCAAAATGTGGCAAACATACTTTACATAAAGAAACAAAGTAGGAAAGGGATCGTTATGGCAAAAGAAAAGAAAGAAAAAAAAGAAAGAACATATTCTCCCAAAGGAATCTGGCGTGAATTAAAACAGGTGGAGTGGCCGGGCTTTAAAGGCTTGATGAAATCCAGTGGATTGGTCATTCTGTTTACTTTATTATTTGGATTCTATTTCTTTATTTGTGAACTCGTTGCCAGCGGTCTTTTAAAGGTTATCGTTGGATAGTTTAGGAGGGACATCATGGCAGAAGAGTTGAAAAAAGAGTGGTATGTCGTAAATACCTATGCGGGACAGGAAAACCGTGTAAAGGAAAACCTGGAACGTCGTATCAGCACAATGGGCTTGGAAGATTATTTATTCCAGATCGTTGTGGCGGAAGAAAAGGAAATCGAGTATAAAAACGGAAAACCGGTAGAAAAGACAAGAAACTTGTTTTCCGGTTATCTGTTAGTGCAGATGATCATGACTGATGAAGCGTGGTATGTTGTACGAAATACACCGGGTGTTACCGGATTTATCGGATCTTCCGGAAAGGGAGCTAAGCCTTTCCCGGTTGCTCAGGAGGAAGTCGATTCCGTGCTTCGTCGTTTAGGTCGTAAAGATATCAACATTCAGGTTGATTTTGGTATTGGTGATACGGTAGAAATCTTAAACGGGGCTTTCAAAAACTCAGAGGGAGTTGTGGAAGCTATGGATGAAGAAAAACAGGAAGCAACCGTATTGTTGATTCTGTTTGGACGTGAAACACCGACAGAAATTCCTTATATGGATTTAAAGAAAGTCGACTAGACTTTCTTTTTTTGGAGGCTTATGAAAACATTACTCTTTGATTTAGATGGAACGATGTACCGGGGCACACAGATCATTGAAAGTGCCAAAACGTTTTTGGAACATTGTCAAAAACAGAACATTCCATATCTGTTTTTGACCAATAATTCGATGCGTACCCGCGAAGAAAACGTTATTCACATGGAGAATATGGGCTATACGGGTATTTCTCCAGATCAGTTTTATAACAGTGCTATGGCCAGCGTGCAGTATGTTCGTTCTCATTATTCAGGAAATACGGCTTACTATATCGGCAAGGAAGGTATGAAACAAGCCTTGTTGGATGAAGGGTTTACAATCACAGATCAAAATCCGGATTTTGTCTTTGTCGGACTGAATAAAGACGCTGATTATGCACAGTATTCCAAAGCATTGCAGTTGTTATTGAATGGAGCAAAGCTGATTGGCACCAATCAAGATCGTATCTTGGCAAAACCCGGTGGTTTTGAAATGGGCAATGGCAGCATCGTAGCCATGTTTGAATATGCATCTTCGCAGAAAAGTCCGAATATCGCAAAGCCACATACGCCAATCTTAGAACTTTGTCTTTCACACTTTCATTTGAAAAAGGAAGATGTTATTTTGATCGGAGACAATTTGGAAACGGATATTTTACTGGGGAAAAATGCGAATGTACAGACGATTTTTGTACAGACGGGTGTTCATACACAAAAAGATGTGGAAAGGCTGAACATTCATCCGGACATCATTGTTCGTGATCTATTGGACTGTTTGGACTTTTCTTTTGATTCGTTTATGTTATAATGAGTTTTGATAAGGAAGAGTGGATAAAATGGAAGATTTTTTAAATGTAATTTTAATGGTACTTTCGGGTATCATCATAATACTTGTACTGCTGCAGAGCGGAAAATCCGATGGATTGAGTGCTGCTTTTACCGGAAGTGGTGATTTGAACTTGTTTGCGGTACAAAAGGAACGCGGACCTGAGAAAGTCATCTCTCGTGCTACTTTGATTTGCGGAATTTTGTATTTCGTACTTGTAATCGCATTACAGATCGTTTAATAAAGGCCGTAAGGTCTTTTTTTGGTGGTGATAAAATGAAAGATCGAATCTTAGAATGTTTTGAAAAGAAAAGACAATGGACAATAAAGGATTTGGAACGAAAGCTGAAATGCCAATCCTCAAAGGATTTTACACAATTGATTCAGGCATTGAATGCACTGGAAGAACAACAGATCCTTTGTAATAACCACAGTGTGTATTTTTATATTGATCAAAAAGAATTTGTAGTTGGAAAAGTAAAAGATCTATCAAAGTATGAATTTATGGTTTCTAATGGAGAAGAGAAGGTGTATGTACCGAAAAAATATGGACGAAATGCCTTTGATAAAGATGAAGTCTTAGTGCATTGTACAAAAAAGAAAAATGAAATCATTCATATCTATTCTCGTGGAATCACAAAGGTAACCGGAACTTTCTATCGCAGAAAAGGACAGTTTGTCTTCTATAGCGATGTCGATCTGCATTCTTCGTTTCAAATTCAAAATATGGATGATTTCAACATTGAACATCGCATGAAGGCACTGGTTTTGATCACAAAATATACCGATCCCTTACAGTGTCGTATTGAAAAGTTATTAGGATATGAATATGAAAAAGGAATGGATATCACTTCTATCCTTTCAGCCAATAATGTTCGTCAGCATTTTTCTGATAAAGTATTGGCCCAGGCCGATGCTATGCCAAAAGAAGTGCAGGAAGCAGAACTGCAGGGACGAAGCGATTTTCGTGATTTAATGACAGTAACAATCGATGGTGATGATGCCAAAGACTTTGATGATGCGATCTCGATTGAAAAGTCACAACAGGGGTATCGCCTGTATGTTCATATTGCGGATGTATCTCATTATGTAAAGGAAGGCAGTCCTATCGATCAGGAGGCTTTTGCCCGTTCTACCAGTATTTACGTGGCAGGTCGTGTTGTACCGATGCTTCCGTTTGCCTTAAGTAATGGCATCTGTTCTTTAAATCCTCATGTGGATCGCTGCACGTTGAGTTGTGTCATGGATATTGATTTTTCGGGCCGTTGTCTGCATCATGAGATTGTGCCAAGTCTGATTCATTCCAATCAACGTTGTACCTATGCCAAGGTCAATCGGTTTTTACAGGGTGATGAACAGGCACAAAAAGAATATGAAGACATTCAGGAACTTTTATATTCATTTGAAGCCTGCGCCAAGCTGTTACAGGCGCGCTCACACGATCGAGGAACGATTGATTTTAATACAAAAGAGCCTAAATTGGTTTTGGACGAAGAAGGAAAGTGTATCGATGTGCAATGCAGAGAGCGTGGCTTTGCCGAGCAGATGATTGAAGAGGCTATGATCCTGGCCAATGTTTGTGTGGCACATACATTAAATACTTGTGAAATTCCGGGTATCTATCGAGTCCATGAAACACCGGACCCCAAAAAAGTTTCGCATTTGACCATGTTGGCCCACTCATTGGGAATTCGAACCTCATTTTATCCAGATTCTGTCACGACCAAGGATATGCAGCAGTTTTTGGAGTCGATTCAAGATCCTTCCCTTTGCGATGTATTAAGCTATGTAGCTTTAAGAGCGATGCAGAAGGCAAGATATGATGCCAACTGTCTGGGACACTTCGGCTTATCTTTAAGCGAATATTGTCATTTTACTTCGCCGATTCGCCGCTATGCGGATCTGGTCGTACACCGGATGTTGCGTAAATATCTATTCTTACAGAATAAACAAGATAAGAATACGGATCTTGCGAAATGTGAACGACAGGCATTCTATATTTCCGGAAAAGAAAAAGATGCCGTGAATGTGGAGCGGCAGGTCAACGACTATAAACGTGCGGAATATATGGAAGATAAAATCGGTCAAATATTTAAAGGGAACATTGTCAGTGTGCATAACTTTGGATTTTTTGTGGAATTACCAAATACGGTAGAGGGACTGGTACCGATTCATTCTTTGGATGACTATTTTGATTTTGATGAAGTCGCCTCACGCCTGGTTTCTCAAAATCGAAAGAAAATATATACAATCGGACAAAAAGTTAAAGTGGTTTGTGAATCTGTGGATAAACTGAAAGGTCAGGTCAGTTTTGTGTTAAAGTAAAGGCTGTGCTCGTCACAGTCTTTTTTTAGAAGTATGCAAGGATACTTTTATGATGCATCATGGTATAGTAGAAGCAGGCAGGGAGGAAGTATTATGAATATTGCCGTTTATTTAGGTTCCAGTACAGGGAAAGATCCAAAGTATTCTGCATTGACTCGATCTATTGGACAATGGATCTGTAAACATCAAAATACATTGGTTTATGGTGCCGGCAGCAAAGGCCAGATGGGGTTGTTGGCGGATACGGTCTATCAGGGAAAAGGCAGAATCATCGGTGTGATGCCAAGATTTTTATTAAAGATCGAAAAGCTATATGCACATCTAGATGAAGAATATATGGTGGATACCATGTCACAGAGAAAACAGAAGATGATCGATTTGGCGCAGGGATTTATTGCCTTACCGGGCGGTCCGGGGACGTTAGAGGAAATTACCGAAATCATTTCTCTGGTTCGTTTAGATCAGTTACCCTATCCTTGTGTGCTCTATAATCTGGATGGGTATTATGACACTTTGAAGCAGCAGATGGATGTTATGATCCAAGAAGGATTTTTAGATGAGGAAGGAATCAAAAACGTACATTTTGTCACCAGCCTGGAAGAGCTGGATGCCTTATTTGGCTACTAAGTGGCTTACTTGGTCATAGAAATGGCTTTCTTGGCTCTTGATTTGTCATTTGTAGGGATTTTGATATAATCCAATCAAGCAAAGGAAGTGGTGAAGATGACAAAAGTTAGCGTTGTTACAAGCGGAAATGGAATTTCACACTTCTTTTATAGAGGATAAAACTGGGATGAGTGCATTCCAGTTTTTCTGTATTTGATCAAATCATAATAGAAGGAGGAACTTACAATGGATCAGAATTTCAACAAGGTATTTTGGGATGCATGCGCAAATGGTGATTTCCCGATGGTATGTGGGCAGATCAAGGCAGGAGCCGATGTCAACTATCAAAATGGAGATGGAAGAACCGCATTGATGCGTGCGGCTAAGCGAGATCGTAAGGATGTCGTACAAGTTTTAATTGATAATGGAGCCGATGTCAATTTAGTGGATAATAAAGGAAAAACAGCTTTGATGGGGGCTGCGAAAAAAGGAAACAAAACAATTTGTAAGGCCTTATTAGATGCCGGAGCTGATGTCAATGCCAAAGATGACAGAGGACGTACCGCATTGATGCGTGCCGCTTTATTAGGCCAGGATCGTTGTGTGCAGGTTTTATTGGATGCCGGTGCGGATATCAACGCACAGGATGAAGTAGGACGTACAGCTTTGATGGAAGCCTGCATCGCCTTTAAACGAGATACGATCTCTATTTTATTGGAAAGAAATGCCAATGTGAATTTATTTGATAATAACGGATGTACGGCACTGATGCGTGCTGCTTATGGAGGATACCCAAGCCTTGTTGAAAAATTGTTATCCTATGGTGCTGATAAAGATATGCAGGACAAACAGGGGAATACAGCTTTAGATTACGTCAGAGAACACTGTCGCGCTCAACTGGAGCCGATCTTACGATAGGAGGATTGGACCATGCGAGATTATTTAAGTTCAGAAGTACGCAATGTCAGCGTAATCGGACATAGTGGTGCCGGTAAGACCAGTGTTTTGGAAGCTATGTTGTATTACACCAAAGCGACCGACCGTTTTGGAAAGACCAGCGATGGCAGCAGTATGATCGACTTTGATGCCGAGGAAATCAAACGTGGCATTTCTGTCTATTCATCCATCGTTCCAATCGAATGGGAAGACTGTAAGATCAATTTCATCGATACACCGGGGTATTTGGACTTTGTCGGTGAAAAACAAGCTGGTTTTGCGGTAGGTGACAGCTGCCTGATCGTAGCCAATGCCAAAGATGTATTGGAGTCCGGAACCAAATTAGCTTTTAAACAGGCAAGAGAAGCGAAAAAACCAACGATTTTCTTTATCAATAAACTGGATGAAGAAAATACAAGCTTTAACGATGCTTATACTTTACTTCATGAAGAATTTGGAAAATCGATCATTCCATTTGAAGTACCGATCGTAGAAAACGGAGAAGTTGTCGGTTCTGTCAATATCATCAAAAATAAAGCCTGGTATTATAAAGGCGAACATGCCGGAAGCGATACACCGCAGCCGGTTCCAGAAGACATGAAGGATGAAATCAGCATGTACAAAGATCAGATTGCCGAAGCCGTTGCGATGGGCGATGATGATCTGATGGAAAAATTTTTCTCGGGAGAAGAATTTACCGATGCGGAACTGACAAAAGGTGTTCGTATCGGTGTACGCAATGGAGAGATTTGTCCGGTTTTCTCCGGAAGTGCCATTCAATCCATTGGTATCCAGCGTTTGATGGATTTGATTATTTCCTATTTCCCAACGTATTCGGAGAAAGGAATGTACACAGCTACAACACCAAATGGAGTGAAGGTCGAATTGTTGACATCAGAAACCGAAACATTGACAGCGCAGGTCTTTAAAACCATCGTTGACCCATTTGTAGGACGTATTTCTTACTTGAAGGTATTAAGTGGTGTTTTGAATTCCGATTCTACACTTGTCAATGCCAATAATGGAAAACCGGAAAAAATCAGTTCAATCTATATCATTAAAGGAAAGCACCAGACGGCTGCCGGTAAGCTGTTTACCGGAGATATCGGAGCTTTGGTTAAACTGCAGAATACCAAGACAAACGATACCCTTTGTGAAAAAGGTAAGCTGCTGATGGCTGATCCGATTGAATTTGATGAACCAATGTTTGGGCAGGCTATCTTCCCGAAAACAAAGAATGACGAAGATAAGCTTTCCAATGGCTTGGCTCGTTTAGTCGAAGAAGATCCGACATTTAAGGTCATCAATAATACGGAAACCAAGGAAACCGTCGTATATGGTATCGGAGATCAGCATTTGGATGTGATCTTAAACAAATTGAAGAATAAGTACAAAGCCGAAGTCACTTTGGCCGATCCAAAGGTTATGTATCGTGAAACTATTACCAAGAGTGCAACCGGTGAAGGTCGCCATAAAAAACAATCCGGCGGCCATGGACAGTTTGGACATGTATTTGTCGATTTTGCGCCAAATCCGGATGTAGAAGAAATGGAATTTGATGAAAAAGTCTTCGGTGGTGCTGTACCGAAACAATACTTCCCGGCGGTTGAAAATGGATTAAGAGAATGTTGTGAAGAGGGAAGCCTGGCCGGTTATAAAATGGTCAACATCAAGACAACTTTGACGGATGGTAAATACCATGATGTCGATTCCAGTGAAATGGCCTTTAAATTAGCCGCAAGACTTGCCTTTAAGGATGCGATGACAAAGTGCCATCCGATTCTTCTAGAACCGATCATGAATGTTGTCGTGACGGTACCGGATGAATATACCGGAACTGTTATCGGTGATTTGAATAAACGTCGTGGTGCCATTATGGGTATGACACCGGAAGATGGCGATCAGATCATTGAAGCACAGGTTCCAATGGCAGAAATGGCCAGATATTCCATTGAACTTAGAAGCATGACGCAAGGTCTGGGTAAATATACGATGGAAATGGATCGTTATGATCCGGTACCGGAGCCACAGGCCAGTCGTATCGTTCAGGCCAGCAAAAAAGAGGATTAGTGGGAAGCCGTGCAAAAAAAACAATTTCATTAAGTTAAGCGATACTTTAATGAAGAATGTCCACTAAATATTTATAAACTCACTAAACAGAACAATGCTCATATGATTGTTCTGTTTTTCTTTAGGTTTAAAGTACTACATAAATATTAAATGAAGCTTTTAAGTGAAGAAAATAATATATGTTATGGTCGCAAATGCTGTATTGAATTGGAATCTTAGATGAAGATATTGCAATTGCGAACTCATGAATGTATTTATATTGAAACAGGCATTATTTAAACATTTAAGCAATGAAAATCATTTTCTTTGATTGGGCTGGAGATGTCATAATCAATTAAGTTAAATTATATGGAAACAAAACGAGTTATACTATTTATGAAAACTCTATAAGTGAATAGTATAGACAAAGAACAAATGATGTTGAGAGTGGTGCTATCCAGGAATATGGACTGTACGCTATCCAATAAATTAATGTTGACAATGCTTATAAAAATAGACAACAGTATCTACTTTAATGGCAAATATATCTTGATATATTGAGAACACAAAAATTATACTTTATAATTCTGTGTATAAGATTTTTAATTAGAAGCGGAGAGCAAATATGCAAATCAATTATAACAAATTACTTAAATTGATAATTGCTAATCAAATGAAAAAGCTAATTTATTCAGAGCAACTTAAATTAGCTTGAGCACTGCTGTAAACTATTTAAAAATGAGCCTGTCGCATTGGAACTTCTGTAAGATGTTCTATTGTGATATTGGAGATATAAGTGAAGTTATTTTGGATAAATAATATCGGAGGTTGATTTTATATGACGGGAAAGAATAGCACAAATATTGGTTTTGAAAAACAAATTTGGGATGCAGCCTGTGTTCTATGGGGACATATTCCAGCAACTGAATATAGGAAGGTTATCATAGGTTTAATTTTCCTAAGATACATTTCTAGTTCGTTTGAAAAACGGTATCAAGAACTGGTAGCCGAAGGTGATGGTTTTGAAGATGATAGAGATGCATACATTGAAGAAAACATTTTCTATGTACCTGAAGAAGCGCGGTGGAATGTAATTGCTTCAGCAGCACATACGCCAGAAATTGGCAAGATCATTGATAATGCGATGAGAACCATTGAAAAAGAAAATACATCATTGAAAAATGTCCTTCCTAAAAACTACGCAAGCCCTGATCTAGATAAGAGGGTTTTAGGTGATGTAGTTGATCTATTTACTAATATGGATATGAAAGATACAGAAGATAGTAAAGACCTTCTTGGAAGAACCTATGAATATTGTATTCAACAATTCGCGGCTCATGAAGGAGTTAAAGGTGGGGAATTCTATACACCTGCCAGTATTGTTAAAACAATTGTAGCTATCTTAAAGCCATATAAGAATTGTCGTGTTTATGATGAAGCCGTTGCGTGATTGATACAAGGATTTCTGCCCGTATTCGTTAGGGCGTTTGAGATTATACAGGAAATACCGCCTTTCTCACACCGAGGGGTGTGCAGAAGGCTTATTTTTTTGTCTGCCAGTAGCGGAGACGCTTCTCATCCGGTGGAGCGGGGTGCGCAGGCTGGACAGGCGTGCATACGCACATAACGAAAAGCCTTGTCCCGTAACGATTTACAAGGGGTATCGTTACGAGAGTATGCATCCATAGGCAAGAGAAAAAAGAGGTAAATAAGTATCAATGTATATCAATAAATATCAAAAGAGGGCTTGAAATATCACTCGATATGTGCTATACTTAAGGTTGTGTGATTATGTCTTTTGACAGCTTGAGAGGTGTACGCTATGAGCGAGAGAGCAGACGACAACTATATCAGCCTTGAAGACGCGGCTGAATACTTGAACATCAAGCCGGTAACTCTACGGAAGTGGATCAAACAAAAGACAGACCTTCCGGCACATCAGATTGGGCGCTTATGGAAGTTCAAACGCTCCGAACTGGATGCATGGGTGAACAGTGGAAAAAGTGCCACAAAATAAAATCTGCGATGGAAAGGGCTGTTTAAGATGGCTGAAACAACATTATATAACCAGGATTGCATAGCTGCAATGCAACAAATCGGTGCGGAATCTATCGACCTGATTGTTACCGATCCTCCGTACAATCTTGGTAACTTTATGAAGAAAAGAGATACAAACCTTAAGAAGATGAGGGACAACTTTTTTGGCTCCGCTGGATGGGATGACATGGAGTTTGATGAGTGGTCAAAGTCTATGGATGATTTTTTCAAAGCATCTGCCCGTGTAATGAAAAAAGGCGGTACCATGATTATGTTCATGGCAATCATCAAGGTTGAAACTATAATACAGCTTGCGGAGAAGCACGGCTTTTACTACAAAACTACGGGTATATGGCATAAAACGAATCCGATGCCAAGAAATATGAATTTGCACTTTGTGAATTCCACAGAAGCGTGGGTTTACTTTACATACAAAAAAAGAACAGGCACATTCAATAACGGAGGTGCTATGTTCCATGATTTTATTGAAACTTCAGTGACTCCCAATGGGGAAAGAAAGTACGGTAAACATCCCACGCAAAAGCCGGAGGGTCTTATTCAACACTTCGTTGAGATACTCTCCAACCCGAAGGATACCGTGCTTGATCCATTTATGGGGAGCGGCACGACGGGAGTGGTTTCAAAAAGAACCGACCGTGATTTTATAGGAATTGAACTGGACGAGGAATACTTTAGAATTGCCCAAGAAAGAATTCAGGAGGCGTGACGATGAAACCAAAGGTAATAGATTTATTTGCCGGGGTTGGGGGTTTGTCTCTTGGATTTGAAAACAGCGGCTTTGATGTAGTTCTTGCGAACGAATATGATCCATCGATTGCTGCGGCATATGAGGAAAACCATAAGGGAACGAAAATGATCTGCGGTGATATCACTTCGCTTGATCTGCAGAAGACATTTTCTGATTATGCTGGGAAAGTTGATGTAATAATTGGGGGACCTCCCTGCCAGGGATTCTCTCAAAAAGGACAGAGAAAGACTATTCATGACGAGAGGAATTTTCTGTTCAAATACTATGTAAAGGTAGTGGAACTTGTACGACCTCGCTACTTTGTGATGGAGAATGTTCCTAACCTGTTGACAGCCGAAGGTGGCTACTTCCGAAAAGAAATTGAAGAACTATTCAATTCAATGGGATATCAATTGAAAATGGGAGTTCTAAATGCATCGGATTATGGTGTGCCGCAAAATAGGCGAAGGGCAGTCATAATCGGGAAACACGGTGGTGAAGCTCCCGACTTGCCTGTGGCAAAAAAAGTCAGCGTTACGATTTGGGATGCTATAAGCGATTTAGCATATCTGAATTCTGGAGAAGGCGAAGAAACTCAGAGTTATCGTAACGAGCCACAAAGCGAATATCAGAAAAAACTTCGGGCAGGAAGTACGATGCTTCGCAATCACGTGGCCACAAAGCATTCGCCGCTGGCGCTGGAACGCTTGGCGATGATTCCTCCTAACGCCGGAAAAGAAGTACTGCCTGAAGAACATTTGACAAAATCCATTTATAGCGGGACATGGACACGAATGCGGAAGGATGAGATTTCCGTTACTATTACCACGAGGTTCGATACACCATCCTCTGGAAAGTTCACGCATCCATTCCTTGATCGCGCTATAACGGTAAGAGAAGCGGCAAGAATACAATCGTTTCCTGACAGCTTCCAGTTTGTCGGAAATAAAGGGTCGCAAATGAAACAGGTGGGCAATGCGGTTCCGCCATTGTTAGCAGGTGCGATTGCTGAAGTAATAATGAATGACATAGAGGAGGACGTAAACAATGAACAGGCCTGATAACATTCTCGCATACGATGAGATGGATTTGAAGCTGGGAATTAAGTCATCTCTTCCGCACGTCAAAAGCACTCTCGCCTTGGCGATATTGCTTTGGGAGTGTTCGGATCATCCTGCTGAACTGATTTATTCGGAACAGAACGGGGACGAGACCGTAATGGCCAGTCAGCTTGAGCAATGGGTAATTGCTTATCTGGCAGATATCTGCGAGGAGGAACATATATCACCGGACGATCTGATTAATGGACTCAATCAAAACCAGCTTTTCAAGTCGCAGATGGAAGCCTTGATGGTCGCTTTTGAATTAGTGTGGAAACTTGCAAAGGTCAACTTTGTTGATACAACAAAAGCGGCAAGCGCGGAGAGAACCGGCGGAGTTCGTTTTCCGAAGAAACTCACCTATTCTGTTAACATCGATATTATCCATAGCGTCATAAGCGGAAACGAAAGTGCATTTCTTCGGGTTCTGTTGGCGTGGACTGGTTTTAATGTCAATGCTGATCCAGAGTGCGAAAAGACATTGATTTACTTGTTGACGGCTCTTTCGGAAGGCGCGGTTTTCAAGCTTTCAGATGGAACCAAAGATGTTATTTTCAACCAAAACAGCATTTATCGTAAGTTACTTGAGACCTCAGATGCCGTAGATGTAAATGGCGATAAGGAAGCAAAGGGACCGCTTCGTATTCTAAAGTCGCTCTTGTCGGAAGGGATGAATCCATACCTTCAGTATTCAAACGGCACAGTTACAATCGCTGCTCCTAACAGCGAAAAAATTGAGGATTATCAAAAGCGTGTCGACACGCTCCTTCGTTTGAACGCAACAAAGGTAATCGGTCTTGAAGATTTAGAGGCAGATACTGAGGGAATTGCGCTTGATGATCTGGAAGAGTCCCGTATCAATTCTGGCACTAATATCCTTCTGTACGGTGTTCCGGGGTCTGGAAAAAGCTGGACGATAGAGCATGAATATTGTAAGGTTGACAGCTATGTGGAACGCCTTGTGTTCCATCCAGATTACACCTACTCGGATTTTGTTGGGCAGATTTTGCCGGACGTTGACGATGAAGGTCTTGTGACATACAAGTTTACGCCAGGACCGTTTACAACTATTATGCGTGATGCATACAGGAATCCGACACAGGAATACATTCTGATAATTGAAGAGATTAATCGTGGAAATGCGCCTGCAATTTTTGGAGAGGTTTTCCAGTTGTTGGACAGAACATTAGAGCCGAAGAAGGATCACGAGGTCGTATATCCTGCTGGTACGAGTGAGTATGGAATTACAAATCGATATATGGCAACGGTAATTTATGGCGATGGTGGGCATAAGGTACGCATCCCGTCCAATCTTTCTGTTATCGGGACAATGAACACTTCTGATCAGAATGTGTTCACGCTTGACACGGCATTCCAAAGACGATGGAATATGCGCTTAATAGAGAACACCTTCGAGAATGTTCGGCCTTCCTTGGCGAACGCCAAGATTTTGGATACGGAGGTCACTTGGGAAACCTTCTGCACGACTATCAATAAGCTCGTTGTTGGAAACAGAGCAAAGATGGCATCCGCAGAGGATAAGCGTCTCGGTGTATATTTCGTCCATGAGAGTGACCTTGAGTTTGATGATAGAGCTATTTCTCCGGATAATGATCTTCGTGGCGAATATAACGTTCTTTTAAAGGCAGAACGCGATGGGAATCTGACACCGGAGCAAAAAGGAAGGCTTTATGATATCCGAGAAGCCCTTAAGAAGATTCGGAAGTTCCCAGAGAAGGTTATTAAGTATCTGTGGGATGATGCATTTAAGTTTAATCCAGAGGCACTTTTTGATACCGATAACATGGAGAGTTTAGAACAGGTCATCCGTACTTTTGTGTATTCAAGAGGACGCGATAGATTTAAAATTTTCAAGCCAACTGTTCGCGCAACCTTCTATCCTGATACACAGGCATAATGATGTGCCAGATGGAAAGCGAGGTGGTCAGTGGCTATGGATCTACAAAAGAATATAAGAGAACGCTGCCACGTCAATAAAAATGACGAAGGAGACAGTTTTGTCGGTGTAAAAGCGGATACAGATGATGCCGTTATCTATTTCCCGATAGGCTATCAGCTTCCACCGAATGACGATGATCTCCGTGCGGACATAAATAATCTGTTCTATGTGCTTGCTGCATTCATGAAAGAGGACAAGCTGATAGAGGAGTCAAAGTTTGCTGCGCCGAGAACAGTCGACTTTCCTATGCACGCCTACCTTAAGGTGATTCGGGATTTTCTGAGGACAGGTCGTTACTACATTGAAACGGATCCCCGGTTCAAGACTGATACCAAGGGGAATGCATCGTGGCCGCGCACTGTTCGAGAGCAGCGGGCATTGGTACAGAAGAACGGTTCTCTTATCTTTACGAACATGACGGTTCGCTCCGTAACACCGAATGCTGATAAGAAAATCACGCAGATTCATCGGTACTGCGTGTACGAGGCATTCGATAAAATGGGATGGCTCTATGTTCCCTATATGCCGGAAAAGCCCGGTCCGCATCCTGACAACAGAGAAGCCATTTATATTTTGGAAAAGAAGCTGGCATCCACTCACAATGATGTGGAGCAAGAACTGTTTTCGGCAATGGTATCCATGCTCAAATACATGGACGAGAAATCTTCCGAAAAGCAATACTTCTTCGGCACGGATTTCTTTGAGCGTATTTGGGAGAAGATGATTGATAAAGCATTTGGCATAGAAGATAAGGATCAGTATTTCCCGCGTACCAGGTGGCTTCTTGACTACGGACCCAACAGGACAAAAACACCATTGCAGCCGGATACTATTATGATTTACAACGGAAAAGTCTATGTCCTCGATGCAAAACTGTACCGTTATGGATATAGCGGCAATCCCGATCATCTTCCGAACGGTCCCGACATCAACAAGCAGATAACATACGGAGAGTACATCGAGCGCGCCAAGGGTGTGTCGAGTGACAATCTGTATAACGCATTTATAATGCCGTTCAATCGTGAGGACAACACGTTCTTTGAGATGGGGGCGGATGGTAATCCGATACCTCGTGTAACGGACAATATTGGAAACATCGGTGAAGCGGTCGGCGACTGGAAGCCCGATCCGAAGAACTACGAACGTGTCCAGGGCATCGTGATTGATACTCGATTCCTTATGTACAACTACATCGGTATGCCGGATCAGCAGAAACGGCAGCTTGCGGAAGCAATAGAAAAAGTGGAAACCAGGGCTCCTGTTCCGAGACCTACAACATAAGAGATGAAGGCTCTACCTTTCAACTAATGAGAGGTAGAGCCTTATTTTTTTGCCCGTTTATAACTGGCGATTTCGGTATCGCTGCGCACCGGCTGCATTTCTGCACTGTTCGCAACAGTAGTGTTTATTCGTTCTGGTCGCTTCTACCAGGAAAAACCTATCTCTCTTGCAATTCGGATTTTCGCATTCCTTATACATCTCGCCATTTCTCATATAGAAAATCGAAAAATAAAGAGCTTCGATGAGGGTATCGACCTGCCATGTTGCAGTCAGCTTGCCGCCGTTATACTTCGGATGGATGCCACGAATATTGTGGTTGATTTCCTCCGCCACGACAATCCTTGCAATCTTCAATAGGGCGTTCTTGAAAGAATCGTCAAGCGCATCTTCGTTGAATGTCGTATATGATTTGAAACCGCCATAATGGACTTCTTTTATGACAGATACTTCCGTTTGGAAATGATAAAAGAAATCTATAAGGAAGCGGGTCTCTTCGTCCACGTCCTTACATCCTATGTACATTGCCATTAAGTTCTTAAACCATGGGTCCTTGCTTCCCTGTAAATTCGTATCTGCGCCACTTCTCACGGCGTTATAAAAACTGATGTCGACAGCATTTTTCTTTCCGAGAAATGCATCGTCTACAGAGTATGTTCCGTTCGCAGCAACTTCCGGCTCCCTGCTCAAATCCGGAAACAGATTATAGGAGTCAAGCAGATTCTTGAAATGATGAGAACAAGTCGAAAAAACATCATCGCCAATCCGAAGTTCGGTCACGGAAGCGAAAAGCAAATAGACTACATGAATGAGGACTCCCTTGTAATCTTTTTTATTTATGCAACTGTACAACCGAATGGTTGATTTTATTCTGTTGATGATGTCAATTAGATCACTTGCTTCAACTGCCGTGTATTCGTTTGCCGGCAACGGATATAAGAAGCCATATTTTTCAATAAACTCGATATGCTTGTCCACATCATCTTTGGGAAGTGCGAGTAATTTGCCCAGGATATTTTTCTCGTGTATGCCGCCAGAAACGCCAGTCATATTCAAACCGTCTTTTGGCGCATATGAGAACAGTAGCTGTGTACTTATATCGGGGCAAACCTTGAGGGTAACAGTCGGAGCCTCGTCGGGCGAAGTATTCACCGTGTCTTTTGCACAGAGACAGCCGTATCCCTCGTGCTGAAACATCGTTTTTAATGAAATTCCAAATATTTTTTCGTCCATAACGACATTTTCCTTTCCGTGGGGCTATCTAAAACAGGCTCTGCTTTTACAAAAACCATTATTTTCGATAGCGTTAGGGTTCCCATTCGGGAGCCCTTTTCTCTTATTATACACAAAAGTAATGGGAAACACAAGATATACCCATTACATCTGATGTAAAAAATAATGGGCTTTCTTGTGAAATTTTCTTACTCTTCCTTGCAGAGTACAATAAAGATGCTGCCGATAGTGGCAGCAGAATCAATCTCTTAGTCCGAATAGCGCTATAAGGACGGAGGGATGCATAAGAGTTCGGAACGCAGCGATGAAGGCTGTGTTTGGAACGAAGATGCTCCCACCGTAGTTTCGTGCGCCCTTTTTCGGCTATCGGAGCCTGTGGTCATCTTCAACCGCAGGCTCTTTTGTGTCTCTCCGTACCGCTCGGACGGAAAGGACACTGCAATGAAGAGCAAAGATTCAAAGAAACGCAAGAGTGGGTTCAATCCCAACCGTACCTGTTATCTTACGGCGGACGGCAAGTACTACTGCTACGAACGCTGGGACGATGACGCAAAGTGCGTGGTTACGCAGAGGCTTGAAGTCGGAAAAGATCTGTCGCTCGAACTGACCATCATGCTTGATGAGTCCGACCACGACATGGATTTGCAGGACCGCTATGAGAACGAACTGCGCGATCCTCTGTTTGATGCCAAGGTCAACAGTTACAAGGCCGATCCCGACAACGAGGATGCGGTCGATCCCTGGGACACGCTTGCCGACAAGAGTGGCAGCCCGGAAGATGCGATGTTTGCCGAGCCGGAGCCGGAGAATCCCCAGGTAGCGCAGGTGCGTCGCGTTATTGATGAGGAATGCACAGAGTCACAGCAGGACTTCTTCTTCGAGCATTTCGGCGAGGGTACGCAGCTTGAGGGGATGCGCCAGGCTGAAGCCGAGCAGACGGGCAAGCTGCCGTCCTCTGCGGCTATGACTAACCGCAAAAACAAAATCATCGACAAGGTGGCCAAGTCCTTCGGGGTCGAGCGTGTGAAACGCCACAAGTACCCGAAAAAGGACTGAGCCGTGAACAGCGGCAGATACGGCGGTCGGAGTCCTCCCCGACCGCACCTCTCCGGAGGGTTGAATTTCCCGGTAGTGAGTGAGGAAGGAAATACATCCATCCTCCGCAGCAATGCAGATCAGGAACAGGAGGACGAACCTATGAGATTAAAACACAAAGTACGAATCAATATCGCCGACAAAAGCGGCAACAAGCAGGAAGTCTTGCAGAGCGAACACAGGAGTATTCCGAAAAGGCTGCTCACCTTTCTCTTCGGAGAATTCTGTGAGGTTCTCGTGCTGACGCCGGGCGAATCCGTGCAGGGCATCGAGATCAAGGAAATGCGGGGTGACGGCAATGAATGAGAACATCGAACTGATGATGCCGATTAAGGCTACTCCGTATGACCATCAGAAAAAGGCGTTTGCCTTTGCCTGCGACAAGTTCGGCGTATTTGACGAGCGCCTTAAAAGTCGCGGCACGGCTCTTCTGATGGAAATGGGAACGGGCAAAACGATAGTGAGCATCGCCGTGGCGGGATGTATGTACCAATACGGCAAGGTCAACCGTGTGCTGGTAGTAGCGCCGCTTTCCATCCTCGGTGTCTGGCAGGAGGAATTTGAAAAGTTCGCCGACTTCCCGTATTCCATGACCATCCTCAAGGGTACGGCGGCAAAGAAAAAGGAGCAGCTGACCAAGCTGCCGGACGAGGGCTTGCAGGTCGTGGTCGTAAATTACGAATCGGCGTGGCGGCTCGAAAAGGAACTGCTGGCTTACAACGCCGACCTGGTGATCGCGGACGAGGCGCACAAGCTGAAGGAGAACCGCACCTCCCAGAGCAAGGGGATGCACCACATCGGCGATAAGGCGAGGTACAAGCTGTTGCTTACGGGTACGGTCATCACGAACCGCGAACTGGACGTGTTCTCGCAGTACCGCTTCCTTAATCCGCAGATATTCGGTACATCGTTTTACGCATTCCGCAACCAGTATTTTGACATGGGCGGCTACGGCAACCACACGCCGATCTTCCGCAAATGGATGACGGACGATTTTTTGAAACGGCTCCATTCCGTTGCGTACCGCGTGACGAAAGCGGAGTGCCTTGACCTTCCGGCGATCACCGAGGAAGTCCGTACCGTGGATTTGGAGAAGGACGCCATAAAACTCTATGACAGCATCGAGGATGAAAGCTATGCGGAACTGGACGAGTCGGAGGTGACCACGGCAAACATCCTCACAAGACTCCTGCGCCTGTCGCAGATCACGGGCGGACACCTTACCGACGATGATGGCGTGGTCAATACCGTGAGCCGCGCCAAGCTGGACGCTCTTTCCGACATTATCGACTCCGCTATGGCCGAGGATAAGAAACTTGTCATCATGGCTCGTTTCGTGCCGGAACTGGATGATATCCAGGAACTTCTCGAAAAGAAAAAGATCGGCTATGCCGTGGTGCGCGGCGGCGTAAAAGACCGCGACAATGAGATCCACCGTTTCCAGTATGACGATAGATGCCGTGTGTTCGTGGGACAGATCGCGGCGGCGGGATTGGGTATCACGCTGACGGCGGCAAGCACGATGGTCTTTTATTCCCTTGACTATAGCATGAGCAATTTCGAGCAGGCAAAGGCTCGTATCCACAGAGCCGGACAGAAAGAGAACTGCCATTACATCTATCTCGTGTGCAGGGGTACGGTCGACCGCAAGGTCCTATATGCTCTCCGTCAGAAGATGAACCTCGCAAAAATGCTCGTGGACGATTACCGCAAGGGCAGGAATCCCTTTAAGAACTGACCTTTCACACAGGGGGTTGAATTCCTCGGTAGTAAGTGAAAGGAGGTAGTCACCGATGGAGAACACACAAATATTTGAAATGGCTGACAGGCTCAAGACTCTGCAGGAACAGAAGAAAGACCTCGAAGCGCAGACCAAGGCTCTGGGTGCGGAGATCGCCGAATTGGACGAGCAGCTCTCCGATGCCATGACAGAAGCCGAACTTGATCGCTTCTCCCGTAACGGCAGCACGTTCTACTTGAAGAGCAGGTTGTTCGCGTCCCCGGCGTCAGGTCGCAAGGACGAGATGATGCAGGCTCTGAAGGACAACGGATACGGCAGCCTGGTCGTGGAGACGGTCAACGCAAACACGCTCGCATCCTTCATCAAGGAGCAGCGGGAAGCCACGGGCGAGGATGTCCCGGCATGGCTCGGCGATACCGTCAGCACTTATGAAAAAGTGTCGGTCGGAATCCGCAAGTCGTAGGAACACCGATTCACTGCACCAACGCAAAAACTACAACTTATTTCATTTCACAGGAGGACATAGATCATGTCAGATAAGAAGAACACTGAGATCGCAGTGAACGAGGGTTTCGCTGCTCTTGCGAACAGAGACGTATTGAACGAGGCGATGGCGGACGATTGCCAGGGACTTGAGTTTTCCTTTGACCGCGTGAAGCTGCCTGCGGGCGGTGGCACGGCTTTCGAGATTCCCTCCGCTGAGAGCGATGAGTCCGAGATGGCGAAGGACATCACCGGCGTTATCGTCTACAACCATCCGGCTTACGCCTACTACCACGACAAGTACACGGGCGGGAACAATCCTCCCGACTGCGGCAGCTTTGACGGCGTGACAGGCATCGGCACTCCCGGCGGGAACTGCCAGAACTGCCCGTATAACAAGTTCGGCAGCGGAGAGGGTCAGAGCAAGCTGTGCAAAAACAAGCGTATGCTCTATATCCTGCGCGAGGGAGAACTGTTTCCCATCACGCTTTCCCTGCCGACCGGGTCGCTCAAATCCTTCACGAATTATGTGAAGAGCCAGCTTTCCCGCGGGCGCAAGCTGAACCAGGTGGTCACGAAGATCACGCTGAAGAAGGCCACCAACTCATCCGGCATCGCATTCTCCCAGGCGGTATTCTCGTTCGAGCGTATGCTTAACGCCGAGGAGCGCAACGCCGTGGCTGGTGTGTCCGAGACGGTAAAGGCGTATGCCGCGAACCTGACTCCGGCGTCCCTCATTGACGATGAGCCGCTGGTCGATCCCGAAACGGGAGAAATCATTGAACCTTTGAAGTAAAGCACACGAAAGCCCGGAGGGGTGCAACGCTCCTTCGGGTATTTCCCATAGGAGTGATTGCGCATGAATACAGAATATAAATGTGTGACCACAGTGGACGGGATAAAGGATTACATCGGAGGCAGCCGTATTGTTGCTTTTGACTTCGAGACTGCTCCCGACGATCCGTACCGCGAGGAGGACAAGGCGGCTCTCGATCCCGCAAGGGCGCATATTGTCGGATGCTCCTTCTCTGTCAAGGAAGGCACGGGCATCTATGTCCCCATCGCCCATCGTATTGGCACAAATATAGACAAGGACGCCTTTTTCGCATTTCTGACGGCGTTCCTCATGAATACAACGACCATAAAGATTGCCCACAACATCGCCTTTGAATCCTCAATGGCGTATGCGAGGGGCATCGTGATACAGGCTCCCGTGTATGACACGATCTGTGCGTCACAGATGAGCCTTAAAAGTATATACGACTTCCGCAAGCTGAATGAGAGCGGTCTGAAACGGCTGGCGGAGGAACTGTTCGGAGAACCGCTCCCGTCATTTTCAAGCGTTACGGACGGAAAGCACTTTGACGAACTGGATGCACAGGATGCGGAAACCGTCCGCTATGGCTCTGCCGACTCTGACTTTGCACTGCGGCTCTATCACAAGTTCAACGACTGGTTCGACCGCTACCTCCCGAAGCACAGGTACATCGTGGAGGAGATCGAAAGTCCGACCGCCGTGTACCTTGGCATCATGAAAACGAATGGTATCCCGGTCAACCTCCCGCTTATGCAGGAGCGAAAGTCAGAAGCCGAGGCCGAGATGGAGCGTATCCGCAAGGAGATCGAATTTATCATCGGAGATGTGAACATCGGCGCGAACTGCTCCACACACGCGTTCAAGAACTATCTGTATAAGGACTTGGGGCTGCCCATTTTGAAGACCACGGAAACGAACCGCGAGGCGGCGGACGATATGACCATGACGCTCCTCAAGGAATGGTGCGATACTAATCGTCCTGAACTGTCTGGTCTTTTCACGCTGGTGCAGGAGTACCGCAAGTGGGGAAAGATCAAGTCAACCTATATCGTCGGGTACTTGAAATACCTCAATCCCGTGACGGGCTGCATCCATCCGGAACTGTTCGCTCTATCCACGGATACGGGCAGGATGAACTGCCGGAACCCTAATGCGCAGAATATGCCCAGGAAGACCAACGATCCCATCGGCGTCCGCAACTTCATCAAAGCGCCGGATGGCTGCCTTATCCTGTCGCTTGATTTTTCGCAGATCGAACTGCGCGTGGGCGCGTTCTACTGTCGCGATGAAGTGATGATGGATACCTACCGCAAAGACGGCGATATCCACGCAGCTACGACCAGCGTTATTTTCGGCGTGAGCTATGAGGAAGCCCAGGACAAGCATTCGGAGAATTACAAAGAACACAGGACGATTGCAAAGAACGTGAACTTCGGCACTTTCTATGGGCTGTTCCCGCGTGGGCTGCAGAAAACGCTGAAGTTCAAGGCGGGGGTTGAAAAATCCGTGAGTGAGTGTGAGGAGATACTTTTCAACCTCAAGCACGGATACAAGGGTCTGACCGCGTGGCAGGAAGAGACGAAGGCAGAAGCCGCAAGGCGCATGTATTCGGAAACCTGGCTCGGGCGGCGCAGGTACCTTCCCGGCATCACCTCGGATAATTGGGGCCAGAAGTCGTTTGCGGAGAGATGTTCGCTGAACACACCTATCCAGGGAACGGCGGCGGACATTCTGAAACTTGCCATCACGAGGATACTTGCCGGACTGCCGGAGCGCAAATGGCTCAAGCCCATCCTTCAGATACACGATGAACTGACTTTCATTATCCCGGAGGACAGGCTGTCGGAGGCGGTGGCTTTTATCCGTTCCTGCATGGAGGAGAAGCCCTTCCCGGAGTTTGACCTTCCGCTGATTGCGGAGGCGTCTGCGGGACCGACCTTTGGAATGATGGAAGAACTGGAGGACTGACTATGTACAAAAACAGCGAGGGCTACGCCGATCCGACCGCAGGGTCGGCGATGAGCCAGATAATGAAGGAATACCGGCAGAAGCAGAAAAAACGCTATGCCGACAAAAACCGCAGGAAAATTTATGTGGCGTCCAAATATGCGGGCGATGTGGATGCGAATGTCGCGGCGGCGATTACTTACTGCCGCCGTGTGATCGATGAAGGCTATATGCCGGTGGCGAGCCATCTTCTGTATCCGCAGATACTTAACGATAACGATCCCAATGAACGGGATCTTGGCCTTCTGTTCGGACTTGCGCTCCTTCGGATGTGCGATGAGGTGTGGGTGTTCGGCGCTATATCGCCGGGTGTCGCACAGGAGATCGAGGAGGCAAAACGGCTGAAGAAGCAGATCAGATATTTTGAGGAGGTGGGCGCATGAACGTAACGGTGACCGATGTACTCGGTTCTCTCTTTAATCCGACCGATACCGTCTGCTTCCGCGTTTTTGATGATAAGAAGGGCGGCGTGTTCCAGGGTTCGAAGCTTTCCTGCGAATGCGGGAAGTACAAAAGCATAGAAGAAACGCTCAAGAACCACAATGCCATGAACCGCGGCATCTTCTTTGTGGTCAACTACGGCGGGCAGGACGATGATTCCATTACGAGGATCAATGCGCAGTTCGTGGAAATGGACAACGACAGCTTTGACGAGCAGCAAAAAAAGATCGATGCGTTCCCGCTCTCTCCGTCCATGATTATGAAAACACAGAAATCCTACCATGTGTACTGGTTCATGGATTCGACCGCCAAGGTGGAGCGCTTCCGCATGATACAGACGCAGCTTGTAAAGCATTTTGACGGTGATCCGATGTGCGTGAATGAGTCGAGGGTCATGCGCCTTCCCGGTTTCATGCACTGCAAGAAGGACACTCCCGTGGAGGTGACCTGCGTCAGTTTCCATCCCGAACGCAAATACACGCAGGATCAGCTGTCGGACGTACTGCCGGAGGTCGACCTTGTACCCGTGGAGCGTAAGAGCGGCACGGAAAAAGGCATCGACCAGGTCATGCGTTCGTGTGTTTTCATGCAGCATTGCCGCGATGACGCGGCGTCCCTGTCGGAGCATGACTGGTACGCTATGATTACAAATCTCGCTCCCTTTGAGGGCGGCACGAAGATGATACACGACCTGTCCGCTCCGTATCCCGGTTATAGCGAGGGCAACACACAGAAAAAAATCAATCACTTCCTGGAGAGCGGAACGAATCCCATCACCTGCAAGACTATCTGTGAAAAGGGCTTCAAGTGTCCGAAGTTCACTGCCGGAGAATGCCCGGTGAAGTCCCCTGCGGCGTGGTGCTATCAGCCGTTGTCTGCTGACGATCTTCTCGACATTCTGCACGGCATCCCCGTGACGGGCGAGGCGATCAAGGACTTACAGGCGGCCAAGCAGTTTGTGTCGGATTATCTGTATAACCAGGATGTGGTAACGGCGGACGTCATCATCAATTCCGAAATCCGCGACCATTTCAAGCTTAAGGCATCGTTCCTTAAATCGCTGAATCAGGTGTTCAAGGATGCCAGCAAAGCGTACCAGGCAAGTAAGAACGCAAAGAGAGCCAAGGCTGGGACAACGATACCCGACTGGTACGAGCCGACCGACAAGGGGCTGCGTTTCCTTCCGGGTGTGCTTGCGAAGGATATGTCGGACGGGCAGCAGGTATTCTATGCGGCGGAGCAGCACTTCAGCTACCGCGGAGGCGTATATGTCGAGATGTCCGAGATGGAAGCGCAGAGGCTCGTGCAGGAGAAGATGCTGATCCGCGAGACTAAGATGTCGCAGATCGTTGACGCTGAGAAGCAGTGGCGTCTCCTGGTGCAGAGGGACATCCGCGAACTGAACGCAAATCCCTACATCATCAATGTCCGCAATGGCTTATACAACGTGCTGGAGGATACGCTGACAGAACACACGCCGGATTATTACTCTACGGTGCAGCTTGCCGTGACCTACGACAAAAAGGCGGACTGCCCGCTGTTTAAGAAATTCCTCATGGAGTCGATGGGCGGCGATATGGAGCAGGTCGGACTGATACAGGAGATGCTCGGATATTTCCTTATACCGGTCAACTCGGCGCAGAAGTGCTTTGTTATCGTGGGCGTGGCGTCTGCCGGAAAGTCGGTGCTGCTGCGCGTGTTGAACGATGTGCTTCTCGGCAAGCAGAATGTGTCCAATGTATCCTGGCAGGCTCTGAACGAGCGGTTCAAGACGGCGGAGCTTTTCGGCAAGCTGGCTAACATCTTCGCCGACCTGCCTACGAAGAACATTGACGATAACGGCATATTCAAGGCTCTTGTAGGCGAGGACTATCTGACCGTGGAGAAAAAGAACAAGAATCCGTTCTCGTTCCAGTCGAGCGCAAGGCTCCTGTTCTCCTGCAACAGTATCCCGAAGAACTACGGCGATAAGTCGGAGGGCTTTTACCGCAGGCTCATCATCATACGGTTCAACCATACCGTGCCGCAGGACAAGCGCGATCCTGAACTGCTGGAGAAGTTCCGCATGGAGGCAGACGGCATTTTCCTGTTTGCTTTGGAAGGGCTGCGCAGGCTGATGAACAATCACTATGTGTTCTCCGAAACGCAGGTCAATGCGGACGAGCTGCAGCAGTACCGCGAGGAGTCGGATTCCGTGCTGTCGTTTGTGAAGGACTACTGCGAACTGGACGCTGAATATAGCGCCGGGTCCACGGAACTGTTCAACGCATATAAAGGTTACTGCGAGGAATGCGGCTTAAAACCGTACTCGCAGAAGAACTTCGTGCAGCAGATCACGGCGGCGTTCCCCGATGTGACAAGGGACATCGACCGCATGGCGAAAAGGCGCATTTTGACGGGGATAAGGCTCGGAGAGGTGCTGGGATGATGAATCCCGGCGGCCTTTCCACGAGCATCTTTGGAACACGAGAACACGTAGGAACACCAAAATCCTATCTCCCCATATATAATACACATATTTTATATACCCTTAATTTCCACCACAAAAAATATATGAAAATAGGATTTCTCGTGTTCCATGTGTTCCAAGCGTTGAAAATACGGAGGTTTTAGGAACAGATGAAAGAAGCGGACATTGTAAAAGCGATCATGAAGTACCTTAAGACCGTGCCGGGGTGCTTCTGTTGGAAAGAACACGGCGGTATGTACGGGACGGCGGGCATTCCCGATATCATTGCCTGCATTGGAGGACACTTCTTCGGATTTGAGGTAAAGACCGATAGCGGCAAGCCTACGAAGCTCCAGGAAGCGACAATCCGAAAAATCCTCGCGGCCGGCGGCACTGCCTTGGTGGTGCGCTCGGTGGATGAGGTGCGAACCGTGGTAAACGGCTCCCTGCACTGATACAAAGATACATCGCTCCATTGCATCGATGCCTGATTCCGACAAAGGGAGGTATCGCATATGAGCGACATCACAAATTACGAGAACCTTGCAAATGCCATCATTCTGCAGGCTGTGAAGGATTACCGTGTGGCGCTTAAGTGCCTTAAGGTCAATCCGAGAAATAAAACGGCTTTTGCGGATAAGGAAGAAATCGAGAGGTTTTTTCGTTCCGGATGGTTCTCCGTATTAACGAGTGTTGACGGCGAGATGCTGATCCGCTCCCTGCAAATGGAGGTGGACGCATGACCGCAAAAGAATATCTGAACCAGGCGCGGCACCTGGACGCACTCATTAACTGCCGCCTGCGTGAGATTGACTACTGGAGAGATTTATCGAGCAGCGTCTCAGGCATGAGATTTGACGGAATGCCGCACAGTCCCAACCGTCCGACAGACGCTCCCTTCGTCAGGTGTCTCGAAAAGATAGACGAGATTCAGCGGAGCGTGGAGGAAAAGGTGGCATACCTTATCAGGCTGCGTGACGAGATAAACGCACGGATTGATATGCTGGATAATCACGAGGAGCAGGTTCTTCTCCGCTACCGTTACATCGATGGATTCACCTGGGAAGAGATCGAAAGCATGATGAACGTGTCGGAAAGGACTGCGTTCCGTATCCACGGCAACGCACTCGCTCATTTTCCTGTGCCGGATTGAATGTTGGCAGTCTTTGGCAGTAAATGCCGGTGTTTGGCATACTTGACCTATGGTATGATTACAATAGCAAAATAGAGCAAGATGAGCCTCGGAGGAGTAATCCTTCCGGGGCTTTTCTTATGCCCGGAAAGCGAGGTGATTTGTATGCCGAGGAGACCACGGCGCGGTTGCGCAGCAAGCGGATGTCCACGGCTGGCTGTCGAGGGCGGTCAATACTGCGAGGAACATCAGAGACTCGCCGCACAGCAGTACAACAAACACACGCGCAGTCCAGACACGAACAAGAAGTACGGCAGGGCTTGGAAGAGAATCCGCGACCGCTATGCTGCGGCGCATCCCTTGTGTGAGATGTGCCTTAAGGAAGGACGGCTGACTCCCGTGGAGGAGGTACACCACATCCTTCCAATCTCACAGGGCGGCGATCATCGGGAAAGCAATCTGATGAGCCTTTGTCAGTCCTGCCACACCAAGGTTCATCTTGAGATGGGCGACAGGCAGATCAGAAGCTGACCGGGAGGGGTGGTCAAAATCTCTACGGGTCCTTTATGCGGACAGCGGCCTGGGGCTTCGTGTGTAAATTTTCGTATTCAAACGGGGTATTAACCCGGCGAATGCAGATCGGAGGTGAGAATGTGGCAAAAGACGGTACCAACAGGGGCGGTCCCAGACCGGGAACGGGTCCGAAAAGGAAACCGCTCGTGGACAAAATACAGGACGGCACGGCAAAGGGAACGCTGGTGATGCCGGATGATCTGCCGGAACCTGCGGATATCCAGGGCGAGGATGTTCCTCCCGTCAGGGACTATCTCAAAGCAAAGCAGAAAAACGGCAGCGACCTGTGTGCCGAGGAGATTTTCAGAGAGACGTGGCTGTGGCTCAAAGCCCGCGGCTGTGAAATGTTAGTAAACAACCAGCTGATCGAGCAGTATGCGATGAGCGTGGCGCGATGGATTCAATGTGAGGAGACCATATCCGAGTTCGGATACCTGGCAAAGCATCCCACCACGGGGAACGCCATAGCATCGCCTTATGTGTCCATGAGCCGCGATTACAAGAAACAGGTCAATGCGGACTGGTTCCAAATCTACCAGATCGTGCGGGAGAACTGCTCCGTGGAATATGACGGCGCAAGCCCCCAGGACGATCTGATGGAGCGGCTGCTCCGCGCAAGGAACAGAAAATTAAAGAAATGGAGATATGGACATGAAAACTTACAAGACAGCGGAAAGCGTATGCGCAGGACATCCCGACAAGCTGTGCGACTTCATCGCCGACAGCATCCTGGACGCCTGCCTTTACAAAGACAAGTTCTCACGCGTAGCCTGCGAGGTCATGGCGGCGGGACGGCGCATCATCGTTGCGGGCGAGATCACCTGCTCGAAAGCCGTGGATATCCGTTACACCGTCCGCAGGGCGCTGGAGAAGGTCGGGTACAATCCTTACGGCTTCCTCATTTATGTGTTCATCCGCAAGCAGAGCCGCGACATCGCGGGCGGTGTGGACATGAGCATTGAAGCAAGGAACGGCGATACTTCCTGCTACGCCAATCTCGGCGCGGGCGATCAGGGCACCGTGTACGGGTACGCCACCAATGAGACAAGGGAGTACATTCCCCTGCCGCTCCTTCTTTCACACAAAATATGTAAAAGACTGGACGCCGTCAGGAAGGACAACCTTATCCACGGAATCAAGCCGGACGGCAAGGCGCAGGTCACCGTGGAATATGTGAACGGCAAGCCCAAGCGGGTGAAGACCATCGTGGTTTCCGTCCAGCACGACAAGGACAAAGACCTGGATGTGTTAAAGAGCGAGATCATCGCCGAGGTGCTGCATCCCGTGTTTGCGAAGTTCCCGTTTGACAATGACACCGAAATCCTCGTCAATCCCTCCGGCAGATTCGTTGAGGGCGGTCCCAAGGCGGATACGGGGCTGACTGGCAGGAAACTGATGGTGGATACCTACGGCGGACTCGGCGCGCACGGCGGCGGCGCGTTCTCCGGCAAGGACCCGACCAAGGTTGACCGCTCCGGTGCGTACATGGCAAGGTGCATCGCAAAGAACATCGTGTTCGCGGAACTGGCTGACGAGTGCCAGGTCGCTATCAGCTACGCCATCGGCAAAGCCGATCCCGTGGCTGTCCAGATCGATACGTTCGGCACGGGCAAGGTCAGCGATGAAGCGATAGCGAAAGCCGTGAACGATGTGTTCAATATGCGTCCGGCGGCGATCATCAACGAGTTCTGCCTTAGAAGCTGCTCCTTCGCGGAGTATTCCGCTTACGGGCATTTCGGCAACGGCTATCCCACCTGGGAGCAGACCGACAAATACAGAGAATTGAGGGAGGCGGTGAAGCGACATGAAGACAACGACTGAAATGCAGCTCGTTCCGATCACAAAGCTGGTGCCGTATGTCAATAACGCGCGTACCCACTCCCCGGAACAGATAAACAAGCTGCGCTCCTCGCTGCGAGAGTTCGGCTTCATCAATCCCGTGATCATCGACCGTGACTTTGGCGTTATCGCTGGCCACGGTCGTATTCTTGCGGCGAAGGAGGAAGGCATCGCGGAGGTTCCGTGCGTATTTGCCGACCATCTGACGGAAGCGCAGAAGAAAGCGTACATCCTCGCCGACAACAGAATGGCGATGGACGCCGGATGGGACGAGGAGCTTCTGCGCGTGGAGATCGAAGCTCTGCAGGCGGAGGCATTCGACCTGTCCCTCACGGGCTTTGACGAGAAGGAACTGTCCGACCTGTTCAAGGATGACGCCGATGTGCAGGAGGACGATTTCGATGTGGACGCGGAACTGGAAAAGCCAACCTTCTCCAAGAGCGGCGATGTATGGACGCTCGGAAGGCACAGGCTCGTCTGCGGCGATTCCACGAAAGCGGAAACCTTCGCCGTTCTCATGAACGGCAGGAAAGCGAACCTCGTGGTGACCGATCCTCCGTACAATGTGAACTATGAAAGTACCGCCGGGAAGATCAAAAACGACAACCTTGCGGACGAGAAGTTCTATCAGTTCCTCTTCGATGCCTTTTCCAATATCGAAAAGGTCATGGCGGACGATGCGTCCATCTATGTGTTCCATGCGGACACCGAGGGGCTGAACTTCAGAAAGGCGTTCGCGGACGCGGGATTCTATCTTTCCGGCTGCTGCATCTGGAAGAAGCCGAGCCTGGTGCTTGGGAGAAGCCCGTACCAATGGCAGCACGAGCCGTGTCTGTACGGATGGAAGAAAAGCGGCAAGCACCAATGGTACGCCGACCGCAAGCAGACCACGATATGGGAGTTCGAGAAGACCAAGAAGAACACGGATCATCCGACCATGAAGCCCATACCGCTCCTGGCGTATCCGATACAGAATTCTTCCATGAGCAACACGCTCGTCCTCGATCCGTTCGGCGGCAGCGGCTCCACGCTGATCGCCTGTGAGCAGACCGACAGGGACTGCTACACCATCGAACTGGACGAGAAATACTGCGATGTTATCGTGAAGCGGTACATCGAGCAGGTCGGCTCCGCGGACGGCGTTTCCGTGGAGAGGGACGGCAAGACATACACCTTCGCAGATCTGGAGGTGGCTGATGAGTAAACTGACGCTCGGCAGCCTGTTTGACGGCTCCGGCGGTTTTCCCTTGGGCGGCTTGATTTCCGGCATTGCTCCCCTGTGGGCATCGGAGATCGAGCCGTTTCCTATTCGGGTGACCACCAAACGGCTGCCTTTGATGAAACACTACGGCGATGTTTCCAAGATGGACGGCGGGAGCATCGAGCCTGTGGATATCATCACTTTCGGTTCGCCTTGCCAGGACATGAGCATCGCGGGCAAGCGCGAAGGGCTGGACGGCAACCGCTCCGGCCTTTTTTATGAAGCCGTCCGAATCATCAAGGAAATGAGGTGTGCCACCAATGGCAAATATCCAAGATACATCGTGTGGGAGAACGTCCCAGGCGCATTCTCCTCAAACAAGGGAGAGGACTTCCGATGTGTCCTCGAAAGCGTCTGCCGCATCGCAGACGAAACCGTATCTGTCCCTTCGCCTAAGAAGTGGCAGCCCGCGGGAAGCATCGTGGGAGACGGTTACTCCGTTGCCTGGAGAGTGCTTGACGCTCAGTATTGGGGAGTTCCCCAGAGAAGAAAACGCATCTACCTTGTCGCAGATTTTGCAGGCGGGAGTGCCGGAAAAATACTATTTGAGTCAGAAGGCGTGTCTGGGTATTCTGCGGAGGGCTTCCGCGCGTGGCAAGGAGCTGCCGCTGATGCTGGCGAGGGCTTTGGAGAGACAGGCACTTTCTGCCTGAACGACCAGGGCGGGCAGAGGATGGACTTGACCGAGGATGTGACGAACACGCTCCGTGCGGAAAGCCATCATCCTCCGCTGGTGTTCGAGAACCACTCGCAGGATTCCAGGTACACGGGACCGCTCGATGTGGCGCAGACCGTCCTTTCCACCTTCGGTACGGGCGGCAATAATCAGCCCTTCGTGGTGGAGACGCCGAAAACGCTGAAGATTCGCTCCGGCTGCGAGGGCGGCGGCAAGGGACCGCTCATCCAGGACGATAAGTCCGCTACGCTCGGATGCAACAACGACCAGACGCTTTTCGTGCCGACCGTGTTCGGCATCTGCTCCAAGGACAGCAATGCCATGAAGTCCTCCAATCCGCACAGCGGTATATACAAAGCGGAGACTTCACGGACGCTTGACGGGAACGGCGGCAATCCGTCCTGCAACCAGGGCGGCATGGCTGTGGTGGCTCTTGAGGGCAACGGCGCAAGACCGTCCCATAAGGGCAGCGGGTACTCCGAGGACAATGTCAGCTTTACGCTGAACGCCACGGAGCAGCACGGCGTGGCTTACGGCATCGACAGAGCTACCTATAACATGGGGCAGAACGCGCAGTTCGGAATAGCGGTCGAGGAGGAAGTCGAGCCTACGATGGTGGCGAAGGGACCGGGCGCGGTGGCGCATCCCGTCTATACCACAAGCAAGAATTCCTATCATACGGAAGCCGAGGAGGACGTGGCGAACACGCTGGTCGCTACGGATTACAAGGACCCGCCGACCATATCGGAAGAACCGTACTACATCGTCCGCAGGCTCACGCCGACCGAGTGCGCAAGGCTGCAGGGTTTCCCGGACTGGTGGTGCGACGATCTCGGCACGGCAAAGCCGTCCGATGAGGAACTGTACTATTGGTATAAGGTGTTCGAGACATGGCGGCTGGCAACCGCTCCCGACAGCAAGCCCAAGACATCAAAGCAGATAAAGAAGTGGCTTGCCGATCCGTATTCCGATTCTGCGGAGTATAAGATGTGGGGCAACGGCGTGGCTCTGCCGTGCGTGTTTTTCGTGCTTTCGGGCATTGTGTATTACTCACAGTTTCCGACCGCATAATCGGGCGGTTATTCTACGGTGGAAAATCTTTTATTTGCTTGCTATTTCCGGGCTTTAGAGTGATGTATATACATGCCGAAAGGCACAGAAAACAAGCAAAAACGGAGGTAAACGCAATGCAAGTAAAGTACAACGTAACAGGCGCAAGGCGCAAGGAACTGGTCAAGGTCATCGCCGACACCACGGGAGCAAACGCAGAATACAAATTCATGCCGACCTGCAACTACGAGATCGACTACACCACGGTCACCAAGGACGGGACGCTCCTCTTCGATGACCGCGCCGACAGCGAGGAGGTCGAGCGGGTGCTTGAAGCCATCGCCGCCGCAGGCTTTGAATGTGAGCCGCAGGACGGCGCGGATTCGGAGGTCGAGGAAGAATCCGAAACCGAGGACAGCGTGGCACAAGCCGCCGCAGAGGGGCTTACGGTGGCGGTTCCGAGGGACAGCCTTTCGGACGCAGCCCTTGAGAACCTTCAGCGGATCGTAGATTCCAAGGCGGCACTTATGAAAAAGGCGCTTGGCGCGGACAGCCTTCCGATTGAGGTGACGGACGAGAAGGTATCCTTCCCTTGGTTCACGGAGATGGACGGCGATTCCGCAAAGGCATATATGCACCTTGTTTCCGCACTCTGCGAGATGGCGAGAAACGCCAAGCGCGTGACCGCCACGGAAAAGGAAGTGGACAACGAGAAGTACGCATTCCGCTGTTTCCTCCTGCGGCTGGGCTTCATCGGCGCGGAGTACAAGGTCGAGCGGAAAATCCTGCTGAAGAACCTCACAGGCTCCTCGGCTTTCAAGAATGGAGGTGTCGACCATGAGATTTCCGAATAAAGAAACGGTAGAGCGTATCCGCAGGGAGTACTCTGCGGGCGCACGGGTAGAACTGGTACGGATGGAGGACGTGCAGGCTCCGCCTGTCGGAACGAAAGGCACCGTCCTCGGCGTGGACGATACCGGCTCCCTCCTCATGCGGTGGGACACGGGCAGCGGACTGAACGTGGTTTACGGCGAGGATATCGTAAAGAAGCTCGCAACGGTCACGACCATCTGCTATGGAGAGAAAAAGGTGTGGGATTCCCGCAAGGAAGCCGCCGACTTCTTCCTGCAGGCTATCGCAGGTTCGGAAGGAGCAGAGTGCGAACGCTATACCACGATCTACGCAAAGCTGGTATCGGGATTGGAGGTGTGCAGCGATGACGCAGAAGATTAAGGAACAGATTCTCGCAATCCGCGAGACAGGGCTTACTAATATGTTCGATGTGAACATGGTGCAGCGCCTTGCTTATGAGCGGGACTTCTACGAACTGGTCAATTATCTGGAGGAGCATAGGAAGGAATACGTCCGCTTCATTTTGACCGGCGAAGAGGAATAAATTACACAGTTTCCGGGGAGGATATCTGGTACATATATTTCTCGGAATTGACTTGATATTATGTGCTTTTAGAGTGATATATGTACATACCGAAAGGCAAAGAAAACACCGAAAACGGAGGACACGAACATGACGATCAACGATGCAATGAGAAAATACAGACTGCCGAATCCTACCACGCCGGAGGATTTGGAATGCAGATGGAGCAAGCTGCTGACCTTTGGAGACAAGGTGGTCATCGCGGGATACTACTACAACGGGCAGAACAAGCCCTGCTACTTCGGAGCAACCTACGAGTTCCTTGACGATGACCATACCTGCGAAGGAGCCATCGGACTGCGGGCGGCAAGCGAGGTCGAGTTTGAGGATGACGGCCACGCAATCGCCTGGGCGATGCAGCAGTAAAACACAGCAATCCGAATAACCAAGGAGACGGGCCGGAAGGCTCTGTCTCTCGTACAGATACATTTTGGAAGGTCGCAGAAATGCGGCTATTTTTTATGCCATTTGGGAGGTGGTGCAATTGCGAAAACTGAAGAAATACAAGCCCACCAAGTTCATGGCGAAAACATCCCACTACGATAAGGACGCCGCGGATTACGCCGTCATGTTCATCGAGTCGCTCTGCCATACAAAAGGGACATGGGCGGGTAAGCCTTTTGAACTGATCGACTGGCAGGAGCAGATCATCCGCGACCTGTTCGGCGTTCTGAAGCCCAACGGCTACCGCCAGTTCAACACGGCATACATCGAGATACCGAAGAAACAGGGCAAAAGCGAACTTGCGGCGGCTGTGGCGCTGCTTCTACTCTGTGGTGACGGTGAGGAACGCGCCGAAGTGTACGGATGCGCTGCAGACCGCAACCAGGCAAAAATCGTGTTCGATGTTGCCGTGGACATGGTGCGTTTCTGCCCGGCTCTCGCCAAGCGCGTGAAGATACTGGAGTCGCAGAAGAAGCTCGTGTATAAGCCGACCAATTCATCCTACCAGGTGCTTTCAGCGGACGTAGCGAACAAGCACGGCTTTAATACGCACGGCGTTATCTTTGATGAGCTGCATACGCAGCCGAACAGAAAGCTGTTTGACGTCATGCTGCAAGGTTCCGGCGATGCGAGGATGCAGCCGCTTTACTTCCTGATCACCACGGCGGGAAACGATACAAATTCCATCTGCTACGAGGTACATCAGAAAGCCCTGGACATCCAGGCGGGACGGAAGGTCGATCCGACATTCTATTCCGTTATCTATGGTGCGGCAGAGGACGAGGACTGGACGGACCCGGAGGTCTGGAAGAAAGCCAATCCATCCCTCGGTATCACGGTCGGTATCGACAAGGTGAAAGCAGCGTGTGATTCAGCACAGCAGAATCCCGGCGAGGAGAACGCTTTCCGGCAGTTAAGGCTCAATCAATGGGTGAAGCAGTCGGTGCGCTGGATGCCAATGGATAAATGGGATGCCTGCGCATTTGCTGTATCCGAGGATGATCTGGAAGGTCGCATCTGCTACGGCGGGCTTGACCTTTCAAGCACTACGGATATTACGGCGTTCGTTCTCGTGTTCCCGCCGCAGGACGAGGAGGACAAATACAGTATCCTCCCATACTTCTGGGTGCCGGAGGACACGCTCGACCTTCGTGTAAAGCGCGACCATGTTCCCTACGATCTGTGGGAACGGCAGGGACTTCTGATGACCACGGAGGGAAATGTCGTTCACTACGGATATATTGAGAAGTTCATCGAGCGGCTCGGAGAACGGTTCAACATCCGGGAGATTGCTTTCGACCGCTGGGGTGCTGTGCAGATGGTGCAGAACCTTGAGGGCATGGGCTTTACGGTCGTGCCGTTCGGACAGGGCTTTAAGGATATGTCCCCACCGACCAAGGAACTGATGAAGCTGACCTTGGAGGAGAAGATTGCTCACGGCGGGCATCCCGTCCTGCGGTGGATGATGGACAACATCTATATCCGCACTGATCCTGCCGGGAACATCAAGGCGGACAAGGAAAAATCGACAGAAAAAATCGATGGTGCGATTGCGACCATCATGGGGCTTGACCGTGCCATCCGCTGCGGGAACGACACGGGCGAAAGCGTATATGACACCAGGGGTCTCCTGGTGTTTTAGAAAGGAGCGTGATGTGAAATGATTATATTTTCGTGACTGTTCAAATCGAGGGATAAGCCTGAGAACAGGACGCCGGGCAGCAGCTATGCCTTTTACCTCGGCGGTTCTTCCTCCGGCAAACTGGTGACGGAGAGGAGCGCAATGCAGATGACAGCGGTGTATGCCTGTGTGCGTATCCTGTCGGAAGCCATCGCGGGACTGCCGCTCCATATGTACCGCTACAAGGAGGACGGCGGCAAGGAGAAAGCCATCGACCATCCGCTATACCTTCTGCTCCATGACGAGCCGAATCCGGAGATGAGTTCATTCGTGTTCAGGGAAACGCTGATGACTCATCTTTTGTTGTGGGGAAACGCCTATGCGCAGATCATCCGCAACGGCAAGGGCGAGGTCGTGGCTCTGTACCCGCTTATGCCGAACAAGATGAGCGTCAACCGGGATACGAATGGTCAGCTTTATTACCAGTACCAGCGTTCCTCCGATGAAGCACAGACCATGAAGGGCGATACGGTGGTTCTCCGACCGTCTGATGTGCTGCATATTCCGGGACTCGGCTTTGACGGGCTGGTAGGCTACTCGCCTATTGCAATGGCAAAGAACGCCATAGGGCTTGCTATTGCCACGGAGGAATACGGCAGCAAGTTCTTCGCCAACGGTGCCGCTCCGAGCGGTGTTTTGGAGCATCCGGGAACGATCAAGGACCCAAGCAAGGTGCGGGAAAGCTGGCAGCAGACCTTTGGAGGCTCGGCGAACAGCAACAAGATAGCGGTGCTGGAAGAGGGCATGAAATACACGCCTATTTCCATATCGCCAGAGCAGGCGCAGTTCCTGGAAACGCGCAAGTTCCAGATAAACGAGATAGCGAGGATATTCCGTGTGCCTCCGCACATGGTGGGCGATCTGGAAAAGAGCAGCTTCTCCAACATCGAGCAGCAGAGCCTTGAGTTCGTGAAGTACACGCTCGATCCCTGGGTAATCAGATGGGAGCAGTCGATACAGAGGACGCTCCTTGCTCCTGATGAGAAAAAGACCTACTTCGTGAAATTCAATGTGGAAGGTCTGCTCCGAGGAGACTACGCCAGCCGCATGAATGGATACGCCACGGCAAGGCAGAACGGATGGATGAGCGCAAACGATATCCGTGAACTGGAGAACCTCGACCGCATCCCCGCAGAGGACGGCGGCGATCTTTACCTCATAAACGGCAATATGCTCCCGCTGTCACAAGCGGGAGCTTTTGCAGATACAGACAACAACGGAAAGGAGGACGAATCCGATGAAGAACAGGAAGTTCTGGAATTGGAAAAATCAGACGGACGAAGAGCCGTCCGCAGAGCGAGTTCTTGAACTGTACGGCACGATAGCCGAGGAAAGCTGGTTTGACGATGATATCACTCCGGCAATGTTCAAGGAGGAGCTTTTCGCGGGCAGCGGTCCCATCACCATCTGGATCAACTCGCCCGGCGGGGACGTGTTCGCAGCGGCGCAAATCTACAATATGCTGATGGATTATCCGTATGACGTGACCGTCAAGATTGACGCACTTGCTGCATCAGCGGCAAGCGTTATCGCTATGGCAGGCACGAAGGTGCTGATGAGTCCCGTGGCGATGATCATGGTGCATAATCCCGCCACCATTGCAATCGGTGACAGCGATGAGATGCAGAAAGCTATCGATATGCTTGCCGAGGTCAAGGAAAGCATCATGAATGCCTACGAGATCAAGACCGGGATGTCACGCCACAAGATTTCGCAGCTTATGGATGCGGAGACTTGGATGAATGCAAAGGAAGCCGTGAAACTTGGTTTTGCCGATGAGATTCTCTTTGCAGAAAAGACGGAAGACAAACTTTCCGATGATGGCGCAGAGATGCTCTTTTCACGCAAGGCTGTGACGGACTCACTGCTTTCAAAGCTGATCCCGAAACGCCCGGAAAATCCCAAAAACACAGTCAAAGCAACCGACCTTGAGAAGCGGCTCTCGCTTCTCTCACACTAATTTTATGGAGGTATTTATCATGACCAGAATTATGGAACTTATGGAAAGACGCGCAAAGGCATGGGAAGCTGCGAAGAACTTCCTTGACTCGCATTCCGACAAGGGTGGAAACGTGTCCGCAGAGGATGCTGCTACCTATGACAAGATGGAAAAAGAGGTCACTGACCTCACGCACGACATCGAGAGGCTTCAGCGCCAGGAGGAGATCGAGAAGATGATGAACGCTCCGACTTCCTCTCCGCTGACTGCAAAGCCCGGTGCTACCGAGGACAAGGAAGAAAAGACCGGCAGAGCGTCCGCTGCTTACAAGAAGGCGTTCTGGGACAACATCCGTCATCCCGGCAATCCCGCTGTCCGTAATGTGCTTGAGGAAGGCACCGATGCCAACGGCGGCTATCTCGTCCCTATTGAGTTTGAGCATACCCTTGTTCAGGCACTCAATGAAAACAACATCATGCGCACCATCGGCTGCAAGATCATCACTACGCAGAACGAGCGCAAGATTCCCGTGGCAAACGGTCACACCCAGGCGGTATGGACAGCGGAAAACGGTGCTTATACCGAGAGCAATCCCACCTTCGGACAGACCAGCATTGATGCTTTCAAGCTGACTGACCTCATTAAGGTATCAGACGAACTGCTTTCCGACAGCTTCTTCGATATCGAAGGCTACATCTCCGAAGAGTTCGGACGTGCATTCGGTGAAGCCGAGGAGGATGCTTTCATCAACGGTGCGATTCAGACCGGGCAGACGGTAATCGACAGACCTACTGGTCTTATGATTGCCGCAGCCGCAGGCGGCGCTCCGTCCGGTGTAACCACTGCTGCAAACAACAAGATCGATGCTGACGAACTGATTAGCCTTGTATATTCCCTGAAGGCTCCTTACAGAAGCAAGGCAAAGTTCCTCATGAACGATGCCACTGTTGCGTATATCAGAAAACTCAAGGACGGAAACGGCGTGTATATGTGGCAGCCTGCCCTTACCGCCGGTGAGCCGGATCGTCTTCTTGGCTATCCGCTCTATACCTCTCCTAAGGTGCCTGTTATGGCGGCAGGTGCAAGGACTATCGCATTCGGTGATTTCTCCTGCTACTGGATCGCAGACAGAGCCGGACGCAGCATGAAGCGTCTGAACGAGCTTTATGCTACCAACGGTCAGGTCGGTTTTACCTGCACGGAGCGCGTGGATGGCAAGCTCATCCTTACCGAAGGCATCAAGATTCTTGATATGCACGCCTGATGAGGAGGGACAGCTATGAGTTATAACACAAAGAACTATACCGAACAGGGTGGCGATGTCACTCACATCGGCGAGAAATTGATCATCGAGGAGGGAGCCTCCGTGGAGGGGCTCCTTTCTACTCCTGCAGAAAACCAGTCAGACAGTGAAGCAACAACTGTGGTTGCTTTGAAAGAGGACTTCAACACATTGCTTGCGAAACTTAAAACTGCAGGAATAATGGCGGCGGACGAATCAGACTAAGGAAAGGAGGCGGCGGTTATGGACACTCTGCTTGAGAAAGTAAAAGCCAATCTGATACTGGAGCATTCGGCGGATGATGAACTGCTCTCGCAGTATATTACCGCCGCTGTTTCCTATGCGGAGAGCTATCAGCATATCGAAGAGGGCTATTATACAGAGAATGAAATGCCCGCAACTACAGAACAGGCGGTCATCATGCTGGCAAGCCACTTCTATGAGTCGCGGGACGGCTCTACGGGCGGTTTCTTCGCTGACAACACGAATGCGGCGCAACAGATATGGAACACGGTCAACCTTCTCCTTCGGCTCGACCGGGATTGGAAGGTGTGACCATGAGTTTCGGAAAGATGAATGCCTTCATCACCATCGTGGAGAAACAGCACACCACGGACGATGAGGGCTTTAAGTCGGAAACGGATGTGACCGTTGCAGAGGTAAGGGCTTACCGGGAAGGTCGGCACGGCAGCGAGAAATGGGCGAACATGGCCACATACTCGACCGCCACCGATCTTTTTCGTTTCCGGGTGATACCCGGCGTTACGATCACCACGGAAATGAAGATACTCTGCGATGGGCATACCTTCGAGATCACTTCCGTTGAGGATGTGAAAGGAAGAGGTATGTACCTTGAGGTACTGGGGACGGAGGTGAAAAAGAGTGGCTAAAGCAACATTCAAGATGCCGGAGGAGTTCCTTATGAAGGTATCCAAACTGGCAGACAGGACTGACGAGATTTTGCCGAAGGTGCTGGAGGCGGGCGCGGAGGTCGTTGAATCGAAGGTTCGCTCCAACCTTGCGTCCGTTATCGGCAAAGGCACGAAGGAGCCGTCACGCTCCACGGGGCAGCTTTTGTCCGCTCTCGGCACTTCTCCTGCCCTGCAGGATAAGAACGGCGATTTCAATGTGAAGGTCGGCTTTTCCGAGCCAAGGTCTGACGGCGAGAGCAATGCCAAGATAGCGACTATCCTCGAATACGGCAAAAGCGGACAGCCTGCAAGGCCGTTCTTAAAACCTGCGAAATCTTCATCGAAGAACGCCTGCATAGAAGCGATGAAGGCAAAGCTGGAATCGGAGGTGAACGGGATATGAGCCTGTTATCGGAAATAAAGGCCGTGGTCACGGACTGTGGTCTGCCAGTGGAGACGGGCGTGTTCTCGGATGAGCCGCCAGATGAATATGTGGTGGTGACTCCGCTTGCGGACACCTACGAGCTTCATGCGGACGATGCTCCCGGATACGAGACGCAGGAGGCAAGGCTATCCCTGTTCTCCAAGGGCAATTATATGCAGCGGAAGAAGCAGCTGTCAAAGGCTCTTCTTACCGCTGATTTTGTCATCACGGAAAGACGGTACATCGGACACGAGGACGATACCGGCTTCCACCACTACGCCATTGATGTGGCGAAACTTTATGAAACGGAGGATTGAACATTATGGCAACAATCGGTCTTGATAAACTTTTCTATTCCAAGATCACGGAGGACGCAAACGGCAACGAGACCTATGCGACTCCCGTGTCACTCGCCAAGGCAATGACAGCGGAACTTTCTGTGGAACTTGCCGAGGCCACGCTCTATGCCGATGACGGAGCGGCGGAGGTCGTGAAGGAGTTCCAGAGTGGGACGCTCTCGCTTGGCGTTGACAACATCGGGCTTTCCGTGGCGGCAGACCTTACGGGCGCGACCGTGGACGATAACGGCGTGCTTGTATCCGCATCTGAGGACGGCGGCGATCCCGTGGCTATTGGTTTCCGCGCAAAGAAAGCGAACGGCAAGTACAGATACTTCTGGCTCTACCGCGTCATTTTCGGTATTCCTGCCACCAACCTTACGACCAAGGGCGAAAGCATCGAGTTCTCCACGCCAACCATCGAAGGTACAGTCTACCGCAGGAACAAGGTGGACGCAAAGGGCAACCATCCCTGGAAAGCGGAGGTGTCCGAGGACGATACGGGCGTGACCGCCGAAACGATCACAGGCTGGTACTCGAATGTTTATGAACCGACTTTTGAGGGCGAGGGTTAAGGAGGTAACACAGAATGGATGAAAGAAGCGCAATCGTAAAAATCGGCGGTCAGGAATATGAGATGCTCCTCACCACCAAGGCAACGAAGGAAATCGCCGGACGCTACGGCGGGCTGGAGAACTTGGGCGATAAGCTGATGAAGTCGGAGAACTTCGAGATGGCTCTCGATGAGATCGTGTGGCTCATCACGCTGCTCTGCAACCAGACAATCCTTGTGCATAACCTCAAGCATCCCGATGAGAAAAAGCCGGAACTGACCACGGAGGAGGTCGAGCTACTCACCTCACCGATGGAACTGACGGATTACAAGGACGCCATCATGGAGGCTATGTACAGAGGAACGAAACGCAATATCGAAAGCGAGACAGACTCAAAAAACGCACAGGTCGGGTAAGTGACGAAGAGTTATTTACCCGGCTGTTATATTACGGCATCGGTCAGCTTCATCTTACGCAGGATGAGTTCTGGCTGATGCCGTTCGGTCTGTTTATGGATTTATGGGAATGCCATAAGCAGTTTAGCGGCATATCGAAGCCGAAACAGAATCTCACGATTGACGATGTTATTCCCTACGGAATCTGACGGGAAGGAGGTAAAGACGCATGGCTGACAATTTCGGTCTGAAGATCGGTGTCGAGGGCGAGAAGGAATTCAAAAAAGCCCTGTCCGATATCAACCAGTCGTTCAAGGTACTCGGCTCGGAAATGAAGCTGGTATCCTCGCAGTTTGACAAAAACGATAAATCCGTGCAGGCTCTCTCTTCCCGCAATCAGGTGCTGATCAAGGAAATCGAGACACAGAAACAGAAGATCGAGACGTTAAAGGCGGCTCTCGACAACGCCGCCACCTCCTTCGGAGAGAACGACAAGCGCACACAGAACTGGCAGATTCAGCTGAACAACGCAGAAGCCGCTCTGAACGACATGGAGCGCGAGCTGGAGGACAACAACAAGGCTCTCCAAGACGCCGAGAACGGTTTTGACGAAGCAGGCGATGAAGCGGGCGAGTTTGCCAAGGAAGTAGATGATGCCGGAGATCAGACCGAGGATGCCGGGAGCAAGTTCCAGAAGCTCGGTGAGATCGCAAAGACAGTCGGCAAGGCTATGGCCGCCGCTGTTGCCGCCACTGGGGCGGCTGGGGTCCTTGCCGTTC
>OGRO01000042.1_pt1 | contig 130617 bp, 125 predicted proteins | sample 1553451 | NCBI WGS metagenome assembly OGRO01 (sample SAMEA2580021, study PRJEB22360) | human gut metagenome | reverse complement strand
ATTAAAAAAGTAAACAGTTCTTTTTTTATCTGTCTACTTTTATTGTATCACTTCACAACTAGTCTCTTTTATTTTGTTAAATACAATTTCTTCTTCGATATAAAATGGATTTAATCTCTTTAATGTTTTTATGTTACCTACATCTTTGTATGTATTTCTTTTACATATTAAGTCTCCGTTTACTAATGAGTCATTACATAATACAAAGCATTCCACTACTCTATTTCTAAATTCACTATTATTTAGAAACTGAAATATTATTGTTTTTAAATCAAAGTTTTCACAGACATTTATTAAATCATAATAATCTTTTAGTAATGGATCTTTGCTATTTTTATAAGTTATAAGTGTTTCATAAATATTAGCAATAGCATATTGAATGAAAGTATTTATTTTTTCTGAATCATTAAGAAAATAATCTTTGACATTATCCATAAAGTTATATGAAAATTCATCATCATTTATTGATATAGATAATGATTTATCATAGATATCTAAGAAACTTTGAATACATACTTCAGAATTAATTAACATTTTTTTAGGTAAATAATCTCCGAGATTTAAAACCTCGAATGGATTTAATTCAAGTATTTTTTTAGTAAGTTTATGATTAATTATTTCTTCTTTACTTAAGTTTTCAAATATATATGGTCTTTTGGTATAATCAATAAAACAATCAATTAACTCATATACAAGTTCTACATCATCACTATAAAACAGATTTAAAATATCGCTATAATCTAGAGTATCTAAAAACATAAGTAATTCTTCATTATCGGGATTATCTATACCTTTTAATTTATCATAATAAAGATTCATATAAGATTTAGATGGAATCATAAGAAGCATAATTCTTTTCATGTCTTGAATATTAGTTATTTTGTAGTCACCGAATAATTTTTTTAAATCTTGGTTTAAGCTACTTTGGTTATTAGTTAGTAAATCTAGGATTTCTCTACCTACTTGACTTAAGTCAGATTCATGTTTTACTTCAAGATTTTCTACCATAATTGTAAGTATATCATAACAAATACTATATAAATCATTTTCTAAATTCATTTTAAACCTCCCTGTTTATTTAGTTAAATACCTTCAGTACTTATCCAAATATAATGATCACTTTCATATTTAAAAACATGTTCATAACGTTTTATTTTATCTTTGATGCTATTTATATCTAAGTTTTCACTATATCTTATGTATGATACCGGAGTATCGCTTCCTTCTTTATCAAAACATTCTTTAGTTTCTTTATTACATCTTAAGTAATATTCATTTAGTTTAATTGTCTCTCTGTTGTCTGTTAGAGTATATGAATCAAGTCCTTTATAGTATATTATGTTATCTATAGTATTTTCTTCGTATATATAATAATTATCATTTTTAAATTTTGCTTTTAGATTACTATTTATTTTAAAGTCTGTATCATAGTATCTTTCGTTTGTTCCAAAAAGATATGTTAAAGTATTTATAAAATCTTCTTTAGTTATTTTATATAATATGGTTCCTTCGATATTTAAATTATTCTTTTCTTCTTCAGGTACTGTTTTTAATTTAAATTCATCATAGTTTATTATGTAATTGTAAGTCATTAACGCTTGGGTTATATAACTAATATTGTTAATTGTTAAGTAATATGTGTTATATAAAGTTTGGGTATCACCTATTTCTTTTGATGGTAAATAAGTATATAATTTTGTTATTAAATTTGAATCTATTTCAGGTATAGCACTATTATCATCGCTTTTAAATGCAAATGTTTTTGAAAATGTAAAACATATTAATCCGACGATTAATGCTACACAAATGTACATCACTAGTTTTTTTATTAATTTCATTTTTCAACACCCACCTTTATTGTATCAATTATGGAAGAAAAAGTCATTAGTTTTTGAAAAAATTTTCAAAAAAAATGAAGAATTAATTTTCTTCACTTTCTAATACTGGATATGTTTGATCATATGAACATGAATATGATTTAGTATCTTTGTATAAACTTTGAATTTCTACGAATGTTGTTGGAAATACATTATTGTTTTCACTTTGTAGTGTTGCAAGTGATAAATCCGTAGATATTGTTAATGTTTTTGTTTTATCACTATAGTATGCTATACCTGTGATATTATCAAATGTAATTGTTGCTTCTTTTTTACCGACGACATTTTGATATTCTTGTTCATCTTCGAATACATATTTATAATCACGACGAGCTATACCCATGAATACTGGACTTCCTTCTTCATTTGTTCCAGTTGGAATAATGTCACTTACGGTTTTTGTTGCTTTGTATCCTTGTAAAGCACTAGATGTACTTTCACAATTTATAAATCTAAATAATTTGTATGGCATTACATATAAATCTATGTTGTAATCTTGTTCATTACCTACATCATCTTTAGCATTAATAGTTATAGCAATAGCTTGGTTGCTTGCTGTTTGCAAGTAGTTAGTTACACTTGCTTCATCTTTAAATGTTGTTGTACATTTTGATGCATCTGTACAACTGATAACAAAATCATTTATTGTAATTGTATCATTTACTGTTTTAAATACTGGTTTTAAACTAACCGTTGGTGCTTGTTTATCACTGATAACTACGGTTGATGTAAATGTATCTTTTCCACATGTTACTGTTACTTTGTATGAACCTGGAGTTTTTGTATCAACATTTTTAATATTTACAGTGTTACATAAACTAGATGAACCAGTTTTAATTGTAAAGTAATCGTTAATGTTTGTTGATAAAGTGCTACCTAGGTCAATGTTTACAGTTTTGCCTTCAAGTTTTACTTTTTTACTTTGAGATAAGAAGTAATATACTCCGTATGCAACACCGGCGATAAGTAATAAAATTATAACAGTGAATAGTACTTTACTCATTGGTTTTTTAGCCTTTTTACTTGGTTCATTACCTGTTGGAGGAATTACTCCGATGTTATCTATTTTTTGAGGAGACACAAAATTATTATTTAAGTTTCCTGAATTTATTCCCACAGTATTTGCTGTTAAGTTGCTAAACTGTGGTGATGGAGTTCCTTCAGTTCCTGGTATTGGTTGAGCTTGTGGAGCTGTGTTGTTTACAGGTGTTACTGTAGGATTTACACTTCCATTTACATTAGGTAATGGTTGTGGTGTTCCTAAGTCTAGACTTTCTGGTTCTGGGTTAGGCATTGGTGTTGGATTTGGTACTGGATTGGGATTTATCCCACCTAAAGATGTGGCACCAAGGGGTGTCCCTGTTAAATTATTTTGGTTATTTAATTCATTTGGATTTTGTCCATTCATGTTATCAGCCTCTCTTTATTCTATTTATATATAACAATTATAACTTTTTATTTAAAATTTTTCAACTATATTTTTAAATTCAATACCACGATCTTCGAAATGAGGATATTGATCTTGACTAGATGATGCAGTTGAAAGCAAAACAATTTCTCCATTTTTAGCAATATTTTTAATATCTTGCATAGCTTTATCTAAAGTATATTCTTTTTTACATGGAATATTTATACTTTTAGCATAGTCACTTACTATATCGGTAGTTTCTCCGATTGCAAATATATTTACAACATTTGACATGTAATTATCAAGTTCATGATAATCTTGGTTACGATTTAATCCTCCGAGAATTAGATTTATTTTTTTATCAAAAGTTTTCAATGCTGTTATTGTTGAGGTAGGATTTGTTGATTTAGTATCGTTATAATATTCTACCCCGTTTACAGTTTTTACAAATTCTAAACGATGTTCAACACCATTGAAACTTTTTAAAAAGTCTACGATTACATCCTTTTTAATATGTAATATGTTACATACAAGTAATGAGGCCATAATATTTTCATAGTTGTGAATACCTTTTATTTTTATATCTTTTGCGTCTAAATATAATTCATTATTTAAATAAATGAATCCATTATTATAGTATGAGTCAGCTTTTGTTTTACTACTAAAATAATATTTTTTAGATGGAATATATGAAGATACTTCCAAGGCATCTAGAGATTCTTTATTAATTATAGCATAATCATTTGATGTATGATTATTAAATATTTTTCTTTTAGTCATTTTGTAATGTTCATAAGTCCCATGATAATCTAAGTGAGTTGGACATATATTAGTAAGTATGCTTATATCTGTTTTAAAATCAAATAAGTCACATAATTGATGATCACTTATTTCAAGTAAAATTATATCTTTTGGTTTAATAGTTGGAACTAGTTCACTTAAAGGTGTGCCAATATTACCTCCAAGAACTACACTTAAGCCAGCATTTTTTAGTATTTTATAAAGAATTGTGCATGTTGTTGTTTTTCCATTTGAACCAGTTACGCCGATTATTTTAACATCCTTAGGTAAAAAGTGATATGCTACTTCCATTTCATTTTCAACATGAAGATTTAATTCTTTGCATCGTTTTACAATATTACTTGTATACATTATTGCGGGATTTTTTATAATTAAATCCCAATCCTTATCTAACAAATCCACTTGATTATTAGTTATAACTATTTTAATATTTAATGATTTAAGTAATTGTTTATTATATTCATCAATATCATTTAAATCTGTTATAGAGATTTCATTATTTCTATTTGCAAGTAATTTAGCTACGGAAATACCACTTTTAGCAGCTCCGACAATTAATATTTTTTTATTTTCATACATTGTAATCACCTACTTCAATTATATTATTATTATATTTAAAATGCAAATAAAACATTATAATTTGTTTTATTTGCATTAATTTATTTAACTCTTTTTAATGTAAGTACAGTATTATGTTTATTTTTTTTACTTTCATTCACCGCAGGTATAAGACTTTTTTCAAAACCTAAACTTATAAATTCAGGTAAATCTATATCTTTTGTTTTCCATAGGTAATGAGCTTGAATTATATCTGCATCAAATGACTCAATTAATTTTTTATATCTTGGTGGATTTGTTCCAAGCCAATCATAAATATTTGAAAATAAACATAGATCATATCCATGTAAGTCTCTTGATTTAGCAAGTACTTCTAAAGGTTTTGCATAAAACTCTGGTATATCAGTATTATTTAATATGCTTTGTAATTTATAATAATTATCTATATTAAAATATGGTATTATTCTTTGATAATTTTCCATATCATAATTATCAAAAAATATATTAGATATCTTTATACTTGATAATTGTTTATGTTGTTTATATAAATTATCAAAGAATTCTTTTGCATAATCTGGTAAATTGTTTCTTAATTTTAAGTAGTCATTTAAGTCATTTAAATTATATGTTACAAAGAATTTATAAAATTCTTCATATGTAAAATACTTAATAGCATTAAATTTAAGTAAGAAATGATACCAAGCAACCATATTTAAATCAAATACATCAACATTTTTAGCACCATTTAATATAGCAGTAAAGTATTGGTCCCCACTACCTAAGACACTTAATACATTACTTCCATCAAAATTATATATATTAGGATAAGCACTCACACATTCATTAGTAAAACCATATATTTTATTCATAGCAACCCCCTTGAATGGTTATTATTCTATCATATTATAAAATATTTGTAAACTAAAATAAGTTTATAAGAAAATGATACCTTGAGTAAGGTATCAAAGTTTTATCCGGATTGGGTCTGTTGATGTCCCTGTTCCACTGGAATATTGAACTGATGATTTTAGACAAAAGACAGGTCTAATAACCTCACCAATATCACCACCAACACCAGAAGAAACAAAATCATGTCCAATATTGCCAGAACTTGAGACTGCGAATGTTAGATTAGTATAAAGAGAATCACGAGAAATAGTCCATTCGTCTAGACCGATATGCATCCAATTATCATTTATTGATTTTCTATAATCATTTTTGTTAGTATTATTTCCCGGAAATGTCCAATAATATGGTGTTGCCCCATAGTAATACTCACTTAAATACATCATACCTATTTTTGTTGTTACTGTTGTTGATGCATCTTTATTTGCACCTATTTCATAACTATATGCTGTTTTTACATTTGTATTTATTCCATTATCTAAAACCATTCCACCTACATACCATATTGTATCATCTATCATTGCTTTCCATTTTGTTCCAATATTATTTATGTAGTTTGTGTTTAAGTTTGTTGTATTAGTCGTACTACTACTCCATATATTTTTTCCTGAAGTATTCCAATGATATGTACCTATTTTAGATAAATCACCGTCGCCCTTATAATTTGATGAAGTCCATCCTGATTCACTATACGGGGTAACATATCCACCATCTGTTCCTAACATATCTGTTGTCGCTCCATCTGATAAAATTAATTTTACTTTACCATCTATTACTCCAATTATTCTATATAAGTTATCTGTTGAACATGTTTCAGCATTATTTCCAAAACATACATAGTTGTTAGGATTTGCTCCAGCAAATCTATATGAGTTATCTCCTGCTCCATTTGTTAACGATGAATCGTGATGATATAATCCATTTTCTCCTTGAGTTCCTGTATATTGTGAAATAATATAACTTGTTAAAGTAAGAACTTTATCAAAAAATACATAACATTTATCAGATACATTTCCTTCCATTATTACCTTTTTATTTGCATCATCCCATCTTAATATACTTCCTTGTTCACATTTACTCATTTGTTCATTAAATACATAACCATTAGTTGGCCAACTACTTAATGAGGTCATTTCATATTGACCACTACCTGAATCTGTTTCTAGCATCATACTTAACATATTATTATTTTGATTTATTTTATTTGCTGGTGTATCTTCAATATTTGTTGCATCATAAAAATTACATGTAACAAAACATATACCGTATAAAACAACCCCAATTGTAATTGTTCTTGAAATAAATTTACCCATACAAAAAAGCCTCTATTCTGAAGCCTCTATTCTGAAGCCTCTATTCTGAAGCCTCTATTCTAGAAATATTTTATCATTTATTTGTTTGATGTGCAATAGTTTTTCTTGAATTTTCATTTAATTCTTATTGGATCAGAAATTGTTCCAGTTCCGCTTTCATATATTACATTATCCTTTAAAAAGAATACTGGTCTTGCAGAACCTTGTCCACTAGCAGTACTTACAAATATTACGCCTTGTGGTTCAATAAACTCAATATTCATTGTTGTGCTTTCAGCAATATCTAATGTCCATTCCATTCCTCCCATGTATATCCAATTTTCTGATTTCGATTTTCCAGAACTACTTGATACCGACCAATTATCTTGAAGTGTTGCAAAATTATAGTCATTAACATACATTAAAGCTATTTTTGATGAATACGTAGTAGTACCAGAATTCCATGAAGTTGTTTCAATTTTATCTGCCCATGTTCCTAAGTAATTTATAAAATTAGTATTTAAATTTGTTTTATTAAATAAGCTTGTACTCCATATATTTGAACCACCACTTATTGAAGTATCATTTTTATAATTCCAATAATAATGATGTTTAGCTGATGTTGTGTCTCCCCTTATACCACTTAGATAGTATTGTGAATATACACCATAATAATCGCCATCTTTTCCTAACATTGTGTTATTTGCATAATCATATTTTATCAGTTTTACTTTATCAGCAAATACTCCAATTATCCTATATAAATTTTCTGTTGAACAATTTCCATCTTTATCTAAACACACAAAGTTTTTTACGTTATCTTTTGTTAAGTAACCATCAGTTATTGCTTGTTCTAAAGCTGCACTATATGTACTATATTGTTTATTTGATGGATCATATTGTAGTGTATAGTAAATACCGCTTGTACCATTTGCTGAACTACATGTATTGCCTACGTATGATTTTGTTCCAGAACAATAATAATTAATTACCCCAGTTGTTTCACTAGCTGTACCAGTAATTAAAGTTTTTAATCCTGCAGATGTTGCTTTACTTGTCAAAATATAATCTCCGCCAGCATACCTATATGAATTATCCCCTGCTCCATTCGCTAAGTTTGAATCGTGATAGTATAATTCATTTTCTCCTTGGGTTCCTGTATATTGTGATATTACATATTCTGTCAATGAAATTATAGGTATTAAATCAAAGTATATATAACATTTATCTGTTACTTTACTATTGTATATTACTTGTTTATTGGTATCATCCCAAGTTATTGCACTTCCATTTTCACACTTACTTAATTCACTATTAAATACATAGCCATCCGTTGGCCATGTATTTAATGATGAAACTTCATATTTGCCACTTCCAGCACTAGTTTCTAACATCATACTTAACATATTATTATTTGGTTTTATAGTATTTGTTTTAGTATCTTCAACATTTGTTGCATCATAAAACTTGTATGTAACAAAACATACACTACACAGAATTACAGCCAATATTTTTACAATGTTTTTTTTCACATGGATTGCCTCTATTCTATTAAAATTTTATCATTTTTGATTTTACTATGCAATAGTTTTTACATAAATCTACAAAAAAATACCACAAATAAATATCGTTGTGATACTAATGTAAGCGTTTCAATTGTCTTGAAGGTCTTAAGTTTTTTTTAGGGGGTTTAAGAAAATGATAAATATCATCTTTTCAATTACTTTAACGCTACAATTACATTATACTACGTCAATTTATAAATTGAAATCTTTTTTGAGTCAAAAAAAAAGCAATAGCTATATAACTATTGCAATTAAAGTATTTGATCCCTTATTTACAATCTTAGAAACTGTGTCTTTTAACTTATACCTTGTGTTATCTGGCATCATACTAAGTTTAGCTTGAATTCCCTCTTGAACAATAGCTTCAAGACTTCTTCCAAATATTTCACTTTTCCAAATACTTGATGCATCAGTTTCATAATCTTTCATTAATCTATCAATTAATTCTTTTGATTGTAGTTCACTACCTATGATTGGTTCAAAAGTAGATTCTACATCAACTTTCAACATATGAATACTTGATGCAATGGCTTTTAGTTTAACCCCATACCTACTTCCTTGTTTAACAAGTTCTGGTGTTTGAAGTTTTAACTCATTTATACTTGGATAAACAATACCATACCCAGTACTTTTAGTCATCTTTAAAGCAGAACGTAGAGATTTAATTTCATCCATATCTTCCTTATAATTTGAAAACATTTTTAATAATCCTGCTTTCGATGTAACCATTTCACCCATAACATTTTTTAACGTTTCAGTATATAGTTCATTTTTGCTATTTAATGTAATTGTGACTGTTCCAGTCGCGGCATCAAGTTCAGATATATAAGCTTCACTAATAATTTCTGAATCTTTGAAATGCTCCATAATATAATCTACATCTTTAACTTTTTCGACACTTATTACACTTTCTTTTATTTTTTCTAAATAATGACTTTTAATTTCATTGCTTTCAGGTAATACATGTACCCATTCTGGAATGGATACTTTGATATCTAAGACTGGAAATTCATATAATGCAGTTTTTAAGATTTCCATAATTTCTTTTTCATTCATTAGTTCTGCACTTATTGGCATAACCGGAACTTCATAGTCATCACTAAGCTTTCTTGCTAGTTCAACCGTTTCTGTATTTGTGGGATGAATCGAATTCAATATAATTATAAATGGTTTACCAATATTTTTAAGTTCCTCAACTACTTTTGTTTCAGCATTAACATATGATTCTCGTTTTATTTCACCAATTGAACCATCTGTTGTTAAAACAATTCCTATTGTGGCATGATCTTTGATAACTTTTTCTGTACCAATTTCCGCTGCTTCAACAAATGGAATTGCATCCTCGAACCAAGGACTTTTTACCATTCTAGGGTTTCCATCCTCATCAACAAATCCATTAGCTTCGGGAATGACGTATCCAACACAATCCACAAGTTTGATATTTGTTTCAAATTCTCCTACTTTTATCAAAGCTCCGTTACTTGGAACAAACTTGGGTTCTGTAGTCATTATTGTTTTGCCTTGGGCACTTTGAGGAATTTCATCAAGACATCTCTTTTTCTCATATTCATCACTAATGTTTGGAACAACTAGATTTTCAATAAATCTTTTTATAAAAGTTGATTTACCTGTTCTTACTGCTCCAACAACACCTAGATATATCTCGCCATTCCCTCGTTTAGCTATGGATGATATAATTTTTTCTTTTTCCATAATCCACCATCTTTCATTTTTCTATTGTAATCGTATGTTGAGAGGAATTAAAATATTACAATATAGATGATGTTTTTTTAGTTTCATTTTTTATTGTCACTAGTCTTATAGTTCCTACCTAAATTCTCTGTAACAATATAAACGGTTTAATTTTCGGAGCCTTCAATAAAAGCTATACACAATATCTTTATATGTAGGTGGTACATTTATTGCTATTACAATTGCTTTACCCTGTGTATCCCAATGCGATGGATACTCCTTGCATTCCGTCATAATAATTTTCAACGGCAGTTGCGAAGTTGATGACCTCTCCATATCCATTATGACTAATATTGTATGCTTTTGATTGTGCTAACGTAACATTTGATGCAGCATGTTGATAACTTGCATATACTGTTGCCCATTTTGAAGTTGATTTTACTATAGCCTCAATATCACAATCAAAATTAGTACCAACATCAACCAAATTCATTGATATACCAAAGCCATTACTTTGATTTACCATGTTAGTTCCATTATAGGAATAACTAATACTTTTATTAGTTCCGTTTTCCACATACCCTTGAGTACCTTTTTGAGTACCTTCAACCATTGTCGCATCATCTAAACGCATTGCAATAACATCATATGATTTAACTCTTGGAGTAATTAACCATATTGCAAAAAAGTTAATTATATAGTTATTTCCACCCATGTGTGTAGAAGAAACTTGTATATTCTTATACGTGGTTGTATGTGATGCACCTCTTGTTAAGTTATTATTAGTTGCTTGAGAAGCCTCTTCAGCTTCAGTTTTTGTAACTTCGGCTGAAACCGTTCCATTAGCAGTTTCAGTTACTCTATAATATTTACTTACTATATTAGAATTTTCTAAATCATAACTTAAATATCTTTGAGCATCTTCATCACTCATCGTGGCTATTCTGGCATCTGAGAAAATAATCTTTAATCTTGAATATTCCTCATCGGTAAGAGTAGCTGCTTTTGCTGAAGTCGTAACAAATAATAATAACATTAAGGCAAAAGCAGCTACGCTTTTCCTCAAGCTATACAATATTATTTCACCTCCTTTCAAATCCACTTTCATCTTAGCATATAATGTCGAAATATGAAATAGAATCTTGCGGGAGTTCGAATTCTCACGTTAGAGAGTTTTGTTTATATTGTTGTAGATGTCCAGTAAATACTGGATTTTTTCAACGTTATCATTCTTTTGATTTTCTTTTAAAATTATTTGATTATTATTTATAGTATAAATATTAACACTAACAAATGAGCTATCAATCTTACAAAATTTATTTAAAACTTCATTTCTATTAATATTAAATATAAGTTGTTGGCACGAATTTTTATTTTTTAGTGAATATGTCATTTTATTAACTGATGGCATATATTCAATCTTACCACCATCATTATCTATTTTTGTATATGAATCTTTATCTTTGTTATATTTGTAACCTAAGTCTTCTAAATTAACTGGTTCATTGAATACTGGCATTGCTGTTTTTGTTTCAACTTCATTTTTATAAAATACTGGATAAATGATTCTTGTTTCTGAATTATTTATATATTGTTTTTCAATTATTTTGTTATTGCTATATTTTTCTTTTAGGGATATTGAACAATCATAATCATGAGTGTTTCCGTTTTCATCTGTTGTTGTAACTTTTAAATGAAGCCCCTTTGATATTCCTTTTAGTGTATCTCTATTTAGTAAGTCATGTTCTGATAATGTTTCTTCAATATAAATATTTTCTAAAGAATCAGCTTTATAAATAACTTTTTTATCTCCGTTAGTTGAAGTGTATAATTCAACATAATAAGATATCGGAGTATAGTCTAATTTGTTTACCTTTATGTTTTCTATAGTTAGAATATCATATACTTTAGTTTTATAAAAATATCCATGATTAAAATATATATTGTCACTATGATATTTTAATGAATATATTTGAATTGAATTATAATTGTTTATGTAAAATAATAATAAATACAAAAAAGCCACTGCGATTATAAATTTAAATGCATGTTTTAATATAAATTTTATAATTATTGATAGAATGTTAACTACTTTACGTAATCTATCATTTAAAGTCTTTTTATAAACGAATAAATTTGATGGAGGTATATTCAGAGTTTTGCAAATTTTCTTGACATGATATAAATCTGGTTCAGTATCTCCGTTTTCCCACTTGGAAATGGTTCTATCTGATACTCCGATTATGTCTCCGAGAGCTTTTTGGGTAAGCTTTCTTTCAGCCCTGTAGGTTGAAATTATGTCACTAAACTTCGTTGTCTTTACTACTTCTTTCTTATTTTTCCTTTTCATATTTTCACCTCCTTCATTTTACCACACTTCGACAAATAATGCATTAAAAATTTGACTTTTGCACATATAATTATTATAATAAGTCTTGTTTTTAGGAGAAATGTGTTATGAAAGAATATTTTATATATAAAAAATTCATTGATAAGATGGTTGAAAATCAAAATAATACTAGTATAAGTTGTTTGCAAGATATATATAGTTATAAAGATTATGATATATTACTTAGACCTGTTTTAGATATAATCAGGGAAAATAAAAATCAAAGTTTAACAAGTATTAGACTTAAGTTGTTTTTAAGAAGTGGTTTAAAAGAAATAATAGATTTATTTGTAAATGAAACTAAAATTACTCCGGGGATAATACTTGATTTTGGGACATTTAAAACTAGAGATACTGTAATATGTGGTAATAGATGCGAAGTTGATTTTGAAAATGGTTATTTAGTTAGTAAAAAGATACCTATGGAAATGGATACAATATTTGATTTAGCATCAACATCAAAAGTATTTACTGCAGTTGCAGTATTAAAACTTGAAGAAGTTGGTTTGATTGATGTATTTGATCCCGTTAAAAAATATGTTCCAGAGTTTAGAAAACTTGGTGATACTACAATTTATGATTTACTTAAGTTTAGAGTAAAAGTTGTAACTGATAAAAGAGTTGATAGTGCAAAAACAAGCGATGATGCATTAAATATATTATATACTTTGCATCCGGTTGAAAAAGAATTAAATGAAAATTCATATACAGATATGGGTGCAATGGCATTAAGAATTGTAGTTGAAAGAGTTACAAGAATGCAATTTACTAGTTTTATTAATACAGCTATACTTAGAATGATTGGTATGAAGGATACTGCATTAAGGGAACCAAATTATAATAAACATAGAATAGCTAATGAAAATTTTTCAACTATTGTAACTAAAGAAGGTTTTGGTATCACTAGATATGATAATTATCCAGGGACACCACATGATAAAAAAGCTATAGCTATCGGAGAACTTCAAGGAATTGCTCCGGGGCATGCAGGTTATTTTTCAACAAAAGATGATATGATAAAGTTTGCTAATAATTTGTGTAATGGAAATTTATTAAAAAAAGAAAGTGTGTTTTCTATGTCTGATACTGAAACTGGTTTTAAAGATTTAGATAAATATACTAAGTTTTATGGTTCACTAGTTTATTTAAAACAACCAGATGTTAATAATTTATCTGTGTATCCACCGCTTTCTGGGAGAAGTTTTATGTCACCAGGTTTTGCAGGTACACAACTTGTAGTTGATCCGATTAATAATATTACTTTGTTTGTTGGTTCACCTAGATTACATAATAGAATTTATCAAATACACCCAGATCAAGTAAAAAATATTAAAACTGATGAACATAATAAAAAGACTTTTGTTTTACCAAATGGTGAAGAAAAGATTGTATGTAGTAATTATACAAAAGAAAAAGAAGTACTTGTTAGATTGGCTTTAGATTTAGCACTTCAATATAAGTTACTGGAAGAATTAATACCAACAGAAAAAGAAATGCATTTAGTTAGAGAACTTAACTAGCATTTCTTTTTCATTTGGGTTTGCTTCGAAGAATTCTTTTTTAGCCATTTTTAAATTATTAGCAACAATATTTGATGGTACCTTACTTATTAATTCATTATATATTGCAACATTAGAATTATATAGTCTTCTTGCAGCTTGCAAATGTTCTTCGACATCTATAATTGTTCTTTGTTCATTAATATCTCGTTTCTTATGGTAGTATTATAACATGTATTTTTGGTTTAACAAATAATTTTTAATCCTTATTTTCATAAGATAGTAAATGTTTAATATCTGATTCAGTTAGATTTGCTAGAATATTTTGATCTCTTTTTTCACCATCGATTAGTTTATCACTTAGAACTCTTTTTTTGTTTTGAAGTTCAAGTATTTTTTCTTCGATTGTACCTTTTGTTATTAAGTGAATTACTTCGACGGTATTTTTTTGACCAATTCTGTGAGCTCGATCTGTTGCTTGATTTTCTGCTTGAGGATTCCACCATAAATCTAGGTGAATTACTACATCTGCACTAGTTAAGTTAAGACCTGTTCCTCCTGATTTTAACATTATTAAAAATACTTTGACATCATCATTAGCATTAAAGTTATCAACCATTTCAATTCTGTTTTTAGATGGAACACTTCCATCTAACATATAGTTTTTTATTTTGGCTTTTGATAATTTATCACGGACTATGTTTAGTGCTGTTTTAAATGATGAAAATATTAATATTTTGTGACCATTGTTGATATATTCATTTGTTATATTTAGTAATGTATCTATTTTATTTGAACCACTATTATAATCATCATACACAATACTTGGTTCAATACATATTTGACGAAGTTTTGTAAGTAATTGAAGAATTAAGAATCTTGCTTTACTTATTCCATCATCATGAATTATGTTTTCCATTTCATCTTTTACTTTTTCAAGTTCAGCGACATATAGTTTCTTTTGTTCATCAAGTAAATCAATATATATATCATTAATTAATTTATCCGGAAGCTCTTCGTAAACATCTTTTTTCTTTCTTCTTAGAATAAATGGATTTATTTGTTTAGAAAGATTTGCCAGTAATTCTTCGCTTTGTTCATCAAAGTCTTTAATTTTATATTTTGTTTGAAACTTTGTAAGACTTGATAAAAAACCTGGCATGATAAAGTCAAATATACTCCATAACTCAAGGATAGAATTTTCTAAAGGTGTACCGGTTAGAGCAAATTTTGTTGTGGCATTTATTTTTTTAACCACTTTTGTGATACCTGCCATATTGTTTTTGATATTTTGAGCTTCATCAATTATCATGGTATCAAATATTATATCTTTGTAGAATTCTTCATCTTCGCGAAGTAAGCCATATGTTGTAACTAAAACATTATATTTTTTAATGTTTTTTAATATTTTTCGACGATGTTCTTTTGGACCAACGACAATTTCTCTTTTTATATATTTACCATACAAAGAAAATTCATGATCCCAGTTATATGCTAGAGATGTTGGTACCACAATTAAACATGTGTGATTTGGGTTATCTTTTAGCATTTGTTTTAGATAATAAATTACTTGAATTGTTTTACCTAGACCCATTTCATCTGCAAGAATACCTCCGAAGCCAGTTTTAGATAAATTGTATAACCATTTAACTCCGGTTATTTGGTAATTTCTTAATATTTTTAATTCATCACTTGATAGAGTTAATTCACAATCCTTATATTTGTAAAAATTATCTATGAAGTTATCAAATAAATTATCTGTTTTAATTATGTTGTATTTATTTGATTTTAAACTATCTAGGTATAATGCACGATATTTTTGGATGTTACCTTTTCCTTGGATTATTTCTTCATCAGTAAGTTCTAGTTCAGTTGCTAAATCATTTAGTTCTTTTAATGATTCATCTTCAAGATTTAAGATATCTCCGTTTTTTAAGCGATAGTATTTCTTTTTTGATTTGATGTTATCAAAAATACTAACTAGTTCACTTGAATCAATGTTACCAAGATTGAAGTTATAACTTAATATATTATCTTTACCTATTCCAAACATTGATGTAATTGTTGTTTTTTTCTTTATTTCTATACCTTTGAATTTTTCTGTTGTGAAAATTTCATATTTTGTTGCTAAAGTTTCTAAACCTTTTTCTAAAAACTCTACTTCTTTATCTAAGTCATTTAAAATTATTTTGTTATCTTCGATTTCAAAGCCATATGTTAATAAGTCATTTACTACTTTTACTTCGTAGTCGATATCACGCAAGATTTTATCATTTTTGCTAAAGTAATCTATTTCTTCGTTTCCATAGATGAATAATACACTTGCAATAATGTAGTTGTAACGAAGATCAAAATATAGCCTTGTTTTTATATCTGTTGGTAGTGTAATATCATCTACAGATTGGTCTATGTTAATGTTTTTTCTAACTACTGATAATAATCCTTTTGTAAATGTGTCAACCATGTCTTTTGTTATTGTAATTGTTTCTAGTTTATTTTTAATAAGACTTGATAATAATTCTTGTTCTTTTTTGGTTAAGTGATACATTTTTCCTTTGTAGATGATGTATTCATAGTCATCTTTAGAAGTAAATTCTAGGTTATTTAAATCAAATTCAAGTTCATAGATTGAATCGTGTTTTGTAAGATTTGTTTCTAATGGAAATTCGTCTTTGATACCATTTATTTTGTAGTTATTAACAATGAATGTTGTGTCTTTGATTTCTTTTAAAAATTCTTTAGTATGATTTCTCATTATATATTCATCATAATCATAGTATCTTAGATATGCATCAATTATTTTTTTGTCATTTTCGTTGAAAAAATGTTTTGATGCATCGTATGTAAAGTTTTTACCAAAGTATACTTCACCATAACCATTTTCATAGGCTTCTTTGAATAAAGAGACATGGGGTTTTAATGTGTATTCTTTATCTAAACCTATGGTTAGTTTTATAGATTGGTCTATGTAAGTGCTGTTGTAATAAAAGTAGTTATCTTTTTCTTTGAACTCTAAAGATAATGTTAGTTTTAACTCTTTTTTGATTGTGTTTTGTTCTTGAGGCACAAATTGTTTTAAAATGTCGTTGGAAATATTGGTTTTTAAATTTTTGGGAGACTCAAACATTTCATCATAGTATTTAATTAATGATGCTGCGATGTGTTTACAACTATTAGTGCTGCGATATTGTTTGCAATCACATAGGGTTTTGGCGATTTCATTGTTACTTTTAATATAGATATAAACATCATAGTATGTTGGTTTTGATTCGGAATCAACTTCGAAATGGTAACATGTTATTGTTTTTGAATCTTTTTCTAAGATTTTTTTTCCTTCGAAGTCTACTTTTTCTTTATCATAATTTGTACCTTTGATAAGGTCTGTTGTAAAAATAAATTGTCTTACATTGGTATTTGATATTAAATCATTTAAATTAGTGGACATAGTTTTTTCCTCCATCTGTTTATCTTAACACATTTTGAGATTAATAACAATATACTTTAAATTTAAAAATAAGTAAAGAATTTTCTTTACCTATCTTGTTTTTGTTAACTCTTTATCTAAATTTAATACTTCATAAAATATATTTTTCATCTCGTCGAGGTTATCAGTGAATTTGTAATAATCATAAACATTTACTAAAAAGTTAATAGCATCATTAATATTATCAAAAACCTTGACGCATTCTTTGTTTGTTTTGTTCATGATGTAAAATACAAATAGATCATCTTTTTCAAAAAGACATATTTCACCGAGGCCAAATTCTAAATTTCTACCTAGTATTGGTAGTAAAGTAGTGTTTGTTTCTGTTTTTAATCTTGTGTAAATTATTTTAATATTTTGTTCTGTTAAGTATTTGTTTTCTTTCATAATTTTACCCCGATTTATTTTTCTTCTTTGTCCTTTACAATTTTATATTTTTCTAATTCTTTTATAAATACTTGGAATTTTGGAAAGGCATTTTTTATACGACGGTATAACACTGTGTTATCTTGGAACCATTTTTCAATGTATTGTTTAATTTTTTCAGTGTTATCTTTTCTTTCACTTTTTATTTTACCTTTTATTTTGAATAATATGTATGTTGATACGATATTATCTATGATATAAATGACAAATAGAATACTTGCAATTATTACTAGAGATTCTGGCGATAATAAATTTACTAGTTTTATTACTGCGGGATGTAATACATATATAATTAAAGATGCTAGAAGTCCGAATGGTATCATTGTTTCAAGACAAATTCTTCCGTTGATGTTGAATTTTTTGTTTGAGTAGTCCCACCATCTTACATTATATATTTTTTCCATGAAATAACTTGTGAAATATTCTAGTAATGAACAAATTAGAATTGATTTTAGAAATACACTTAGGATGTCACTTGTATTTTGACCTACGATTATGATTATTGCAAGGCAACCCCAGCCATAGATTGGACAATATGGACCTATTAGAAATCCACGGTTTATAAATTTATGTTTATTCCATAAAGATACACAAACTTCCATGAACCATCCTAGGAAAGAATATATCATAAAATACAAGAAATATTTACATATTATTTGCATTGTCATCACCTCTACCTAAGTATACCATAACATTATTTAAATTTAAATATTATTTTGGTTAATTTTGTTGACTTTAGTGAGTTGTTAATATATAATATTTTTTAAGGAGGTTAAGAATGAAAAAAGATTTGGTTATTAAATTAATTAAAATGATTGAAAATAATAGACTGGATGAAGATTTAGTAAGCGATTTATTAAAAAGAAATGAAAGATTACTTGAAATGTTAATTAGTTTAGATAGTAATTTTAAAAATGGTGTTCTAGTACTTAAAAATAATCTTGATGATGGATGTGCTTGTGAAGCTTTGATGGAGTTAATGAATACTAAAGATAAAAAAAGAGATTATATTTTAGACTTCTTGGCTAGCAAGGGTTTAACTTGTGAGGTTTTGATATCTGATTATATTAAATATTTTATGGATATTCCTGATGATAAAGTTTTTATGTATGAAAATATTTTTGATATTTTAAGTGATATAAATTTAATTAACGAAAGAACTAATTATACATATGCGAACTTTTTAATTAATAATGCAGTTGATTTGAATAGTTCATATTATTTAACAAAGTATTTTAAGAGTACTGAGGTAAGTAATAAGGGTAAAAATATTCAAGATAGACTTAGAGAAGCTTGCATCATTGCAAGGAATAGGAATTTTTTTGGGTATCCGAATTTAATTAAGTTTTTTGAAGAATTTAATATTGATGATGAAGAAATTACTGTTGAAGCTGCAAGTGTTATAAGTAATTGTAAGAATAATGGTTATCAAGTTAGAAAATATTTGACAGAAAAACTTAGTTTGATAAGCTTGAGAAAAGATTATAGATATTATTTAGAGATTGCAAAGATACTTGGTGATATGGAAAATCCAGTTGTATTTAATTTAATGATTGATGTTATTAATAAGAATCTTGATGTTAGCGATATACTTTTGATGATGAGAGTATTAAATAATGTTAAGATTGATACTATTACTAATGTAATGGATGGTAATACTTACTTCTTTGAAGTGACTTATGGTTCTATACAATTTAGTAGTTCATATAATGGAATACTTGGAAATATTAAAAGAAGAATTATTAATACTAATTATGTTTATTATCAATTGTTGGAACAAGATGTTGTTAACGACATAAATGATGATATTATGGTTGGAGCGTTACCGAGTAAACTTGAAAGAATTAGAAAAAATGTAAATGATGTTTAAAAGAAAAAAGCCTTGCGGCTTTTTTTCTTATAAGTACGATTTCCATGATTTGATTTGAAACTCAAGTAAGTCAAGAAGTTCTTCTGCTTCAGTTTTAACTTTTTCATTTACATTTGAATTTAGAATTTCTTCAACTTTGATGATACCTTTGTTGGTTCCTTCAGTTAGCATTTTTGCTATTTTTGCATCATCACATTTGATAAGTTCGATTCCTGTATAAATTTCATTAAACATCTTTATTATTATGTTTATCTCTTCAGGTTCTTCGTTTATATCTTTTAGCATATTTGTTATGTCCATTTTGTTTACCATATATTTTTTTCTAGCATCAGACATTGTTTTTGTTAATGTTTTATCTTCGATGTGGCCCTTTACCTCATCAATACCAATAATACCCATTGTTACTATTTTATACATTTCGTATAATGCTTTTATATCATCCATTTAAAAATCACCCATTTATAGTATGAGTGATTTTTTTAAAATTATACTTCTTGAACAACAGCGATGATCATTGGTTTACACTCGGTTTGTTCATATAGATATTTACTTAATTCTTCACGAATTTCTATTTTTATTTGATTGAAATCAATATATTTTGGAGTTATATTTCTATTTATTATTGATTCGCAGATTACCTTTATTTCTTTGATCATGTCTGCTGAATCTTTGACATAGATGAATCCACGAGTTGTTACTTCAGGGCCTACTATTAAAACTTTGTCATTTTTATCAACAGTTGCACTGATTAATACTATTCCATTTTCTGAAAGCATTTCTCTATCCTTGATTACTAAGTCACCGATATCATCATTGCTTGTTCCATCAATTAAAACATCATTAACTTTTACTCTGGCAAAATTATCCACAAGTTTTCCTTGATCAAATGTTACAACATCTCCATTTTGTTTTAATAATATATTTGAATCTGGAATTCCTAGATTACTCGCTAGATTTGCATTGTTTACCATGTAACGATATTCACCCTTTACTGGCATGTAGTATTTTGGATTGATAAGTTTTATCATTAACATTAGATCTTCGCGAGATGCATGGTGTAATATTTCTTTGTCTTTTGCTACGGTTTCGATATCACAACCGAATTTTGCTAATTCATTTTGAAGTTTAACTAATACTTTTTCAGTGCTGTCATATCTTGGTTCAGCAAATACTATTGTGTCAGTTGGTTTTAATGTTACAAACTTGTCATATCCATTTAAAATTTTATTCATATTTGCATATGGTGTTGTTCTGTCATCCATGACTAAAAGTATTGCATTTTCGTCATTGATATTTGACAAATCGCCAAGAATTTCTGGATTAAATTTTAGGTATCCTTCTTTGTTTGAAAAGTTCACAACATTTTGAAGTCTTTTACCCATTAGGACAATCTTACGATGAGAATTTGCTGCGGCATCGAATATTTCGGCGATTGTATATAGATGGGTTGGTAGAACTGAGAATATAATTCTCTTGTCATGATGTTTTATGACATCTTCAAAGAAACCAACTAATCTGTGGTTTGGAGATGTGTGTCCATTTTTTTCAGCGAATGATGATTCACATAATAGACATAATACACCTTGTTTACCTACATATGCAATTTTTCCTAAGTCCATGTCATAAGCTCCTTGCATTGTTGGGTCTATTATAAAGTCACCAGTATAACAAATTGCTCCATCTTTTGTATTTATTACGTACATTACTGAATCTGGGCATGAATGAGATACGGCGATTGGAAAAATTGATATGTTTCCAAAATTGATTTTTCTGTGAGGTTTGATCAAAACGATGTTTTGTTCATTTACCCCGTCTTCCATTAATTCAAACTTTGTGAATTTTGTTGCATATACCTTTAGTTCTGGTATGTCCTTCAAAAGATCTGCCACTGCCCCCATGTTTTCTCTGTGTCCATGGGTTATAAATAAGCCTTTAATTCTTTTTCTATTTTTTACTAGATATGTAAAATCAGGCATTATGTAATCGATTCCTAGAAGATTGCCACTGGCAAATTTTATTCCAGCATCAAAAACATAAATATCATCATCTACTTCTATTACATAGGAGTTCTTTCCACTTTCGGAAAGTCCACCCAAACCAAAAATCTTTATTTTACTCATATAATATCACCTTCATTTTTTAAAAAATAAGTTCTTCGGTAAATAAATTATACCAAAAAACTTACATTAAATCAATTCTTTTCTTCACTGAGCATGTTACTTAGGGATATTATATCCAAATCTTTATAAAGAATGCTGTTGATAAATATGCGAATATTTTTGGTATCAATAGTATTGTCAATGTAGTATATGTCACCACTTGCTATGTTGTTTTTCATTTCTAAAAATGTTTGATTGTTTAGTACTTTATTAGTTCTTACAAGATATTTTTTATGATTTTTACATATTTCTTTATTATTATCATTTATATAGCAGATGTTTGTATTCTTACTATATTTGTTAATTAGACTTTCTAATTTATTAAAATTTTTTGTTTCATTATTAACTTGTTCAAAATTACTTGATTTATTAAATGTATCTAGTTTTGTTAAGATACTTATTGGTAAATTATTCTCTTTAAAATATTTTGTTACTTTGTTGTTACTGTTTGTGATGAAGCTCACTGCATTTTTTTGAGGGTTTCCTTGGGATACAATTTTATCTTTGTTTTTTTCAAGTGATACTTCAGGATAAGTAACATCATAAAGTAAGTAGTAAGAATTAAAAGTATTTAAATCAATCATGTTGTAAAAGCTATTTTTTATATTTACTACCCTTCCATTTAGTCCAGGGATTATTTTATCATCATCAATTATTGCGTTTACGTATTTTTCTTCATATTCACTAGAGTGCTGCGTTATTTCTTGATATATTTCATTTTTTTCTAAGGTTAATTTTGATATTTTTTCAGTGTAAAAAAAACTGAATAATGTTATTATTGATATTGATATAATTTGAATTTTTTTCATATGGTCACCTAGTTAAGTATATGAAAAATAGAAAAGAAGATGTTAGAAACACCTTCTTTATGTTATCCAAAATGTTTTTTTACTAATTCTGAACCTCTTTTTGGATCAGCAAATAGAATTTCATAAACAACCTTATCTTTACGTAATTCGTTGATGAATTGAACTTCTTCTTTTGTCATTGTGTGATATTCAATTCTTTTGTTTGCGGTTGTTTTTACTAAAGTATCTGCTCCAAGAAGATAGTCAGATGATACACCAAGAATTGTCATAAATTCTAGGATTGTTTCTAAACTTGGATTACGTGTTTCTTTTTCATAACAGCAAATTGCTGATTTTCCAACACCAACTAATGATCCCAATTCATCTTGAGTTAAGCCTTTTTTTATACGACATTCTTTAAGTCTATTACCTCTTAGCATGATTACACCTCATCTCTTTTCAGACTTAGTATACCAAAGTTGGTGCCTTTTTGTAAATATTTTACCACATGTAAATGTTTTTTGTTATTTAATAGCAATTTATGATATTTGTTTCTAATGGGTTGCTGTCTTCATCATAGGGAATGCTTGTTTTTGATGAGATGAATGAGACTTTTTCTGCGATTACTTCGGTGATATATTTTGTGATTGTTTTTTCTTCTTTGTTTTCTGGTTCAACTTCATATGAACGATTTTGAATTCTGCCTTTGATACCAATCATATCACCTTGATGGCAATACTCTTTTGTATTGGATGCCATGCCATTCCAAAGAACAATACGAATAAAATCAGTTTCATATACTCCATCAGCATTTCGATAACTACGTGGAATTGCTAAATTTACACATGTTCTTTTTTTACCCGTTGAAGTTTCTTCTAAAATGGGATCAGTTGCAAGTCTTCCAACTAATATTACATGATTCATGAACTTTCCTCCTTTCGCAAAACTACTTTAGCAGATTGGGTAAAATAAGGCAAATCGCAAATTTTTCATTTTTTGAGGCTTTTTTTGCATATCTCTGTCATTTTTAGGCTTCATTTTGCAAAAATGGTGGGTATTTTTTAAAATTGGCATAGTTGATGTTGCTATTTGGGTAAATTTTTGGTATTATTATTATGATAGGTAGTGTGATAATATGAATAATCAAGTAGTTAATTTAAATGAGGTTTTAGCAAATTTTCAAAAAAGCTATCCGAATTTAGCTGGTTTTAAATATGATCAAGGAATGGATGCATTAGTTTATGACGGAAATTATATAAGATTAAATGGATATATGTTAAGTAGAATTAATCCCACTCTTTTCTCAATGAGTCCGGATGATATATTTACTTATTTAAAGAATGGCTTTTATTATAATACTGATGAAAATGGTTTGTTAAATAATTTGTTATCTAAATTAATTATTACTGATGAAGAAGCTGTTTTTATTAAAAATTATATAAAAAGATTTATTACTAGATATAATTTATATTTAAATAATAAGGATTTGTTTGATGGACTTATGGCAAGTGATGAAAATATAAATAATTATATTAAGACAATGCTTGAAGGAAAGAAAATAATAGATAGTGTTAAAGATATTAAATCAAATGATGAACATGATGCTTTATCAATGCTTGCAAATTCTTATAGAAATGAAATGGAAAATGTTAATAGTAATAGTCTTTCTCAAGGTCTTTCTTTAACAAGAACTAATCCGAACTATGGTAAATTTAAAGAAAACGAAGAATATTTGAAGAGTTTAGAAGATAAACAAAAATTTGGTATGGCAGGATTTACTAGAATAATACTTATTATAAGTAGTGCTGTTGCATTTGGTATGTATTTAGCTTTAAAATTTATGCCATTTTAAAAAGGCTTTGGTTAGCCTTTTTTTATTTGACCGAAACGTCGATCTCTTTTTTGGTATTCATCAATTGATTTTTCTAAGTCATTTGGAGTAAAATCAGGAAAGTATGTATCTACGAATAGAAATTCTGCATATGATAATTGCCATAACATGAAATTGCTTATTCTTTGTTCTCCGCTGGTTCTAATTAATAAATCGATATCTGGTAATTGTTGATATAAATTTTTTTGAAATAATTCCTCGGAGATATCATCAATTGATATGATGTTTTCTTTAACCTTTTTTGCAATTTTTTTTGTGGCGTTAATTATTTCGTTTCTACCTCCGTATGATAAACAGAAGTTTACCGTTAAACCTGTGTTATTTTTAGTTGCAATTTCAAGTTCATTTATTTTTTTTATAATATCTGGATTTAATAGGGAATCATCTTTAGAAAATAATACTTTGATATTTTCTTTTTTATAATTATCTTTTGCCTTATTAAACCATTTTATAAACAAATCCATAAGATAATTTACTTCTTCAGGACTCCTTTTGAAGTTTTCTGTTGAAAAGACATATAAACTTAAATAATTTGTAGGTTTGTGTTTGTTGGCATAAAGGATTATTTTTTCTAAAGCTTGTGCGCCATGTTTATGACCTTCGCTTCTTTTTAGATTTCTTTCTTCTGCCCATCTTCCGTTACCATCCACTATTATAGCAATATGGTTTATCATTTTTTCACCCTCTTTTTAATTAGTATGAAAACTAATACTAATAATGTAATTAATATAATTGCAATATTTTTTATTGGATAATACTTTATATTACTTTCAAGATATACATCTTGGGTTGTTAAAAGTTTATCTTTATTATAAATTGATACTGTTCCAAGTTTTGTTCCTTTTTTGGTATTAAATTTTATTTCTTTTACACCATTATATTTGTAGGTTATGTTTGAATCATTTTTTAAATATTTGGTGATATCTTCACTACCAGTGATTTCATATGTTTTTTCATTACTTAAATTAATTGGAATTGTAGTTATTTTAGTATCATCATTTATTATAGATTGCATGCTATAGTTTTGTTCATAATAATTATAAACTATTAAAGTATCATTTATAGCACTTGATGATGTATCTTGGCTTGAATTAATGTCAATAAATATTAGAGATGGATTATCTTTGTAATATAGGGATGCTAAACATCTTCCGGCATCTTTTGTGAATCCACTTTTTGCTCCGGCGATTTTATTTACATCCATTTCATTATTTGCATATCTTAAAATTGTGCTTTTTAGTTCAATATTATTTGTTGTGGTATATCTTTTAGTTGTAAAGATAGTTTTGAATGTTTCATTTTTTAGAGCATATTTTAATAAAATGCTTAAGTCTTTAGCTGTTGAATAATTTGTGGGGCTATCTTTACCTATTGGATTTGAAAATGAAGTACTTGTTAGATTTAGTTTTTTAGCAAGTTCATTCATTTTATTAATAAATTCATCATAACTATATGTGTTGTTTACAACTGCATTAACAGCATCTGCACCACTTGGGAGAATTATTCCATATAATAAATCTAAGTATGTTACTTTATCATTTATTTTAAATCCTGCCTTTGAATAACCATTTGTTCCTTCAAAATCTTTTGAAGTTATTGTAATATATTCATTTAGGTCATCAATTTTTTCAATGGCTACGATTGAGGTCATTATTTTTGTTAGACTTGCAATACTTACCTTTTCATCTGCAGATTTTTCATATAATATTTCATTATCACTAACATTATAAAGTATTGCGTTTTTGGCATTTATATCAAAATCTGTGGCTTCTACTTTTATCGGATAGAGAAAAAAGAGGCTTATAAAGAAAATATAAATTCCCTTCATTATTTAGCCTCGTATATTGTACCTTCACGGGTATCTTTTAAAACTATTCCTTGTTTTAGTAATTCTTCTCTGATTTTATCTGCAGTTTCAAAGTCTTTATTTTTCTTTGCTTCGTTTCTTAAATTTATTTTTGCTAGTATTTCTTCTTCATTTGGAAGGTTTATCTTTTCTTGCTTTAACAAGTCTAAACTTAAGACTTCATCAAAGCTGTGAATTAGTTTATATTTTGTTCCCATTGATACATCACTTTTTAATAAGTCATGAAGAACTGTGATTGCATTTGCAGTATTTAAGTCATCTTCAAGGCAATCTGTGAATAACTTTTTCCAGTGATTGAATTCATCTTCATTAATATCATTTTCAAATTTTAATGCTAGAGTTTTATTTTTTAATTTTTTGTAAGCATTTTCTGCTCCATTTAGTGAATCATATGAAAATGTTAATTGACGGCGATAATGACTTAATAAGCACATATATCTAAAACTTAATGGATTGTAACCTTTTTCTTTTAAAAGACTTACTGTTAGAATCGCACCATGACTTTTACTCATTTTTCCACTTTCATCATTTAGGTGTTCGTTATGGAACCAATAGTTACACCATTTGTGACCAAGATAAGCTTCACTTTGGGCAATTTCATTAGTGTGATGTGGGAAGATGTTGTCTACTCCACCACCATGAATATCTAAATATTCACCTAGATATTTGATGCTTATTCCGCTACATTCTATATGCCATCCTGGATAACCATATCCCCATGGGCTTTCCCATTTTAGTTCTTGATCTTCAAACTTTGATTTTGTAAACCACAAAACAAAGTCATTTTGATTTTTCTTTGAATTATCTTCTTCGACACCTTCGCGTACACCTACAACCATTTCATCAGCTTTATGATTTGTTAGTTTGTAATAATCATCAAGTTTTGTTGTATCAAAATAGATATTTCCACCAGCTTCGTATGCATATCCTTTTTCTAGAAGAGTACTTATAATTTTTATGTATTCATCAATATTTGCAGTTGCGGGGCTTACGATATCTGGAATTCTATTGTTAAGAAGTTCAAAATCATGAAAAAATGCATCTGTGTAAAATCTTGCAATATCCATGACTGTTTTATGTTCTTTTTTAGCACTAGCTACCATTTTGTCATCACCAGAATCTGAATCACTAGTTAAGTGACCTACATCTGTTATATTCATGGCTCTTTTTACATCGTAACCGAGATACTTTAATGTTTTTTCTAAAATGTCATGCCCGATATAATTTCTCATATTACCAATGTGAGCATAATGATATACAGTTGGTCCACATGTATACATCTTAACTTTTCCGTCTTCAACTGGTTTAAACTCTTCGATTTTTCTTGTAAGAGTGTTATATATTTTCATGATTTTCCTCCTTAGTAATTGATATCTTCGTTTGTTGTTAACATAAATGTTACTTCGTTTTTTTCATTTATTTCTTTTAATATTATTGTATAATCTGTTTTTTCAATCTTTTGCTTATATTCTGCTAATGTTCCAAGTTCTAATCTTCTTATTCTGTGATCATTTATAACCATTACTTGAGCTACTTGTTGACCTTCTCTTTCGCAGGTTTCTTCTTTACATCTGTTGTCAGTTATTTTTTCTAACTTTACATATACTTCATCATTTACTTTAGCATAGTCACCAACTTTTAGTGTAAAGTCACGGTCGAAATAACTATATACTTTTTCTCCGCCATAGAAAAAATTGTAAACATAAATTCCTACAGCTATAAATAATCCTAGTACTACTAGCCATCCTATTCTAAACTTCACTATTTAACCCTTCTTAATATTTCATCTTTACCAATTAAGTATAATGTATCTGCAAGTTCTGGTCCATGCATGATTCCACTTGCAGCAATTCTTATTGGCATGTATAACATTTTTCCTTTTACACCAGCTTTTTCTTTTACTTCATTTATTACATTTGCAAGGACATCAACTGTCCATTCTGTTGTATTTTCAATACATTCTTTGAAAACTTTAACTACTTCTTTTGTTTGTGGATCACTATCCATAAATTCTTTGGCATCTTGTTCAATTTCAAAGCTTGTATCAAAGAATTTCTTTGTTAATTCATTGATTTCATTACCATAATTTAAATGACTCTTGTAGATAAGAAGAAGTCTATTTATCCATTCTTCACTTTTTCCAGTACAATCATTTGTGAAATATTTTTTAATCCAATTTAGGTAATCTTCATCATTCATATTATTAATATAATGATGATTGAACCATTGTAGTTTCTTTACATCATATTGACTTGATGATTTACTTATTCTCTTTTCATTGAAATTTTCAATTAATTCTTCCATTGTAAATATTTCTTGATTATTTTCAGGACTCCATCCAAGTAACACAAGATAGTTTACAACTGCACTTGGTAAATATCCTTGGTTGTATAAGTCCATGAATGATGCATCACCATTACGTTTTGATAGTTTATTACCATCTTCACCTAGAACCATTGCTACATGGATGTATGTTGGTTTTTCCCAGCCGAATGCTTCGTATAATAAATTATATTTTGCTGTTTGATCTAAATATTCTTTACCACGTATAACATGTGTGATTTCCATTAAATGGTCATCAATTACGTTAGCAAAGTTATATGTTGGAAATCCATCACTTTTTAATAAAATTTGGTCATCTAAGATGCTATTGTCTATTTTGATTTTTCCATAAATAACATCTTCAACTAGTGTTTCTCCAGTCTTAGGCATTTTTTGTCTGATAACATACGGAACACCATTTTTTAAATTTTCTTCAATTTTTTCTTTGCTTAATCGAGAGCATCTTCCATCATATAAGAATGGTTTCTTACGTTCATCTGCTCTTGCACGCATGTTAGCAAGTTCTTCTTCACTACAAAAACAATAATAAGCCTTGCCCATTTCAACAAGTTTTAAAGCGTATTCTTTATAAATATCTTTTCTTTGGCTTTGGATATATGGTCCGTATCCCTTTTCATTATTTGGTCCTTCATCTATTTTGAAACCACAAATGTCTAGGGTATTGTAAATAAAGTCAATAGCACCTTCTACTTGACGTTCTTGATCAGTATCTTCGATTCTTAAAATAAAATCTCCGTTATATTTTTTTGCTAATAAATATTCAAATATTGCTGTTCTTAAATTTCCTATATGCATGTATCCAGTTGGACTTGGTGCATAACGTGTTCTTACTTTCATATTAATTCTCCTTCTTAATTACCATCAAAGAAACATTTAACTAGTTCAATGACTTCGTCGTAATCTTCTTTACTACATTTTTCTATAAAATCGATGTGTCTTTCCTTAAAATCAACACTTCTTAGATGTTCACATAATGCTGAACCATTTATTTTTTTCAAGCTTTTGAATTGATAATGGGTTGGAAATGTCTTGTTATTTGTGCTTATGGGACATAACACTACCATATTTGTGAACTGATTAAATAATCTGTTACTAAGTACCAATGCTGGTCTTACTCCCTTTTGTTCATGTCCTTTTATTGGACTAAAATTAATGTATACTATATCTCTTTCTTGCGGTATGTAATTTACCATAACTCTTTCCCCTTTGCTTCGTCCCAAGTAAAGTCTTCACACTCATTAGGACCTTCATAATCTTTGATTCTTTGTTTTAATGAAACTCTTGGTCTTGCAATCTTTTTGATTATTATTTTGTCCTCCTCTCTTACCATACTTACTGAATCTCCTGATTTAAGATTTAAAGCTTCTAAAAAAACTTTTGGTATTCTTATTCCATTGGAATTACCCCATTTTTGTACTTTGTATCCCATATATATCCCTCCACCTATAATATAGACTAAGTATATATTAAAAGTCAAGCAATTTTTTATAATTTGCTAACTTTTTTAATTGTTTTGAAAATTTTTGATATAACTTATTTCTGGAAAATACGTAACTATTTCATTTTTTAAATATTTTTCCTTATTATAAAGGTTTGGATATTCACTTAAATCTTTGCCTAGACAAATTTGTTCAAATATTCTTGCTCTATCTTCTTTTTCACTACTTCTTCCATAAGCATCTACGAAGTATACATCTTCATTATTTTCGTAATTACTTAATGTATCGGTAAATGTTTCGTTTATATAGTATTTGTGTGAATATGTAAAACCATAGTTATTTAGAGAATTCCATGTATCATATGTATAACCATTTAGTATTAAATAATTATCTATCGTATGCATTGTTTCATGTGCAAGTGTTTTAAGTAAGCTATTATTTGCTTTGACAACAATAATATACGTATTATTTTTTTGATATGATAAACCCACGACATCTGTTAAGTTATATCCATCTTTACTTCCCTTTATGTCACTTGCTAAAAATATCTTTAGACCATTCATATTCATTTCATAAAATCTTGTAAAAAATTCTTTATTAAACATTAAAAAATAATCTTCCACATAACTTAAGGCATTTACTATATCATTATAGTTTGTTATTTTGCTTATTTCATAATCTCCATGAAGTCCACTATCTACATCAAAACTAATAGTTACATTGTAGTTATTTTTTAAATATTTTATTTTATTATTGATTAGTATATTTTCATAACTACTTTGGGTATCATTATCTATTTTTTCAATACTTGATAAATCATATATGTATATATAATTATCTGTTAGTAGATATAGATTCGTAAGTATTATATACATATTATTTATTTTTTCTTTTATTTTAAATAAGTCAATATTTTTAATGTTACTCTTATTATATAGGTTGTATACACTTATTTCTTTATTATTTAATATATATAAATTATAATTATTACTAACCATTATTAATCTACTTTCAATGTCATCCTTCGGAGATGAAAATTCTTTATAATCATTATTTTTTATATTATATACTTTAATTTTGTTATTGGTATAAGTTATTATTCCACTTTCATATTGTTTATATTTTTTTACATTAATTTCTAATAAATCACTATCTTCATATAAGCTTATTTTATTTAATAACTCATTTTTTCTTACAATATAACAAGTCTCTTTACAAGAAGATGTCAAAACAACCGGATACTCGGTATTATTGCTTTGATATATATTATAGTTTAGAGCATAATCATATTCACTATTAGTGTTTGTTTCATTAATAAAATTAAAATATATGTCATAGATTTTTATACTTGACTTATCTTTACACACTATATAAGGAATTGAACTTTCATTTTGAAGCTTACAACTAGCATCAATTGTATTTTTATACTCTTTATCATTTGAGTTTTGAGTGTTTAACTCTCTTAAAAGATAAGAGTTACCACTACGATATAAGATATAAATGTATTCATTAGTTACTACTTCATTTATTTTTTCATAGCCATCACTATTTAAAGAATACTCTTGAACTGGTAAGATTACTTTGATATCTTTGGCAGTATAATCTTCATATACTTTTAATCCAAGTAAACAAAGCGATAGAATAATTAATAAACCTAAAAATGTTAAAAATGGTTCTTTCTTCATAGTGATCTCCTTCATAAATATTTTATCATAACACATATTAAAAAAACAAGATTTTAATCCTGTTTCATATTTGTAATAACTCTGGCTCCATCAGAAGCCGCGGTTATAAGTTGATATGTATCTTTTTTAATAACATCTCCTATTGCATACACACCATTTATTTTTGTTTCTAACTTTTCGTTTACTTTAACATATCCTTCATCATCAAGTATTATATTTGGTACAAATTCTGTTGCAGGTTTATATCCCACATAAATGAATACACCAGTTACATCAATCGAAGTTCCATTATCTAAAGTTATTGATGAAATTTTTTCATCTTTAGTATTTACTTTCTTTATATTACTATTATAAATTATTTCAATTTTACTATTATTTTTAACTTGTTCAACCAAAGAAACTTCTCCGCGGAAACCATCCCTTCGATTTATTAAATAAATGTGATTTACAATATTTGACAAATACAATGATTCTTCAAGAGCACTATTACCAGTACCTACTACTGCTATATCTTTATCTTTATAAAAGAATGCATCACACATTGCACATGTTGATAAGCCTTTGCCAAGTAAATCTTTTTCATTATCAAGGCCTAAAAATTTTGGTTTTCTTCCCATTGCCAAAATAACTTTCTTTGCTTCATAGATTTTTTTATCTGTTATTACTTTTTTTACTTTGCCATCTAAATCAAGTGATTTAACTTCTTCGAAAGTAAATGGAATATTTAACTCTTTGATTTGACTTTCAAGTATTGCTGCAAATTCTGGTCCTTCAATATTTATTAATCCTGGATAATTACTAACCTTATCTATGTTGTTTAGTAAACCTCCAACCATACCTTTGTCAATCAAAAGAATTTTTTTATTACTTCGCTTTGCATAGATACCCGCGGTTATCCCACTGATACCCATTCCTATTATTATAATGTCATACATAACATCACCTCATTAAAATCTTATTACTTCATTTTCATCTTGATTATATAAATCTTCGAATTTTCCTTTTCTTCCTGTTATCATTATTATTATTAACCCAACTAGTATCATTAATACGGAAGTTATTTGAGCCATTTTGAATCCACCGAGCATAAGAGAATCTGTTCTCATACTTTCAATTATGAACCTACCTAGTCCATACCACATTAAATATAATGCAAATGGTTGACCAACTTTTGTATATTTTAGGCGACGTGCTATTAGAATTATTATAAAACCAATAAAGCACCATATAGATTCATATAGGAATGTTGGTGTGTAATATATTCCGCCGATATTCATTCCCTCAATAATAAAGCTTGGTATGTGTAGACTTTGTAAATGTTCAAGTGTAGTTGCTGCACCATGAGCTTCACTATTAAAGAAGTTACCCCATCTACCTATTGCTTGAGCTAGTAATAATGCCGGAACTAAAAAGTCAATAAATCTGATTGCTCTGGCATTATATTTTTTGCAATACAATATTATGACAATTAATCCAGCAATTAATCCACCATGAATTGCAAGTCCGCCTTCCCAGATTTTAAATACATCCCAGAAGCTATCATATAAATTTAAATTAAATAGCACATAATAAATTCTTGCTCCGATGATTCCGGCAATTATTGCCCAAAAACACATGTTAAATACAAATTCTGTTGGGTATTTATATCTTTTTGCTTCTTTCATAACCATTGTTAAACCAATCATAACCCCGATGATGATAAGTACTGAGTACCATTCAACTTTAAAATTACCTATTGTAAAAATATATCTATTCATGTTTCACTCTCCTAGAATATTATAACATTATTTTAGTATTTTTGCCAAGAATTCTCCAGTATAAGATTTTTTATTTTTAGCAACTTCTTCCGGTGTACCTAGAGCAATTACTTTTCCACCATTTTTTCCACCATCTGGACCTAAGTCAATTATATAATCTGCTACTTTTATAACATCTAGATTGTGTTCAATAACAATTACTGTATCACCATTATCAACTATACGATTTAATATTACTAATAATTTTTTTATATCATCGGAATGAAGACCTGTTGTGGGTTCATCCAATATAAATAGAGATTTTCCGGTTGCTTTTTTTTGTAGTTCTTTTGCAAGTTTTACACGACCTGCTTCACCACCTGACAATGTTGGTGCTGATTGACCTAATTTAATATATGAAAGACCTACATCCATCATAACTTTTAATTTATTGTATATTTTGGGTACGTTTTGGAAGAATTCTAGAGCTTCATTTACTCTCATGTCTAAAACTTCACTAATGTTTTTACCCTTATATTTTATTTCTAGAGTTTCCCTATTATATCTTCTTCCTTTACATACGTCACATGGAACGTATACATCTGCTAAGAAATGCATTTCAATTTTCTTAACACCATCACCCCAACAGTTTTCACATCTTCCACCTTTAACATTAAATGAGAAACGGCCTTTGTCATAACCACGCATCTTTGCTTCTTTAGTTTCCGCAAATATATCACGAATATCATCAAATACTCCTACATATGTTGCAGGATTACTTCTTGGAGTTCTACCTATAGCATCTTGAGTTATTTGAATAACTTTATCAATGTTTTCTAGTCCTACTATTTCTTTACATTTACCAGGTACTACTTTGCTTCGGTATAATTCATTTGCAACCTTCTTGTATAGAACTTCATTTATTAGGGATGATTTTCCTGAACCTGATACACCTGTTACAACTACTAGTTTATTTAATGGTATATCAACATTTATATTTTTTAAATTGTTTTCTTTGGCACCTTTGATACTTATTTTCTTACCGTTTCCTTTTCTTCTTGTCTTTGGCACTTCAATTTGAAGTTCTCCACTTAAATATTTTCCAGTTAAGCTATTTGGATTTTTCATTACTTCTTCAGGTGTTCCTGCCGCCATAATTTGTCCGCCATATTCACCAGCACCTGGACCAACATCAACTAGAAAATCGGCTGCAAGCATTGTGTCAGTATCGTGTTCTACTACTATTAAAGAGTTTCCTAAATTTCTCATTTCTTTTAAAGAATTAATAAGTCTTTCATTATCTTTTTGGTGGAGTCCAATACTTGGTTCATCTAAAACATATAATACTCCAGATAATTTTGATCCAATTTGAGTTGCTAATCTTATACGTTGAGCTTCTCCCCCTGATAATGTTCCTGCACTACGAGTCAATGTCAAATATGATAATCCAACATTATTTAGAAACTCTAATCTTGATATAATTTCTTTTAATATTAAACTACTTATTTCTTTTTCTTCATTTGTTAATTTTATTTTTTTAACAAATTCTAATAAATCTCCGATTGACATATCAGTCATATCAAAAATATTCTTATCATTAATATATATAGATAATACAGATTTTTGTAATCTTTTACCTTTACAAACTGGACATTCTGTTTCTACCATGTATCCTTGTAACCAGTCTCTAATCCAGCCACTTTTTGTTTCAACATATCTTCTTTCTAGAGCTGGTATTACGCCTTCATATGGACCTGATGTATGTCTTGTACTTCCATTTTTAGATACATAATTATATTCTAATATTTCATTTGTTCCATATAATATATAGTTAAATTTTTCTTCAGGAATGTTCTTTACTGGTTCATACATGTTAATACCATATTTGTTACATACTGCTTCGATTTGAGTAAAGTATGTATTTGAATCCATACTTAAAGCAGTTATTGCTCCTTCAATAATTGATTTATCTGGATTTGGTATTAGTAATTCCTTGCTTATATGAAGTTTTGTACCTAGACCTTTACATTCTTCACACGCACCATACGGAGCATTAAATGAAAATAATCTTGGTTCTAGTTCAGGTATTGAGTAATTACATATTTTACATGCATATTTTTCACTCATAAATATTTCTTCATCATCAACAAGTAAAACTACTTTACCATCTGCTTTTTTTGTACTTGCTTCGATTGCTTCGAATATTCTTCCATATTCTTCATCATCAACAGTTATTTTATCCATTATTATATCTATATTGTCTTTGATGTTTTTTTCTAAATTTATTTCTTCATTTAGACTCATAATCTTGCCATTTACTCTGACCTTAGAATATCCTTCTTTTCTTAGTTCATCAAATAAATCTTTGTGAGTTCCTTTTTCTCCATGCACAACCGGAGCTAAAATTGTTACATTTTTAGTCTTATATTCCATGACTTTATTCGTCATTTCTTCAATACTTTGTGATTTTATTGGAATGTGATGAGTTGGACAATAAGGATGAGCAATTCTTGCAAATAGTAGTCTTAAGTAATCATATATTTCTGTTATTGTTCCAACTGTTGAACGAGGATTTTTATTAGTAGATTTTTGATCTATAGATATAGATGGACTTAACCCTTCGATTGAATCAACATCTGGTTTATCATTAACCCCAATGAATTGTCTTGCATATGCCGACAAGCTTTCAACATATCTTCTTTGTCCTTCAGCATAGATTGTATCAAATGCTAAACTACTTTTTCCACTTCCCGAAACTCCAGTCATTACAACTAGCTTATTTTTGGGAATCTCAATATCAATATTTTTAAGGTTATTTTCTCTTGCACCTTTAATTATTATCTTATCTGTATTTGCCATTTTTAACACCTCTTTTTTATATTTTAACACAAAATCTTTTTTCGATACACGAATACTATATCACAAACATGCATTTGTGTCAAATGTTCTGTGGCTTTTTTATATTTTTTTCATTTTTTACCTATTTTTATACTTTACGTAAATGTGCAATATTATATTTGACAAAATCATATATTTATGGTAGAATATGAGGCACTTAAAGGAATATTTTTTCCATAACGAAGGGGGTACGAATTATGTACGAAGAAGGAAATAAAAATTTAAGTTTAAATTGGGGATCACTTCTTATTAAGTTAGTGATTCTAGCTGTTATTGTATTCCTTGCTGGATTAATTTTTACTAAAGTTACTGGTAAAAATTCAAGTAGCAATACATTAGCTAGCTCAAATAGTGATTATATTACAAATATCAGTACTATGAAAACTGCTGCATTTGAATATTTCACTAAATCTAAGTTACCTGAAAAAGTTGGAGGTACTGAAAAACTTACTTTGGCTCAAATGATTAACCAAAAGTTATTAATTGATTTTACTAACGATGGTAAAGTTTGTGATACTAATTCAAGTTATGTTCAAGCTACTAAAACTGCTGATGGTAACTATGCTTTAAAGGTTAGTTTAACTTGTGGAAAGCAATCAGACTTTATAGTTACTACAATTGAAAGTGCTGATATATGCTCAAGTAGTGATACTTGTAAAAACAATGCTACTAACTCAGATGTTGTAATTGATACTACAACAAACAATAATGGTAAAACAGATAATAACAAGACTGTTACTAAAGGAAATACTGGTTCAAGTTCAAGTACTAGTTCAACAAGTTCTAGTTCTTCAAATAGTGCTAGTTCAAGTACAAAGAGTACAACTACTGTAACTGTTAAAACTACTGTAACTGTTAATGTAAGTTGTGGAAGTTGTTGTTTTGATTGTGGAAGTGATACTAAACCTACACCTACACCAGATCCAACTCCTACTCCATCTAAAGTAAGATATTATAAATATAGAAAATGGAGTGAATGGTCAGATGGATATTCTTATGAAAAAGATGCTGAAAACAAATCTACTGAAACAGTTACTTATAACTATTGTAAAGTAGATACTAAAACTATTTACTCAACTAGTTGGGTTGGTTCTTCATCAAAGAGCACTTCATACAATTACGAATTACAAATGTTAAATATTCCTGATAACGTTAATGATTTATCTATCGAAAGAAACAGTATTTCATACTTCAGTAATAATTTAACTGATTACCAAGCATACCTTGATAATAAATATAATGTATATCAAACTGGTAATGACTTTAAGTGGGATATTGTTCCTAAAAATGCTACAGTATTTAGAGCTTCAGCATTAACTAGAAATAATTTTGGGTTCACAGTTCAAGATGCATACCTTTCTGGTGGTACTTATAGAACTAGAGTTACTATTAATTTCTATAATGGTAATGGTGTTGTTCCATATTCAAGTGAAAAAGGTTCTGTTTACTTTGTTCCATTAAAATTCAATGTAACTTATACTGATAAGAATACATGTGTAAGAGATACTGAATCAAATGCTAGTAAGTATCCTGGATACACTAAATCAGATAAAAAAGTAGAAGTTAAATGGATGCATAGAACTCCTAAATATACATGGAGCAAAGAAACTTCATTAGCTGGTTGGGAATATACAGGCATCTATGAAGATAGAAATGCTTAATTATTAAACTTAAATCCAAGATAGATTTGTAACTAATCTATCTTTTTTATTGTATTTTTTTATTAATTATGGTAATATTTAATTGATGACATCTTGCTCCTTTCATGCATAATATATATACCAGAATGTATATTATGTTATATGAGATGTCATTGTACTGCTAAAGATCATTAGAAATATCTAATGGATCTTTTATTTTGTACCAAAATAAAAGATAGTCTTTTTTGACTACCTTAATAGCTTTAATTAACTAACATTTTGTTGTTGGACTAGCAATACAGTTAGCACAAACATCAAATTGATCTTTAACTTCTCCGAATGAACCAACCATCTTAAATACAATACTTACGATTAGTGGAACGAAGAAGATACATATACCAGCGATTACACGATTTAATAATGATTTTGCTGCTTTTGATACAGCTTTATCATCACTGGCAATAACTGCTTTTCCTAAATCAACCATACCAAATATAATTAATAAAATAGGAATCACAATTTTAAATACTAGTAAGAACATTCCTATAGTATAGAAAATATCACGTGCATCAGTACAAAAAGTCATAAATAACACTCCTCCCTTTGTATACATTTATTTTACCCTAAAATAGCTGTAAAGTCAATCTTTTATGATATTTACTTTGTAAATATTTCACCTTTATATGATGTATCACATTCATTATAAGGATCTGTTAAACAAACAACACAATTTTCATAATCATTTTTTATATCTTCATTAAAACCCGCTACCATATTAAATAATACTTTAATTAGTAATGGAATAAAGAATATGATGATACCAGTTACTATCCTTCGTAGTAGTGTTTTTCCTGCTTTTGATATAGCTTTATCATCACTTGATATTGTTGCTTTACCTAAGTCAATTGATGCTAGAACAATAATTAATATTGGTACTATTATTTTAATTATAAATATTATTTTACCAACTATTTGCCATATTGTTGCACTTTTGTAACAAAATTCCATTTTAAACCTCCCTATTTAAATATACTAAATATACCTGATGAATGACTTCCTTCCACTCTACTGAATCCTAAAGCTGTTAAAAATTCATTTAAAACTCTTTGATCATCAAGTTTATCATCTAGACATGGTAAGTTATAAAATACTTTACTGCCACTTTCTTTTTCGAAGTCAATTACATCTTTTTCATTTAGTACACTTCTGTTAAGAACTATCTTATCATTTCTTAACTTTTCAAAAATACTATTATCTTTCCGTATTAATTTATTTAATTTAATTAATCCCGGTTCAATTAAGTATACCATATCTTGACAGTAATCTTCAATATCTGCATCATTAATATCTACTAAAATAACATCATAATTTGCATTTTGGGATACAAAATCATTAAAATTAATACTTGATATGCTTTCTAACGATGAATCATTAAAGTACACAAAATCATTTTTATCTACTTCAACAGCTTTAACTTTATAACTTTTTTCTAAATGTAATTTAAGTAAATATACTAAAGTTGTTGCTCCGGCATGGTCTGTTACATTTTTAAAACCTATTACCTTTTGACCAATTTTACCTTTGGTATTATCTACTGCTCTTTCATTTAAGGCTGGTTTCTTAAATCCACTTATATTGTGGTAATTTGCAACATCTTTATATTGATTTGGATTATCAATTAAATATTTTACTGTGTTTACATCATTCGTAAAATTATAAATACCCATTGAAATAAGTTGAGATATATACATTGGTGAGTTTACTTTTTCTGAATCATCTAATAAAATTATTACTTTAGACATATCAAAATTTACTGATAAACTTTGCATAACATTTATATCTTCATAGCCTTTTATAGCAGTTATATCAATAATCATTTTATTGTAGTAAAAACTTTGAAATTGTTGAACTAATTCATCAACTGAAAATTCTCCGTTTATACTTTTTATAACATCAATATTTAGGCTTGCTAATAATGATTGATATTTATTTGAAATTATTACATTCATAATTTATTTCCTTTCTAGTTGTATTTTCTATCTAAAGATCCCACGAAAGTCTTAGTTTGCCCTTTTATTCGATACATTCCAACTTCACCGATGATGGGTAAATTAAAACGATAAAATACTTGAACTTCATAATAAATCTTTCCCGTTTTAGCACGAAGCTCATTAAAACAATAATAATATTTTGCACTTCCATCAGACAATTCAATGTCACCTTCTAAGTCTGTTGCACCATACCATCCTTCTGGACATTTACTTGTTGTATTGTAACTTTTTTGTTTAGCAAAACTATTAATTATTTTAGCAGATTCATCAGTTACTCCTTCATACTTTTCTATAATAGTTAACATTCTATTTTTAATTGTATATGCTTTTGAATAACTAAGTATTAAAGTTAAGAAACAGGCAAAAATTAGAATAAAAAATATTATTAATTGAAATGACCATGTGGATTCACTTACTGTTTTCATTTTTACTCCTTAATCTTGGTATATAACCTTAGTTTGTGCTTTTGATTGGAAGTTATATATTTGTCTTATTATAGGTAAATCCATTTGGAAGAACACTATTACTTCATAGTAACTACCTAAGACAAAGTCATCAGTTGCAACGGTGTTACCTAAAACATCCCCACCTGTTAAGTAATTATCTACTCCTTCAGTGGCTCTAACTTCTCTTATACATACTGTTGCATCTTGATTTGATGTTATTCTACTTCCATTTCTTTCAAAACCAATATATCCTTCATCTTCTGGACATTTTCCAGTTGTTCTATATGAAGTGTTGGCAAGCAAATCTACTATTTCTTCATTTAAATTTTCATTAGAATCATCTAAATACTTACCACCATTTAATTCAAGTATATTTACTATTTCATCTTTTACACCAAAGGCATTTGAATTATTTATTGTTAATGCCATAATTGCTGTAAAAAGTAAAATAAATAGTATAACTATTTGAAATATAGCTGTCATACTTATGGATTCTTTCATAATTCATCCCCTATCCTTTAAATGGGCAATAAAAAATATTATCACCAGTTCCAAAATAATTATTTGTATCGTCTTCTTCGCCCGTTTGTTTTTGTCTCATTTTACATTCACACATATAATCTGATCCGGTGCTTGTGCTTGCTCTTTGTCTTGCTTCTTCACTACAATTACAAATAGCATTTCTGCATTGAGCAGTTCTGTGAAAGTTATTATTTAATAGTGGCCATAAAAAACCGAAAAAAAAGGCCGCCAAGATACCAATTGATATTGCAACAATAACTGTTATATTCAATTCTCCTGTAGCCTCTTTCATTCTTTCACCTCTTTATTAATGACTTAATTAATTTCCATCGCCTTGAACGTCTTTAAAGTTAATTACTTCATCGTTTCCACAAGTACATGTACCTTCTTTAACGTTGACGCTTTTAACAGATGCTTCTGGGCAGATATTTTTACATGTATTTCTTGCAAGTCCTGCTTGAATACCTGGCCAAATGAAGAAATAGAAGAATGCTCCAACAGCTGCAATTGCAACTACTGTAACAACAGTCATATTTAATTCGCCTGTAGCTTCTTTCATCTTTTTTTAATCCTCCTTTATTTTATATAATTATTATAACTTAAAATCAGTTAAATATCAATTATTTTTAATATCTTTTTGTTTTTTTATATATCCATTAGTTGTACAACCGCTAATACTAATAAAATCATTAGACCAAAACCAGTTGTTATTAACATACTCATTGTTTTATTTTCCATCTTTTCTAGACGATTTTTATATCTTGTTTCTCTAGCTTTTTGTTGTAAGTTAGATATAGATTTTGAGAATGTTAAGATTTGTTCTTGTTTTCTTTCTTGACGACCTAGACTTAAACGATATAAAAGTCTCATCATACGCATTGAATCTCTGACTGGATATTTTCTAGCAAAATTCATGTATGGATCAATTGAATCATCTCCGGCATTAATTGAATCAATCATTTCTTGAAGTCCTTCGCGGAATATATCCGGTGCTTCAGCCATTGATTTACCTATTGCAACTGGTACAGTATAGTGTTGAATAAGTATTTCTAGGTTCTTTAGATAGTGTGGTAACATTGAATCAATATCTGCCATATGTCTTTGATAGTATTTTTTTATATCATTATAACCTGTTTTAAATACATAGTAACCTGCCACAACTATAATTAAGATTTTAACACTGTTCAAGCTTTTAATCATAATGGCAAATCCAAGTGCCATAGTTATAAGACCATTCTTTATTCTTTTATTAAAAAGTATATCGGGATTAACATTATTACCATATTTAGCACGAACTAAAAAATCCCAGTCTTTTTCTTTTAATTTCATAAAAAGCATTTGATTATCACTGATGAGTTGATTAATACTTATTTGACCAGTTATTGTCATTATCCCAAATACAATTATAGCTATTATAATTATTTCTATTTGCATTATTCTACCCCCACATCTTCGTTATAATACTTTTCTCCAGTCATTAGGAAATAAGCGTTTATAATAACAATAGCATGAAGTATAAGTTGAACATACCAAGTATCAAGCAGTTTAATATAGTTTTCTTCACCAAGCATGAATCTTAAAACAACTACTAGGAAATACAAAATTAAACCAAATCTTAAAAATTTTGCATGGAAGTTATTACGATCCATTTGGTCACGATATACTCCTTCAACTAAGGCGTCGATATCTAGTGACATATTTTCAAGAGCTTGTCCAGAATCTCTGGCACCTTCTTTAGTTATTTGTAAGAATAATTGATGCATATTTTTTACCATATAAAATGGATATAAATTATTAAAGTATTGAATTGATTCATCAATGGTTCCATTTTGATATGACATGTCAATCATTTTTTTAACATCACTTAAAACTGGTTCTTCAAGGATTCCGGAGTCTCTTACCCCTTCTAGAGATTTAACAAAACTTTGAGTTGTATTAAATTCCATTATAACATTGGTTGTATATGTTTGAATTTGTTCAAATATATATTCACTGTATACTCTTTGAAGTCTTAAATAAGCAAGATATGGTATTGTTGATATAGCAACTATTGCATATATTACCGCTATAATGATACTATAAAAGTAAAAGTAACCAACTAAACCAGCAAGACCTCCAAGAATAACTATTTGACTTATGTATTGACGTGGGGTATACTCTTGACCAAGTTCTACGGCTTTTTCTCTTACCATTTTAAATGAATATGGAGCATACTTATCATAAGCACGAGTGGCATTTGTTACAAAAAACTTATAAACATTTTCACCGGGATTACGCCTTGCTACTAAGACAACTATAGCTATAATAAGTAGGATTATTAACTCTGGTAAATATTTCATTTTTACTCCTTTCTATAGGCTTTCAATGACAACCTCTTCGTTGGTATTATTTCCTTTTGACTTAACAAAATAATCTTCTTTAATGGTTACGCCTTGAACACCAAGATAATCTATTAAATATTTTGATGGATTATTAAAACTAAATTTTCCATCTAGACTTTTCTTAAATATAATATTTGATTTAGCTTCATTATTTTCATCAACATAAAACTCAACTACTTCGATTATTTCACGTTGAAATCTACCTAGTTCTTTACTCATGTAACCTTTTACGTGAATACCTATTTGAATATATCTATGAATTGATTTTAAGAATTGGTCAATATCTTGGCTATTTTCAAGTAAGCTATATAAACGCATTGGAATATTTAATGCTCTATCTGAGTGAATTGTTGATATAATGTTGTGACCAGATGATATTGAGTTTCGAACTGCTGTAACTGCTTCAGCACTACGAACTTCGGATAGTAATATCCATTTTGGATTCTGTCTCATACAAGTTACTAATACATCAGAATATGATGCAATGTTATTTGTTTTCATAGCAACTATGTCTCTGTGTGGAAATATCTTATCTAAGTGAAGTTCTAGTGTATCTTCGATAGTTATTATCTTTTCATTTTCTTTTGTGTGGCTAGCTAAGTACTTAACTAGTTCTGTCTTACCTGAACCAGTTTCACCACTTACCATGATGTTACAGTGTCCTTCAACACAAGTCATTAAAAAGTCATGTAAATCTTCGGTAACATATTTTTCATTAATAAGCTTTTCTTTATTTAGACGGATTTTGGCTGGCGTCTTTCTTATAACACAACATATTCCATTAGTTGCAATTGATTCATGTACGAAATTTAAACGTAATTCTGCTGATTCTGCATCTAGGAATGGATGGGCCATATTAAATGTTTTACCCATTACATTGGAACATTGAAAAGCAAGCTTTTCCATTAAAGCATTATTAATCTCAGGTCTTTCAACCCTATAAATACCTTTATCAAGAGTTTTTAGCCAAACTTGACCTCCGTTTGAATATGAAACGTCTGTAATATTATCTTCCTCTAAAAACTCTTTTAAAGGTCCAAAATCTATTTGTGAAAATATAGCATCATTCACAAAAATCACCTCTTTTATTCATTATTGTTATTTTCTTCTATGCTTTGTTCTTCAGGGTTCTTTCTTGCTAAAGAATCAATTATTTTTACAAGTTCTTGATTGCTAATTTCTGTTTTAGCTTCTTCATCTTGATTATTTTTATTTACTGGTACTGGATATATTGTCATATTTGTTAAATATTCAGCCTTTTTTAAATATGTATACATTTCAGTATTAACTGCAAATGATAACCAGGCAGGTTCTCTGCCACTAGTTACATCAAAAACATTTTGACCTTTGTCATCTTTAACATTTAATACTTCAATATTTTTAATAAATTCTTCATAAATCCATTTACCATCTACTTTAGTAAGTAACCATAAATCTATTTTATCACCAGGATATATTGAATTTGCATATGTTGTTTTATTATTTGCTTTTAACCAATACATTTTAAAGTTTTCAGGAACTCTTTCCAAATCTCTTTCAATTAATTTATCTTTACTTATTACTTGAGCTTTATAAAACATTTCTCCGATAGCTATTGATGTATCATTTTTAACATAATAACCTATTAATTGACTAGATGATGTTACAACACTTGCTTTTCTTAATGCTTCACCATTTACTTCGACATATTCAATATCATCTTTAGTAATTATGGTACCTGCTGTTAATACTTTATTGGCAACAGGTACTTTTTGGGGTTTAACTGCTCTATCTAATGTAATGCTATATGCAATCCATAAAGCAATAACCCCAGCAAGTACACCTAAAATCGTAACAGTGTTACGATTTAATAAAAGGTTTCTAATCTTATTTATGATATTTGACATAGTTATGCTCCCTTCCTTTCAGATTGTGCATCTATTAAGGCCTTAATTTCATCACTTGAATATTGTGTTGAACCAATATCTGGATTAACTAAGTTATTCTTTGGTACTGGAATAACACTCATTCCTGAGATATTTTCAGCTAGTTTTAAATAACGATACATATCTGTTTCAACTGCAAAGAGTAACCATGCAGGCTTTCTACCAGAAGTTACATCAAAAACATTTTGTCCAGATGAATCTCTTACTGCTAGAACCTTAATATTGGAAATAAATTCTCCGAATACTAATAATTGATCTTCAGTTGTTTTAAGCCATAAGTCTATGACATCTCCTGGGAATATTGAATTAGCATAAGTACTTGTATTATCTACTTGTAATTGATAAATTGTATATCCTTTTGGTATTTCATCAAAAATAGCATTAGGCAATTCCTTTTTTTCAACTACCAATGTTTGATAAAACATACCACCTTTAGGAATAGATGTTCCAGTTGCTACATATTTACCAATTAAATTAGTTGTACTTTTATATACATCAGCTTTCTTTAAAAACTTAGAACTTACACGTATATATTCAATATCATCTTTAGTTATTTCTTCAGTTGCTAAGATTTCTCTTTTTGCAACAGGCACTTTAACAGGATTAACTTGATTTTTTACACGATATGTATAAAAACCTACTAAAACACCTAAACCAAGAATAACACCTAATATTGTTACGGTAGTTTTATTAGTTAAAAACTTACTAAATGTATTTTTTATTCCTCCCATTTTTATTCCTCCTTATTTAGTCAACTGGATTTCCTTCTAATACGGCATCTATTCTTTCTACCATATCTAAGCTTGTTGCATCACCTACAACATTGAAACTATTTGATTTACTTTTAATTTCAACACTAGCTTTAGGTGGAGCTTCATATACTCCATAGAAGCTCACCGTATAAGTAGTTGATAATGATGCAGTTTCTGCAAATCTTCTTAAGAAACTTTCATAAAATTTTTCTTTATTAATTTTTATTTCCCCATAATCACGATAGTATGAGTAATCTACAGCATCTACTAGTGATGCTTCAGTTATTTCTTTGATAAGATAATAATCTTGTGTACTTGTTGTTGTTAAATTTTGAACAAGTAACATAATTACTACAATTACCATTCCTAGTAATATTAACCAATAAGCCCAATAAGCATTTTTCATAACTAATCACCCCTACTTCCATGAAGGTCCGCCGATAACACTTTCACTATATATGAATTCGTGTTTATCAGACCATAATTCCCAGTATCCATTTTGATTTTGTGATGCAGCTCTAGCTGTTTGACTGTCTAAACGTTTACCATCTGGAATTGTTACTTCATAATTTTTTACTAAGTCATCTATTACTTCACTATAACAATAGATGTTTTTATATGTTTTACCGTTAACTTCAGCATCATAACATGTTAATGAGTCATTAATGTATCCACCATCACTTGAATGTTTTTTATTGTAGTTTTTTAACTCTCTGATTGCTTGTGGAGTTAACTTAATACTTAATGCAAGTGCACTAGAACCGTCTGATGTTTTACCTTCTGGGTCATAGATACTTTCATTAACATCTTCGATTTCTTTTATTGTGGCATCAGCTTTCTTATTTAACAATTGTAATGCTTGCATACTACTTGATGTAATCCAGTTATAACCATATGTTCTGTTAGCTGAATTGAAGTTTGTTGTTGAAATTGTTCTAAAATTAACATTTAATTTGTTTAAATCAAAGATACAATTTGTACAATCTATTTTACATTCTGGACATTGTATCCAATCACAATCTTCACCTTCACAAACGAAGTCACAATTTGGACAATCATCTGGTCTACATGGAGATTCATAATAACATTTATAATCTCCGGTGAATGAGTCTTGATGTTTTGGACTATCCATAAATGTAGTTCCACCTTGTCTTCTATCTGTCCATGCTACACCTGGAATATCCATAAGTCTTCCAACTGCATTATCTTTATCATAGAATTCACCAAGCCATTCAATATTAAGTTTGAATATTCCACCACCTACTGTTTTAGTTGATACTGGTAAGCTATTGATTAATGCTTCAAGTTGAACTTTGTCTCCAGTGTAACCACTATTAACTGTTATTTTACCATTTGCTGCTATTTGATAGAATGCTGTTGGTGTTATATAATCTTGTTCTTTTTCAACATATTTCTTAACAAATGCTGCTTGAGAAATATATGTTCCTTGATCTGCTTTACAACCCTCTTCTGGATTTTTACATATGACATATTGTCTTATTTCAAATACATCACCATAAGTTGATTTATAATTATATTTGCCTGTTGAACCATTTTCAACTGATAAATCATATGTTTTGTCCGAACCTGTTTCAATCTTATCATCAGTTGCCTTTTTCCAAATTTCTATCTTAGATGTAGGTTTTGGTGCAGCAGAACCTGTTCCTTCAAGGTAATATAAATCTTTATTTTGAGCACTTTCTAATATATCATAATATGGGCTCTTGTATTCATCGTTTCCACGATTTTCATTATAGTAATATCCAATTTTTTGTTCAAATAAGAAATTATTTTGCCATCCAGTTGTACAAGCATTATATGCTGTGTTGTTAGATTCATAAGAATCAAATGCACTACTCATTGCTTCAATACCGTTTTTAATAGCATTATTAATTTGTGTATTTAAGTCTTCAACAGAACCTGCTTTACAAACTGAATATGAGCATGGTGTAATAACTTTACCTGTTTTTGGATCGCGTTGTTCTGGAGAATATCCACTTACTTCTCCAGATGTATATTTGAAATCTTTTGTTGCATCTACTGAAGTATATATTCCTTCTTCTTCATTTACTGGAATCGCATTTTTTCCTGTGTATTGTCCAGTTTTCCAGTAAACTGTTGCATTACATCCACAATCGTTTGTAGTTGAGTGTTGTAGTTCTGCTTCACTTGCTGTAATACCGTTTTTCCATAAATCATAACCTGCAACCATGTTCTTTTGATCTGTTATAATATCTTTAATATATTGATCTTTATCAATACTCTTTTCACCATTTCTTGCTGATGCATCTGTTTCTCCGCCGGTGTAGCATGATTTACTTCCTTCGATACGACTTGTTAGTTTGAAGTAACTACCACATTTGATATCTTTAACTACTGGTTCTAATTGAATTTTTGCATAATCTTCCTTACAATAAACTTTACAATATTTGTTATCAACACCAGATGTATATTGATATGAGTTATCAGCATCATCTACATTGTTGATTACACAACTTTTAATTTTATCAGGAGCTTTTACAGTTGCTATTGCATCCCCATCACAAAGTGGTTCAGTAATTTCAGTATCACAAGCTGCTTTTGAACAACCTATTTTAGTTTGAGCAGAACCTGTTTGATCACCTTCTTGTTTATCTAAAACGAAGAATCTTTGTGAATTTGGGTTACTCTTATCACTTAATGTTGCTCCGGTTAGTTGTGGATTTGTATTATATTTATAATCTATTTTTAATGTTGCATCTTTACAGTTTTCTTGATCTTGGACAGCTTGAGTAACTTTAATTCTTAATTTAATTTCACCAGTTCTTACACCATCTTTTGCTTCAAGTAAAAGTGCTATATTGTTACCAATTCCAACTTGTTTGTAATCCCCGCCATCTTGAGCTTCGAATGAATTTATTGTACATCCAGTACATGTTGGCATTGATAGTTCTACTTTACCTTCTTTACCATCTGATAATTTTTCTGGTAAGTTTTCTATTTTTAATGTTGCATAAACATATTTTTCTTCAGATGTATCTGTTTTACTTATTGATTCTGTTTTTTTACTAAATTCAATATTAACTGTTGTTGTTAGTAGAGAACCTGTTGCTTTATTTGATGCATCCATTACTCCAGCTTTAAATAATTGTTGTGCCATATAAATTATTTTATATGATGCTGAATTTGGATCCGAATAATTAAACATTGCATTTTTATTTAACCAAGCATAATCTACTTTATTTTTATAACAATTACTATCACCATTACAATTACCATATGTTGCATTGTCTGTATACTCTCCGTATAATGCTGCCCATTGAGCCCCTAAGTTTGCATGAGCTGATGCCATATCTATAGCTGATTGATACTTGGCACCTTTTGCACCAGTTGTAAATAAACCAGTTGTATATGCACGAACTGCAATTGATGTTGCTGCATATAATTCATCACCACTTAAAGTGATTGATATAGCATTTGGTGCTGATTCTGGAGTTACAACACTTATTGTTTTTGATGTATTATATTGGTTGTATCCTTCAGATAGAATTTTTAATAGACCTGCATCCATGTTTTGAATTGTTTTACCATTAGTTGTTGCTCCGAGTTCTCTGGATACTGAATAATTTTTTCCTGAAAAGTTTTGTGGGTCTTCACAATAGCCTACATATTTTCCATTATCAAATGTATACTTATAAATACCATAATTAGCACTACCTACATCAAGACTATTAATTGTAATGTAGTTTCCACGGGATAGCGAATGAGCATCTCCATCATTAAATGTTTGAGCACTTACACTTTTTACTCCAAATGCTAATGCTAAAGATGATACTAATAATAAATTTCCTATTCTTTTCATATTATACTTCTCCTACGTTTTTTAATTATTATATACGTTGCTCCGCCTGCAACTACAACCAAACTAATCCCACCAATAATAAATGCTGTTTTGTGGTCACTTACAAATTTACCAACCTTTTTATACCATTTATTATTTTCTTTGCTTTCTTCATTCTTTTTATTTCTGTTTGCTATTTCTTTTGTTACATTTTCTGTGAAATCATCATATTTGAAATCATCATAAGTAACAAATCTTTGACACATATAATAATCTGGAATTCTATCACATACATCATATTCTGAGTATTCATTATACCTTGGTAATGTTAAATATAATGTTCTAAGTGTTTGTCCATTACAATCTGAAGAACTTGATGCCATTACTTTAATTGTGTAATTAACAATTGAGCCAATTTCATTCCAATTAAATTTAATGTTTCCATTCGTTGTATCAGTATAATAATACGTTTTTACATCCTTAGTTACATCATTTTTAACTGTTACATATAAGTTTTCTGTTAAATTTAAAATATTTACTTCGATGTATTCAGTTTTGGGAACATAGCTATCTTGTTCATCAATTGGTATAGCATCTGGTGGTGCTGTATACTCATCTTTAGATAGTTCCCTTTCTTTAATTTCATAATTTGCTTTCACATTTGCACTTTCGTTATTTAATTTTGCTTTTTCTTCATAATTACATGCAGCATAAACACTTGATGTTAAAAGTATAAAACTTAGTGCAGAAGTTACTAAAAATTTCACTTTTTTCATATCGACACCTACCTATGTTTAAGTTTACCATATAACACACTTTTTTTCAATTCTATTTTAATAAAAAATTGATAAAATATCATAATTATGATATGATTAATGAGAAATGAATTGGGGCATGTTTATGAAAAAAGTATTATTAATTATATTCTTATTTGTTATTTTTATTGGAATTTATGGATTTTTTATTGATTCTAATGGTTTTAAAATGAAGGAAGATACTATATTAGTTGATAATTTACCAACTTCTTTTGAAGGTTTTAAAATAATTCAATTAAGTGATTTAAAAATAAGTAGTACTGAAGATATAAAAAGACTAAAAAAAATAGTTAATAGTATTAATAATGAAGATGCTGATGTTTTTATATTTACTGGAGATCTATTAGGAAGTGATTTAAGAAAGGAAGATATAAACAATATAACCAATGAACTAAAAAATATAAATGTTACTCTTTATAAATATGCTGTTATTGGAGATAAAGATGATCGAAGCACATATTTAAATATATTAGAGAATTCAGATATTAAAGTATTAGATAATGAATCAACCTATTTATTTTATAAAGATATTAAACCAATTAAATTAAGTGGATTAACTAATTTAGATAATGTTGATAAAGCTTTAGAAATGGTTGATAATTATGATACAGTATTAAATATAGTTTTAACTCATTATCCAGATTATATTAGTAATCTACTTAATAAAGATATTGATGTAATATTTGCAGGTCATTCTTTAAAAGGACAAGTAAGAATTCCTTTTTATGGTGGATTAATAAAGAAAGATTGGGCTAAAACATATATAGATAATTATTATGAAATAGATGGAAAAAGATTATATATCTCTGGTGGTATTGGTACTGAAAAGGTAAGATTTAGATTATTTAATAAACCTGAAGTTAATTTGTATACATTAAAAAATAGAACCTAGATGGTTCTATAAAAATTTAACTACTTTATAGTTTGTATTTAGTTTTTCTTGTAATGCTTCTTTTTCGTATCTATTAAAATATTTTTCAAAATTAGATGCATCCATTAAAAACATATCTGGATAATTAATAAAGATTTCTTTATAAGTATTGATTTCTAAATCTTTTAAGAATTGTAGATTAGTTTCTACGAGCTTATTATGTTTAGAAATCATTTTTTTTATTTCTTCAGGTGTGATATCCTCGTATTCTTTTTGTTCATCTTCCAAAAATCCAAATTTTTCAAAAAAATTCATGCTACTCTCCCTTTTCCTTCTTTATAACTATTTAATATTTCATCAATATTTGCACTTAAATAATCTATGTTATCGCTATATACCTTAAATACTTCCATTAATGTTTCTTTTATTCCAAGTCCTTGTTTTTCTATTTCAGATAATTTGTTATAAATTTCATTTTTTTTATCTTCCATTGCAAATGTTTCAATTACACGATCTGCATATTCTTTTAGTTCAACATCCATTATACCCTTTGTATCATTTTTTTTATTAATAGAACTTATTACATAATCATATGCTCTTTTGCTAAATAGATATGTTTGATATTTACCTTTTTCATTTTTATATGGAATATTTAAGTGTTCAAACTCTGATATTCTTTTTATTACAGCATCAACATCATATTTTAAATAGCTTGGATTTTGAATATAGGCTTCTAAGAAGCCTAAGTCTTTAGCACGTAAAATTGTTTTTTTCAAAACTTCTGGTTCAATTGATAAAACTATCCATGTATCTGGGGTTAATTTAATATTGTATTCATCAAGTAATACTTTGTTTTCATCACGGGCAAATAATAATGATGTAACCCAAGGTTCAGATTGAATTGGTCTTTTTGTTTCTTCATTTTCTTTAAGACTTTTATATAGTGTTGTTAAATCTTTCGTATTTTTCATAAATACTCCTTTCTAATAAGCAAGTAATGGAACCTTTTTAGGATCTAAGCCACTTATTTCTAAATCATTTATTGTATTATTTAATCCTTTTAAATCATATTTTACTAATACTTCAGGCATTAAGCTTATGTCACGGGATTCTTTACCTATTTCTAATAACTTATTTAGTTTTTGTTCTAATTCCTTATCATAAATTATTTCAATATTATCTTTTAATACTTCTAGGTCAATATTTTTATTTTTCAATACTTCAATATTTTTTAGTATTAATTCTTCATCATAGTTAGCAAGTACTTTTTCTAAAGATTCTTTACTTATTTCTTTAATATTAAATTTATTTAATAGATTAGTTAATTTTGTTAATTCATTTTCATCTTTATTAACTTTTTCTTTTACTTCTTCATCGATGTGTTCTTCTTCGATAGCTTTCGCAAAGATGTTTTCTAAAGAATTTTCATTTGATTCTACTTCAGTTAGAAGTTCTTTTACTTCTTCTTTAGGTTCTTCTTTTTCTTCATGAACTTGTTCTTGTTTTTCAGGAGATGATTCTTTTTTTGCTTCCATTAGAACTTCAGTTATTGTTTTACCGCTTTTTCCTTCGCTACTTTTTGTTTGTGCATCATATTCATATAAAGCATCTTCTGGGAACATCAATATTTTAGCAGCTTCCCTTTGTTCATCTTCGTTGAAATTGAATTTTTCTAAAAGGTTTGTAATTTCATCACGAGTTATATTAATGTTACCTTCTAGTGCTAAACGGAAATATTCATTTAATTTTTCTTGATTACTTAATGCTTCATCTTTTCTAATTCCAAGTTCTTCCACTTTAGTAATAGCGTTGTTCATTTCTGCTTCAACACTTTCTAGTTCTTCGGTAGCTTTTTGATTTTCTTCGACAACTTTTTTGATTGTATCAGGTAACATATTTGTTATCTTTGCATTTATTGTTGATGGATCAAAATCTATATTAAGTCTATCTAAAACATTTGCAAAGTCTTCTTTATTTATGCTACTTAAAATTGAAGATAATTTATCTCCCTCTTCTTGAAGTGTTTTTTCTTCTTCAGTAAGTTTAGCAATTTTATCTAAAAGAACTGTTTTTTCATTTTTTGTTCTTTCTCCGGTTTCAATCGCTTCTTCTCTTTCTTTATTCATTTTTGTTAGTATTACACTATCTTCACCACGAAGATTATATAACTTATCTAGTAGTGTTTTTACTTCACTTGATAACATTTTCATTTAATCACGCCCTTTATTATGAATAAATTATAACAAAGATTTTCGTAAATGTAAAGAATTTTGTGATCTTTACAGTATTTTAAAAGAAGCCTTGTGTAAAGACTTCTTGTTTTATCTTCCGCGAGATGATGTTTCATAATGAACTTGACCGAAATCATCATAAAGCATTGTATAGCTTGTTTCGTAAAGTTCTTGTAAACTTAAAATAGTTTTTAATGTTTTACTAAATGCATCAAAGTTTGCTTGCATTGTTAATGTATAGTTATTTTCTCTATCACCATATGGTGCCAAAGGATTTCCACCCATTTTAGATAGTTCTAGAATGAATGATGCTATGTATTTTTTACGAAGAACATCACCTACACCAGTAATTTGAGATGGATGACCAGCTGTTTTGTATGGATCAAACTTACCTGTTTTTTCTAAGTAAGCATTACCAGTTTCATTTGTATATTCTGTTGCTAATCTGTTATTGATGTAAAATGAAAAATCACGTGGTTCACTTTTGTTAATTTCATTGTAAACTGGATAAATGTAAAGTAATCCCCCAGTTCCATGGCAATTAAAGAATGCAAAATTTTCTCTATTTTCATCTTGATTATTTAAATATTTAAATATTGCTTCATTTTCACTTGAATAACAAAATGGTTTATTCATATCATAATTTGCATTACCTATTGGTCCAGGGACACTTTTTGTTATGTGATTATCTCTGATATTTCCAAGAACTACTTTTGATGCAGCTATTTTTTGTTTCATTATTTCATAGTAATATGGATTATTATCATTTAAGTTAACACCATCAGAGTTTGCATAAAAGTTAGCAAGTGAACCAATTGGAAAACTATTTTCTTTATATAACTTTTTAACTTTTTCTTTTAGTAATTTGTGAGAATCAGATAATTCTGGAATGCAATCGAATGTTAAATCATTAAATATTTTAGTGTGATTTCTTTCTTTAGATATTGTTTTTGTAAAATTAGTTTGTAAGAATGTTATTAATTCTTTGTGATTAACTTCATAATGATTTACAAAATACATGAATAATCCTTCGATGGTTATATCTTTGTTTTGAAAATAAATCCAGAAGTTTGTTGTTAGAGATGGATCACTTATATTAAAATTTTCCAAAAATAAATTTAAAAACTTATTTGTTTTTGTAACGTTGATATCATCTTCACGAAAAGCTAAGTAATATTCTTTACTAAATTTTTCAAATTCTTCTTTAGACATATCTTTTGTTTTTGAATTAATTGCATATGTAGTAATTGCATATCCTTCAGGGTTTTGAACTGGTATAAAATCTATAGTAAAAATTTTATCATTAAAATAAGGCATATTACCTTTGGCAATATTATTCATTAACTGTGTTACAAAATCAACACTGATAATTTCATTACCATGACAACCACCCATGTAAGTTATGTGAATTGGTCCATTACCTATTTTATAATGTTCAATAGGAAATCCACATGGGCTTTTTCCTAAATCTTCACATTTAGTTACACTATATTTATTTTCATCGTTAACAATTTGTTTTATTTTTTCTTGTAATTTTTCATATGTTCTTAATTCATATTCAATATTATACACAACTATCACCTTAGGTTTATGATAGCACAAAATAAAATTTATAACAATATTTTAAAATCTACTTTACACTTAGTTTTAATATTTGAATCATTCTTTTATCCTGTTAATGAAATGTAATAATTTACACATATTACCTTTGAAGGGGAATATATTTTAATGCAAAAAAAGTCTTGCTTATTTAGCAAAACTTTTAAAACTAATTAATCTTTTAAAATAACTATTTTTTTAACATCAGATAATTTAGCTGGTTCACTTGGTAATATCACATCAGATGAGGTTATAGTTATTTTTTGATTTTCTTTTAATTTATCTGGCGTACTGTTTTCATTGTTATAAACTATTTTTGTATCTTTATTTATTTCAAATTCATACTCAACAGTATATTCTTTTTTCTTTTTATCATATTCTTCAACTAAAATTGTATATACATTATCAATTACTGTTACTTCTTTAATTCTTGCTTCAAATACTAAGTCTTTTTCTTTTGAAATATAATTTGTATAAACAAAGCATCCTAAAAGTATAAAAACAAGTACCGTTATAATTATTTTAACTAGTATATCTTTTTTCATTTATTTCCTCCTTTCCTAAATTAGTTTATATTCTTAAATAATAATGAGAATTTAGCTATATTAAATATCAGTTTTTGTTACTTCTGCTAACGTTAAAAATCGTGTGGCATAGTTAGAATAACTAAATACTTCGGGAAAGGAATGACCATCTTTAGTACTATTTTGTTATATTCATTTACTATCTTTCTTTCTGTATTTGATAGATGTACATTACTCCATTGGCTTGTAGTGGGAAGTTGTTCTATTGTATTTCTTGGTCCATGCCAATTTTCTTTAGAAATGTCGTATTGATAATATTTTCCGTTATCAGTCTCTCGTATTTTTCTACTTTCTTGATTATTTCAAATAGATCCACATTCGTAACATCTGATGCTAATTTTAGCAACATTCTTTGTTGTATTTGTTGCTAAAAAATATTTTATTAGTAGTTTATTCGTATAATCAATCCTTTCATATTTATTATAACCTTAATTTAAAATTTTATCAATATACTAAATTAACAAAATGTAATAGTATACATATATTACCTTAGAGGGAGGAATATATTTTGAAAAAAAGAATTTTTATAGGTATTATTTGCTTAACTATATTTATCGGAGTTACTTTTTTAGTATTTGGTTTTAAGAAAAAGGATGATAATAACTTAGTTAAAATTAAACTTGCGGAAGTTACTCATAGTTCGTTTTATAGTCCTTTATATGTTGCAATTGAAAAAGGATATTTTAAAGAAGAAGGAATTGATTTGGAACTTGTGTTAACACCCGGAGCTGATAAAGTAAGTGCTGCGGTATTATCAAATGATGTTGAAATTGGATTTGCTGGGGCTGAATCTGCGATATATGTCTATAAAGAAAATGAAGATGACTACTTGCAACTATTTGCAGGATTAACTAAAAGAGATGGACAATTTATTGTTGCAAGAGACATAAATAAAGATTTTAAGTTAACTGATTTGTATGGAAAAGAAATATTGGTGGGAAGAAGTACAGGAATGCCTGCATTAAATTTCTTAAATGCATTAAAAAATGAAAATATTGATATAAATAAAATTAATGTTAATTATAGTGTTGAGTTTTCTGCTTTATCTGGTTCTTTTATAGGTGGTGTTGGTGATTATGTTAATTTGTTTGAACCAAATGCAACATTACTTCAAAAAAATAATTATGGTAAAGTTGTAGCATCAGTTGGTAAAATGTCTGGTGAAGTTCCTTATACTGCTTTTTATGCTAGAAAAAGTTATATTGAGAATAATAAAGATATAATAAAAAAATTTACTAATGCTATAAATAAAGGAATTAAATATACATTAAATAATGATTCTTTAGTTGTTAGTAAAGATATTATTAGTTTATTTCCAGATACTAAAGTAAATGATTTAAAAGAAATGATTGATAGATATAAAGAATATGATTGTTGGCTTAGTAATCCATATATAAGTGAAAAACTATTTACTAATTTAGAGGACTTTTTAATAGATTTTAAATTACTTGATGATTATGTTCCATTTAATGATTTAGTAAATAACTTTTATGAGTAAAATTTTAGAAGTTAATAATTTAAGTAAGAATTATCAAACAATTAATGGTGAGGTTATAGCAATTGATAATATTACTTTTTCTTTAGATAATCAAGAATTTTTATGTATTGTTGGTTCAAGTGGATGTGGTAAGTCAACTTTGCTTAACATACTTGCTGGAATTGATAGTAAAACTAAAGGTGATATTAAAATAAAAGATGGGTTAAAAATTGGATATATGCTTCAGGAAGATGCATTGTTTCCTTGGCTTAATATTTTAGATAATGCTTGTTTAGGTCTAGATATAGCTTTCAAAAAAACAAAAGAAAATGTATCTTTTGTTAAGGATTTACTTATAAAATATGGTCTTAAAGATTTTTTAGATAAGTATCCATATGAGTTATCTGGTGGTATGCGTCAAAGAGTTGCTTTAATAAGGACACTGGCACTTAAACCTGATATATTGATGCTTGATGAACCTTTTTCAGCATTAGATTATGTGTCAAGACTTAAGGTAAGTGAAGATGTTTCTAAAATTATAAAACAAGAAAAAAAATCAGTTATTATGATTACTCATGATATAGCTGAAGCAATTTCTTTAGCAGACAGAGTTATTGTTTTATCAAAAAGACCTGGTAAAGTTAAAAATATTTATGATATTGATTTAAAATATTTGGATAGTCCTTTAGAAAAAAGAAATAGTGAAAAATTCAGTTACTATTACGACTTACTTTGGAAGGAAATAGATAAAGATGTCTAGGGAACAAAAAGAATATTTAAGAAGTTTACGTGTAAAGAAAATAAGTATTTTAGTTATTCAAATATTATTAGTTATTCAATTTTTTATAGTCTGGGAAATACTTGCAAATAATAATGTTATTAATAGTTTTGTCTTTTCAAAACCTAGTAAAATATTTAATACAATTATAAATTTAGCAATAGATAATAATTTATTTAATCATATATTTGTTACATTAGAAGAAGTGTTAATTTCATTTAGTCTAGGTATAATTTTAGGTTTTATTATTGCAATTATTTTATATGAAATACCTATTTTAGCATTAATAGTTGATCCTTTTTTAACAATGATTAATTCCCTACCTAAGGTTGCTTTAGGACCACTTATTATAATTGTTGCAGGCGCTAATATGAAAAGTGTTATCATTATGGCATTACTTATTAATTTAATTATTAGTATTATTACAATATATAATGGATTTAAAAGTGTTAGTAAAAATAAGCTTAAGTTAATGAAATCTTTTAAAGCCAAAAAGTTACAAATGTTAGTAAAGTTAGTAATACCAAATTCTTACAACACAATTATTTCTAGTTTAAAACTTAATATTTCAATGAGTCTTATTGGTGTTATAATGGGTGAATTTTTAGTAAGTCGTGAAGGTATTGGTTATCTAATTATTTATGGAACTCAAGTATTTAATTTAAGTTTAGTTATGGCAGGTATATTAATCCTTTTAATTATTTCTTTCTTGTTATATAAAATTATTACTTTACTTGAGAATAAGTTAATTAAGAAATTCTAGAAATAGAGTTTCTTTTTGTTACGTTACCTTTACACTAAAATTTTGAATTTGTCTTGTTTATAATATTATTTTTTGCTATAATCAGAAAGCACCCTTGGAAGGAGATAGATAAAATATGATGGTGGTTTTTATATTATTTTGTTTAATATTGATATTAGTTTTAGTATATTTAATGTGTTTATTTAGTAAAGACGATAAGGATATAACTAAATGTTATGATACATTTATTAGTTATGAAACTGATTTAGAAAAGTATAGAAAGATAGTTAATGTTCAAAAGAAAATGTTATTAAAAAAAAGAATAAATTTAATGTTGATTAAAATATTTAAAGGAAGTGGTAATGTAAAATGATGGGTATATTAGAAATAATAATTTTTATTATTCTTATAATTGTAAATGGTGTGGTAATGATTTTCATTTATAAAAATGATAATAATGAAATAGATTATGATAAATGGTGTAATTTATATAAAGAAGAAACTAGTGAGTTAGTTAAAGAAATTAAGAGTAATGATGTAAAGATCAAGAAATTAAATAAAGTGATTAGGAAAAATAAATACAAACATTGAAATGCATATTTTTTTGTGATAATATGTAAATGAAGTGATGTTTATGATAATTGATTTAAATTATAATGATGAAGATTTTAAAAGTAAAATAATAAATTTAGAAAAAGGTATTAAAGTAATTAATGTTGATGGAGATAATATTGATGTTAATAAATTGTGTGATATTTTAGAAAATATTAAAGAAAATGTATTAGTTAATACAAAAGTTGATGAAAAAATAAAAGAAGAATTTAGTAAAAGATGTACTTTTCAAGGTTTTAATCGAAGTATTTTAAATATGGTTAAAAAGATATGTAATGAAAATGTTAATAAAAGTGATATAGTTGTTGATATGACTGTGGGTAATGGAAATGACACATTGTTTTTATCAGGTATTTCTAAGATGGTGTATGGTTTTGATATTCAGGATGAAGCTATTAACAATACTAAAAGATTATTAACACAAGAAAATGTTAATAACTATAAGTTATTTAAAGAAAGTCATGATAAAATCAATGAAGTTTTATGTAATGAAAAGAATAATATAAAGTTAATATTATTTAATTTGGGATATCTTCCATGCGGAGATAAAAGTATAACAACGATGCATGATGTTACATTGAGGGCTTTATGTAATAGTTTAGAAATGCTAAAAAATGATGGTTTAATATTAATGGTGTTTTATCCTCATCCAGAAGGAAAGATGGAAGAAAAAGTTGTACTTGATTATTTAAATAACAATAATATTAGTTATGAAACATATAGAAATACTATTAATATGAATGCTCCGTATTTGGTAGTTATAAGAAATATTAATTGATTTATACTAGAATAAATGAAGGTTTTTATTATGTTAGTGCTTATATTTATACATATCTGCCCTTATTAAAAGATGCAATGGAAAACAAAAGAAAAAGTAACATACCTTTTATATTAGAAAGGTTTTAAAAAGGAAAGCGTAATTGCTTTCCTTTTGATATATATTACTTACCTATTTTATAGATAAATACTGTTTGATCTGAGTTATTTGATGAGAATCCTTGGTATGATTTAGATAGATTTGCTATATCCTTAAATTTATTTGTGTATGTTAATACTTGATCTTTATAATTAACTAGTTGTTTAATACCTTGGATATTTATTAAATTTGTTCCATCAGATAATTCTTTTAAGCCTTGATTTAATGATGATATTCCATCAGTTATTAAAGTAGTTTGAGACATTTTTGTTAAGCCTTGGCTTACTTGAGATAAACTATCATTTAGATATGTAACTTTAGATTTCATTACTTTTACTTCTTGTAATTTAGCATCTAAAGTATTTAATAATGTATTTAAATCTTGTAGGTTTGTAATCATTTCACTAATTGCATTGTTATTTGCTGTTAGTAATAATTTTAATTCATATGTACTTTTAACATTTTTTAAGTTTACAAGTGTTGTTTCATCAATATTAGGATTCATTTGTTTTAATCTTTCTACCATTGCATCTTCAGTTTCTGTTTGACTCATTTGTTTATCTTTGTATGTAGCATCAACTTGTTCATTTGATATTTTTTTAATTGTTGCACTATTAGTTTGATATAAAACTTGTAAATTTGCAAGTGAACCATTTAAATCTTTATTAGCCATCATTTCTTTAACACTAGTTAAAGTTTTAATCGTTTCATCTATTCCATCATTTAATGCTAGTGTTCCGTTACTTATTTTTTCTAGTGATGTTGCTAAATATGTTAATTTAGAATTAAATTTTGCTTCTCCACTTACTAAAGCACTTGAACCATCATATAACTTTTTAGCACCATTTTCTATGTCATCCATTTTAGAACTTAATGTATCAATTGATGAAGAAAATTCATCTAATTTATTGAAGATATCAAAATCAAGATCTGATAATAGTTTTGGTGATGCTACCATATAGATATCATTTATTTCAAAATCTGTTGTTTCGTAAGAGATTACTACTTTATTTAAGTCTTTGAATTCTTTAATATTTGTGTATTCATATAAACCTGGTGAAGATATAGCTACTGCTATGTTACGTGAACCAGTATCTGTTACTTTACCATTAGTTATTGAAATATTTTTATTTGTTTCATTATCAATAGTTGTTCCAATAGCTACTACAAAAGGTGTAAACCTATTATTTTTATTTAGTAAAGAGTTGTTAAGTAATCTTATTTCTATTTTAATCTTACCACTTTTACCTATGATGTCTTTAGCATCCGTTTCTTTACCATTATAATAATATTTTACAACTGTTGATAAAGGTAGTTCTTTATCGGTTGTTCCTTGATAGAAGATATCTTTTTCTTTAGCATACCATGTCAATGTATCTTTATCTAGTGTAAAGGTTTCATCTCCATTTACATTTAATATGTTACTTAAAATAGTGTTATCTTTTACTTCACCATTTTTATCATTTTCAATGTGATTACTAACTGTTGATTTTACTGTGTCTCCATTGTAATCTAATTTTGTATAAATTGATTCTGTTTTAGCTGCACTTGCATTAAATGGAAGTAACAATAATGATAAACCAATTAATGAAGCTGTTTTTAATTTTTTCATATCTTTTCCTTCTTTCTTTTTATTTTTAACAATTAATTTGTCTGTCACTAGTAAAAGTGATGGCAATATTGTAACAACAACAATCATACTTATTATTGAACCACGTGCTAGTAATTCACAGATTGAACCAATCATATCTATTTTAGTGTAAGCGGAAACACCAAAAGTTGCTCCGAAGAAACATAATGCTGATGTAATGATTGATGGTACTGTTAAGCTTAATGTTTTTTTCATTGCACTAAATTTATCTGATTGTTCACTTCTTTCTTCCAAATATTTTGTTGACATTAATATTGCATAGTCAATTGTTGCCCCGAGTTGTATTGTACCAACTACAATAGATGCTATAAATGGAAGTGTTGTGCTTGTGTAATATGCTACCGACATGTTACAGAATATTGCAAATTCTATTGTTAAGATTAAGACAATTGGTAAGTTTATTTGTTTTAAAACTAATACCATTATGATAAATATTACAAGTATTGAAGTATAGTTAACCATTTTAAAGTCATGATCTGCGATTGTTACCAAGTCATTCATTAATGGTCCTTCACCTGCAATGATGCTGTTTTCATCATATTTTTTTACTACATTCTCAATTTCACTAATTTGATTTTTTAATTCATCAGATGCTAGTTCATAAGTTGAGTTAACAATTACTAATTGATAATTGTCATTATCTAGTATTTTTGTTAAGTCATTTGGAAGTAACATCATCATTGCTGGATCAACAAAAGAGTTTGGGGCTAAAACTAAATCAATACCTTCGATATTTTCCAAATCACTTACTAATTTGTTAACTTCATTTGCTTTAACATTTTTATCAAGTAATATTATTTCTGGTGAAACAATATTGAACTTTTCAGCAAGTTCGCTATTTGCAACATTAAATGCTAAATATTCTGGTAAAGAATCATCTAGTTTGTAGTAAACTTTATAATGGTTGTTTCCATAGAAAGCTGGAATTAATAATATTAAGAATGCAACAATAATTGCTTTATAATTCTTAACTGAGAAGTCTTGAATTCTTTTAAATTCTGGAAGTATTACTTTGTGTTTTGTTTTTTCTACCATTTTATCAAAAATCATTAATAATGCTGGGAATAAAGTTATGACACAAATTAATCCACATAAAACACCTTTTGCCATTACAAGACCAATGTCTGTTCCAAGGGTTAAGTCCATTGTACATAATGCAAGGAAACCTGCGAATGTTGTAAGAGATGAACCTAATACTGATTGAAATGTTTCTATGATTGCTTCAGACATTGCTTCAGTTTTCTTTAACTTTTTATTATTTTGTTTAGCTTGTTCATACTTGTGATACAAAAATATTGAAAAGTCCATTGTTACTCCGAGTTGAAGAACCGCCGTTATGGCTTTTGTTATGTATGATATTTGACCTAAGAAAATATTTGAACCTAGGTTGTAGATAATTGCAATTCCAATATTACCAAGTAATAAAAATGGAATGACATATGAATCTGTTGCTAATAATAAAACTGTTAAACATAGTGCTACAGCTATAACAACATAAGTAAATATTTCTTTATTTGATAAGTCCATTGTATCAATTACCATGCTTGTCATACTACTTACTTTTGTATCATCTTTAACAGTTTTACGCAACTGTCTTACTGCTTCGATTGTGTCATCTTCACTTGTACCACCTTCGAATGTTACAAATATTATTGTTTCATTATCTTTATCAAGTTTGTCAACAACTTTACTTGGTAACATGTCAACTGGTATTGTTGTATCTGTTAAATCAGCTAGACTCACCACAGCATTAACCCCATCTATTTTTTTAATATCTTTTTCAAGATTTAAAATGTTTTTCGAGTTATTTGAATCTACCATAACAAATGCATAAGCTCCAAGACCGAAGTCATCTGTTAATATGTTTTCACCTTTTATAGTGTCAACTGAATCTGGAAGGTAAACTAAAATATCATAGTTAATCCTCGTATTTACATAACCAATAATAGCTGGTATTAATAATACTAAACTTATTATCAATACCAAAGCACTGTGATTAGCTATGTAGTTTGCAAATTTTTTCATCTTTTTCATCACCACGCTATATATACTATGATAAATATACAAAAAATGCAAAATCAAAGAATTATTTTTGTGTGTTATCCAACACATTGTTGTTTATTGTATATTATTTATGCTTACTTGTGTAGTTTAACTTTACAAAAGACGGATTTGCGATATAATGTTGTTAGGTGAAGAATTATGTCAAAAAAAGAAGATTTAAGGGTTACTAAAACAAAAATGAACCTTTATGAAGCATTGATGAAACTTATGAAGGAGAAGACTTTCGAAGAAATAAAAGTTTCTGATATATGCAATGTTGCTTTAACTAATAGATCAACATTTTATGATCATTTTGCAGATAAATATGAGCTGCTTGATTCATTAATTAATGATTTGGAAAAAGATTTAATTAAGAAGTTAGAAGAAAATAACATATATAGTAATGCTAAAGAGTATTATATGCAAATGATAAAAATATTTTTTAACCATATTAGTGATAATATAAATGTTTATTCATCAGTTTTAAGAAAAAACACTAATAGTATTGTTATGGATATGGCTTTTGATACAATATATAAAGATGTTGAGAATCATATTAAGAAAAGTGATAAATTATTAACAACTGAAATACCTGTTGATATTATTACAGAGTTTTATGTAAGTGCTGTTGTTAATGTTTGTTTGAAATATATTAAATATCCGAATAGATATAAAAAAGAAGATATTTTAAAATATCTTGATGTGTTAATTCCTGATAAAATTTATTAAAAAATAAGCGAGTTTATTATAAACTCGCTTTAATCTGGTTAATTGCAATGGAAAAATATAAAAATAGAAAGGAGGTGTAAAAAATGAGTTAATAGTTAATAAAGTACACCAATCTTTATTACTCATATAGATATGTCTAATTTTTCCGATTGCGAGATGTATTTTAACATATAATTTAGTGTTTGTCAACCTTTTTCTTCACATTTTTGTTTTTTCCACTTAAAAGTGCAAGATATCCATTAAATGAACCGATATCTTTTTTTAATGCTACGATTTTATCAGCACGTGACATTATTCTTCCTTCGATAAAGAATGATTTTCCTAAAGAATAGTGTCCATATGCACCAATATTAGTAGATATTTTAATTATTTCTTTATATTTTTCTGGTAACTTATCATATTTTTCTTGATTATTAAGTTCAAGTGGACTATTATCAATTCTTCTTACTGCCAAAGGAAACATATGGTGAATTATTCCATCAATTATAATTACTGCCTTTTCCTTTGTTTTAAAATATTGTGGAAACCAAGTTATGGCATTAACTGCTGCTTCGATTGGATGAACAAAACCATGCTTGTTTCTAAGTATTTTTTTAACTTCAACATTTTGCCAAGGAAGTTCATATAAATCATGAAACATTGCTATGATTACAGCTAAATTAATATTGATTGGTTTTAAATCTTTTTTATCTTTTCTTAATTTATTTGCTAATTTATAAGTAACTATCGTATCACATAAGATATGATCTCCGAGAGTCTTTATATCATGATGATAGTATGGATCTGTAGACCTTTTAATAAATTCTTCATGAGTTGCAATTGGTTCAATTATTTTCCATAGTTTTCTTGTATCACTACTATCTAACTTATAATCTTTAGCGTATTTTTTATATTTTAAATAAACTATATTCTCTTTCATTTTTTCGCTCCATATAAATTATATTATAAAATAAGCTTTATAACAATGGGTAATATTATTAATTATGATTAAATTTAGTGCATATTATAACTAAAGGAGTTGATATTATTAAAAAAGTTTGTGTTTATGCAATATGTAAGAATGAAGAAAAATTTGTGGATAGATGGTATGAGTCTATTAAAGATGCTGATTATATTTGTGTTTTAGATACGGGGTCAACTGATAAAACTGTTGATTTATTAAAGAAGCATAAAATTAAGACTCAAGTAAAAGAAATTGTTCCATGGAGATTTGATGTTGCTAGAAATGAGTCTATGAAGTTAATACCAGATGATGCTGATATATGTATTTGTCTTGATTTAGATGAAGTTATGGAATCGGGTTGGAAAGAAAAATTACTTAATTCTTGGAAGGATGATACTAACCAACTTAGGTATGTTTATAATTGGTATATTGAAAGTGGTGTTCCAAAAATAAGTTACTACGGAGATAAAATTCATAAAAACAAATTATTTAAGTGGGTAAATCCAGTTCATGAAGTATTAAAATGTAGCACTGATGTACATCAAACATATACAGATGATGTTGTTATTAATCATTATCCGGATAATACTAAATCACGTGGAAGTTACTTACCATTACTAGAATTATCTGTGAAGGAAGATCCTGATAATGATAGAAATATGCATTATTTAGGCAGAGAATATATGTATTATGGAAGATGGAATGATGCAATAGATACACTGATTAAACATTTAAATATGAATAGTGCTACATGGAAGGATGAAAGATGTGCATCAATGAGATTTATAGGTAGATGCTATAAAAATTTAAATAGATTTGATGAAGCTGAAATGTGGTTAAAGAAATCTTGTATAGAAGCATATTACTTAAGAGACCCATGGGTTGAACTTGCTTTATTATATTATCTAGAAAAAAGATATGAAAGTGTATGTAAATGTTTAAAAAAAGCTTTAAAAATTAAAGATATTCCTAAAAGTTATATGAACGAAACATTTAGTAATAACGAGGTTTTATACGATTTATTATCTATGTCATATTACAATTTAGGTAACTTTGATAAAGCATATTATTATGCTAAAAAAGCTCTAAAGATAGATAAGAATAATGTAAGAATAAAAAATAATTTAAAAATATTTAAAAAACTGAAGTTTTGATTCTTCAGTTTTAATATGTTTTACTAACTTGATATACTTCAACATCAACATTTGTTTCTTGTCCAAATAAATCAATTATAATATTTAATCTGTTATTTTCAGTATCAATATTATCAACTTTACCAGTCATTCCGCTGAATGGTCCATCAATAATATTAACTGTGTCACCAACTTGTAATTCTGTTGAAGCATCTACTCTACTCATTCCCATGTTAGCTAAAATCCTATCAATTTCTTGTGGTAATAACGGAGTTGGTTTTGCTCCTTTTCCACTTGAACCGATAAATCCTGTTACACCTGGTGTATTTCTTACAATGTACCAAGCTTCATCAGTCATAATCATTTCAACTAAAACATAACCTGGAAACATTTTTTTTACTTTTTCTTTTTTTACCCCATCTTTAACTTCAACTTCTGTTGTTTCAGGAACAATTACACGGAAAATGTAATCTTGCATTCCCATTGATTCAGTTCTTGCTTCTAATTTTTCTTTAACTTTATTTTCATGTCCTGAATAAGTATTGACTACATACCATTGTTTTTCTTCCATTATAACCACCCCTTAACTACTGATAATATTAGATTTAATAGCATGAATAAAGCACATAATACTAAACAAAATATAATTGTTGATATAGTGTATTTTAATACTTCTTTTCCTTCAGGCCATTTTACTAATTTCATTTCTTTGTTTACTTTTTTAAAATAGCTTTCTTTTGGTCCTTTCTTTTCTTTTTTTACATTTTTCTTTTTAGGCATTTTTTCTTTATTGTTTTTTACTAAATCTTTTTTAGTTTCTTCTTTTTTTGCCATAAATAAACCTCCATTTAAAAAAACACTTTCGTGTTCATTTATAATATAGCACAATCACTTTGAAAAAGCAAGCGATTTAGTACTATTTTTCTTGATTTCCTGCATTATTTTCTTTTTTATCAAACTAATTTGATAGTATACTTGATTATAACTTTTATGTAGTATCTTTGATATGTCATGGTAAGAATATCCTTGAAGTAATAACACTAACGAAGTTAATTCTTTTTCATTTAATTTATCAAGAATTATTTTATTTATTTGTTGAATATCTTCTTCATCACATATTCTTTCTAAATTATCTTTTATTTTTTTATCTGATACTTCATGATTTTTCTCTTCATATTCAGTTAATGATATATATGTTACATGATTATTTATATTTATTTTTTTAATGATTTCCTTTTTAATAGCACGATTTATTAATAGCTTTACGTATGTATTAAATGATGCATCACTTAGATTAGAATAGTTATTTAGTGCATAATAAAATGTATCGATACAACTAGCAAATAAATTACTTTCATCAATGTTTAATTCACTTAAGGTGTTTTTGTATTCTTTTATTATTTTTCCAATTATTTTAAAGTATCTTTCATATAGAATTTTTTCAGCATCCTCATTTTGTTCTCGCAGAAGCATTATAAGTTCTTGATCACTTATACTATTCATGCATACCTAGATGGTATATTAATATGCTTGCTGCTACTGATGCATTTAAACTTTCTACATTTTTATTCATTGGAATACTTATTAAACAATCACTACTTTCTTTTACTAATCTACTTACTCCGGAACCTTCATTACCTATTACAAGTGCTACTTTATTGCTATAGTCTACTTTTCTAAAGTCTGTTCCTTCCATTGATGCAGCATATACAAAGAATCCTTCTTTTTGTAAAGTTTTTATTGTTGCTACAAGATTATTAACCATTATTATTTTAACATAATTAATTGTTCCAACACTAGTTTTAACAACAACATCTGTTACACCAACACTACGGTCTTTAGGAATTATTATTGATTTTATCCCTACTGATGCACATGTTCTTATTATTGCACCGAAGTTATGTGGGTCTTCTAAATGATCAAGGATTAATACTAAATTGCCTTCAATATCTTTCATTGTATAGTAATCATAATCAAAAGCATCTATTACTACCCCTTGGTGATTATATACACACATTTTATTTAATAAATGATTATCAACAAGTTCATATTTAATTTTATTTTCACTACAATATTTACATACTTCTTTTCTTGATGTAAATACCTTTTTTATTTTTTTCTTGTCTAATTCTTTTAAAACATTCATTCCATATACACGCATATGTATTCCTCCTTCATTGATAGTATTTATTATATCACAAGAAACTGACTTTTTGTATATTTATTTTAAGTTGATTTTTATTAAAAAATAATTTATAATATTATTCATTACTTAAAAGGAGAAAATTTGGTACGAGATATTGACAAGCTTATATATTTTATATTAAAATGATGTTGTTAAGAGCTTCGGTATCCCGTGTGGACCGAAGACATTTTTATATATGAAAGAATTTAAAAGTATTAATGAACAAATTTTACTGTTAAAAAGCAGAGGAATGATTTTTAATCGCGAAGCTGAAGCTAGTTGGTTATTACGAGACTTTAATTATTATAATATTATTAACGGATATAAAGATCCTTTTCTTTCGTCTGAAGATACATTCAAAAAAAATACCTCATTCGAAGAGGTTTATTCTCTATATATGTTTGATAAAAAATTAAAAGACATTTTTCTTAAATATATTTTAAAAATTGAAACCATTTTACGCTCTATTATAGCTTACGAATTTTCAAAAATACATAATAATGACAATTATCTAAAAGTATCTTGTTTTGATATATATGAAAATAATAATTTTGTAAATAAAGAGAAAAAACAAAAACGTCTACATGATATTCAATTTCTTATTGCTAAATTAAATAGTGATATATCAACGGGCATAAATAACAAACCTTATATTAAACACTATATGATGAAGTACGGGTTTGTACCCTTATGGGTATTGATAAATGCAATTTCTTTTGGAACATTATGTAATTTTTTAGAATTAATGAAACAACAAGAACGAGTAACCATAGCAAAACATTTTGGAATTTCTGAAAAAGAATTAATTCAGTATGTTAAGCTACTAGTGTATTTTAGAAATATTTGTGCTCATGGTGAACGTTTATATAACACAAAAGTCCCTCACTTTTTATTTATACCTGATAATAGTATTCACAAGGAAATGAATATTGCTAAAAGCGAAACTGGATTATATTTATATGGGAAAAATGATTTATTTGCACTTATTATTGTTCTTGATATACTTTATCTTCCTAAAGGTGATTATGATTTGCAATGTGAAATCCAAGCAGCCATTACTGAATTAAGTAAAAATTTAAATGTAATAACAATATATGATATTTTAAAACTTATGAATTTTCCTTTAGAGTGGTGTCAAAGTAAAAAAAAGCCAGAATATCTTGTTAATTCCTAGGCTTACATTTATATTATATATTAAATAATGTTTATACATGGTGCTGAAAGTAAGGCTTGAACTTACGACCTATGCGTTACGAGGGCATTGCTCTACCAACTGAGCTATTTCAGCAACACTATAATTATAGCAATTTTTTTATAAAATAACAACTTTTATTTTATAATTTTACGTGCTAAAATATATATACGAGGTGAAAACATGTTTAAAAACACTTTAGATAATAAAAGATATCATACTTTAAATTACTTTTTTAAAAAGAAATTTGGTCAAAAAGTTTTTAAAGTTCCTTTAGATATAAATAGTACATGTCCCAATCAATATAATGGTGGATGTATATATTGTTCAAATAAATCTGTTGCAGGTATTAGTGATAACACTTTAGATATATTAGAACAATTTGAAAAAGGAAGAAAAATTATGGAACAAAAGTGGCCAGATAGTTTATACATTCCATATTTTCAATCTGGTACCAATACTTATAATGATAAAAATCTTGTTAAAGGTTATATAGATAAATTACTTCTTTTGCCTAAAGTTATTGGAATTGATATTGCTACTAGACCTGATTGTTTAAGTGATGAATGGTTAGATTATTTAGATGAATTAAATAAAAAAACTTTTCTAATTGTTGAGCTTGGGCTTCAAAGTAGTAATAATAATACCTTAAAGTTTATAAATCGTGGTCATGATAAAGAAATATTTAAAAAAGCAGTTGAAAAACTACATGAAAGAAATATATTCGTAGTTGCTCATATTATTAATGGACTTCCATATGAAGAAAAAGAAGATATGATAAATACAATAAAATTTGTTAATGATTTAAAAATAGATGGAATTAAAATTCATATGCTTTATATAGCAAAAAATACTCCGCTAGCTAATTATTATGAAAATAATAAATTTCATATTCTAACTAGAGAGGAGTATATTGATATTGTCTGTTGTCAATTAAGATTACTTAATCCTGATGTTGTTGTCATGAGAATTACCGGAGATCCGGAACTAAATGAACTTGTGGCACCAGAATGGCTCATAAAAAAGTTTATGGTTTTAAATGGAATTGACCAAGAAATGGCAAAAAGAAATATATATCAAGGAGATTTACTTTAATCTTCTTTTTTTAATATTTCATAAAAGTTATTAACAATTTTGGTTATTACTTCATCTTTATTTTCTTCTCTTGATGATTTTGAAACTCTTATAAAGTCATTATAATTAGTATTTGTATCTTTATTATAAATACTAAAATATACCATATTATCATCACCAGCTAAATTATTAATGTCTGCTCTATTTAATTTACCTGTTATACCAATACCATAATTTGAATTCGTAAATTCGGATATTTTCTTTGACATATCGATTGCAGTTTCCATGCCATATACAGAATAAGTATCTATGGTTTCTTTTGGTACTCCCATTTTAATTTTAAATTCATTTGAATAAGTTACTGCACTAAATTTCAGAATTTCACTTGCTCCAGGGATGTTTGTTATTGCATTAACAAGTCCACCACCGGTGCAAGATTCCATTGTTGAAACATATTTATTTTTTTCTTTTAACATTTTTACTATTTTATCAAGTTTTTCCATATTTTGCCTCCTAATCAATATTTATTAATTCATAGTCAGTTGTTCCTATTCCTAACTTTTCTGCTTCTTCAACTGTGTGAATTGCATGTCTATCAAGCATCCTTTCTTTCAAGGAATTTGCTTTGCTATCAGTTAGGTTCATTATTGTATCATAACAACATTTATCTAATGCAACTGGATCTACTGATGCAAAAATACCTATATCTGCAATTTCTGGTTTCTTCGGATTGGGAACACAATCACAGTCAATTGAAATATTATTTGCAACATTAATATATAACATATTTTCTGGTTTGAAATAATCCACTACTGATTTATCTGCTTCAGCCATACTTTCAAGAAAATCATCTTGTTTTGTTTCAAGTTTCAAATATTCTTCGGGAATCATCGTTTTTCCAGCTGAGTGAATCCAAACTTTTCCATTTCTTGATGATACTCCGATTGACATATTTTTTAAAGCTCCACCAAAGCCACCCATTACATGTCCTTTAAAATGTGACAATATAAGCATGGAATCATAATTTTTAATATGACTTCCAACATAATTTATTCCATTTAAATGTTTACCACCATTAATTGGAATAGTTATCTCTTTTTCTTCATCCATAATATCACATGGAGCAATGTCATAAAAACCATGTTCTTTGATTGCTTGCCAGTGATCAGATGGATGTTCTCTTTTTCCAGAATAAGCAGTGCAACATTCAACTATTGTTCCATTTAATTTATTAACCAATCCTTTTATTAAATTTGAATTTAAAAAATTATGTCCTCCAGGTTCACCAGTTGATATTTTCACTGCCACTTTTCCTTTTAATTCTTGATTTAAGCTTTTATAAATTTTGATTAAACTTTCGCTTGTTATTTCTTTTGTGAAATATACTTTACTTTTCATATAATCATCCTTCCATATGAATATCATAATACAATTTGATAATTATGTCTAGCTATCTTTACAAAAGTTAATACATCATATATAATAATTCAATCAGGGTCTCTATAATTAAGGAGGCATTATGTTAGATTTTTTCAATTTTCTTATTTATGTAATCTGGGAATACTTTGATTATAGAAAAAGATAGTAATTAATCAGTTTGGAAAACTCCAGACTGATTTTTATATATTTATTTTCAACTCATTGTATTTATTCCATTCAAGTAAATCAATCTTTTTTACTCATAGTGTTTTGACACCTCCGTTATTTCTATTTTTTTACCTTCATTTATTATCAAAAAATTTTTGAATCTATTTTTAAGTATTTACATATTTTTTCTATTTGATTTTTATTTAAATTTCTTCTTCCGTGCTCATAATTTAATATTTGAGAAACACTCTTGTTTTAGAGATTTGCTAAGTCTTTTTTCAGTTAGTCTATGTTTAGTTCTTAAAAATTTAAGTTTATAACCTGTTCTACTATCCATTTATCATCCATTAAAAAAGTTCCGTATTTGGTACAGAACTTTCATATTTAACAATCGCAATCTTCACAGTTGCATTCTTCGCAATCACAACTTTCGCAATTGCAGTTTTCACAATCACAATCTTCGCAACCGCATTCTTCGCAATCACAGTTTTCACAATTGCATTCTTCACAATTGCATTCTTCACAACTGCAAGATTCTAATTTATCTTTTTCTTCCATAATTACCTCATTTCTACTTCTTATTATACTACTAAAAGGAATAATAATCACTAAAAATTATTACTATTTTACTTTTATTGACCTTTTTATTATGTCTTTTACCTCAGTTGGCATATAATATTTTATTTCTCCATCTTCTTCATAAAGGAATACTATAAAATTTTCAACATCACTTGGATCAACTGATAACGTTTTATTTTCATTTGTCAAAAGTGTTTCAAAATGAATATTGAGTAACCATCTATCCTTTATATTTTTGATACTATCTTTTAAATGTTCTAAGATATACTTTTTTAATTCCTGAAGATTTTCTAAATCCAACTCCATTAGTTTCTTGTTTATTATTTTTTTGTTTATACCTTTTAGTGATGACAAAAGGTCTTCTCTATCTTTAATCACCAAATAATCATTTACTTCCATATCTTTACCTCTTTTCCTATCTATATTGTACCACAAATGATTATCTGGAACTATTATTTTTTTAATTTCTTTGTAAAGTTTTAACTATGATAGATTATTGCTATTATTTTTCCTGTATTCTTTATTCTTTACATGAAAACTATATTTCTAAATTTTTTGTTATTTTTGTTAACTTATATGTTAGTGAGTTAAACATTTTAACATTTACACTATTTAATTTATGTCTATCAAATATTGTTATTATTTTACCATGTTTATTTATTTTATAGATGTTTTCTCTTTTATATATGTTATTGTTGATATAATCAACATAAAATTTATTATTGTTGTAATCTGTAAATTCAACTATATCAGATTTACAAAGCGTTTTACCATTTATTTTACTTACTAATTCAGCTTTACGATAAAGTAGCACTTTATTTACTTCTCCAAATTTTATATCAGATTGAAAATCATTATTATCAATTTCATAAATTGTAAAGTTTCTTGATTTATTATCTTTTATTTCATTTGTTATCATATCTAATGGACTAATGCTTAAACCATAACTTATATCTAAAATAATAAATGGTTCATTATTTACTTCAATCACTAATCCTTGAATCAAGTCATTTGCATCTACTTTTAACTTATCATAAAATACTATTTTCGTTATGGTTGAAAGTTCATTAGTTGGATATTGTTTTTTTGCTTTATTTATTTCAAAATTTTTCTTTATATCCTTGATTATTCTATCTGCTAATTCTTCTAGAGTTTCTCCATCCTCTATATAATATTCTAAATTATATACTTCTCTTTTATGTGCCATTTTATTTTCCTCCTACTCTATTAAATTCCATACATCATACAAATAATCTTTTATTTTTGTTAATATTTCTTCTTCAGTGTATATCGGCATACAACCAAATATACCTTCTTCATCTTTTTCAAAATTATTTTCAATCAATTCTTCTTCCGTATATATTTTACCTTTGTAATAGTACTTTTTCGTACTACGATAATCCATCCTGTTGTAGATTCTTTTATAACAATCTTTAAAATTTTTTAAAGATTTATATACTTTATCTAAATTTAATATTAGTTCCATTTTTATTTTATCTTCTGTTTCATATACATATTTATTCATAATAACCTTCCTTTCTAATATTTGGTAGTGCACCCCAATTTGGGATGCACTTACCCACTTTATAAAACTCAGGGTAACGAGGTGGTTAGACTTCTTATTTTGAAGTACGTAATCATCTGTTTTATAAAGCACCGGCTTAAGTTTTTACTTAATTTAAACCATTCAGTAGCTTTATGGTACCATTATGGCAAATCTATTTCAAAAATTTTGCCATTTAATCTAATTATTTCATTAGTTGTATTTTTTATTTCTTCACTGATATTTTTTAATTTATCTTTAATTTCATTTCTATCAATATTTAGCTTATATTCTAAGAAGTATGCACTTTTAGAATCTGTCATTCTTATCTTTTTATTTTCTTTACGCAAAAGAGCCTCATAATAATATTTTAACTTTAGGTTGTATTTATTTTCCACTGATGCTTGTTTAACGGTTCTGCCATCTTCTAGTCTTAGTTCGTTTTCTTTTTCGAACAATGTTCTTTTAAGGTAATTAATTCTGTTTGTTAGATCTTCTGTTTCTTTTAGTTTTTCTAACATTTTTTCTGTGTTATCCACAAGAATCGTAATTTTACCACTTAATTCTTCATTTACTTTATTAAATAAATATTCTTGACTACTAAATCTTACTAAATCTAGATTTTCTTCCTCCTCTCTAATTAAATTTCTTAACATTTGCATATTTGTTTTCATAATATTTCCTCCATTCGATAAATCAATTATACTAGAAAAGATGGATGATGTGGTCGCTTTAAAAGCGACATTTTTTGGCGACATCTTTTTGGCATATCTTAGGGAAAAATTGCAAAAAAAATACTGTTAAAGAACAGTTTTTAAAAAAGTTTCTAGCATTTCATTTACGATATACAAGTCATATATCTTTTTTTCTAAACAAAATTGGATGATTAAATCAAAATCTTGACTTTTGCTTAATGCATAACCAGCACTATTTAAAAGTTCATTTGCTTCATCTAGTGATAATTTTAAAACAAAACATAACCTTATAATAGTCTTTTTGTTTAGAATATAATCGTTGCATCTAATTTTTGAAAATAGTTTTCTATCGATGCCAGCTTTTTTGTAAATCATTGAATCCTTTAGCCCACTTTTATCAATATATAAAAATAGAAGACTAGAGAAGTTCATAGATTTGTGTTGATGTAAGTATTTTGTTATTTCTGTTTTCATATTACCTCCAAAAGATAACAAAATTTTTAAATGTTTTGCACCTTTTTTAATATGAATACTTAATCAACATGTAGTTATCAATTCTAAAACTTTTTTTGAATTGATATATTTATTATAACACACATATGTTTGATACACAAGATATTTTTTTTAATAAAAAATGCAATAGTTATTTTAACCTATTACATTTTTTATTTTTCTAGATATATATACGGGTAACAATAGTTACTATTTTTGTCTAGTTAATGTGTTTTGAGTTGTTAAATTATCTAAGAATTCTGAAATTATTTGTTCATTTTGATATATCATATTTATAAAATCTGCAAAATTAATGTTAGCTTTAAAAGTTAACTTTTCGTTATGTATGTCTTCAAAAATGATAGTTGTATCAGAAAGTTCTTTACCGTATTTGACATGACAATTTCCATGAGCAATACAATTTCTTATGCTATTTATAATTGATCTTTTTATCAAATGAGCACTATTATTTTTTTCATACATGCATGCATTATTATATTCTGTATCACATTTTATTTTGTCTTGTAATTTAATTTGTTCTTCTTGTCTTAATTTTGATATTGCTTGGTTGATACTAGATATTGCTTGATTGTTATTGCTTGCAATTACTTTATTTTGATTTTCCACTAATTTAGCTTTTACTTTTTGTATGTTTGCGTATGCTTTATCAGCTTTTTGTTTTTGTTCAAGACATGTATCTACTGGGCTTTTATCTGTTGAATATAGTGTAACATTTAAATAGGATAAATCTAGTTTACTATAGTCTAATCCATTACTTGTTGCTTGTTGATATTCAAAATCATTTTTATATACGTCATCATTAGCATATGAAAATAGTGTTTGAAATAGTGTTATACCTGCATTTGTCAATTCCATTATTCCGCTCATAATTTGTTTGCCTTTTATCGTTTTTGAAACATAATTCATATCGACACTTTGAGCTTTATATATAGTTTCTAGTAGTTCAAGATTTGATACTGATGCCATCGTTTCTTGTAATAAATTCTTAACACCAATTAAGTTTTCAATCATATATGCTATAAGTGTATTTTGATTTTCCAAATCAAATCCCTTGCAGTCGTTTACTAGAGCATCTGATATTACATCATAATTAATATTTGTAATTGGTTTTCTTTCGTATGTAAAATCAAAAGTAGATGATGTAGCTTTTCTTAAATCTTCTAGTGCTTCTGAGGTGCATATAGTATTATATTTTCTACATTCTTGGTAAAGTCTTATTACATCTTTTTCTGTTAAATCTTTTCCATCTTTTCTTTTAAAATCCATGGTTATTTTTTTAGCATTTTTACACACATATTTTACTTCTGATTTGGAATTCATTGGATTACCTTTTGTTCTGGCTTTATTTAACATTATTGTTTGATAATGAAAATTCTTAGGTTCTTGTTTTTGTAGATATTTTGTCATTAAACTTATAGTAAAGTTTACTAATTTATCAATACTTACATCAATTGTAGTACCATTATCATCTAAGGTAAAAGTTATTTTGTTTCCACCAGTTTTGATAAGATAATTACCATGAGCTAGTTTATCTCGAAGTGTTGCCACTAAATTTGGAGCAGTATCAAATACATAGTTATCTATTTCATAACCATTACTCACTTTTTTTGCAACTTTATTTACCGCATCTTCTAATTGACTTTCAAATATAAGTGATTTGTATTGATGAAACCCCACTTTTCCAACTAATTCTTCTTTTATTGCAAGCATTATGTTGGTAATAAAACCTAATCTTGCACAATTATAAAATTCTTCATCTAGGATATAGTCAACCTTATCATTATTATGTTGACGTTCTTCCACTAAAAACATTGTGTATGCTTTTGCTCCAGAGTAAAGACTCTTTATCGATTCTATTTTTTGATTATTCATTTAAAAACACCCCTTTGTATTGGGGAATATTTTATCATATTATTGCCGTTTTGTCAAATTTTTCTTACCTTTATTGTATCTTTATCTGTTATTGTACCTGTTATTAATGATGAATTGGAGTTGTGATTTAATGTATTATTGTTTACTTTGTTTTCATTATAGTTTGCATAACAATATTTACAGAAATGTTTACAAGTGTTGTATGCACCGATGTCTACCATTTCTACACAATTGCATTTTCCTCCTTTACGAGACTTCCAACTTTTATATTTTTTACCCGTTAAGTAGTAAGCAAGTTCGTGAGATAGGCAATCTTCTTTTATGAAGCCATATTCTGTTAAGTTTCTATCCTCAAAACATGTTTGAACTGTCATATTATAATTTTTAGCAATAGCACTAAAGTTAATTCCAATTTGTTCATAGTCTTTTTCTGTTAATGTTTTATATTGTAAAATATTTTTATTTTTTAAAACATTTTTATATTCATCAAGGAATGATATTATTATTTTATTAACATAGCCATTTAATAGTGATAAGAGTTTTTCAAATGCTTTGATGTGATATTCAATTGGGTATTTGTCACTTATGAAAATGGGGTCATACCTTATTACTATGTTTTCTTTACCAATTTGTTTTGATATTTCTTTGACAGCTTCAATCACTTTCGTTTTTGAGGGGACATATGGTTCAATATCGTTTTTATATGGGGTTATTGTTACATGAAATAGAAATGGTTTTGGTATTTTATCTAAGTCGTTTACAATTGGAATTGGGTTTTTAGTACAGAATAAAATTAAATCAACATCATTAAAGTTGATTCTACTTACTAGGTTTGGATTAAATGGGTTTCTTACATCAACGAAGCCTTCATCTAATCTATTTAAAAACCATTGTGTATAAAATGCTATTATATCTGTTCTTCCACTTACATTTAATATCATAATAAATCACTTTAAATATTATAGTATTATTTGAGGGGATTTTTCAAGATGTAATTATAATATTTATTTATATAGTTAATTGTTATATTTTTTAATTAATTATATTTTATAATAGTATTGAATAAGATTCTATTAATAATGAAGTTAGATATTATCAAAAATTATCAGTATCTTAAAACAGATACAACACAGGTAATATATCTATTCTCTGCCACCTATAAAGATAGCAATTATATTAATTATAAAGCCAGAGTTCCGTATACTCGATTTAACTTTAGCCGATTATTCAATATATCCTAGTTTTCTAGGTCTAATGGTACTCTATAACTAATACAATTAATTTATATCACTTTAACTTGCTTTTTGCAAATTATTTTAGTTCTTCCATTTCTTTTATTTCATCAATATTTAATTCAATTCCATTTATTATAATTGTATTATCTTCTTCGTAATATTCTTCGAATAATCCTTCAAATATTTCTCCATCAGTTAATACAACTCTTACATTTTTGTTAAATAATTTTAAATTCATTCTTTATCATTCCTTTTTCGTGCTGGTGTTATATGAACATCATTTTTTGAATAATGTATAGTAAACGAATTTGTATCTTCATTCATTATAATTTCGTCATTATCTTTCAAAATATATTTACCAACATTTTCATTTATTGTAATAATTTCTTTGTTTACTGTTGAACATTATCAAAAATTATCAGTATCTTAAAACGAAGCCAATTTATCATCATATTGTGAAATAGTTGGACATTATCAAAAATTATCAGTATCTTAAAACACTGATTATGTTACCATTTTAATAGGACATGTTGGACATTATCAAAAATTATCAGTATCTTAAAACTACTGGATATGAAACTTTCACTTGATTCGCGTTGGACATTATCAAAAATTATCAGTATCTTAAAACATAGTACGTTCTATATTAGCAATATTTCTTGTTGGACATTATCAAAAATTATCAGTATCTTAAAACAATCTCTCCTTTCATTTAACAAAACAAATAGTTGGACATTATCAAAAATTATCAGTATCTTAAAACATTTTTCCTTGTGGGAATTCCACTTTTAAAGTTGGACATTATCAAAAATTATCAGTATCTTAAAACTATATTCTTGTGTAATAAGAATACAAACTCGTTGGACATTATCAAAAATTATCAGTATCTTAAAACAATTAATTTTTTAATTCAGAGTGACAACCAGTTGGACATTATCAAAAATTATCAGTATCTTAAAACATAAATGTTTCTTTTGCTTTAAACTCTCTAGTTGGACATTATCAAAAATTATCAGTATCTTAAAACTCAAGTAATGAAATTGAAGTTACTGGAGATAGTTGGACATTATCAAAAATTATCAGTATCTTAAAACATTTATTTGATGATTATATAAGATTAAGCGGTTGGACATTATCAAAAATTATCAGTATCTTAAAACGGGTTGAAACCACTACTACTACAACATCAAGTTGGACATTATCAAAAATTATCAGTATCTTAAAACTATAATAACTGACGAGAACCGATAGCATTAGTTGGACATTATCAAAAATTATCAGTATCTTAAAACTTACCATTTGCATAAACTTTTGCAATAATTAGTTGGACATTATCAAAAATTATCAGTATCTTAAAACGCTAAGCACTTATGACAAGACTTCTATTTGGTTGGACATTATCAAAAATTATCAGTATCTTAAAACTATAAGCTTTTCATCATCTAATATGTATTTGTTGGACATTATCAAAAATTATCAGTATCTTAAAACCAGCCTGTAAATTTACCTCTACCATATATTGTTGGACATTATCAAAAATTATCAGTATCTTAAAACAAATCTCTTCCTTTCTTTTTTAATAAAATAGTTGGACATTATCAAAAATTATCAGTATCTTAAAACTATATTCTTGAGTTATAAGAATGCAAACACGTTGGACATTATCAAAAATTATCAGTATCTTAAAACCAGATACGCCTTTTATTAAATTTGTGAAAAGTTGGACATTATCAAAAATTATCAGTATCTTAAAACATTATGAACAAGATAAGGGACGTATTATGGGTTGGACATTATCAAAAATTATCAGTATCTTAAAACTAAAGTAACAGTTGCGTTGTCGTCAGTAATGTTGGACATTATCAAAAATTATCAGTATCTTAAAACTACCAGTTGTTATTTTTGAAGCACTCAAATGTTGGACATTATCAAAAATTATCAGTATCTTAAAACTATGCTAATAAGAAGACTTATTTGTTATCTGTTGGACATTATCAAAAATTATCAGTATCTTAAAACATATAATGTCTATGATTTTCCTCTTCAGTGGTTGGACATTATCAAAAATTATCAGTATCTTAAAACACTTATTAGACACTAAATGTGCTCTAGGAACGTTGGACATTATCAAAAATTATCAGTATCTTAAAACATACATATAGTTGTAATTATATTAATAATTGTTGGACATTATCAAAAATTATCAGTATCTTAAAACCATTTCCTTTAATTGATATATATATTATATGTTGGACATTATCAAAAATTATCAGTATCTTAAAACGACAACCGAGTGATGATTATGGAGTACCTAGTTGGACATTATCAAAAATTATCAGTATCTTAAAACACATTGCCTTGTGTTTCCACAATTTATTCAGTTGGACATTATCAAAAATTATCAGTATCTTAAAACTCATGAAAAGCAACACAAGCGTCATATTCAGTTGGACATTATCAAAAATTATCAGTATCTTAAAACGGTGCTGCATAAGAATTTTCAATAAATGTTGTTGGACATTATCAAAAATTATCAGTATCTTAAAACGCAATATGTATTTATAAATGCTTAATTGTAGTTGGACATTATCAAAAATTATCAGTATCTTAAAACCCTTTTACTTCTCTTTCCGTATTAGTTATAGTTGGACATTATCAAAAATTATCAGTATCTTAAAACGGCAGACACAATTATTCTTATACATGATGAGTTGGACATTATCAAAAATTATCAGTATCTTAAAACAAGAAAGTCATTTTTATTGACTTTCTATGTGTTGGACATTATCAAAAATTATCAGTATCTTAAAACCATCGCAAATTACTCGATTTTAATGTATTCGTTGGACATTATCAAAAATTATCAGTATCTTAAAACTTCGGTAAAAGCCCCAAGCCCCAAGTAATTGTTGGACATTATCAAAAATTATCAGTATCTTAAAACAATCCCCCCCCAATTATCAATATAATTATTGTTGGACATTATCAAAAATTATCAGTATCTTAAAACGAAATGGTACAAGCAGAATCTAAATGAATAGTTGGACATTATCAAAAATTATCAGTATCTTAAAACAAGCCCAGCAACAATACCAATTATAACATTGTTGGACATTATCAAAAATTATCAGTATCTTAAAACTAATGTCTTTTTAATTAAAGCATTTTCAATGTTGGACATTATCAAAAATTATCAGTATCTTAAAACCTATAAATATAATAACACTTTTTTTACATGTTGTCTACAAAAGACTTAATAATACTGTCAAATATTAGTTTATTACACTCTATTTCTTGTTTAATTTTATACTCTTTATTTAATATTTTTGACATTAAAAACAATTTTTCTTTCTGAGTTATAAATTTTTTTAAATAAATAACAAAATTAAAATATTCTGCTATAAGATTTTCTTCCTCTTCTTCTATATAATCAATCGGCCATATATTTTTTAAATATTCCACTAATATTTCATAACTAAATTCTCTTATTTCATCCACTATTATTAAATTATAGTTCCTTATATCCAAATAATTATTTAAATCAAATGTATAACAATTATCATAATTTTTTTCTATATTCATTATTTGAGAATTATAAAAAACTATATATGTTAAATTTATGTTACCACTTATTACATAATTTAATATTTTAACAAATTCCTCAATTAATTTATCATTTTCTATTTCAACATAAGCATTTTGTAATACCACTTTTTCAATAGCATCTTCTGGTATTATTGACATATTATTATCTACTAAATCGTTTATTATTTCTACTTGTTTAACAAATGATTGATAGAATTCATCTTTGATATCTACGTCAATATTATTGTATACTGATGAAACGTATTCATAAAGCAATGTTCCTTTTTTAAACTGCATTTCTGATATAATTGAATACATTGAACTTGCATCAATAAATATACAATCTTTTTTTGTTATTTCTTTATTTTCGATATAAAGATTATTTCTTTTATAGAAGTGAGTATAAAAATCAATATATTTATCATAATTAATTATCTTTATTTTATTATCTTTTTCTATTCTTACATTTTCTTCCAATCTCCCTGATAACTTCAAATTAATCATGTATCACCTCCAAAAATTATTAATTCTTTACCTCCTATTATTGCATCAAATCTATTTTGTTCTCCTCTTAAATATATCATGTCCTCATATTGTTTTTCTGTTATCTTTATTATTGCTATATTTCCTTTTTGAGGTAATATCTTATTGATTTTTGATATTAATTGTTTGTATGCTTGGTCATTTTGAACTACTTTTGAATAAATTGAGTATTGAAGCATATTAAATCCAATGGATATTAATTTATTATGAAATCTTTGATATATTTTTCTATCTTCATCATCTATCATTGGCAAATCATATATTAATAATAATCTCATTTGTTTATAATAATTTACGTATTCCATATTATTTTAGGAAAGTTAATTTTACTTAAATCTCCCGTTTCTAAATAATTTGTTAAATCTTGTAAGTAGAACATTATTACATTATGAATTTTGTATGTATTTTCCTTATATTCTACCCTTTCATTAACTATATTTAATAATTTGCCTTTTAATGATGGTGTTAAATATTCTTCGGTTGATTCATGTAATATATTATATACGTGATAATCTATGATTGGTCTAAATACTTCAATAAAGTCATCTGCTAAATTAAATGTGTTATATTCACTTTTATGACATATCCCAAATGATGGTTGATATCCTAGTGCAACTATTTCTTGAGATATTTTACTTCTAATTATTTGATAAGAAAAGTTTAAACAATAATTTATTATATCTTCATTAAATCTTTTAAAAGATATTCCAAATAATTCTTTAAAGTAAGTTCTACTTGCTAAACCTTCTCTATTTGTACAATCGCCATATTCAATACTTTGTATATAATCATTTAATATATCAATTTTATCAGTTTTATTTAGACGTTTTAGAACTTCTCTTTGATTAATTATTTTATTTTTTACTATAGATGTCCATAAATAGCCTTTTAAGTTATTATCCCAATTAATTTGTAATTTATTTTTCTTAGGAGCTCTTACATTGTTATATAAAGTAGTTAGTGATCCAACTGGTTTGTGTGAACCATCCGTAAATACTACATTAATGCCTCTTTCACATAATTCACTTAATAATTTTAAAGATACTAAGCATCTTGGATCATCTAGTACTAAAGTGCTTATTTCATCTAAATTCACATGGAACTTATCTTCACTATATTGAATGACAATATTATTTAAATCTAAATTTATTTTTGTAGCTTCACTTATTAATATACTGCGAAAAGCCATATTATTCTAAAAAAAGAGACTACCTTTGGGTAGTCCCGGTTTCCTCATTAAAGAGTTATAATAAGAAAACTAATAATTTTTGGCAATGTCCAATCCAACTTTGGTCACTGCACTTATAATATACCCTACTTTATTCTTTTTGTCAATCGTTTTTGACTTTTTCCAATCGGATTATAGTCAATAATTGAAAATTCTAAGTCACTTTTTGTAAAATATGAACCATTTTTTAATACAATTTTATCGTTTGTCTTATGATAACTACTAACTACTCCTTTAATTATTGTATTATCTTTTTTCAAAACTTCAATTGTATTACCATTATATAGAGTCACTATATATTTTACTTTATAATCTTTAAGATTTAATTCTTTATATCTTTTATATAATTTATGTTTTCTATTTACTTTGCGTGTCTTTAAATTATAACATACACTCGGAATAGGCACAAAGGCAAAACAATTTTTTGTTTCATTATAATATACTTCAATACCTGCTTGTGCTAAGCTATCAAATGCTAAATATGTACCATCTTTTTTATTTATTGATTTTTTATCTATCAAATATGGTTCACTGATTGGTGTGTAATATCTTAACCTTTTTACTGATGGAGCATTTTCACTCATTTTCAAACCATGTTTTAAGTAATCAAATTTATCTTCTTTTGATAAGTTATTTATTTCTCTTTGATAATCCTCGAACGGACTATTTTTGCTATCACTATATTTTATGTAAATATTTTTTAGTTTTTCATAAAATTCTTTGTGTTGTAATTTACATAATAAAGTTTCGTTCTTTGCATCATCAAATAATTTTGGCAATAATTTTTTATCACTATCACTTAAATTATATATATCATTTATTTGATCGATTTTATAATATTTATCATCAATTTTAATTACTTTATACATGTTTGCATTAAATAACCCTTTATTAGGTTCTTTTTTCACTTCTGGAGAATACATAAATATATTACTTGTATCATTTATATTTTTAAAATCAGCAATATAATCATCATATTCAATTTTTCCTTCTGATGTGTCATAATATTTTAATTCTAATCCTATCTCAGTCATTTTATCTTTATTATTTTCATTTAAGAAGAACTTATTATCATTTTGAAACATTACAACCTTACTACCTATTTTAGTTGTTGGTAATAACGCTAATATTGATGCATCAATAGCATGATGATATGGTATGTCAGTATCTCGGTCTTTTTCTAAGTCATATCTTTTTCTTATTGAATGTGTAATTTGGCCTGGAGTTGATAAAGTTTTAATTTTTTCATCTTTATTTTTTGATTCTAAATATAAATTGAAAATATTTATTTGATTTATCATTTCTTTTGTTGCATATGCTGTGTCACGTAAATTTCTATTAAAAAATCTTGTTCTATATTTGCTAATATCTCCGGCAAACAAGAAATTTTCTTTTTTAAATTCACTAATATTTTTATTTGATTTTATTCTTTCGATAAAGCTTTCTTTTTCGTTTCCTTTTAAAAATTCTAATGGAGTTTGATTATTTTTGTTCTTGTTACAATTAGCACAACTTACTGTTCTATTATCAAAACTATCATCAAATGAATTACTTCTCGGTAATATGTGTTCAATTTCATCTGAGCCATTAATTAAATATTTTAAAGTGATTTGATTATTACAATATGGACATAATCCATCAAATTCTTCATAAAGCATCAATTTTTCTATTTTTTTCTTACTTATGTCTTTTTCAGAATATCCAATTGAACTTAATGTTTTAATTGCTTTATCATGTAGTGCCTTTTGTTTTTTATTAATATCTATGTAAACTTTTCTCATTTTTTCACTGTTTAAAGTGTCTTTTGTGGATTCAACAACTATAACATCTGGCAATGACTTTTCATTTTTTATTATTTCATTAATAACTTTTACGGATTGTCTTAATGTTTTTTTAACTTGTGGGCTTGATATGATATCATCAATAAAAGTTGGGTTCATTAACTTTTCTCCTTTATTACTTTCTTCATATCTTTTTACAAATTCTTTTCTACTTTCTTTTCCATAATCTTTTAGTTTATACACTTGCATATAATTTTTTTGTAAACTTAACATATCATTACATGCTCTAATTAATATTTTTTCACAAAGAGAATGGTATTTTAAATTTGTTTTTTTAGATTTAAATACTTTTTTTAGTGCTTCTTTATCATTTTCGGATAATGGCATTATAGTCGATAACATATTTATAAGTTCTACTTGCCCAGGTACTAGCATCATATAATTAATTATTTCATTATATAAATCTGTATTTTCCGGCTTAAATATATCCATGTTAGCATTACATTCTTTGAATGTTTTTCTAATTGATCGAAATGTGTTCATTGTTGACATTTCCGGTTTATTAGGGTCATGTCCATCTTGTCTATATCCTGAGATATTATCAATTGTAGTAGCAAATAAATCTTTAAATAAACCTTTTATTGTTAGTGTATCTTTTGACATACAATAATCAAATACTTTATTTAATCCTGATTCTCTTAGTTTGTATGTTTTTACTTGTGTTTCATAAAAATCATCTTTATTATTTAATTCTTCAATTGATTTAAATGAGATGTTTATAAAATCATTTAATAAATTAAATTTTTCTGCATAAAAATTTATTTGTGATACACATTTTTCATTTGGTATTACACTACATTTTCCTATTAAATCTTCAAATATATATTTTTCATATTCTGGATTTTCCTTCTTTTTGTCTAAGTATTCTACAACATCTTCTGGGGTTTTAAATCTTCCATAATCAGTAAGTGCATTTATACTTCCTGGGCCTTCCCAAAATTTTCTTTTCCTTTGTAAAGTAGTTACAATATTTTCAATTGTCTCATTAGTTATTTCCGGATAATATTTTCTTTGAGTTTCAAGCATTTTTTTAACTTCGTTAATATTTTCTTCGTTTTTAACTGTGTTTCTTAATGCTCTATATTTGTTATTTGTTGAACTTTTAAACATTTCGTAATAATATTCGCATGGATATTTTCCATCTAAATCTACGAAACTAACTTCTTCATCACCGAATGGTATATATCCTCGATGAGTTGCCATATAACATAATATGTTTGTTATATCTTGTTTTGATATTTGTTCATTTATTCCTTTGCATCTTGTTTCTATTAACATTGTATCAATAGTTAGATTATTCGGGAAATTAATGTTTGAAAGTATCTTTAAGATATCTGTTTTTCTTGTTTCTCTCCTTTTTAATCTTCTTCTTGTGTTTCTTTGTGTTCTGCGATCTTTTGCAGAATCACTTGCTTCAAATTGTTTAACTCCTAAGTATTTGATTTTATTAGTTTGGGCGTCAACTACTGACCAACCTACATTATTAATTCCTAGGTCCAATCCTATAATATATTTTTCCATACTTCTTCCTCCATCTTAATTCTATCAAATAAATTCATTTTAGTCTATTATTTTTACAAGTTATTATGAATTACTCCTCAAAATTAAAAAATAATTTCATTATGTTAAATTTCTTGTTAGTAAATATTTTATTAGTATAATTTAGTTTTATATTTTCTTTAAATAATAATAATTCTTTTGATTTATTATTATTTTTAATATATATATTATTTCTTTTATATATTATATTAAATAAAATATCTATATAAAAAGTGTTATTATTTAAATCTTTGAATTCTATATAGTCTGATGAATCTATTTCTTCATTTGTTAATTTATTATATATATCAACATTTTTATGTAATGTAACACTTTTTATATTACATATGTCTATATTTTCTTCATCACTATCATTACATGCATATAATATTTTTTCTTTTGTATTATTTGTTTTTGTAATTTGTAAATTATCATTATTTAACATATCTATACCATTTGTTATATCCAGTATTATATAAGGCACTTGATTTACATCAAGTATTAATACGTCAATGGTATTACCATAAGACATTATATTCTTAATAAAACTTAATTTAGTTACTTTATTTATTTTTTTATTAATATACTTAATATTATTAAACCATTCTTTTAATTTTTCATTTACATTACCTTTGTTATATTTTACATTATTTTTGTATGCATGATAAATTAATTTACATAATTTATCATTTTCTACTTCTTTTTCTAAAATAGTTTTGTCTTCGAACTTTATCCACCCTTCTTTTTCTAAATCTTTATATTTCATAATATAATCCTTCCTTTCGGGAATGATTATATCATGAGTTTTTTATTATTTGGGAATTTTATTTGCATTTTTTGAAAAATTTGATCTATATTTACGTTATTTATTACTTTTTATACTGAAATTGGTATTATTGCCTTAACGATTTCTTCAATACATTGCATTATTTTATCATAATCAATGTTCTTTGCATATTCATACTTTTTCTTGTAAGAATCCCACCTATTTTTAATAATTTCACTATCTTTTAATATAGCTATGGCTTCTTCAATATTTCCAGTATAATTTCTTTTTTTAAAAGTTTTATCTATAGCTTTATGTAAATCATTAAAATTTACATTGTTCCATCCTTTTGTGTATATTAAATATAAATCATAATAATCTCTTGTTCTGCTATTGGCTTCTGCTCTTCTTAAAATTGTTTCTAGCTTTTCTGCAATTACAGTTTCAATATTGTATGACCATATATTTATATATCTATCTCCTAATATTGGAAGATACTTATACACAATTGGTTTAGGAGTGATTGGATCTCCTGTTGCTATATCAATTTGAAAAGTTTCTCTAATTGTATCCACTTTGACATTTAAAACAACTCTAAAGCCCCCATATTGATCTTCTTCACGTATATTACTAATCTCCACAAAGTTTATTAAGGCTCCATCATTAATATCTATCGAAATAATTGATTTAATCATCTCTTCAACATTTTCTTTAGTAAAATTAGTATCTTTAATTGCAGTGTCTATATCCTTGGTAGATCTACTTTCTAATCCAAATAACGCACTTAAATAAAATCCACCTTTTAAAATAAAATTATCACGATACTTGCTTACTGCTAATCTTTCTATAAATCTATCATACATATAAAGCCTAAGCAACGTGTTAAATTCAATATTTTTCTTTACTGCAATATTTTTCAATTTATCTTTAACTTGCATACTATTCATACATCATGCTCATAAAATCCATAACTTTTTCTTTTATGCCAAACATTTCAGCATACTTAGATAGTTTAATTAGATCATTGTCCTTTCTTTTAAGATATTCTTTTATTGCATATTTTACATGTTCAAGATCCATTCTCTTTTTAGAACGAATTATATCACATATACACTTTTCTATGTCATATGCTTTTACTTTATTACCTTGTGGTGTTTCAACTTCAGTAATTCCAACATTGTAAAACTTATCATCTACGTAAAAAACGTTGTGTTTCTTTAGCTTTGGATTATTATATTTTTTTGTAACAGTAATATCAAAAGAACCATCTGGTGCTTTAATTGAAAGATTATGAAAATAAAGTGCAGTCATGTGTGAATAAATTATTTTTGGTGTACTTACACTAAGTACATAATATATATCCTCGATCTTAGCAGAATCTATATATATTCCCTTAGCAACTTTTTCTATCATATTTCTTTTAGTCATAATTGATAGATAATTTCTACTTATATCAAAATTTTCAAGTTCTTTTGTGGTAATATATCCATTATTTCTTTCCATAAGTTTTTGAATGATTTCTATATTACTTTCATTTATAAATTCCTCTTTTGTCATAAAATCCATAATTTCACCTCTCTGTTCATTCATACGGACATTATACCATTTATCCGTATTATTGTCAATGCATTTAAAATTGATAAATTAAGAATTTATGTTTTATATTTAGTATTAACTTGCTAAAAAGTCATTGATTTTAAATAAAAAAAATAGAGCTCCATCCTAATAATGGTGCTCTTACAAAAAACTTTTGTTTTTTTCTAACATTAATAATTTGTTGAAAAGTTATTTATTTAAAATTTTTTCAACAGTTTCATCAATAGTTAAATTTGAACTATCTAGTATATAAGTAGTATCATAATTACAATCAATGAATTCTTTTAATAGTATTAGACTTCTTTCATGCATTCTACAATCTTCTGGTCTTAATAAGTCTCTTTCCATTATTGTTTTTTCATCTACTAATAAACATGTAAATGATAAATCATAATCTTTGAATTCTTTTTTTAATTTTTCTAATTCTTCATTTTTAATTATATAATTAAATACTACATCATATCCATTTTCTAAATATGATTTTATTAACATAATACAGTTACTCCAAAAAAGGTTTAATGGAGCATCAGGGTACCAAGGTTTTATTCTTCCACCTACAAAGAAGTTATAGATTGTGTCTCCTTCAATAACTACTGATTTTGCTAATTTTTTTCCTATTTCATAACTAATAGTACTTTTTCCTACTCCAGCTGGACCTGTTATAATATATAATTTATTCATTTTAAGTTTCTCCTATTTCAAGGTATCACACTATTTATTTATCATAGTGTGATTTACTTGATTATAATTATTTGTAATTCTATTCATTTAAATCACACTCCTTTCATTAAAATTACAATTTAAGTATATCATAAAAGTTAGTGATATAAAATAGATTTTGTTAAATAAATTAATATATAAAATTTAAATTTGTTATTAAAGCGGGAATTAAATATTTAATTCAGTCATTTTTTCTAAATTTGTGTACCTAAAAGTGTACCTAAAATCACTTAATAGGCTCCAAACCCTTTAAAACAAACAAAAATAAGAGCTTACGCTCTCTTCAGGTGGTATTTGTCACTAATGAAAATAGAGTCATACCTTATTACTATGTTTTCTTTACCAATTTGTTTTGACATTTATTTGATAGCTTCAATCACTTTCGTTTTTAAAGGGACATATGGTTCAATATCGTTTTTATACGGGGTTATTGTTACATGAAATAGAAATGGTTTTGGTATTTTATCTAAGTCGTTTACAATTGGAATTGGGTTTTTAGTACAGAATAAAATTAAATCAACATCAGCAAAATTGATTCTACTTACTAAATTAGGATTAAATGGGTTTCTTACATCGACGAATCCTTCATTCAATCTATTTAAAAACCATTTTGTGTAAAATGCTATGATGTCTGTTCTTCCACTTACAAATAAAACCATTATTTTTTCCTCATTAGTAAAAGTGGTTTATAATCAGTTTGTTCAAGGCAGATACATTTATTGGTTCATGGGTTAAAATGTAATTATCAAGTTGGTATTCCTTGCGATAAACATTAAGAAAACCTAGTTCAAAATAGTAATTTCTACCTACTTTTTTATCATGATTACCCATTATTAAATATTTTTGACCATTTAATCTATTAAAAATTTGTTTTAATTCTTCTTTAGTTCCAAAACCAAAGTCTCCGAGATGATAAATAATGTAATCATTTGTTACAAAGTTATTCCAATTACTAATTATTGCTTCATTCATTTCTTCGACATCTTTATATGGTCTATTACAATATTTAATTATGTTTTTATGATTAAAATGTGTGTCTGATGTTACAAATATATTCATATTATCCCTTCTTTAGTTAATATAATACACATCTGTTATCATTTTGTCAATATAATGTTGTAAATTATGATCTTGTTTTATCAAGTTCTGCTCTTATTGCAGACAGTACACACATTATAAAAGATAGAAAAATAGTGATTATCATTAATATTGCTATCATAAGATTTTCCTTTCTCATATCAAATTATTTTCATCATTACCATCATTATATAATTCGTCTTATTGACAACTGTTTTAAAGTAATTATGTTTATTCAAAAATATTTCTTTTATATAGCTTAATTTTCCAAATTTTTACAAACATTTGCACTTTCAAAATGTGCAAATGTCTCAGGGGTTAATGTTCCTTTATTTTTCCAATATTTTTCAGTATGTTTACACTTTCCTACACACTTATTACCTGTTATTCCACCAATTACATCAGACACACTACTCATTTTAGGACTTTTGCATAATGCTTTGCTGATTTTTTTGTATACTTTTTCGTCAGCAACATTATACCATTTTTATATTTTTGTTGGATATTTTCGAAGATCTTCAGTATCTTAAAACTCACTTTTATTATTATATAAACCATTACTACCTCGGAAGTCAGGTATATAATTTTCAGTGGATACACCAGCACCACCGAAGAATACAATATTGTCTGAATTGTTTCTTATTACTTTTAATCTATTTATTCTTTTCATTCATGTTTTTAGTCAATTATTATTGTTTTAAAAGACTATCTAATTTTAAATAAATTTTTTCTTTTAATTCCTTAGATGATAGAGTATCAATTACTATTTTTCCGCTCAATCTATTTAAATATTTTTTTAAATCTCCAAATTGTTCCCTTGTTAATTTTATATTTTTTTCTTCTTCATATTCTTTCACTGACAAAATTATATTTTTAAATATTTGTGGATTCATTGCAAATCGGCAAGATAATAAGGGATATATTTTCCCATTTAAATCATTATTGCAAATATATTCTGTTAACATATATGGATTTTCAAAATTTTCATCATAAGTGTATCTTGCATACCACCATAATCTTGATATTCCATTTAAGAAAACTGCTTTGGTACTATTCCAAAAAAAGTAATTATTAAGAATATGTGATTTAATTTTTTCTTTATTTTCAGGTAATGGCCATCTTTTTTGCATATAATCCCAACAGTAATTATGGGCAAGACCTGACCAAATTCTTTCATCACTAGCTTGTGAGTCCGTTAAGTCTTTAAGACTTTCATAAATGGTTTTCATATTTTCGAAATCATTATCTGTTTCAACGTTACAAATTAAGTTAAAATCATTGAATTGCTTTTTATCATAAGAACCAAATAAATTAACTCCATTATTTTGATATTTAGTTATAAGCCAAGAATTATCCCCTGAATATTTTTTTAAATTTTCATTTAAATCATAATTTTTCAGCAAATCGACTGCATCATTTTTTAGATACTTTATTATCATTTTCCTTCTCCTCCATATTTTATTTCTATTTCTTTCATAGCTTCATCTATTGGTATATCAAATAATTTCTGAATTATTTCAAAAGAGCCATTTGATTTTATATATTTTAAATTAAATTCTTTACCTGTATCAGCACTTATTTTTTTGGATAATACTCTATACCACTTTTTATCCATCACTTCTTCTTCATCTTCTATCTGATCTAAAACATACATTATGCTAGGTATAACAATCATTGAATTTACTATTGATACACAATATTCAGAATATCTGCAATAAATTTTATAATCAGATGTTGGCAATGATATCGTTATATTATCTGACCAATCTACCTTCATTGGTACATTTTCTTCTTTACTATCTCTTATTTTTATAATCGATTTTATCGTTGTTAAATCATCTATATCTTTTTCAAAAAAGAGGCTCTCTTCTTTTCCTATTGCCATCACTGATCCTTTTTCTATATAAAAACTTTTTCCTTTATAATCATCATTAAATTTGCTTGATGAATAATTTGCAAGTGTTTCATTAGCTATTATATATGTTGTGAATTCTACTCTTTTGTTAATATCTTTGTTGTTCAATTCTATTTTATCCATTCCTCTTTGAATATCAAATATTTTTCTGTATTTTGTACATGAACAAAACACTTTTATTATAATCTTTAAGGCTTTTTTGTCTAAAAGCTCATTAATTTTTTCATCTCCTATCTCTACATATGTTTCAATTGTTGACTTTTTACTTGTTTTAGTCATTTTACCTGTTGAACCTGCTATAAATGTTACATCTTTATAATCATCATTAAAATTACATAAAATTGGATAGGTAAATAACATATTATTATTCTTCGCCATAAATTTTTACCTCCAAAGGCCATATTCCATCACTATCAATAGCAAATTGAATTTTGTAAGAATTTTCCTTTTTTAAATTTTTCAAAATAATTGAATTTTGATTTGTTTCCGTTGCAATATTATGCTTTATTAAAACGTTCTCCGTAAAACATTTTACATTTTTAAATTTTACTTTTTCGTTACTGCTTTCTCCATATATTTCAACATCAATTTTTAATATTTTTTCATCCCTATTTACTTCCAATGTTAATTCGTATCTTTCTAAATTTGCTGTAAGTCTTAATTTACTTGGTATTAATCTTTTATTAACTTCAGAATATTTATATTCTTTAGAAGGTATTGGGTTCGGATTTGGTGGAGTATTGTGTCCACTATGTTCACCAGTTTTGTTGATATCTCCATCTTCATCGGGTTCTAATGCTGGAGAATCTATATCATCGCCATTTGTTTTTTGTTCATTTTTCTTTAACTTTTTGATGGGAATTTCTTTTATTTCTATAGTTTTCACTACTTCATTTTCAACACTTTCATTTAAAGCATTGTCATTACTATCAGAAATCTCATCTTCATCAGGTAATGTTTCTCCAACACCTGTAGCATCAACTTCGTCTAGAATATTACCTGCCATTAAATCATAAATAGATTTAGTTACAAAATTTTTCAATTCTTTAATTTTATCTTTTGCTTCTGATGAATTTTGTACTCTATCAGCAGACCAATTATTATGTGTTGCATTTTCAAGTTTTCTAAAATAATCGTTTACCTTTAGTCCTTTCATAAATAATATTCCATGATACTTTCCTAATCTTGGTAGTCGATTCAAATCCAATATTTTCATACCAGTTAATCTTACTGTAGCAACTTTGTTTACATCATTTATATCTATATCATCTTTCCTTAAAAGTAATTCTATATCATCATTTTCAAACATGCTATAACTTTTTGACAATATTTCATCATCACCGGCGACTAAAATTTTATAGTAACAATCTGTGTCCAGCAATAAAAAATCAGAAATACTTTTATTACTAATTAATTCTCCAATTGTATTTTTACTTATTTCAAAATCTTCTCCTATATTTACAACTAAATCTCCCTTATAAATTGCCACGAAAAAATTTTCTATAATAGCTGAACACATTTTTTCTTTCCAATTTTCACTATTTTTAAAACCAATTATATATATGTCTGTACCATAGGTAGTTCTTATATAATTTTTATCTAAATTCAGACAATATTTTAATGGTTTATTATCATCCTCATAGTATCCTTCACCTATTGTGATAGTTTCATCACTTTTTTTGTATCCGCTTAATCTTGAAATTCCGCATGAAGCATCTAATCCATCATTTGATTTAGTGCTATAAAAAACAGTGTATAATTCTGAACATATAAACGATGCAAATTTTCCTTTTCCCTTACTACCTGCGGAACCTTCTGGTTTGTCCGTGACTCCAGAATTTTTAGTTAAATTACTCCATGGTGAATGAATTTCTTTATCCGATCCCAATAATCCTGTTGTATTGGAATCACTAATACGCAAACATCTTATACTGGTACTGTTTAAAATATTCAGTGCATTTTTATAAAAATCTGGAACCGTTTTATCATTTTCATAATATTCCTCACTGTATTTCAATTCTTCTTCAAACACCTTCTTAAATTCATTTTTTTCATTTCCTGGTATTTCATTTGGTTTTATCCAAAACTCTTTAAACTCAACCATAATTGGTTGTCCATTATTTTCAAATTCTTCTGTTACCTTTGTATCTAATGAATTTTGACAAATTTCTTTTGCCAAGTTATACATTGGATTATCTTTAAATTCTTCTCCTATATCATTAAATCCTTTTATTCCTATGTGCTCTGCACTTGGAAATGCCCATTGTTTCATCTTTTACTCCTCCTACTTTAGTCTAAACTCTTTTTTTAAATTTTCAGCTTCTTGAAACTTTATTTTGGTATTTTTTAATTCCTGTTCTATAGCATTAAATATTTGTTTAACGTCATTTTCGCTATATGTATAATTATTTTTATTAGAACAATTTCCTAATAATTTTATCATATCAATAATCTTGTTTGTTCTGTTTTCTGCGATTTTTACAAATCTTTCCCTCTTTATTTTTGCATTATTCATAATCTGCCTCCTTGCTACATATTATAAATGTTTATAACATGTATGTCAACTTTTTTCTTACTTTATTTTAAATATTTATACTATATTTCACATATCTAGTATAAATATTCTACTGAATTTTTATGTATTCTTTTAAATATATAAAAAAAGAAGGCACTTTGACCTTCGATTGTTAATAAACTCTTGTTATGTCTCCGTTTGATTCTTCATCTGGTATTTCATAATTAGTAATTATTAAATGAATAACGTCTCTTTTATTTCTATTTTTACAATTTACTAGATACTTTTTATTAAATTCGTATATATTAAAATTATGCTTTTTATATAATTCAAAGATATAATCTGTCTTTTTGATTACAACCATAACATTAGCTGACATTTTGCTTAAAGAGTCACATAATCTTTCGTGATCTTTTTTTAAAAATTCTGAATTTGCATATTTTGAAAAGTCACTATCATAAGGTGGATCAACAAAAACAAAATCATTTTCCTTTGGTTTATATTTTTTCAAAAAATCCATGAAGTCCATGTTTTCAATGGTTGTATTTTTCATATAATTACATAAACTTTTATTTATTTTATTTGTAATTCTTTTTTTATTGTAAGCCATTCCGCCGTATGGAATATTGAAATCGCCATCTGAATTATATCTAAACATTGATGAATAACAATTTTCACGTATAAAATAATAAATTGCAGAAGCAAATTCTTCTTTTATTTTAATTTTAGCATCTTTATCTTTATTATTATAGATATATCTATAATGATTATAGAAAGACCCTTTTAAAGCTGTTTCAACCGAATTCAAAAAATCTTCTTCAGTTAAATTTGAATCTTTTGATAATACTTTTAACCGTTTAAATCTTCTACAAACATATTCATTAATTGTTTTCTTGAACAAATCAATACAAGGATTAAATTCTTTATCTTTCATTACTCCATTAAAATCTTTTTCATTAACATCTATAAATATTTTCAACTCATTTTTCATATCATCAAATTCTATTTCATCATTTAAATATCTGTAATAATAATTAATGAATTCATATGAGTGTTTTCTTATAACCTCTTCTAATATATTCCAATTTTTTTGAATATTTTTCAAGGAATCAAAAAAATACTTATTTTCTTCTTTAATTAAACGATAAAGCGTTGTTAATTCTACTGAAATATCATTTATATATTTTTCTATATTTAAATACTCATCCTTATCTAATGAAAAATAAACTGCACCACCGCCTACAAAAGGTTCAAAATATTTATCAATATTTACAGGTAGACACTTTGAAATAATTTTTACTTCTTTTTCTTTACCTCCTGGCCATTTTATAAAAGGTTTCATTTTTATCACCACTACTTATTACTAATTATAACACACATTTTTTCAAAAGTGAATCTAATTTTTGCACTTATTCAATGAATTAAATGATTACAATTATTTTGAATTTTTTAAATGTTCATTTTATATTATTATTAGTTAAATACATTTTTATGGTTTAATATTTTTTTCTTCTTTTACTTTACTTTGTCCAGTCAGTAACAGGTATCTGTTTGTTGCATTTTCATCAAAAGCAATATCCATTGTTTTCAACATAATCTTAGAATTTATTTCGGCATGAGCAACATTATTAGGCATTTTTGTTTCAATATACTTTTTTAATAAATTAGTAAGCGGTTCGCCAATTGCTTTTTTGTAATTAAATCCTAGTAATTGCATTATTGTTAATGTTTCTACTGATAATAATGGTTTTATTCGATTTAATTCATCCTTCTTATCACTTGGAATAAATTCATTGATAATCGGTATCAAATTATCTGTAATATATTTAATATCTTTTTCAGTTATTCTCTGTGACACCAATTCTTGTTCATATGATTGAGCTATCCTTTGAATTTCAGCTTTATCCGATAATAATTCTGAAATTATTTCTTCAAGTTCACTAATTGTTTCCTTGTCGTTTTTCTTTGTTTTAATTGCTGCTATTTTATTGGTTATAAAACTTGCTGTATTTCTTGCCGCAACTTCCGCTAGACTTACTGCTAGCTGTGCTATAATTTGGTTACTGTCCACAATTTACCTCCTAAAATCATTTTAATAATTTCCAGTTTTCATTTTCCATATCTTCTGTATATTCAGTATTGCAAAAATATAACGAATTGTTTTTATCATAATCTCTTACAAAGCCCCAATTAACGTTATATTTGTTAGCGTATTGCTTTAATGCTTCAAACTTATTTTCAACTTTAATATCAATATTTTTTGATTCACCGTCAGCATTTTCTCCGCCTTTAGTCTCAATAATCCATATTTTATTATCTTTATCACAAACAATAAAGTCAGGGTAGAAGTGCCATTTATGATTTACTGCATCAATATATACTATTGAGAAATAATCACTAGAGGATTCACCATTTTTATAAAACCATTTAATATTTTCATTGTTTTCACAAAAATGTTCAAACATTCTTTCGCTTTTAGACTTTATTGTATTATTTGGATAATTCATATAAATTGATTTTTCATAAATTGTTGTATCCTTCATTTTAGGATCATACTTAATATAATCCATTTCTGGTGCTTTCCAGTCAACAATTTTTAGTTCATCTAATTTCATTTTTATTTGTCTTGCTTTTTGTGAAACTGCTTCTTGAAAATCATGTTTTAGCACATCTTCATTATTTATAACAAAAGCATAAAATTCTAGTAATGATAAATCAACAAATTTTTTTGTAAATAATTTTCCTCTAAAGAACATTCTTTCAAGCATTAATCTTGTCCTATCATATCGCATACCAATTTTAGATGATATAACATTAATTGAATGTCTTAGTTCAAATCCATTTTTATTTGTACTTACTTCTGATTGAACTTTTATTCTATTGGCATTTTCTAATTCATCTGAATTAATCCTAACGATTTTATCTTGTACTATGTAATTGTCAATAGTATCTTTAAATACATATCCATTTGCTTCTAATATAGTTTTATTATTCTTTTTATTATTTGTTAGATTATATTTTTCAATATAATAGTTATGAAGAATATTAAAAGTTTGTCTTTCATCAAACCCATCAAAAGCATTATCAAAAGTTATCTTTTTCAAACTGAAATTTTTGTATTCATTTTTTAAAAACACAACCTTAGTATCATAAGCATTAGAACCAAGTTCTTGTTTTACAGATTGTTCATATTTTTCATCAAATGTATATAAATAACAATTATCTAGAAGTACATTATCATAATGATGAGCCTGTGGCATTCTTCTGATTCTTCCAATAGTTTGTGTTTCAAAATCTTCACTCATATTGTCACGAAGTTTAACAAGTATCTTTGCTCTTGGACAATCCCAACCTGTTGAAATTGCTTGTTTCATTATTAAAATTGCCTGATTAGATTCATTATTTTCAATACCCTCAATGTTTTCTTTTCTATCTGAAAGCCATATTGCTAAATTCTGTCTATCATAAGAATATTCTTTTTGTTCAAGTATTTTTTCAATTTGCTTTATTAAGTCATCTGACTTGCTAGGCACCTGAATAATAATAAGAGGATTTACTTGAATATCTAATTTTAAATATTCTTCTTTAATTGCCTTTCTTTTGTTTATTGCAAGTTCTAGTAAATACTCATGTTCATTTGAAAGAGTAGATTCATTAGAAACATTTTCATTTATATATAATGCTCTTGTAATTAGTCCAGCATTTATTACTTCTAATTCATCAATTTTAATAAATTCAGCTTCTTTATTAGTTTTTGTAGTAGCACTAACTCTAACAATATATTCAGGATTCATATATTCAATAATGGCTTCTGCTTTAACAGTTTTATTTAAATGTTCCTCATCAACTATAATAATAAATTTATAGCCATTATTATGTGCCTCATGAACTCTTTCATATAAATTTTTTCTTTCGGCTTCTTTTAGGGCATTATTTCCTTTTTTGGTAATTGTTTCCCAATTTATAAATGCTGTGTCTTTGGCATCAAAACCTTGAAGTAGCACATCTTGAATATTTTTAGTATTATGATGTGGTAAAAATTTAACCATTTTCTTTCTGCTTTGTTCTTCTAAATCTCCTTTACCGGGAGTAAACCAAACAAAGATTACTTTATTATTTTCTTTTAAATATTCTTCAATATATGAAAGTAAAATAATAGTTTTGCCACTACCAGTAGGGGCTTGTAATAACACCTCCTTTTTACTGCCAATAGAAGTTGCATCCAATAGTTTATTTACTGTATTTATTTGAAAATCTTTTAATTTAATTCCTTGCATTATTACATTACCTCCATAATTTCATCTTCAAAGTAGTATTCTGGTATTATATATACTTCAATATTATTATTTTCAAAAATATTTTCTTGTTCACTTGTCAAAAGAATGTCTGATGAAATATATATTTTTTCGCATATTTCTAATTCATTTTCATTAGTACTGAATCTATCTAATTCATCTTCATTTAAGTAAACTCTAATTTTATTATCATCGATTTCAATTCCATTTTCTAACTGAATAAGATTTTTAATGTTTATAAGTAAATTATTATGTAAGTTTTCTGTTTCAGTATTTATTCTTGGAATATAAGTACAACGATAGTATTTTAGATTACTTTGTATTCCATCAGAATATTTTGATTTATCTTTTCTAAAACCGGTTATAATCGTTTTTAATCTTTGATAAGTAATTTTTTCACAAATTTCATTTTCATTATTTGTGCACAAAATAAATTGTCTATTTCCGTTATCTTCTTTATTTAATTCCAATACTGCTTGTCCAGTTGTACCTGATCCAGCAAAGAAATCTAATATCTTGCAATTTTTATATCCAGTAGATTTTATAATATTTTTTATTAAATTTACAGGCTTAGGATAAGAAAAAATTTTTTCATTAAATATATCTTTTATTTCAATATCACTATCTTGATTGTCTCCCCAATCCAACAATAAATCAGTAATTGCCTTCTTTTTTGCAATTTCTTCCTCAAGTTTGTCTCTTCTAAAACCATAATTCTTTGTTATGAATAATACACCTGACTCACAAAATTTATCAATTCTTTCTTGAGAGTCTCTGAATCTAGCTCTTGCTTCAAAATCGTTTTGAGTTATTCCATTCTTTATGTATACATTATTTAAGTATTCCGTTGACATAGTTTTATTTTTGTAAATTCCTGCTTTGATAACAGTAATATTGCTTGGAAGTTTAACTCTAATTCCCTTCTTTATGGTTCTTTGTGATATTTGATTTGTAGCATTATCAACTCTGGTATTTGAATCTGTAGTTGAATTTAAAGAAAGCTTTTCAAGATTAGTTCTATTTTTTCCAAATACTAAAATATATTCCATAACTCCAGCAACTTGTCCATGTAAATATGACGGTTGTTTTTTCTTTTTCCAATGTAAAGTTGATATAAAATTTTCCTCACCGAATATTGAATCACATAATAGTTTTAAGTTGGCAAATTCATTATCATCTATAGATATAAACAAGAACCCCTTGTTACTTAAAAGATTCTTAGCTATCACTAGTCTTCGTTCCATAAATGATAGCCATTTTGAATGTTTATATTCATCTTCCTTTGAAAGTGTTTCATCTCCATATGTAAAATCATTATTCCCAGTATTGTAAGGTGGATCTATATATATCACATCAATTTTTTCTTTATGTGTTTTTTCCAACAAATATAAACTATGAAGATTATCTCCCTCTAATAAGAAATTAAACTTTTCATTAGGCCTACTCACAATTTCTTTATCCTTTATTTCCTCAAAGGTTGGGATTTGATTTTCTAGTTCTTTATCAACACGTTCTTCATGTTTTTCCCAAATAAGTCCATATTTTTTCTTAGTTAATTCGTTTTCAATCATAGATAAATTTGTTAATATTTTTTCATCAGCAATATTCTTTTTTATTTCACTAATTGTATTTAACATTTTATCTCTTCTAACTTTAGAAAGGTTTGTAGTATCCATATTTTACCTCCTTTATTGTTGTATTATTTCCTAATACTTTCTTTTTTATGTTTCTATAATTTTATATTAGTTAAATAACAAACATCTCTCATGTTTTCTATGTTATCACATATAATGTTTAAAATCAATCTGATTTTTTTAGGCATTATCATATAATTTTGCAATATACAACATATTGTGTATTAAAGTAATGAATATCAATTTGTAATTTGAAAAATTTAATCATTTGTGCATTACAATTATTTTTTGTGTCAAAAAAGCAATTCACTTTATTATTTTCTATATTTAACATCACTAAATTTATATATCTTTCTACATTCATGACATATTAACGCTATTATGTCATCCCCTATTATTAGTTCACCATTACCTTTTTCTAATGATATATTTGAACCATTACAAAAAGGACAATGAATATTTTCATAATCAATGTCTTTCCTACTTAATGCATTTTCTATTACTTCAAATCCATCTGTAGTTATCTTTACTAATCTTCTAATGTTTGATGATTCTTCATAATCATCTTTATTTCCAATTCTTTTTAAATAATCATGTCCACCAGAAATCTCTATTTTTCCACAAGAACATATCTTATAGTCATTAACACTTAGTGATTCAATAATATCTTTACAATGTTTGCATTTAACTTTATTTTTATTAATCTGTTCTATTATTTCTTTCATATGTCCTCCTTGTTTTTATTGAATAACATTTTCTAACTTTGTTGCTAAATCTAATAAATAATCTTTCTTTTGTAATTTATTAATCCATGTTGTAGGAATAGACTCAATACCATAATATATACCTGCTAATGAATCAACTACTGCACCTATTGTGTCAGTATCATTACCGATATTAGTTGATGTAATTATACAATCAACAACTTTCCCCATTCTAACACTTCCTTTTGTTATTACTTTTTCACATACCTACATTTTGGAAAATTGGAGCATCCCATAAATGTACCATATTTTCCATTTCTAGTTACTAGTTCTCCACCACACTTCGGGCATCTATTTTTAAATAATTCATCTTTGTTACTTTTTATCTTTTTAGTATTTCTAACATGTTCTTTTCTTTTTGTTTTATCTATTATATTTAATTTGTTAATACTTTCATATATTTCTTCTTCATTATTTATTATAACTTCTTGATATGAATATATTTTATCTATTAATTCATATATTCTAACTACGTTATTAGACTTAACAGATACTCTTGCTCTACTTGGAATACATACTAAAGATATAAACTTTTCTTCTGGTAAGTTTAATATTTCTTCTAAAGATTTAACATGACCATAATTTTGATATAATGGATTATTGACATAAAATTTTCTCTTTCCACTTTTTATCATCCATCTTTTATCATAATCATTACCTTTTATATATCCATTATATTGTTTTGTTTCTATAACAAAAATACCATATTTAGATATAACTATATGATCTATTTGATGAGTATTATTATCTTTTGTTTTAACCATTACATCATTTATAACTAAATATTCTTTAGATAATTTCTTAAGTTCTCTTTTTACCCAGAATTCTCCGACCATGCCAATAAGCTTTTTAGAATAAACTTCCATTAATATGCAAAGTATTATCATAATTAATACTTTTGGTTTAATAATCGTTTTTAACATTTCTAATAAAAATAACTCCATATACAACCTCGTCTCTTTATGTATACTATTATACAGGAATATACATGGAAATGCAATTTTATTAGTATTATTTGTGCCAAAATGGTTGTATTATATTTATTTTTTATATCTTTTAAATATTATATAAACCATATTGTATTATAATTCAATCCCATACATTATTTAAAATTAAAAGTTTATCACTTACATTATCATTAAATATATTTAGATTATCATTTGAAAAATTATTTGATAATCCTCCTAACAAAAATCCACTACCAAATAATCTTTTTTTATCATTTTTAATTATTTCTAAGGCGTCATCAATATTCCAATGCAATTCAGATGAATCAGCAAAAATATAAATGTACTTATAGTCATTTTTGTAAAATTGTTCATACATCTTTTGACCATTTTTTTTATAATTTTTACATTTTCCATGGAAATGTTTAAATAACGCTTGACCATAAAAGAATGATTTTAGTTCGTTTTCATCTGGAGAGCATACTGTTTCAGTCATTAAATAATCAACAATATTCGTTATTATACTTTTATCAATTTTATAATTATTCGAAATTCGTGTTACTAACTCATTTTTAATTGACGTGGCGTCATTACCAGCGATGAGAATTTCTGCATCACGAACGTCAAATTTTTCATTTATTAATCTTGTATACCCATCATAATAATGAAAAGGTTTAGCATTAAATCCATTATTTTCTAATATACCGCCTTTAGGTCCATAAAAACAATAGTATCGACCATTTTCATACTTTTTTAACAATGTATACCCATCATCTTCCACTTTGATTATATTATGTAATATTCTATATAAACTCTTTAACGTTTCATCTTGTTCTACACAATATGAGTAATTTAAATCATTATTGTATATTTTATGTGCTGGTTCCGTTCTCAACGTCCTAATTTTATCTAATTTTTCAAATGACAAATTACTAAATAATTCATATTGTCCAAAATATATTTTAAAGATTTTAAATTCTCTGAAATTTTCTTTTTTTAAATCCTCTAAACTAAAGTCATTTTTGTTATTCATATTTTGGTATCGATCTTTTATTATTTTTTTTAAATTCTTACCGTTAATATTATCAAGAAATATTTTTGATACCTCCATCAAAAAATTAAATCTGTTAATTTTGGTTGGATAAAATAATGGCATAAAGAATTGTAGTTCTCCCGTTTCATACTCATTCTTGTATAACTTAAATTCGTACTTTTCATTAAATATGTAATTTACAATTTTTATTCCTTCCAATATTACTGTATAAATATCTAATTCATTTATTTCTAGCCATTTTCCTAAAATAATATTTTTATAATTATAATAATGAAAGTTAAATTTTCTTTTATCATCATTTAATATAAAAGGTTGTAATAGTAATTGTGACTGTTCTGAACAGCTAATTAAATCACATGCAAAAGCACCTAGAACTATTTTGTTTTCCTCTAAGTCATGACATAAACACAAATCCTTAATGTATATATCTAGTCTTGAATCATCTGCTGAACAAACATATCCTCTGTATCCAGACCACACAAAATGAAATCTAGGATTATTTAAAAATAAATGCATTAATTCCTCATCAAAATATATTACTGTAAATGGAGAACAATTTTCTATTAATATTAATTCTATCTTATTAAAACCGAATTTATCAATAACTGATTTATAATTTTTATAAAATTTTTTATCAAGAATAAAGTGCTCTTTCGAATAATCAGAAATTTCTATATATCCATACATTAATAAATATTTTTTTATGTTATCATTTATAAGTAATTTACAAGGATATCCTTTACTTTTTATAAACTCTTTACAAATTAATAACACTTCATTATCATTTAATCTTTTCACGTTATCTAACTCCAATATTGTTAATCTTCAAATTTTTCTACATATATATTTTTGCTTCATTCTTTCGAATTTTTAATCCATCTTTTTTTAATTTCTTCTTAAATTCATTTAATTTTCTTTTGGTTATATTTAATGTAGAAATTACAATTTTTTTATCTATATATCTAATTTCTTCTGTTTTAATATTTACTCTTAATATTGTTTTACATTTTATATATTCGTTTCTACTTATACCTACTTTATCTATAATGGTAACATTATAAATGTTTTTCCTTATCCACTCATAATTGTCAATCTCACTTATGCTTCCTTGAAAATTGATTGTTTTAAAAAAAATGCTACATGTTTCCAGAAAATCTTCTTGATTTTCTAGATATTCTTCTACAATTTTATCAACAATTTTTTTCTCTGGAATAATTTCAATTATTCTCTTTTGCTTTTCCTTATGTTCAATTCTACTAATTTCATCTTCAATTATTTCTTTTGGGATTTCGTATTCAAAATCTGTTCCTATTTTTACACATTTTTCATTTGCATTTACAATTGCACTTGGATTGAAATAACCAACTCCATTACTTTCGTAATATGAAATTGATAGGCTTCCATCTAATTTTTGCATGTATTTATTTTCCAACAAGTCATCATAAAATACTAATATAGTTAATAACTCATGGAATTCTTGGTCATTTTTTGGGAATTCAAAATATAGTGTGTAGTTTATTGTTTCTTTAGGTTCTATGATTAAATTATTTATATCACTTTTACTATTAACACTTCCTATTCCGACAATTGTTTGAAATTGTATGTTTTGTGCTGATTCCAATCCAATATTTTTAATCTCTATATTTAACGGTACCCTATAATTTTCTGATTCATCTACACAATTAATGCGATAAGCTACTCCATTGGATGATAACTCGCTATTGTTACTGCTAAACTTTAAAACTGGTTGATTTTCTAAACGTAATTGTTCCTTCATCTTACTTTCTGTATTTATGGCGTCCACTTTTCTATTTTTTTCCTCTTCCTTAATTGTGAAATAAACACCTATAACAGTAAATAATCCGCCTACCATCTGGGCAATCCCCTGAAAATATTATTCACTATTCCACTTTTCGCTCGGAAAGCAAAACAAAAATGTAACAGCACCAGTAATTGTTAATACTACTAAAAAAATAAGAATTTTGTTGATTTTATCACCTTTATAAAATTCTAAATAAAGTATTAATAATGTAAATAAAATTATCAATGAAATAATTATTAAAATATTCATAACATTTCCTCCTTTAAAACTATAATTTTAAATAATAGTTTAAATTCACATTATTATACCATGTTAATTTGTTTTTTAAAAGTATTTTAGTTAATTTCTAATACAAACAAAAACGGAGACTTCCGAAGAAATCTCCTAAAAGAATAAAAAGGGGTTGACTAGTGTGATACTAGCACCAATTCGCCTTCTTTAAGTGAATTGGTGATTACTATCTTAATCGAAAAACATCATTTTGTCAAGCGATTTTAATGAATTTCTTTAAAAAGTTTGGTATAATGAATTGGGAGGAGATTATGCAGTTAGAAACATTACCAAAAGTTGGTCCAAAAACAATAAACATTTTAAATAAATTAAATATAAATACAATCGAAGACTTATTAACATATTACCCATATCGATATAATGTTATTAAGTTAATAAACATTAATAATGCTGATGAGACACTAACAACATATGTTAAAGCTAAAATTATAAGTGTTCCAAAAGTAGCATATATAAAAAAGAATTTTAATCGCCTAGACTTTATTGTCCAAAACAATAATATACAATTTAAAGTAGTTATCTTTAATAGAGCATACTTAAAAAAATTATTAACTGTTGATAGAGAAATTATTGTGGTTGGTAAATATCAAAAACTTAAAAATGTATTCACCGCCAGTGATATAAAATTTAAAATTGATGAAGAGCGAATTGAACCAATATATCACTTAACCGAAGGATTAAAAAATTCTTTTGTTGAATCAATTATGTCATCAGCACTTGATTTAAAACTTACAATCCCTGATTATATACCAAGTTATTTAAATGAAAAATATCATTTTATTACTAAAGATGATGCTATAAAGTTAATTCACAAACCCAAAAGTATCGAAGATATAAAATCGAGTGAATTAAAGCTTATCTATGAAGAATTATTTATATACATGTTCAAAATCAATTATTTAAAAAGTGTTAATAAAGTAAATAATGGAATTAAAAAAGATTTTGATATGGACATAGTTCAAGAATTTTTAGCCAGTTTAACATTTGAATTAACAGCTGATCAAATAAAAACAATCGAAGAAATATTAAATGATTTAAAAAGTGATAAAAAAATGAATCGTTTAGTTATAGGTGATGTTGGAAGTGGTAAAACAATCGTAGCAATTATAGCAACATTTGCAAACTTTCTAAGTGGTTATTCTACAGCATTCATGGCACCAACAGAAATTCTTGCTAAACAACATTATGAAACTATAAAAGAATACTTTAAATATTTTGATATTAATATCTGTTTATTAACGGGTTCTTTAACTAAAAAGAAAAAGATAAGCATTTATAAAGAAATTGAAAATGGCAAATATGATGTTGTAATTGGTACTCACGCTTTATTAAATGAAAATTTAAAATTTAATAATTTAGGTTTAGTCATAACAGATGAACAACATAGATTCGGAGTTAATCAAAGAAATATATTACAAAATAAAGGAATGAATAAAGAAGCAGATGTCTTATATTTATCTGCAACACCTATACCAAGAACATATGCTTTAACTATCTATGGTGATTTAGATTTATCACAAATTAAAACAAAACCAAACATTAGAAAAGAAATTAAAACGAAGGTGGTTTATGAACAAAACATCAAAGAAGTTTTAATGGCTATGTATGAAGAATTAAAATTAAATCATCAAATTTTTGTGGTATCACCTTTAATTATGCAAAATGATGAACTTGATTTAAATAGTGTTATTAAACTAAAAGAAAAATTAGATATAGCATTTAATAAAAAAGTTAGAATTGAAATACTTCATGGTAAATTAAAACAAAAAGAAAAAGATGAGTTAATGAAAGAATTTCAACGTGGAAAGATAAAGATACTAATTTCTACCACAGTTATTGAAGTTGGAATAGATGTACCAAATGCAACAATGATGGTTATATTTAATGCTGAAAGATTTGGTTTAGCAACACTTCATCAACTTCGTGGTAGAGTAGGAAGAAGTAATTTACAAAGCTATTGTTATTTAGTTACTAACACAAAGAACAATGAAAGACTCAAAGTTATGGAAGAAAGCAGTGATGGTTTTTATATATCTGAAATGGATTTTAAACAAAGAGGTCAAGGTGATTTATTTGGTATAAAGCAAAGCGGAGATATGTCTTTTAAAATAGCTAATTTAAATAGAGATTATAATATACTTATGCAAACTAATAAAGATTCAAATGAATTTTTAACTAGTAATAATTATAAAGAAAATGAACTATATACAAATATTGTCAAAGATATAGCTAATTTAGATTAACATATGGCTAACTTTGCAAAAATATATTGACAAATGTTTAAAAAAATATTACTATTATACTAGCATGATACAAGTCATGCTAATAACCTGATCTCTCTTACGAATCTCAATGTGAAGAGATCAACCAAAACCCCCTGAAGGAGCCGAAAGGCTCCACTTTTTGTTTGTTTAAATGGGTTTGAAAACTATTAAGTAATTTTAGGTACACAAATTTATAAAAAGTTAATATTTTTAATAAAAATTAAGATTATAAAAATTTATTGTTAATTTATTAAAAAAAATTAACATATTTTTAAAATATGTTAAAAAAATAATAAAAATTTAACATATTTATTGCATATGTTAAAAAAATAGTGTATTATTATATATGAGGAGATGATAATATGAAGTTATTACCATTTAATGATTATGATTTAAAGACACCTAGAATTCTTGAAGCGTTAAATGAAGCTTCTAGATCACTAGCAGAATTAAAAGGCTTTGCTAATTCAATTCCTAATCAACATATTTTAATAAATGCTATAACAATTAATGAAGCAAAAGATAGTAGTGCAATTGAAAATATAGTAACAACACATGATAGCATTTATAAAATACTAACTGAAAGTGGATATAAAGATGAATCTGCTAAAGAGGTTGTAGATTATAGAAGTGCTATTTGGCGTGGCTTTGAAATTATAAAAGAAAAGGAATTTATTTCAACTAATGTTTTAGTAGAACTTCAAGGAATGATTGAGCACAATAAAGCAGGTGTAAGGAAAAATCCTGGAACTAAATTAGTTAATAGTAAAACAAGAGAAGTAATTTATACTCCGCCACAAGAAGAAAAAGAAATAAGAGATTTGTTAAAAAATTTAGAAGATTATATTAATAAAACTGATGATGAAGTTGATCCTTTGATAAAAATGACCTTAATTCATTATCAATTTGAATCTATTCATCCATTCTATGATGGAAATGGAAGAACTGGTAGAATACTAAATGTTTTATATTTAGTATTAAATAATCTTTTAGATAGTCCAATTCTTTATTTAAGTAATTATATTAATAAAAATAAAGATGAGTATTATAAATTATTTACTGAGTTTAGAGAAAATAATAACTATGAAGATTGGATTATTTATATTTTAAAAGGAATAGAAGAAACATCTAAAAATACTATTGAATTAATTAAATTAATTCAATGTGAGATGGAATCTTATAAAAAAGAATTTATGACCAAATTACCTAAAATATATTCAGATGAGTTATTAGATTCTTTATTCTTTGAAGTATATACTAGAATTAATTATATTGAAGATAAATGCAGTGTAACAAGACAAACAGCTGCTACATATTTAAATAGTTTAGTTGATGCTGGACTTTTAGAATTTGAAAAGGTTGGTAGAGAAAGTATCTATAAAAATACAAGGCTAATTAACTTGTTAAGTAAATTTTAATGAAATATTAAAGTGAAATCCATAGTGTATATTATAATTTTATTAGCGGAGGTGCTAGAATGTCTGAAAGAGAATTAGATTCAAGTATAAATGATTATATTGAAACAGAAATACCTAAAAACTATGTAAAACAAATAGAATGGGATATGGCTATTGGGCTTCAAGAAGTTGATAACCTAAAACCATCTAAGTATTTAGAAAAATTAATACAAGAAAATATAACTGGTAAAAAAACAATTTATGAAGTAGAGAAAGAATTAAAAGAACATTATGCAAAAAAAGAAAAAAATAATGATGTTAATCATAATGAATTTGAATGTGATTTAGTATCTACTAGAATAGTAGAGTTATTACAAGAAGATAGCTTTGAATTATCTATAGATTATTTAAAATATGTTCATAAATACTTATTTCAAGATGTTTATGAATTTGCCGGAATATTTAGAAAAGTAGATTTTTCTAAACATGAAAGAATTTTAAATAATGATTCAGTAGCTTATGGTGATCATAAGTTATTAGAGCAATCACTAAATTATGATATAACACTTGAAAAAAATAAAAATTATAAAGAAATGAATATAGTTGATGTAATTAATAATATAACAGATTTTTCTAGTAGGATATGGCAAATACATCCATTTAGAGAAGGTAATACTAGAACAACTGCATTATTTATAGAAAAGTATTTAGTATCACTCGGATATAATGTAGATAATACTTTATTTAAAGATAAATCAGTGTATTTTAGAAACGCATTAGTAAGAAGTAATTATTTTAATAATTATTTAAATATAAAAGAAGATAATAGTTTCTTAATTAAATTTTATGAAAATTTATTATTAGGTAAGAATAATAATTTACATTCAAAAGATTTAATTGTAGAAGAATTATTTAATAAAGATAATTAAAAAAAGACGCTAGTACAAGCTTATTAAATTAATGAGTTTTTGTATTGGAGTTTTTTAGTAGTAAAAGAGTGTTAATGTGATTAATAAAATTACCATAGAAAAAGTTGCTAGCTATAAAAAAGGTTTCATTATTAACTGATAAAAGAATTAATTTAATTTATGGTTTAAACGGAACCGGAAAAAGTACACTATCAAATTTTTTCTATTTTCCTATAAATGTTATTACAAAAACTGATATAAATTAAAAAATAAGTACAATTAAGTACTTACTTCTTTAATGTTAGGAATATATTACTTTTATTTTATTCTTCCCTACTTTTTACTTATTCTTTTATAATACTCGAAACGCTTCATAGCATTTTCTTTTTGATCTTCTAATAATTCTTTAGCTAAATCTTTATCTTTAATTTTTAAGGCATTAAATCTTACTTCATTATCTAAGAAACTTTCATACTTTGAAAAATCTGGTTCTTTAGAATCAATAATTGTTTCTTTATCGTGTCTCATTAATATTGTGTAACCACATTCAACTGCTAATTTTTCTTCGATACTTGATGTAGACATACCTGTTTTAATACCATGTTCAATACATGGAGAATACGCAATAATTATTGCAGGTCCATTGTGAGCTTCAGCTTCATTGAAGGCTTTGATTGCTTGCATCATATTTGCTCCGAGAGAAATACTTGCAACATAGCAATTAGGTATGCATGATGCAATTTTGAATAAATCTTTTTTAATTGTTTTTTTACCAAAGTTAGCAAATTCTGCTACTGCACCTTTTTTAGTTGATTTACTTGCTTGACCACCAGTATTTGAATAAACTTCAGTATCTAAAACTAATACTTTGACATTTTCATTAGAATGAAGCACATGATCAAGTCCACCATAACCAATGTCATAAGCCCAGCCATCACCACCGATTGCCCAGACTGTTCTAGCAGGTACATAATCAAGTAAATCTCTTAATTCATTTGGTAATAATTTTGTTGATAACTCTTTTTTTATTTTGTTAGTTATATTAAAATCATTTATATTTTCTAGCCAATTCTTAAATAATTCCTTAGTTTCATTATCAACAGATTCTATTGCACTTTCCATAATATGTTTAATTCTCTCTCTTTTTTGTTCATAAGATATATGAATACCTAAAGCAAATTCAGCATTATCTTCAAATAAAGAATTTGCCCATGGAATAGAATAAGGTGTTGATGGAGTTGAACCTCCGTATATACTTGAACAACCTGTTGCATTGGCAATAACTAATTTTTCTCCGAATATTTGGGTTAATAACTTGATATAAGGCGTTTCTCCACAACCAGCACATGCTCCGGAAAAAGCAAATAACGGCTTTTCTAAAGCAACTCCTTTTATAGTTGTCTTTGGTAATGGATTAATTATTTTGTATTTATCAAAATCAATTCCAACTTTTTTTTGTTTTTCAACCATCTTTAAGGCTTTATTACCCATTTTACCTGGACAAACACTAACACATACACCACAACCTGTACAATCTTTTTCACTTATTTTTATTGAATACATTAATCCATCTTTACCAATGAATGGTATTCCATCTATTTCAGTTTCATTTGATATAGCTCTGATTACAGCATGTGGGCAAGATAAAACACACATTCCACATTCTATACAATTTTCTTTTAACCAAGTTGGTACAACATTTGATATACTTCTTTTTTCGTCTTTTGTTGTTGCCCCAGGGAATCTTCCATATCTATAATCAAGTAACATAGATACAGGTATTTCATTACCCTTTCTTTCATTTATTAAGTTAATAACATTGTTATCAACAATTTTTATTGTTTCATCATAATTTTCTGTTATATTAAGTTCTTTTAAATTATCAAGAGATTCATGTATAGCTTTAATATTGTTATTAACTATATCTTCTCCTTTTGTTTTAAATGTTTTTTCTATTGATTCTTCAAGAATTTTTGTGGCATTTAAAACATTTAATAAATTAAGTATTAACACTTCCATTATTTTACTAATCTTACCATTTATCTTGTTATTAGCTGCGATATTTTCAGCATCTATATAATATACCTTAATATTTTTGTTATAAATTATGTTCTTAACTTTACTTGGTAATAACTTTTTTAACTCAGCTTCATTTTTTATTGTGTTAATAAGTAAGATTCCATTTTCTTTAATGTTATTAATTATATCAAACATTCTAAAATATATATCTTTGGTAACTACGACGATTTGTGGTTCTGTTACATAATATGGTTTATTAATATTTTTATTATCATATCTTAAGTGAGATATTGTAACACCTCCACTTTTCTTTGAATCATATTCAAAATATCCTTGAACATATAAATCTTTACTTGAATGAAGGATTTTTAATAAGTCTTTCGAAGCACTTACCATTCCATCACTTCCAAAACCAACTATTTTTATTTCTTTAGCTTCATTTTTTATTTCAATATGACTTGGTTTTAAAGAAAGATTTGTTACATCATCATTTATTCCAATTGTAAAGTTATGATGTGGATTTTCATCAAGCATTTTATATACACTATAAATTTCATCTGGTGTTGTATTTTTACTTGATAAACCATATCTTCCTCCATAAACTTTGATATCTTTATCTTGAAGAATACTACATACATCTAAGTATAATGGTTCTCCGATGGAACCTGCTTCTTTAGTTCGATCTAATACAGCGATATTTTTAACTGTATCAGGTAAGCAATCTAAAAAATATTTTTTACTAAATGGACGATATAAGTGAACTGTAATTAAACCAACATTATCTAGTTTATCTACAACTTCTTTTATTGTATCAGTTACACTACCCATTGCAATAATTACATTTTTAGCTGTTTTACTTCCATAATAGTTAAATGGTTTATAAGAAGTGTTCATTATTTTATTTATTTTTTGCATGTAATCATTTACTATATCAGGCATCATATCATAATATTTATTACGAGATTCCATTATTTGGAAATAGATATCTTCATTTTGGGCCATACCATATTGATATGTTTTACCAACATTTAAGCATCTATCTTTAAATTCATTTATTTTTTTATGATTTACTAAAGTCAATAATTTATCTTCAGGTAATTCTTCGATAGTATTAAGTTCATGACTTGTTCTAAATCCATCAAAAAAATGGATAAATGGTAAGCTTCCTTCGATTGCGGAAAGGTGAGCCACTGCAGCAAGGTTTTGGCTATCAAAAACATTAGATGATGCTAAAATACAAAAACCAGTTGCACGAGTTGCATAGATATCTTGATGATCTCCGAATATAGATAAAGCATGCGTTGCTAGACTACGTGATGCTACATGTATTACTGCAGGTAACATTTCCCCCGCTATTTTATACATGTTTGGTATCATTAAAAGTAGTCCTTGGCTTGCTGTAAAAGTTGATGCTAGTGAACCTGATAATAAAGCACCATGCATAGCACCAGCAGCTCCAGCTTCTGATTCCATTTCTAATACTTTAGGTTTATCATTAAAGATATTAAGTAGGTTTGTACTTGTTAATTTATCAATATTTGATGCCATTGGGCTAGATGGTGTAATCGGATAAATACTGCATACTTCACTAAAGTAATATGCAACTTTACTACATGCACCATTTCCATCTGTTATTATTTTCATTTTTATCACCACTATTATTATAAAATAAAAAAGACTAAATAACTAGTCTCTTTTTAACTTTTCTTCAATTCTTAACAATCTATTGTATTTTGCTATACGTTCACCACGACACATAGATCCAGTTTTTATAAATGGAATTGCCATACCTACTGCTAAATCTGCAATAAATGTATCTTCGGTTTCGCCACTACGATGAGATATTATTGTTTTATAATTATTCTTTTTAGCGAGCATTACTGTTTTAGTCATTTCAGTTATTGTACCAATTTGATTTACTTTTAAAAGAATGGCATTACCTGCTTTCATGTCAATACCTTTTTGTAAGTATTTTTCATTTGTTACAAAGTAGTCATCTCCAACAACCATGATTCTGTTATTTACTAATTTAGTAAATTTTGCAAGTGCATCAAAATCATTTTCATAAAATGGGTCTTCGATACTTAGTATTGGATAATTATTTATTAATTCAATATAGTATTTCATTAATTCATCTGTTGATAATTCTTTATTATCTAGTTTATATGTTTTAGCATCTTTATTATATAGTTCACTTGCTGCAATATCTAAGGCAATAAATATATCAACACCAGGTTTATATCCAGCTTTTTTTATAGCTTCCATGATAAAATCTAGAGCCATTTGATTATTTTCTAAGTTTGGGGCAAATCCACCTTCGTCACCTACACCTACAGCATAGTTATTTATTGAAAGTAATTTTTTTAATGTATGAAATACTTCAGATGCTGCTCTGATACGTTCTTTAATAGTTTTCATAACAGGCATAATCATAAATTCTTGAATATCTATGTTGTTAACTGCATGAGCTCCGCCATTGATAATATTAATCATTGGTATTGGAACAGATACACTACGATTAGAAACATATTCATATAATTCTTTGTTATTTGCTTGTGCTAAACATTTTAGACAAGCAAGAGAAACTGCTAAAGTAGCATTTGCTCCTAGGTTACTTTTATTTTCTGTTCCATCTAAGGAAATAAGTAAGTTATCAACAAATAATTGGTCACACTTTTTACCTATTAAAGCTGGTCTTATAATGTTATTAACATTACTAACTGCTTTTAAAACTCCTTTTCCTTCATATCTATTTGGATCTTTATCTCTAAGTTCTAGAGCTTCCCTTGAACCAGTTGATGCCCCACTTGGTACTGATGCTGTTTTAGTTATTCCATTATCAAGCGTCATATCAACTTCAACTGTGGGATTTCCTCTACTATCTAGTATTTCTCTAGCATGAATATCTTTTATTAACACACTTATCCCTTCTTTCTATATATAGTATACCAAAACTTGGGACAAATAAAAAGCAAAACGACGAAGTTTTACTTTTTATTTTACTTTATTTTACCAGAATATTTCCATTATTTCTTTGCTACGGTTTCTAAATAGTATTGTGTCCATAAAATCAAGAATACCAGTTATTATTAAGAATGCTCCGGCTAGTTTAGTTAATGTTAGACTTGCAAATGGATTAAATATTACTAAGATACCAACTATTGCTATAAGAATTCCTGTTGCTAATGTTATTAGCCACGATTCTTCGTTTCCTTTTTTTAACCACAATGCATAGTTTACTTTACTTGCACCATTAATAATCATGTAGATTCCCAAGCAAACTGTTACAAATTCTACTACTGTGAATGGATAAAGAATTATTACTACACCAAGTAAGGCATATAACACACCAAATATCAGATTTAAGTTATATAACTTTGCTCCTTCACGATGAAAATATTTGTATACGGAATTTATCCCTTCGATTAAGAAAATGATTCCAACAATTATACCAACTACTTTATTTGTTGCATTTGGTAATAATAGTAATACAATACCCATTATGATTGTTAATAATGCTGTTAATAATGAATAAATAATCATTCTTTTGTACATATTTTCAATACTATTTTTAAATCCTGACGCCATATTTTATCACTCCTACTTATATTATACAAAAAGATTATCTTTTAAGTCAATTGTTTTTTGATTTTTCAGTCAAATTATGGTATAATGTTGTCTTACTTAGGGGAGGTTTAACCATGAATATAAAAGAAATGTCAATCGCTGAATTTAAAGATTTTGTTAGTTCTCATTTTATTGGGAATTTTCATGAATCAATTAATTATGCGATGATTAAAGCTGAAGAAGGTTATGACTATGAATTTATCTCTTATGGAGGAGATGAAATTGTTGGAGCTGCCCTTATTCTTTATAAAAAAATTGGTGGGTACTATTATGGATATTCTCCACGTGGTTTTTTAATTGATTATTCAAATACTTTTTTACTTGAAGACTTTACTAAAAAAATAAAGGCTTTTTATGAAAAGAAAAATTTTGTATTTATAAAGATTAATCCTGAAATAGCGGTAGCTAAGTTAAATAAAAAGACTATGAACTTTGAATACAATGAAAATTACAGAATTGTTGATAACTTAATTAGGTGTGGTTATAAAAAGTTAAAGGATAATATGAATTTTGAATCTTTACTCCCACGTGTTAATGCAATTATAAATTTAGATGAATTTGATGTTAATAAGTTAAATAAGAATACTAGAAATAAAATAAAAAAAGGATTAAGAAAAGGATTAGTGCTTGAAAAGTGTGATCATAATAAACTTAATATCTTTTATGAATTTATAAAAAATAAGATTAAAAAAGATGAATATTATTATAATGATTTTTATAATGTATTTAGTAAAACTGCTGATGTTGATTTATTACTAGTTAGAGTTGATTATAAAACATTTTTAATTAATTCAACCAATGCTTATAATAATGAAGCTAGAATAAATAACTATTTAAATAATAAGTTGCTTTCAAATAACAATAGTAATGTTATAAATAGTAAAATGAATTCAGATAAGACTTTGCTTTCATATAAAAATGATATTGCAGAAGCTAGTAAATATTTAAATACAAATACCGAAACTTACTTAGCCGGGGCTTTAGTTATTAAATATCAAAATAGAGTTATCATTGAAATAAGTGGTTTTGATAAATCAATGGGAAGATATTCACCGAATTATTTTCTATATTATGCATTAATTAAATATTATAGTAAGAATTATAAATATATTGATTTAAATGGAATTACCGGAGACTTAAGTAAAGATGGATATTATTATGGTTTAAATAGATTTAAAATGGGATTTAATCCAGATGTTTATGAATATATTGGGGAATTTGATTTAGTAATTAATGAAAAATTATATGATAAATTACTTAAAAGTGGTGCATTAGCTAAAGAATTTAATAAATAAAATAAAGACTATACCATGACATTTTGGTATAGTTTTTTGTTTCAAATGAGTTGATAATTATGTCCTGATATAATCGCTGTTGATGCATCAAGTGGTTCTGAGTCGCCAATATTTAAAGCTATTGCATTAGCTGATGTATTAACTATTATGTTGTAACCATAAAATTCATACCATTCAATATTAAAACTACTAGTATTATATTTACTGTCAACCCATTCTTTCCACGTCATATCAGGATCTGCATAATACGTAGTTCCACCTATTGTAAAGGATATTGTTGGTGTTTCTTTATCAAAATAAACATAACATTTATCTGACATATTGCCACTCATTAGAACTTTTTTATTTGTATCATCCCAAGCTAGTTCTCCACCATTTTCACATTTTGATAGTGTCGAATTAAAAATGTATCCTTCTGTTGGCCAACTACTTGATGTAGTCATTTCATAATTTCCACTTTTTGCTTCCGTTTCAAGCATCATGGAAATAATATCTTTATTTTTTTTTACTATTTTTGTATTATTATCATTCATTATTTCTTTAGGCTTATTAGTATTTATTACTAAAGTAAGGATAATGCTAAATTGAATTATAATTATACTAATATATTTTACTTTTGACATTGCTACCTCCATATATCTAATTGCATATATTCTATAGTTATTATATATTCATTTGAATATATTGTCAATATATATATTTATAAATATGAGAAAATATACTTGAGGTGTTTTAAATGCAATTATTTAGATTTAAAGACATTAGAGAAGATAAAGATCTTCTTCAGATAGATGTTGCAAAAGTTTTAAATATTACACAATGTCAATATAGTCTCTATGAAAACGGACTTAGGTCAATGCCAATAGAAAAATTAATTATACTTGCTAATTACTATAATGTATCAACTGATTACTTACTTGGACTTACAAATGAAAGAAAACCTTATCCAAAGGCAAAATAAAATATTAAAACCAGTAATTAGATTTACTAATCACTGGTTTTTATTAACTTATTATATGCCTTATCAAGTATGTTTTCTTTTCTAAATAAAATTGATTTATTTAGGAATTCTTTTCTTGTATCGCTTATGTAAGGAGTCTCATCTATTATTGAGTTTATTTTCTTTATATCAATTTTAGGATATATTCTAAGTAATGCATCGTTTAAGTCATTGATATTTTTTAGATAAGATTCATTATAGGTAATTTTCTTTGAGTCATATTTATAAAACGGATAAATGCTAGATACTGTATTTATAAAATCATTTCTTTACAATTTATAAAATTAATTTCATTCATGAAAATCACTGCTTCTTTAAGTAATATATTATCTTTTTTTTAATTTATAATCATCAAAAAAATCTTAAGACAATAGGTCTTAAGATTTTTAATTTTATATCATCAATTATTTAAGAATTTCAGATACAACTCCGGCACCAACAGTTCTTCCACCTTCACGGATAGAGAATTTAGTTCCGTTTTCTAGAGCAACTGGAGCGATAAGTTCAACAGTCATGTCAACATTATCACCAGGCATTACCATTTCTACTCCTTCAGGTAATTCAATAACACCTGTTACGTCTGTAGTTCTGAAATAGAATTGTGGACGATAATTTGAGAAGAATGGTGTATGACGTCCTCCTTCTTCTTTAGATAGAACGTATACGCTTGCTTTAAATTTAGTATGAGGTGTAACACTTCCTGGTTTAGCCAAAACTTGTCCACGTTCAACTTCATCACGAGCAATACCACGTAGTAAGCATCCAGCATTGTCACCAGCTTGAGCAAAGTCTAGAGATTTTCTAAACATTTCAATACCAGTTACAACTGTCTTCTTAGTAGGTTTAAGTCCAACGATTTCAACTTCGTCATTTAGTTTAAGTTGTCCACGTTCAACACGTCCAGTAACAACTGTTCCACGTCCTGAGATAGTGAAAACGTCTTCAATACTCATTAAGAATGGTTTATCAGTATCACGAACTGGTGCATCGATATAAGAATCAACAGCAGCCATTAAGTCACGGATACTTTGAGCAGCAGCTTCATCACCTTCAAGGGCTTTTAAAGCACTACCACGGATAATAGGACATTCAGAATCATATCCATATTCTCCTAATAATTCTCTGATTTCCATTTCTACTAAATCAAGTAGTTCTGGATCATCAACTTGGTCACATTTATTCATGTAAACCACGATCTTAGGCACACCAACTTGACGAGATAACAAAATGTGTTCTCTAGTTTGTGGCATAGGACCATCTGCAGCAGATACAACTAGGATAGCACCATCCATTTGTGCAGCACCAGTGATCATGTTTTTAACATAGTCAGCGTGTCCAGGACAGTCAACGTGAGCATAGTGACGTTTGTCAGTTTCGTATTCAACATGCGCAGTGTTGATAGTTATACCTCTTTCTCTTTCTTCTGGAGCTTTGTCAATATCAGCATAATCAACAAATTTTCCAAAGTATTTTGTGATCGCAGCAGTTAATGTTGTTTTACCATGGTCAACGTGTCCAATGGTACCAATATTAACGTGTTCTTTTGAACGATCGAATTTTTCTCTTGCCATATAATATTTCCTCCTTTTTTTATATTACTATTATATTTTATCTAATGCTTGAAGATTTTTCAAGTATTATTCCTTAATTTATGCTGTTTTTCTTAATTATTTCTTCAGCAATGTTCTTTGGAACTTCTTCATAATGGTCTAAAGTCATGGTGAAGTTACCTCTACCTTGAGAATTTGAACGTAAGCTTGTTGCATATCCAAACATTTCAGCAAGTGGAACCATAGCATTGATTGATAATGCATTTCCACGTGATTCATTTCCTAATGGTTTACCACGACGAGATGTTAAATCTCCCATTACGTTACCCATATATTCTTCTGGAACAACTACTTCAACTTTCATAATTGGTTCTAGAAGTACAGGTTTACACTTATTCTTAGCTTCTTTTAAAGCCATAGAAGCAGCGATTTTGAATGCCATTTCAGATGAGTCTACATCATGGTATGATCCATCAAATAATGTAGCCTTAACATCAACCATTGGATAACCAGCAAGGATACCACCAGCCATAGCTTCTTGTAATCCTTTGTCTGTTACAGGTATATATTCACGAGGAACTACACCACCAACGATAGCATCAACGAATTCATATCCTTTTTCAGGATTTGGTTCGAACTTAATCCAAACATGTCCGTATTGTCCACGTCCACCTGATTGTTTAATATATTTACCTTCACATTCAGCAGCTTGAGTTAAAGTTTCACGATAAGCAACTTGTGGCTTACCTTTATTACATTCAACATTAAATTCACGACGCATACGGTCAACGATAATGTCTAAGTGTAATTCACCCATTCCAGATAGAACTGTTTGACCAGTTTCAGTATCTGTTTTAACTCTTAGAGTTGGGTCTTCTTCAACTAGTTTTTGAATAGCAATAGCCATTTTATCTTGATCATTTTTACTCTTTGGTTCAATAGCTATATCAATAACTGGAGCTGGGAATTCCATACCCTTCATGATACATGGGTTCTTTTCATCACATAATGTATCTGCAGTTGTAGTATTTTTTAAACCAACTGCTGCAGCGATTTCTCCTGCATATACTTCAGTAATTTCTTTTCTTTGATTAGCATGCATTTGTAAGATACGACCAATTCTTTCTTTTGCATCTTTTGTTGAGTTTAATACATAAGATCCACTTTTTAGAACTCCTGAATAAACTCTGAAGAATGAAAGTCTACCTACATATGGGTCAGTCATAATCTTAAATGCTAATGCTGTAAATGGTTCAGAATCACTTGGATGTCTTAATACATCGTTTCCTTTTGCATCAGTACATTCAATAGCTTCAATATCAGTTGGTGCTGGTAAGTAATCAATAACAGCATCAAGTAAAGCACGTGTTCCTTTATCTCCTAGAGCATCTGCACATAAAACTGGGAAGAATCCTACAGATAATGTAGCTTTTCTAATAGCTTTCTTTAATTCATCAACAGTTATTTCTCCACCATCTAAGTATTTTATCATTAAGTCTTCATCAAAATCAGCAACTGCTTCAATTAATTTAGTTCTATATTCTTCAGTTTTTTGTACCATGTCTGCTGGGATTTCCATTTCAGTTAATTCTTGTTTTTCAGTTCCATCGTATTTGTATGCTTTTTTAGTAACTAAATCAATGTAACCTTCAAAGAATTGTTCAGCACCGATTGGTAACATAATTGGAGCAGCGTTAGCACCTAATCTACTTTTAATAGTATCTAATGAATAGTAGAAGTCAACACCCATCTTTTCCATTTTGTTAGCACAAATCATTCTTGGTACTTTATATTCATTTGCTTGTCTCCAAACAGTTTCAGTTTGAGGTTCTACACCTGCTTGAGCATCAATTAGAGCTATAGCACCATCTAGAACTCTTAAACTTCTTTGAACTTCGATAGTAAAGTCTACGTGACCTGGGGTATCGATAATGTTTAATCTATATCCTTTCCAGTGACAAGTAGTAGCGGCAGAAGTAATTGTAATACCTCTTTCCTTTTCTTGTTCCATCCAGTCCATTTGAGATTCACCTTCGTGAGTTTCTCCAATTTTGTGTGTAATACCAGTTAAGAATAAAATTCTTTCTGTAGTAGTTGTTTTACCAGCATCGATGTGAGCCATGATACCGATATTTCTTATTTTATCAATTGAAACGTCTCTAGCCATAACACTTACCATCTATAATGAGCAAATGCTTTATTTGCTTCTGCCATTCTATGAGTATCTTCACGTTTTTTGCAAGCTCCACCAGTACCATTTGAGGCATCTATGATTTCGTTTGCAAGATTAATGGCCATTCCCTTTCCATTTCTTAATTTTGCATAATTAACTAACCATCTTAAAGCTAGTGTTTGAGCTCTTTCATCATTTACTTCCATTGGAACTTGATAATTTGAGCCTCCAACTCTACGAGATTTAACTTCTAGAGCTGGTTTGATATTTTCTAATGCAGCACTGTAAACTTCTAAAGCTGGTTTTCCAGTTTTTTCAGCAACTATATCAAATGCTTCATATAATATCTTTTGAGCTGTACCTTTTTTACCATCTAACATAATTTGATTTACTAATTTAGTAACTACTTTTGAATTATATATAGGATCTGGCAATACATCTCTTTTAACTGCACGTCTTTTACGCATTTAATTTTCCTCCTATTCTATTATTTTTTGTCTTTTTTAGTACCGTATTTACTACGTCCTTGTTTACGATCTTGAACTCCGTGAGTATCAAGTGTACCTCTTACGATGTGATAACGAACACCGATTAAATCCTTAACACGTCCACCTCTTACTAAAACAACGCTGTGTTCTTGTAAGTTATGTCCTTCACCTGGGATATAAGCATCGATTTCTTTACCATTAGAAAGTCTAACACGAGCATATTTTCTTAATGCTGAGTTCGGTTTCTTAGGTGTTCTGGTACCAACTTTAGTACAAACTCCTCTTTTTTGTGGACTCTTTGCATCAGTTTGCTTCTTTTCTAGAGTATTGTATCCAACATTTAATACTGGACTTTTACTCTTTCTTGTTTTTTTGCTTCGATTCTTCTTTACTAATTGATTTATCGTAGGCATTAATTTCACTCCTTTCATTAACACACTTCCTGGTGTATCGAATATTGCTTTAAACTAGGTTCTACCTAAGCAGAACCCGTTTTTTCAAAATGCAAATATACTATAACATTAATATGATATGTTTGTCAAGAAAAATAATGAATTTTTATGCTAATTTGTTGTTTTCTTATTATCATACGCCTTTATTAAATCTATAGAGTTTTTTTACAATTGGATTATAATCTACACCTGATAAATCCTTTTCTTTTTGGGAGGCAATGTATTTTGTTAGATACATGCACTTTACTAATAAGTTATACTCCGATAAAAGCGTTGGCTTGCTATCTAATACAATTACTTCTTTATAGTATTTTGTTAATTCACTTAATAATAGTTTATCTAAGTCTGTACCTAAATTAAAATATATTGCTATATTATTGTAAGTTTTTGATAATGTACTTCTACCATGACAATATGAATACTTATCATGAATTATAGGAATGCCAATACCTGCTTCAACCATCGTAGATTCTAAATATTTGCTTGCTGATAATGTTTCAAATCCTGTAAAAATTTCAAAAGCATCACAATTTACATCAAAATTATAATCATATTCTTTTGTACTATCAATTATTCTTTGATAATCATTATCCAAATAATAATTTAATAATATTGTGCATGGTATTAATGTTGCTGCTAAAGATATAAAACTTTTTTCAGGATCCTTACAAACATAATTTAAACTAATTATACCATTTTCATTATTTTTCTTACTAGATAACAAATAATGTCTTAGATTGTTATCGAAAGCTAATTCAACGCCAAAGTTTGCTCCAGAGTAACTACATGCCAAAATATTTTTATAGCTGTTCATAAACTCTTTAAAATATTTTAAATCCCTTGGTTCTACACATTTTGTTATAATCATATTCTTCATAAGTAATATTTTTGATGCAAATGAAGCAACAATACTTGAACCACCTACCCCCGGTACTAATGTTGGGTCTTTAATTTTACTTAGTAAATAATTTAATTTTTCTAAGTCAGTATCATTTAAACTATCAACAACCCTATTATTCAAATTTTTGAAATTTTCGTTCATATTCTTTTCCATAAAAAATCCTCCTTAAGTAATTTATATCACTTAAAGAGGAAGTATTTGGTCTACTTAAAAAGTTTCATCTAAAAGTTCCATTTTATTTATTCTTTTAAGTTCAAAATGTCTTAAATCTTGACGAAGTTCGCAAAAGGCTGCACATCCCCATCCAGAATTATATAAAAATAAATCATATGGTCTTATAATTCTATTTAAATTTCCATCGGTAAATGAATAATAATTTATTTTTACTTTTCTTTTTTCTTTTATAGCCTTATTTAATATATTATAATAATTTTTAATATCATCTTTTAATTCAATATTTTCGTTTTGAGATTCAAAATAGATTCCATGAACTTTATCAGCTATTATTTGTAATTTTTCTTTATCGTCTTTATTTACTTTTAAGTTTTTTAAAAATTCATAATCTTCTTTAGAAAATTTGCGTAAAGGAATTTTAATACTTTGATTTAAAACATAACCTCCATAAGGTCCCATGATACTATCTATAAATATTCCTGCTTTTTCAAGTTCTTCCTTGTAACTTCTAACCATTCTTTCGGATACTTCAATTTTTTCTGCTAGTTCCTTTATATTGTATTTTCTACCATTTTCTAAATATTCAAGCATTAATAAACAATTTGATATTTTTGACATAATTAGCCCCAATTATAAGTCCAAAGCTAATTTAAAAGCTACTATATAATTTATAAATCATATATGCTGCAAAGAGTAATGCTAATAAAAGTATTCCACTTAAAACAAGCATTTCTACTAAACCCCAGCCTTTATTATCTTTTAGTTTGCTTTTTAACATATTCATCACCTGTATGTGTATTATATAAAAAATGATAACAATTGTCAACACAGAAAAAAACCACATTAATTGTGGTCTTTTATTAATTTAGAATTAAACTAATTCTACTTCAGCACCAGCTTCAGTTAATTGAGTCTTAATAGCTTCAGCTTCTTCAGCAGGAATATTTTCTTTAATATTTCCACCGTTGTCAGCTACAGCTTTAGCTTCAACTAATCCTAAACCAGTAATTTCTTTAATGATTTTGATAACTGCAATTTTGTTTCCACCAGCTGATTTTAACACAACTGTTCTAGTTTTTGGTCCTTCATCTACAGCAGCAGCTGGAGCAGCAGCAACAGCAACAGCCATTGGATCAACACCAAATTCTTCTTTCATTGCATCAACTAATTCTTTAACTTCAAGAATAGTCATTTCTTTTAATGCACTTATAAAATCTTCTTTGTTTAATTTTGCCATATTCTATTCCTTCCCTTCTAATTGTTCGGCATAAAGATTTAACCCTATTGCTAAATCTTTTACGTATTGCATCATACCACCAGCAAGCATTGTAAGTAATCCTTCTCTTGATGGAATGGTAGCATATTCTTTTATTACAGCTAAATCTGCAACATTTCCACTGATAACACCTACACGGATATCTAATTTATCATGTTTCTTAGCAAATTCTGATACAATCTTGATTGGTTCAAGTAATTCTTTACCAAATAGAATTGCATTTGGACCTTCTAAGAAGTCATCTAAATTAAGATTCAATTCATCAGCGGCTCTTTTAAGCAATGTGTTTTTATAAACCTTTACTTCTGAATCAACATTTTTAAGTTCTCTTCTTAAAGAACTTAATTCTTCAACTGTTAATCCTTGGTATTGGAATATTATAACACTTTCACTTGACTTTAGTTTATTAACGATTTCGTCAACAACTTTCTTTTTTTGTTCAAGAATTTTTGTGCTTGCCATATTCTCCTCCTTATTATATTAGAAAAGCTTCCCAAGGGAAGCTTAAAATTATCGTGTAGTTTTAAGTATCCCCTCGGTAGGACTTATTTTTTTGCCTACTGTCTTTGGTTCTCGCTTTTTCTAATACGTATTATAATACATTTTTAATTAAATGTCAAAACTATTTTTATCTAACTTGATTCCAGGACCCATAGTTGTTGAAATAGCAATGTTTTCAATAAATGTTCCTTTTACTGTTTGCGGTTTAGCTTTAGAAATAGTTGTAACAACATAAGTTAAGTTTTCAGCTAATTTCTTTTCATCAAATGAAACTTTACCAATTACAGTGTGGATATTACCAAATTTGTCATTCTTGTATGTAACCATACCTTTTTTAAGATCTTCAACAATAGCACCAACTTTAGTTGTTACTGTTCCAGTCTTAGGGTTAGGCATTAAGTTACGTGGTCCAAGAATATTACCAATTCTACCAACTTCTGGCATCATATCTGGAGTAGCAACTACAACATCAAAGTCAAACCAGTTTTCATTTTTGATTTTATCAAGCATATCTTTTTCCCCAACAAAATCAGCTCCAGCTTTTTTAGCTTCTTCAGCAAAAGCTCCTTTAGCAATAACTAAAACTTTTTTGGTTTTACCAGTTCCATTTGGAAGTGATAAAGCTCCTTTTAGTTGTTGGTCAGACTTTTTAGGGTCGATGTTTAATTTAATTGCAACATCAATAGTACTATCAAATTTAGTAACACTTGTTTCTTTAACTAATTTGATTGCATCTTCTAAAGTATATGCTTTATTTTTATCAACATTTTTAGATGCTTCCACATATTTTTTTCCATATTTTTTCATAGTTTACCTCCTAACTGTGGTTAATTAAGCGGACAATTTTTATTTTTTTAATTATTTTTCTTCTGTTTCTTCTTCAGATTTTTCTAAATCATCATGAGTTGGAACTTCAACACTTGCATCAGACATTTCTTTAGCTTCTTCTTCAAGTCTTTCAAGTTCTGCTTCACGTTTAGCTTGTTCTTTTTCTTCTTCTTTTGCTTCAGCTGCTTGTTCTTCAAGTTCAGCATCGTTGAAACCTTTAACTGCAATACCCATATTACGAGCAGTACCAGCTATTTGTTTCATAGCAGATTCAACATCATATGCATTTAAATCTGGCATTTTTGTTTCAGCGATTTCTCTTAATTCTTTTTCAGTAATAGTTGCTACGATTTCATTAGCACCTTTTTTACTACCGCTTTTAATTTTAGCAACCTTTTTTAATAAGAATGCTGCTGGAGCAGTTTTAAGAACAAAGTCAAATGAACGATCATCGTAGATGGTAATTTCACATGGAACTACATCACCCATTTTGTCTCTAGTTGCTTCATTGAACTTAGTACAAAATTCACCTAAATTAATTCCAGCAGGTCCTAGAACAGTACCAACTGGTGGTGCAGGTGTTGCTTTACCAGCTTCGATTTGTAATTTAATTTTCTTTACGACTTCTTTAGCCACGAAAACACCTCCTATAAAAATTTTTTCGCGTAAGTGGTTGTAGGGCGAGTCCGCAAGTTGTCCCCTCCACTTAACAAAATTATATATAAAATATAAACTTGCAATTACGATATTACCACATTTTTGTCTATTTTACAAGAAAATTCGTATAATTTTGCATTTTTTATTGGAAATAATTAAAAAATATGGTAATATTAATTAAAGATAGGGATGATTTATGTGGCGAAATTTTTTAATCAAAGAGTAAAAAAAAGTGGTGCATCTACTGGAACAATAGTGATTGCATCGATTGTTGGAGTATTAATCGTTATTGCAATCGGAGTACTCATTAGTGTAAAGAGTAAAAATAATCACAAAGATGCTGTCATTAAAATAAGAGATAGCGTAGCAGTCGAGGTAAATAGCAAACTTCCTGATAAAACATTATTCTTTTCAGAACTCGAGGGTGTCAAAGAAAAAGATATCAAAGCCAACTATGATAAAGTTAATTTAGAAAAGGTTGGTACTTACGAAGTAAAGATAAAGATATATAATGAATCTTATACATCAAAACTTGAAGTTGTAGATACCGAAGCACCAGTTTTGAAAACAAAAGATGTTAATATTGCAATCGGAGGAACTTATAAACCTGAAGATTTTGTAGAATCTTGTAAAGACAATAGTGATACTGATTGTAAAATAGAATTTTATGATTTAAGTTTAACTCAATCTGGTGAAAAGATTGATTATAGTGCATTTACAGCTGAAGGTGCTTATACAGTTCAAATAGTTGCAACAGATGATGCAGGAAATAAAACTAGTCCTCAAAGTGCAACATTAAATATTGGAAAGAACAATGTTAAAATTCCAACTGTTTGTAAGTATGGAAATGATTCTTATGATACAAGTAAATATATTTTAGCTGTTAATGTTACTGAAAATGGATGTGGACTTGATTTAAATGTTTATCAAGATGAAGCAAAATTAAAACTTGTTAATTCAATTGTAGAAAATGAAAAAGCTAAATTAAAGAAAGAATTTAGTACAATAAAATTAAATACTACTGATATTTATTTAAATAGTGATATTGGTCCAGTATTAAATATGTCTGGTACTGGTCTTGTTGGTTATACTTTAAAAATAACAGTATCTATTAATAAGGGTACTGCAAATGAAGAAGTAATCGAAGAATACTTTGTTAATTTAAAAGGTGAAAGACAATATACAATTAATAAATATCTATAATAAAGGGTTCTTCGAAATCTAGTGGGGAGCTAAAATAACTCCTCATCGAAATCTGGTGGGGAG